>Ga0102590_1000315_pt1 | contig 119966 bp, 111 predicted proteins | sample AraplaMF_Col_mMF_FD_76859 | JGI IMG/M metagenome (GOLD analysis project Ga0102590, IMG submission 76859) | Arabidopsis root microbial communities from the University of North Carolina, USA - plate scrape MF_Col_mMF | ecosystem: Host-associated > Plants > Roots > Endosphere | place: USA... | reverse complement strand
TGATGCAGGCGTTTGCGCTGATGCACGAGCCGATGGTCCGCCTCCTGCCCGACCGCGATCCGGAAGAGGTGGCGCTCCTGGCGCGCATGATGTTCTCCGCCGTGCACGGCATCATCTCGCTCGGCCTCGAAGAGCGAATGGTCGCGGTGCCGCCGGAAAAGCTGCGCCAACAGCTGGCGCAATTCGTGGATACGCACTTGAGAGGTTTGGGCATCCCGCTTGATTGAGCGCGAGTGTCTGCCGGGTAATGCCAGCCGCTCAACGCAAGTTTGCGCGAGCCAAATCGAGGCATCGTAGTCGCTCGGGAGGAAACCATGCTGGAGCGCACCAAAGTGCAGAGCCCGTTCTACACGGCCGAACACGAAGCCTTCCGCGACGTGATGCGCCGGTTCGTGGCGCGCGAGATCGAGCCTAATGCCCATGAATGGGACGAGGCCGGCGAATTTCCGCGCGAGCTCTATAAAAAGGCATCCGAGATCGGGTTGCTCGGGCTCGGCTTCCCCGAAGAATTTGGTGGCGTGCCCGCGGATCAGTTCATGAAGATCGTGGCGTCGCAGGAACTGGCGCGCGCCGGTGCCGGCGGCGTCAGCGCGAGCCTGATGAGCCACACCATCGGCTCGCCGCCGGTCGCGCGCGCTGCAAGGCCGGAGGTCAGGGCGCGGGTGCTGCCGCAGGTGCTGGCGGGCGAGAAGATTTCGGCGCTCGCGATCACCGAGCCGAGCGGCGGCTCCGATGTCGCCAATCTCCGCACCAAAGCGCGGCGGGACGGCGACCATTACATCGTCAGCGGCGAGAAGACCTTTATTACGTCAGGCATGCGGGCCGATTACCTGACCGTCGCGGTGCGCACCGGCGGCGAGGGGCCGGGCGGCGTCAGCCTGCTGCTGATCGAGGGCGATACGCCGGGCCTGTCGCGCACGAAATTGAAGAAGATGGGCTGGTGGGCGTCCGATACCGCGACGCTGCATTTCGACGAGTGCCGCGTGCCCGCCGAAAACCTGATCGGCGAGGAGGGGCAGGGCTTCAAGCTGATCATGCACAATTTTAACAGCGAGCGCATGGGCATGGCGGCGAGCTGCACGGCCTATGCCCGCGTCTGCGTCGAGGAGGCGATTGCCTATGCGAAGGAACGCCACACCTTCGGAAAGCCGATCGCGCAGCACCAGGTGATCCGTCACAAGATCGTCGACATGGCGCAGAAGGTCGCGGCCTCGCAGGCGATGCTGGAAATGCTGGCGTGGCGGCTCGGGCAGGGCGAGAGCCCGGTCGCCGAAATCTGCATGATGAAGAACCAGGCGACCCAGACCATGGCGTTCTGCGCCTCCGAGGCGGTGCAGATCTTTGGCGGCGCCGGCTTCATGCGCGGCGTCAAGGTCGAGCGCATCTACCGCGAGGTCAAGGTCAACGCCATCGGTGGCGGCACCGAGGAGATCATGAAGGATTTGGCGTCGCGGCAGATGGGGTTGTGACGCTCGCCATACGGACCGTCATTCCGGGGCGCGCGAAGCGCGAACTACGATGCGCAATTGCGCATCGGAGAATCTCGATCTTGTTTAACCATCTCCAGATTCCGGGTTCGCCTGCTCCGCAGGCGCCCCGGAATGACGAGGGACAAACATGCTCTTCACTGCCGACCACGACGAACCCCGCCGCGCCTTGCAAAAATTCATCGCCGCCGAGATCAATCCCTTCGTCGACGAATGGGAGAAGAACGACATCTTCCCGGCGCACGAGCTGTTCAAGAAGCTCGGCGATCTCGGCTTCCTCGGGCTCAATAAGCCGGTCGAATTCGGCGGCCAGGGCCTGGATTATTCCTACGCGCTGATGATGGCCGAGGAACTCGGGGCGATCAAATGCGGCGGCGTGCCGATGGCGATCGGGGTGCAGACCGACATGGCGACGCCGGCGCTGGCGCGTTTCGGCTCCGATGAAGTGCGCCGCGAGTTCCTGGCGCCGGCGGTTGCGGGCGATGCGGTCGCCTGCGTCGGCGTCTCCGAGCCGGGCGCGGGATCGGACGTCGCCTCGATCAAGACGCAAGCGCGTTCCGATGGCGACGATTACGTCATCAATGGCGGCAAGATGTGGATCACCAACGGCGTGCAGGCCGACTGGATTTGTCTGCTCGCCAACACCAGCGACGATCAGGTCCATCGCAACAAGTCGCTGATCTGCGTGCCCATGAAAAGCAAAGGCGTGCAGGTGGCGCGCAAGCTCGACAAGATGGGCATGCGCTCGTCCGACACCGCGCAGATCTTCTTCGACAATGTTCGGGTACCCAAGCGCAATCGCATCGGCGAGGAAGGCAAAGGCTTTACCTACCAGATGATCCAGTTCCAGGAGGAGCGGCTGTGGGGCGCGGCCGCCTGCCTCAAGGCGCATGAATTCATCATATCGGAGACCATCGAATATACCCGCAGCCGCAAGGCGTTCGGTAGATCGATCCTCGATAACCAGACGGTCCATTTCAAGCTGGCGGAGATGCAGACCGAGGTCGAGCTGTTGCGCGCGCTGATCTATCGCGCGGCTGAGGCGCTGGTCGCGGGCGAGGACGTGACGCGGCTTGCCACCATGGCCAAGCTCAAGGCCGGACGTCTCGGCCGCGAGCTCACCGACGCCTGCCTGCAGTTCTGGGGCGGCATGGGATTCATGAACGAGACGCCGGTGAGCCGGGCCTATCGCGACAGCCGGTTGACCTCGATTGGCGGCGGCGCCGACGAGGTGATGCTGACGGTGTTGTGCAAGATGATGGGCACGCTGCCGAAAATCCAATAAGAGAACTTGGGAACAGGATCGAGGGAACGGCTGATGATCACGCTTTATCACTGCGACGGCGCGCGTTCGTTCCGTCCGCTCTGGATGCTGGAAGAGATGGGCCTTCCTTACGAGCTCAAGATGCTGCCGTTCCCGCCGCGGGTGTTTGCCAAGGAATATCTCGCGATCAATCCGCTCGGCACGATTCCGTTCATGATCGACGGCGAGACCAAAATGACGGAGTCGTCAGGCATCTGTTACTATCTCGGCACCAGACATGGGCCGTCGCCGCTGGTGGTCGGGCTGGATGACCCGGCCTACGGCGCCTTCCTGAACTGGATGTATTTCAGCGATGCCACGCTGACCTTTCCGCAGACGCTGGTGCTCAGATACACCCAGCTCGAGCCGGAAGAACGGCGGAACCCGCAAGTCGCCGGCGATTACGCAAAGTGGTTCCTCGGCCGGCTGCGGGCGGTCGAAGCCGCGACCGCGAGTTCGGAATTCCTCTGCGCCGGACGCTTTACCGCGGCTGACATCGTCAACGGTTATGCGTTGCGGCTCGCCGGCAATATCGGCCTCGCCAAGGATTTTGGCCCCAATGTCGCCGCCTATTGGGCGCGGTTGCAGGAACGCGACGGCTATCAGCGGGCGGTTGCGGCGGAACGCAAGGCCGGCGTCGAACAGAACGTGGCGCCCCGGGTGCGGGCTTAATGGGGGTGTGTCATTCCGGGGCGCGAAGCGAACCCGGAATCCCGAGATTCTCAGGGGCGCAGGGCGCCCCATAGTTCGATGCTTCCGCATCGCCCCGGAATGACGCCCTCTTCTGTCGGTGACATCAGACGAATTTCCGCTATGGTTGGCCCCATCGCAGCGGCCAAAGAGCCGCGCGAGGAGGAGCACCCATGGACGATATCGGCCGCAAGTCGGGCCACCTGATGCTGATCACCCCGGAACGCGTGTTCTATGCCGGCCTGCTCGGCCGGCCGCGGCAACGCTGCTCGGGCGGGTTCAACATCTATGTTGCGCTCGAAGGCGGCCTGTGGCTCACGACGTCAGATGGACGGCAGACCCACGGCGAAATGATCGCCGTGCTGCCGAATGTCAGGCATACCATCGCCAGCGACTATCGTTCGGTGCTGAGCATCGTGATCGAGCCGGAGAGCGTTCGCCCCGGTGCGCTGGAAGAATTCGCGGCGCGCCTTTCGGGACCCGAGGGCGCGGCCTTCGCCAACCGCATTCGTGCCGCCTATCGCGAATTGCGTGAGCACCATGCTGGAGACGATTTCTCCAGCGCCGAATTCGATTCGCTGTGCCTCGGCGAGGTCCTGCCGCAGCGCGAGCTCGATCCCCGTGTGGCGCGCGCGATTTTGCAGATCGGAAAGTTCTCCGGTGAGCCGGTGACAGCCGCAAGCTGCGCCGCCGAGGCGGGCCTGTCGCCCTCGCGCTTCCTGCATCTGTTCAAGGAAGAGACCGGAATCTCCTTCCGCTCGTTCCGCGCCTGGAAGCGGGCGCGGCATCTGCTGCACTTCGCCAACCAGGACATTAACCTTGCGCATCTCGCGCAGGATATCGGCTATCCCGACTCCACGCATTTCAGCCACTCGATCCGCCGCTTCTATGGCTTAAAACCGCGCGCGATCTTTTCGGGCTCGCGCGACCTGGCGATCTACAGCCACCGCCGCGTCGCCGCCGGCAATAGCGGGTTGACGCAAGAAGCCGGCTGATGCGGGACGCATGATCGCGCTGGATCTTTCCCGATCCCCGCGCGTCCCGTTTTCGAAGGTTGATCCATGGGCGACAAGGCCGTCATTACCTGCGCGCTGAACGGCGTGTTGACCGACCCGAAGCAGCACAATGTGCCTGTCACGCCGGAGCAGATGGCGCGAGAGGCCAAGGCCGCGTTCAACGCCGGCGCCAGCATCATGCATGTCCATCTGCGCCAGCAGGAGCCGAACAAGGGCCATCTGCCGTCCTGGGACGTCAACGTCTCCAGGGAGATTCAGCAGGCCATCCGCGAAGCCTGTCCCGGCGTCATCATCAACCACACCACGGGCACGTCAGGTCCGAAGTATCAGGGCGCACTCGACTGTGTGCGCGAGACCAAGCCCGAGATCGCGGCGTGTAATGCCGGCTCGCTGAATTATCTGAAGGTGAAAGCCGACAACACCTGGGCCTGGCCGCCCATGATGTTCGATAACGCGGTCGAGAAGGTGCAGGACTATCTCGACGTGATGAAGGACGCCGGCACCATTCCGGAATTCGAGTGCTTCGACGTCGGCATCGTGCGCTGCGTCGGCATGTATGTGCAGACCGGCATGTACTCCGGCCCGCTCGAATATAATTTCGTGATGGGCGTAGCGTCCGGCATGCCGGCCGACCCCGAGTTGTTGCCTATCCTCTTGAAGCTGAAACAGCCGCAAGCGCATTGGCAGGTCACCGCGATCGGCCGTGCCGAGATCTGGCCGCTGCACCAGCGCTGCGCCGACCTCGGCGGGCATCTGCGCACCGGTTTGGAAGACACGTTCTATTTGGGCGATGGCACCAAGGTGACCTCGAACGGGCAGCTCGTCGAAGCCATTGCCGCCTGTGCGCGGCGTGCGGGCCGCGAGATCGCGAGCCCGGCGGAGGCGCGGCAGATTTTTGGGACAAGGCATTGAGGTCGTCATTCCGGGATGGTCCGAAGGACCAGACCCGGAATCTCGAGATTCCGGGTTCACGCTTCGCGTGCCCCGGAATGACGGAGTAAATTGGTTTATGGCAGTAATCGAATCGACGATCGCAACCGGCAGCGCCGCCTTCAAGGCCAACCGCGACGGCATGCTGGCGCTGATCGCGCGGATGCGCGCGCTGGAAGATCGCACGCGCGCGGCATCGGCGGTGGCCAAGGACCGCTTCCACAAGCGCGGGCAATTGCTGCCGCGCGAGCGCGTGGCGCTGGTGCTCGATCCCGGCTCGCCTTTCATCGAGCTATCGACACTTGCCGGCTACACGTTCGACGTTCCCGACGCCGAGAAGAGCGTGCCCGGTGGCGGTGTGATCGCCGGCATCGGGTTCGTCTCCGGCATCCGCTGCATGGTCAGCGCGAACGATGCCGGCATCGATGCCGGCGCGCTGCAGCCTTACGGCCTCGACAAGACGCTGCGGGTGCAGGAGCTGGCGCTGGAGAACAAGCTGCCCTACGTGCAACTGGTCGAAAGCGCCGGCGCCAATCTGCTGCGCTACCGCGTCGAGGACTTTATTCGGGGCGGCAACATCTTTCGCAACCTGGCGCGGCTGTCGGCCGCCGGCCTGCCCGTCGTCACCGTCACCCACGGATCGTCGACGGCGGGCGGCGCCTACCAGACCGGACTGTCCGACTACATCGTGATGGTGCGCGGCCGCACCCGCGCATTCCTTGCCGGTCCGCCGCTGCTGAAGGCCGCGACCGGGGAGATCGCGACGGAGGAGGAACTCGGCGGCGCCGAGATGCACACCTCGATTTCAGGCCTTGGCGATTACCTCGCCGAGGACGATCGTGATGCGCTGCGCATTGCGCGTGACATCATGGCCAATCTGGAATGGGACCGGCCGAAGCCTGTACAGGACGCATTCAAGCCGCCGCGCTATGACACCGAGGAACTGCTTGGCATCATGCCGATGGACCACAAGCGTCCGGTCGATATGCGGCAGGCCATCGCGCGCTTCGTCGACGATTCCGACTTCACCGAGTTCGGCGCGAATTACGGCCCCGCCACCGTCTGCGGCCACGCCCGCATCGAGGGGCAGGCGATCGGGATCATCACCAATAACGGCCCGCTCGACGTGCCCGGCGCCAACAAGGCGACGCACTTCATCCAGGCTTGCTGCCAGTCGCGCACGCCGATCCTCTATATGAACAACACCACTGGCTACATGGTCGGCAAGGCCTATGAGGAGGCCGGCATGATCAAGCACGGCTCCAAGATGATCCAGGCGGTGACGTCGGCGACCGTGCCGCAGATCACGATCTATTGCGGCGCCTCGTTCGGCGCCGGCAATTACGGCATGTGCGGCCGCGGCTTCCATCCGCGCTTCTGCTTCTCCTGGCCTAACGCCAAGACCGCCGTGATGGGCGGCGAGCAGGCCGCCGAAACCATGGCGATCGTCACCGAGGCCGCCGCCGCCAGGCGCGGCAAGCCGATCGAGAAGGAAAAACTCGACGCCATGAAGGCGCAGATATCAGGCGTGTTCGACAGCCAGATGGATGTGTTCTCGACCAGCGCGCGCGTGCTCGACGACGGCGTGATCGATCCGCGCGATACCCGCAGCGTGCTTTCGGAAGTGCTGGCGATCTGCCGCGAGGCCGAAGCCCGCACGCCCCAGCGCATGCAATTCTCGGTCGCCCGGCCATGAGCGGTGAAGCCGTGAAGCGAACGCCGTTCTTCAAGATCCTCATCGCCAATCGCGGCGAGATCGCGCTGCGCATCATGCGAACCGCGCGCCGGCTCGGTTATGGCGTGGTCGCCGTCTATTCCGATGCCGACCGCGATGCGCGGCATGTCCGCGAGGCGGATCAGGCGGTGCGGATCGGCGAGGCGCTGCCGGCGCAGTCTTACCTGAGGATCGATGCGATCATCGCCGCCGCCAAGGCCAGCGGCGCCACTGCCGTGCATCCGGGCTATGGCTTTCTCGCCGAGAATGAGGATTTTGCGCAAGCCTGCCGCGATGCCGGGCTGGTCTTCATCGGGCCGTCGCCGGAAGCGATCAAGGCGATGGGCAACAAGGCCGGCGCCAAGGACATCATGCAGAAGGCGGGCGTGCCTGTCGTGCCCGGCTATCAGGGCGCGGACCAGAGCGACGCCGCGATGTTGGCGGAAGCCAAAAAGATCGGCTTCCCCGTGATGATCAAGGCGGTCGCCGGCGGCGGCGGGCGCGGCATGCGGCTCGTGCCGGACGCCGCCGCGTTTCCCGACGCACTGCGCAGCGCGCGGTCCGAGGCGCAGGGCGCGTTCGGCGATGGAAGCGTGATCCTGGAACGCGCCATCATCGATCCCCGCCACGTCGAGATACAGGTGTTCGGTGATCGATACGGCAATGCCATTCATCTCGGCGAGCGCGACTGCTCGGTGCAGCGGCGGCACCAGAAGCTGATCGAGGAAGCGCCTTCGCCAAAGGTGACGCCGGAATTGCGGGCGCGGATGGGTGCGGTCGCGGTCGCGGCGGTCAAGTCGATTGGATATGAAGGCGCCGGCACGCTGGAATTCCTGCTCGACGAGAGCGGCGAGTTCTATTTCATGGAAATGAACACGCGCCTGCAGGTCGAGCATCCCGTCACCGAGGCGGTCACCGGGCTCGATCTGGTCGAACTGCAACTCCGCATCGCCGCCGGCGAGCCGCTGGGGCTCCGGCAGGAAGACGTCAAATTTTCCGGCCACGCCATCGAGGTGCGGCTGTGCTCGGAAGACGCCGGCCACGATTTCATGCCGCAGTCGGGGCGGATGGCGCTGTGGCAGATGCCGGACGGCGTCCGCGTCGAGCATGCGCTGCAGTCGGGCTCGGAGATTCCGCCGTTCTATGATTCGATGATCGCCAAGGTCGTCAGCCATGGCGCCGATCGCAACGAGGCGCGGGGCCGGTTGATCTGCGCGCTGGAGCAGGCGGCTGCGTTCGGCGTCACGACCAATCAGGGATTTTTGATCTCCTGCCTGCGCCATCCCGGATTCGCCAGGGGTGAGGCGACTACGGCTTTCATCGGCAAGCATCGCGATGAATTGCTGGCGCCTCGTGCCGACGGCGATGCGGACGCCGCGCTGGCAGCTCTGCTGCTCTACGTCACCAATCCGCATGCGCCGCCATGGCGCAGCGGGCGAAGTCTGGCCGCGACGTTTCCGCTGACGATGCGGATCGATCTTGGGAACGGTGTGAAAGAGGCCGGCATCGTTCGCAGGCGTGACGGCGGCTATCTCGCTACCGTCGATAGCGACGAGTTTTACTTCGAGGTCGACGAACTCGGCCGCGACGCGATCCGCTTCCGAACCGATGGCCTGATGATCTCAGCGAGATTTCTGCGCGAGGGAGACAGGCTTTATATTTTGCATCGCGGTGCCACGATAGCCGCCCGCGACCTGACCCTGGCGGCACCGGTATCGGCTGCGGCGGCCGGCGGCGACGGCAAGGTGCGCGCGGCGATGAACGGTCGCGTGGTGGCGCTGCTGGTCAAGCCGGGTGAGCAGGTCGCGGCCGGCCAACCCGTCATGACGCTGGAGGCGATGAAGATGGAGCACGTGCATATGGCGGGCGTTGCTGGCACGGTGTCCGCCATCGATGTTGCCGAGGGCGAGCAGGTGACGACGGGCAGGATCGTCGTGGAGATTGCGGCGGCCTGACTGCCTCCACCGTCATTGCGAGGAGCTATCGACAAAATTGCAAAGCAATTTTGCGCTGAAGCGACGAAGCAATCCACCTGTCCCCGCGCCGAGACATGGATTGCTTCGCTTCGCTCGCAATGACGGTGGAATGGGCGTCGGCTGCGTAGCTGCCGTAGGGTGGGCAAAGGAGCGTAGCGACGTGCCCACCATTCTTGCCGGTGCGCGAAATGGTGGCACGCGGAGCCTGTCATCGGGCGCGCATTCGCGCGACCCGGTGGCTTTGCCCACCTTGCGGATTTTACTCCGGCCGCCCCGTCCCTTCGTTCAGCCAGCATGCCACCTGATGGCCTGCTTCGGCCTCGACCAGCGCCGGCCGCTCCACCTTGCAACGGTCCATGGCGTAGCGGCAGCGGGTGTGGAAGGCGCAGCCGGAGGGTGGATTGATGGGGCTCGGGACGTCGCCGTCGATGCCAGGCGCAAGGCGTTTTGCCTTGGGATCGGCGACCGGGACCGACGCCAGCAGCGCCTGTGTATAGGGATGGCGCGGGTTGGCGAACAGTTCGGTCTTGTCGGCGATCTCGACAATGCGCCCGAGATACATCACGGCGACGCGGTGGCTGATGTGGGCGACCACGGCGAGATCGTGGGCGATGAAGAGATAAGAGAAATCATTCTTGCGCTGCAGGTCGATCAACAGGTTGATCACCTGGGCCTGGATCGAGACGTCCAGCGCCGACACCGGCTCGTCGCACACGATCAGGCTCGGCCCGAGCGACAGCGCGCGTGCGATGCAGATGCGCTGGCGCTGGCCGCCGGAGAACTGGTGCGGATAGTTCTTCATCTGGTCGGCACGCAAACCTACCTGTGCGAACAGTTCAGCAACGCGTTCCTGCTGCGCGCGGCCGGTTGCAAGGCCGTGGACGCTGAGCGGTTCGCCGACGATGTCGCCCGCGGTCATCCGCGGGTTGAGCGAGGCGAACGGGTCCTGGAACACGATCTGCATCGAGCGTCGATGCGGCCGCATGTCTGATTTGCTGAGGCCGGTGATGTCGGTGCCGTTGAGCTTGATGGCGCCACTGGATGGCTCGACGAGCCGCAGCACGCTGCGCGCCACCGTCGATTTGCCGCAGCCGGATTCGCCGACGAGGCCGAGCGTCTCGCCCTTGCCGACGGAGAAGCTGACGCCGTCGACCGCATGCACGGTGCCGACACGCCGCCGCAGGATGCCGCCGCGCACGGCGTAATGCTTGACGAGATCGGTGACTTCGAGCAGGGGGCGTTGATCGCTCATGGCGCGCCCTCCAATTCCGCCGCCCGCCAGCACGCCGCAAAATGATCGCCGCCTGTTTCCTGCAGCGGCGGGTATTCGGCGCGGCAGCGGTCGATGGCGAGGCTGCAGCGCGGCGCAAAGGCGCAGCCCGGCGGCAAATTGGTCAGCGACGGCACCATGCCGGGAATTTCGTTGAGCCGCGCATCGGTCTTGGCGCCGAACGAAATCACTGCCGGCATCGAGGCCATCAAGCCGCGCGTATAGGGATGTTTTGGATTCTCGAACAGGTCTTCGACCGTGGCTTCCTCGACCTTCTTGCCGGCATACATCACGATGACCCGCTGCGCGGTCTGCGCGACGACACCGAGGTCATGGGTGATCAGGATCAGTCCGGTGCCGAGCGTCTTCTGGAGGTCGACAATCAATGCGAGAATTTGCGCCTGGATGGTTACGTCGAGCGCGGTGGTCGGCTCGTCCGCGATCAACAGCGCCGGCCGGCACGCCAGAGCCATCGCGATCATCGCACGCTGCCGCATGCCGCCGGAAAGTTGATGCGGATACTCATGCGCGCGGCGCTCCGGCTCGGGGATGCGGACAAGGCGCAGCATCTCGACGGCCTTGGCCCAGGCTTCCTTCGACGTCATTTCCCGGTGCAGGCGGAGCACCTCGGTGATCTGGTCGCCGATCCGCATCACCGGATTGAGCGAGGTCATCGGTTCCTGAAAGATCATCGAGATCCGGTTGCCGCGGATGTTGCGCATTTCGGCCTCATCAAGGCCGAGCAGATCCTTGCCCTCCAGCGTCACCGAACCGCCGATCACGCGGCCCGGCGGGTCCGGCACCAGCCGCATCACCGAGAGCGCGGTCACGCTCTTGCCGCAGCCGGATTCACCGACGATCGCCAGCGTCTCGCCACGGCGGACGCTGAACGAGACGTCGTCGACCGCCCGGAACAGACCGGAATTGGTGAAGAACACCGTCTGCAGGTTCTTCACGTCGAGAACCGTGTCTTCCGCCTTCATCTCGGTCATCAGCCGCGCTGCCTCGGATCGAGGATGTCGCGTAGCGCGTCGCCGAACAGATTGGTGCCGAATACCGCAAGGCTGATCGCGACGCCCGGGAAGATTACCAGCCATGGCGCGGTGCGGACATATTCGGCGGCGGATTCCGACAGCATGCGGCCCCAGGATGGATAGGGCTCGGGAATGCCGAGGCCGAGAAAAGACAGAGAGGCTTCGGTGAGGATGGTGGAGCCGAGCTGCGCGGTCGCCAGCACGATCAGGGGGGCCAGCGTGTTGGGCAACACGTGGCGGAGCGCGATGCGGGTTTCGCTCATGCCGATCGATTTGGCGGCCTCGACGAACGGCAATTCGCGCAGCGCCAGCGTGTTGGCTCTGATAACGCGGGCAACGGTCGGGATCAGCGGGATTGCGATGGCGATAATGACGTTCGGCAGCGATGGCCCGAGCGCCGCTGTCATCACCAGTGCCAGCACGAGCAAAGGCAGGGCCTGCAATATATCGGTGACGCGCTGGAACAACAGGTCCACCCAGCCGGAGAGATAGCCGGAGACGAGGCCGACGAAGACGCCGAGCGTAGACCCCAGCAAAGTGGCGCCGATGCCGACGGCGAGCGAGATGCGCGAGCCGTGCACGATCCGGCTCCAGACGTCGCGGCCGAAGGAATCGGTGCCCATCCAGTGCGCCATGCTGGGCGCCGCCAGCCGCTGCGCGGAATCGACGCTGAGCGGGTCGTAGCGGCAGATCAGGTCGGCCGAGATCGCCATCCAGACAAACAGCACCATGATGATGAGGCCGATCGTGCCGAGCAGATAGCGTTGCGCCAGAAATACGAGGCGGCGCCAGCCGTGCGTCGAGTGCGCGCCGGCCCGTCTCAATTCGCTGTCGAAGTTGATCGTGGTCAACGGCTAGTCCCCATAACGGATGCGCGGATCGATCGCGGCGTACAGCATGTCGACGGTGAAATTGGCGACCACCACGACCACGGCGATCAGCATCACGAGGTTCTGGACGATCGGGTAGTCGCGCCAGCGCAGCGCCTCGACCAGGAAGCGGGCGACGCCGGGAATGTTGAACACGGTTTCGGTGACGATCAGGCCGCCGATCAAAAACGCCGCCTCGATGCCGATCACGGTGATGACGGGAAGAATGGCGTTCTTCAGCGCGTGACGGTAGTTCACCGAGGCTTCCGAGGCGCCCTTGGCGCGCGCGGTGCGGATAAAATCCTGCCGCAGGATTTCCAGCATCGAGGAGCGCGTAATGCGCATGGTCAGCGCGGCGCTGCGAAAGCCGACCGCCATCGCCGGCACGGCGTAGATCGCGAACGCCTCGGTCCAGGTCTTCGGGTTCGGATTGTAGATCGGCATGCTGCCGAACAGCGAAACCGACGCCATCAGGATCAACAGGCCGAGCCAGAACGAAGGCAGCGACAGCCCGCTCAGGCTGATGACGCGCAGCGTGTAGTCGAGCCGCGAGCCCTGATGGACCGCGCTCAACACGCCGAGGGGAATGCCGATCGAGGCCGAGAACAGCAGTGCCAGCGCCGCCAGCCGCGCGGTGATCGGAATGCGCGGCAAAATCTCCTGCAGCGCCGGCTTCTCCGAGACGTAGGAATAGCCGAGATCGCCGTGCAGCAGCCCGCCGATCCAGTTCAGATATTGCTGCCAGATCGGCAGGTTGAGGCCGAGCTCTTTTTCCAAATTGGCCTTGTCGGTCGGATCGACGAAGCCGGCGGCGTCGAACAGGATGTCGACGATATTGCCGGGGACGACGCGCAGCAGCACGAAGATGATGATCGAGATCCCGATCAGGGTCACGAGCATCAAGGCGAGGCGTCGCACGATATAAGCAAACAACCTGCTACTCTCCCTGACTAGCCATCATCCTCAAACCTCTCCCCGTCATTGCGAGGAGCTCGCGACAAAATTGCGAAGCAATTTTGCGCTGAAGCGACGAAGCAATCCATCTATCTCCGCACAGATAGGTGGATTGCTTCGCTACGCTCGCAATGACGGGCACACTGCTCACTCGAAATTTGCCGTTCCGTCGGCCTCTTGGGGCTGAACGCTACTTGTCCATCCAGACGTCTTCGTAACGATAGCCGTTATAGGAGCTGTTCACCATGACGGTGACGCCCTTGACATAGGGATGCCAGCACGTCCCGGTGCGGCCATGGAAGATGATCGGCCGCGCCACGTCCTCCTGCAGCTTCTTGTCGATTTCCCACACCAGCTTTTTCCGCTTCTCCTTGTCGGTCTCGGCCGACTGCTGATCGAACAGCTTTTCGATCTCCTTGTTGCAGTAGTTGGTGTAGTTGCGTTCCGAGCCGCAGGAATAGTTCTCGTAGAACGACTGGTCGGGATCGTCGACCGCGTTGCCGGTGAGGTTGAGGCCGAGCGCATAATCCTTGCGCGCGACTTTCGGGAACCATTGCGCGGTATCGACGACGTCGAGTTCGCCGTCGATATAGATGCTCTTCATCTGATCGATCAGGATGACGGCGGGATCGCGGTAGACCGGAATGTTGCGCGTCGAGACCTTGACGGCAAGGTGCTTGTCCGGGCCGTAGCCGGCCTTCTGCATCAGCTTGCGCGCCTCTTCGCGGTTGGCGTTGATGTCGGGGCCATAGCCGGGGATCTGCTCCATCATTTCCTTCGGCATCGCCCACAGGCCACCCGGCGCCGGCAGCATGGTGCCGCCGATATCGCCCTGTCCCTCGAACATGATCTGGATGAACGCCTTGCGATCCAGCGCCAGCGCCAGCGCGCGCCTGAGGTCGATATTGTCGAACGGCGGGGAGGACGAGTTGACGATGATGTTGGTCGAGACGTTGATCGGCTCGACCACGCAGACCGCGCTCGGCGCCTGCGTCTTGACGTCCTTGAGCAGCGGGATCGACACCTCCGTCGGGAAGGTCATGTCGAACTTGCCCGAGACAAATCCGAGGATAGCCGTCGAGCGGTTGGGGATGATGGTGAATTCGATGCCGTCGAGATGCGGCAGGCCCTTCTTCCAGTAATCGGTATTCTTGGTCAGCTTGATCGATTCGTTGGCCTTGAACTCGACGAACTTGAACGGCCCGGTGCCGACGGGCTTGGTGCGCATGTCCGCCGGGGAGACGTGGCAGGGATAGACCGGCGTATAGCCGGACGCCAGCAGCGACAGCAGCGCCGGCTGCGGCCGCTTCAATTCGAACGAGGCTTCAAAATCGCCGTTCACGGTCACGTCGCTCACCTGGTCGTACCAGGACTTGCGCGGGTTCTGCCGGAACTTCTGCTGCGACTTGCCCATCAGCATGTCGAAAGTGCATTTGACGTCGGCGGAGGTGAACGGCTTGCCGTCGTGCCATTTGACGCCCTGCCGCAGCTTGAAGGTCAGTTTCTTGTTGTCGCTGCTCCAGGCCCAGCTCTCGGCGAGATCAGGCACGATCGACTCGACGCTGTTCTGCGCCACATCCTGCTTGAACATGACGAGGTTGTTGAAGACCGGCATGAAGGGCACGTTGATCGAATAGGTCGCGCCTTCATGGATCGAGGCGCTGCCCGGGCTGTCGCGGTGATAGACCCTGAGGATACCGCCCTGTCTAGGCTCGCCCGCCGATGCAAGGTCGCAAGCCGGCAGCAACAACACCACTGCCGCGGCAAGCGCATGAACGCTCCGCATGATCCCCTCCACTTTTTTCGGTCTCAACCGGCCGATTGGTATCGAGGATACCATGGCGGTGCGTTCGGGCAACCGGCCAAGCCGATATGAGGATTGGCAATTCGAACTAATCGAAATCCGCGTGGCGGAACTTATGCCCTTGCATTGCAGGCTTTCTGGAGGCCGGCTGCATTGCAGCGCGGGTGCGGCGCGCTGCTCGCGCCAAATTGTCTCAGCCGATGATGCACTGCACTCGTCTGCAGCGTCCGGTCCCGTCATATCTCATATCGTGGCGCGTTCGTCAGACGATCCGCGAGGACTTGTTGCCCCAATAGCGGTCGCGCAGCAGGCGCTTGTAGAGTTTTCCGGTCGGCAGCCGCGGCAACTCGGCCTCGAACTCGATCGAGCGCGGCACTTTCTGGCGCGACAGCGATTGGCTGCAGAAGGCAATCAGTTCGTCGGCCAGCTCCTGCCCCGGCGAAACGCCGGGCATCGGCTGCACCACCGCCTTTACCTCCTCGCCGAGATCGGGATTGGGCACGCCGAATACCGCTGCGTCCGCAATCTTGGGATGGGTGATCAGGAGGTTCTCGCATTCCTGCGGGTAGATGTTGACGCCACCGGAGATGATCATGAACGTGGCGCGATCGGTGAGGTAGAGATAGCCGTCATCGTCGACATAGCCGACGTCGCCGACCGTGCTCATGCTGCCGTCGGCCGAGCGGGCCTCCCGGGTCTTGGCCGGGTCGTTGAAATATTCGAACGCCGAGGCCGTCTTGAACCACACCGTACCCGCCGTGCCGGTCGGGCAGGGCTTCATGTTCTCATCGAGAATGTGCAAATCGCCGAGCAGAACCTTGCCGACGGTGCCGCGATGCGCCAGCCACTGCTCGCTGTTGCAGGCGGTGAAGCCGAGTCCTTCGGTGGCGCCGTAATATTCATGAATGATCGGCCCCCACCATCTGATGATGTCGTCCTTCACGGCCGCAGGGCAGGGCGCGGCGGCGTGGATGGCGATCTCGAGCGATGACAGGTCGTAGCGTTGGCGCACCTCTTCCGGCAGTTTCAGCATGCGCGAGAACATCGTCGGCACGAGCTGGGTGTGGGTGATGCCCCATTTCTGAACCAGCTCCAGATATTTTTCCGGATCGAAACTCTCCATGATGATGACGGTACCGCCCATGCGGATGGTGAGGTTGACGGCCGCCTGCGGCGCCGAATGATAGAGCGGCGCCGGGGAGAGGTAGATCATCCCCTCGCGGTACTGCCAAAGATCGATCAGGAAATCGAACAGCGGCAGGTTCTGCGCCGGCGGCTGCTCGGGCAGCGGCCGCAGGATGCCCTTGGGCCGGCCCGTCGTGCCGGAAGAATAGAGCATCGCGGTGCCGAGCCATTCGTCCGCAATCGGCGTGGCCGGCAAGCCCGATGTTGCCTGTCGCAGCCCGACAATGCGGTCGCTTTCGCCCTCGCCATCGGCGACGATGCAAAGTTCGACATGGGGGCATTCCTTCAGGGCTTCGCGCGCGACGTCGAGTTTTGCCTGCGAAGTAATGAGAATGCGGGACTGGCTGTTGGTCAGGATGTAGGCGAGCTCTCCCGCCGTCAGGTAGGAGTTCACGCAGGTATAATAGAGTCCGCTGCGTTCGCCGGCGCCGCACGCTTCCAGGAAGCGGCTGTTGTTCTCCATGAAGATCGAATAGTGGTCGAGGCGCTGGAGGCCGCGCTTGCGAAACAGATGCGCCAGGCGGTTGGTGCGGGCTTCCAGCTCGCGATAGGTCACTGTCTCCCCGGTGGATGCCATGATGAAGGCGGGCTGAAGCGGACGAAGGTGCGCATGCTTGCCGGTGTACATGTTCGGTTTGGTCTCCCTACGCGGCCATATCAAGGATCTCTCGCACCTGCGCCGGTCCGTCGATCCTGCGCGGGTTGCGCGGCACCCAGGGGGTTGCCATCGCGGCCTGCGCGATGCGGTCGAAATGCTCAGGCCCCACGTCGACCTCGCGCAGGCTGCGCGGCAGGCCGAGGCCGCGAATGAAGCGGTCGAGCACGCCGCCGGCGTCTTCAATCGGGTGTCCCATGGCGGCCGCGACCTGCGCCTGCCGCTCGGCATTGGCCGGCTTGTTCCAGCGCATCACCGACGGCAGCATGACGCAGGAGGTGTAGCCGTGCGGCACGCCGAACTCGGCGCCGAGCACGTAACCGATGCCGTGGCTGGCGCCCATCGGCACGCCGGAAGCCAGCGGCCCGGTCGAAAGCCAGGTGCCGATCTGGCAATCCATCCGCGCGTCGAGGTCGTTCGCATCGCCCTTCACCCGCGGCAGCGCCTGCGCCAACATCGCAAGGCCTTTCAGCGCCTGGGCGTCGCCGTAAGGATGGGCCTCGCGCGAGCAGATGCCCTCGACGCAGTGGTCGACGGCGCGGATTCCAGTCGAGAGCCACAGCCATTCCGGCGTGTGCAGGCTGAGCCAGGGATCGAGGATCACGGCGCGCGGCATCAACAGGGGATGGCGTAGTGCTTCCTTGACCTTGGTCTTCTCGTTGGTGACGCCGGCCGTGGCGGAGAATTCACCGCCGGCAATCGTCGTGGGGACGCTGATCTGGCGCACCATCGGCGCCTTGAGCCGCGGCGGCGCGCCGCCGCCAGCCCTGATCTTGTCGATGTCGTCGGCGCTGCGGATATCGTTGGCGAGGCAAAGCTGCACTGCCTTGGCGCCGTCGGTGATCGAGCCGCCGCCGATCGTGACGATGAGGTCGGCGTTTGCGGCGCGGGCCTGTTCGGTGGCGGCGATGACGGCGGCGCGCGGCGTATGCGGCGGCATCGCGTCGAAGGTGCCGACGCAGCGCGCACCGAGCGCACGGCGGATATTTTCGATCACGTCGGTCTGGCGGTTCAGCGTGCCGCTGACCATCAGGAAGGCGCTGGTGGTGCCTAACCGGTTCAACTGCTCGACAAGCGCCTCGGATGCCGGCCGTCCGAACACGACCTCGTCCATCGCGCCGAATACGACACGCCCGCTATGCACCCTTGTCCTCCCCGGACATCTTTGGCCCTTGTGGCGGGCCTTGCGGCCAAGGTTAGCCGAGGAAATTCGCGGCGTCATGTCCGAAGATGGGGCGCACTGATCAAGGAGTGCTGCGGCTTATCCCCGTCATTGCGAGCGCAGCGAAGCAATCCACGTCTCGGCGCGGGATAGATGGATTGCTTCGCTGCGCTCGCAATGACGAGTGGATACAGCGAGTGGATACCAGGGGGACGGCACGTCAGCCCGTCCACCTATAATGTCACGTTTTCGTCACCGGCAGACGATTAGCTGACGCCCATCGCTCCGGGTTCCGTCTCATCGCATTGCGGAAAAGCACGAGGTTCGGATGGCGCAGGGCGTTGGCTACCCGGATGCATAACGATTGTGCTTGATCCCAACAGCTTCTTGACGAGACTGGGAACCGATCACATCTGTGGCCTCCGCCCGAGGTTCCGCGGCGGCTTTCATCCACATGGGATGTCAGGAGTGCAGGGGAGATGGGGATTGACTGTAATTGAGCCATTGAAACGTTCGGCCTTGTCGGCCGCAAGCGATATTCACCTGTCCCTTGGCGTCAAATGGCTGACCCCGCTGCTTGCGCTTGCGCTGTCCGCTTGCGGCGACAAGCCGCCGCAACAGCCTGCGGCGGCGGCGCCACCGGTCACGGTCGCACAGCCGGTGAAGCGCACCGTCACCGATTGGGATGAATTCACCGGCCGGTTCGAGGCGGTGCAGGAAGTCCAGGTCCGCGCCCGGGTCGGCGGCTTCGTGACGTCAGTCGAATTCCGCGACGGCGCCATCGTCCGGACCGGCGATCTGCTCTATGTGATCGACGCCCGGCCGTTCGAGGCGGTCGCCGAGCAGGCCGACGGACAATTGTCCGATGCGCGCGCCAAGGCCGAGCTCGCCAAGCGTGAACTCGACCGTGCGCTGACCCTGAACCAGACCCAGGCGGTATCGGATTCCATCGTCGACCAGCGCCGCCAGACCCTGCAGGCGGCGCGCGCCGCCGAGATGCAGGCCGAAGGCGCGCTCAAGGCCGCCAAGCTCAACATCGAATTCACCCATGTGATGGCGCCGATTACCGGCCGCGTCAGCCGTCATCTGGTCACGCCAGGCAATCTCGTGCAGGGCAGCGAGGGCGGCGCCACGCTGCTCACCTCGATCGTGTCGCTTGATCCGATCTATATCTATTTCGACGTCGACGAGGCGACCTACCTGCGGAACAGCAAGCTGTGGTTCGAAGGCAAGCGGCCAAGCTCGCGCGACACGCCAAACCCGGTCGAAGTGACGCTCACGGGCGAGACCAAACCCTCGCATGAGGGCAAGATGGATTTCCTTGACAACCGGCTCGACGTCTCGACCGGGACGCTGCGTAGCCGGGCTGTCATCCCCAACAAGGACCTGTCGATCCTGCCTGGCCAGTTCGGCCGCGTCCGGATCATCGGCAGCGCGCCTTACGAGGCGTTGCTGCTGCCGGACACCGCCATTGCGACTGACCAGTCGCGCAAGATCGTGTTCGTCGTCAAGGACGACAATACGGTCGAGGCGAAGCCGGTGACGCTCGGACCGCTCGATGAAGGCCTGCGCGTGGTCCGCGAAGGGATCAATGCCGAGGACAAGGTCATCATCGATGGCCTGCAGCGGGCGCGGGTGGGCGCAAAGGTCACGCCGAAGGCGGTCGAAATCAAGCCGGCCGGTGGCAAGACATGAATCTCGGCCGTCTGTCCATCAACCAGCCCATCCTGGCGATGGTGCTGTCGATCGTGCTCTTGATCGTCGGCGCGATCGCCTACACGACCCTGCCGGTCTCGGAATATCCGCAGGTGGTGCCGCCGACGGTGGTGGTGACCACGCAATATCCGGGCGCCTCGGCGCAAACCGTCTCCGACACCGTCGCCGCGCCGATCGAACAGGAGATCAACGGCGTCGAGGACATGCTGTATCTCTACAGCCAGGCCACCTCGAACGGTCAGCTCACGATCACGGTCACGTTCAAGCTCGGCACCGACCTCGACAAGGCCCAGGTGCTGGTGCAGAACCGCGTCGCCATCGCCCAGCCGCGGCTGCCGGAAGAAGTGCAGCGCAACGGCGTCGTCACCCGCAAGAACAGCCCGGACATCCTGATGGTGGTGTTCATGCTGTCGCCGGACGAAACGTTCGACCAGCTCTACATCTCCAACTACGCGCTGCTGCAGGTCCGCGACCAGTTGCTCCGACTCGACGGCGTCGGCGACATCCAGATGTTCGGCGCGCGCGACTATTCGATGCGGCTGTGGCTCGATCCGGACAAGATCGCGACGCTGGGCCTGACCTCGGCCGAGGTGGTGGCGGCGATCCGCGCGCAAAACGTGCAGATCGCCGGCGGACAGATCGCGGAGCCGCCGATTTCCGACCGCGCCTTCTCGCCCAATCTCACCTTCACCGGCCGCCTGAAGGACCCGAGACAGTTCGAGGAGATCGTGGTCAAGGCCGGCGCCGACGGGCGCACGGTCAAACTGCGCGACGTCGCGCGGATCGAGCTCGGCGCGCTGGCCTATACCACCAACAGCTTCCTGTTGCGCAAATCCGCCGTCGCCATGCTGGTGACGCAGCGGCCGGGTTCGAATGCGCTCGCGACCGCCAAGGGTATTTCCGATACCATGGAGCGATTGAAGACGAGCTTTCCGAAAGGGCTCGACTACAATATCGGCTACAACCCGACCGAATTCATCGCGCAGTCCGTCAGCGAGCTGATCAAGACGATCTATGAAGCGATGGCGCTGGTCGTCATCGTGGTGCTGGTGTTCCTGCAGGGCTGGCGTCCCGCCATCATCCCGATCATCGCCATACCCGTGTCGCTGGTCGGCACCTTCGCGGTGATGGCGGCGCTGGGATTTTCGATCAACAACCTCACTTTGTTCGGCCTCGTGCTTGCGGTCGGCATCGTGGTCGACGACGCCATCGTGGTGGTCGAGAATGTCGAGCGCCATCTCGCGCGCGGCATGAGCCGGCGCGATGCCGCGCTCCGCACCATGGAGGAGGTCGGTGGCGCGCTGGTGTCGATCGCGCTGGTCTTGTGCGCGGTGTTCGTGCCGACCGCGTTCCTCGGAGGTATCTCCGGGCAGTTCTTCCAGCAGTTCGCCGTCACCATCGCGGTCGCGACCGCGATTTCCTGCTTCTGTTCGCTGACGCTGTCGCCGGCGCTGGCCTCCCTGATCCTGCAGCCGCATGAGGACAAGCGGCCGGCCGCGCGCTGGAATGTCGTTGCCCGCGGCTGGGACGCCTTTACCGGCGTCTTCAATCGCGGCTTCGACCGGCTGTCCCATGGCTATGCCCGTGCCGCCGATTTCGTGATCCACCATGCGGTCGTGATGCTCCTGCTGTATGTCGCGCTGATCTGCAGCGCCGGCTGGCTCTTGATCACCACGCCGCAGGGCTTCATTCCGGCACAGGACCGCGGCTACGTCATCGTCTCCGTGCAATTGCCGGGCGCCGCTTCGCTGGCGCGCACCACCGCGGTCGTGCGCGAGATCGAGCGGATTGCGCTGGATACGCCGGGGATCGTTCGCGTGGCGGCGTTTGCCGGCTTCTCGGGCGCGACGCGGACGCAGGCGAGCAACGCCGCGGCCTTGTTCCCGGTATTCGAGGACCCGGAAGAGCGTCACAAGAAGGGCGGCCTGTCCGCCAACCAGATCGCCAACAATCTGCGCATGCGGCTGTCGAGCATCCAGGGCGCCTTCATCATCGTCATCCCGCCGCCCGCGGTGCCCGGCATCGGCACCGGCGGCGGCTTCACCATGCGCATCCAGGATCGCCAGGGCCGCGGCTCGGAAATGCTGGCGGCGGCGACGGACGAACTGGTCGGCGCAGCGCGCAGGGCGCCGGGACTGACCCAGGTGTTCTCGCCGTTCACCGCCAACACGCCGCAACTCTTCGTCGACATCGACCGCGTCAAGGCGCAGAAGCTCGGCGTGCCGATCGCCGGTATCACCGAAACGATCCAGACCTATTTCGGCTCGTCCTACGTCAACGACTTCAACCTGTTCGGCCGCACCTATCACGTCACCGCGCAGGCCGACCTGCCGTTCCGCAAGGAGACGTCCGATCTGGCGCGGCTGCGCACCCGCAACGCCGCCGGCGACATGGTGATGCTCGGCAGCGTCGTCAGCTTCCGCGACGTCTCCGGCCCCGACCGCGTCGCGCGCTACAATCTCTATCCCGCGTCCGAGCTGCAGGGCGATACGTTGCCGGGCACGAGTTCGGCGACCGCCATCAACACCATGAAGCGGCTGGCCGAGGAGACGCTGCCGAGCGGCTTCTCGTTCGAATGGACCGACCTGTCCTATCAGCAGGTCACCGGCGGCAATACCGGTCTCCTCGTCTTCCCGATCTGCGTGCTGTTCGTCTATCTCGTGCTGGCGGCGCAATATGGCTCGTGGAGCCTGCCGTTCGCGGTCATCCTGATCGTGCCGATGTGCCTGCTCGCCGCGACCATCGGCGTGCGCATCATGGGGCAGGACGTCAACATCCTGACCCAGATCGGTTTCGTGGTGCTGGTGGGGCTTGCGGCCAAGAACGCCATTCTCATCGTCGAGTTTGCGCGCGATATCGAGCTCGAAGGAAAGACGCGGCTGGATGCGGTGATCGAAGCCTGCCGGCTGCGGCTGCGGCCGATCCTGATGACCTCGTTCGCCTTCATCCTCGGCGTGCTGCCGCTGGTAGTCTCGTCCGGCTCCGGCTCGGAGATGCGTCAGGCGGTCGGCGTCGCCGTGTTCTTCGGCATGCTCGGCGTCACGCTGTTCGGCCTGATCTTCACGCCGATCTTCTACGTCATCGTGCGCAATCTCGCCGAGGGCAGGAAGGGCAAGAAGCCGGTCGCGGCGTGAGGGGCGCGCTCCTCTCCACCACCGTCATTCCGGGGCGCGACGAAGTCGCGAACCCGGAATCAATTCGTACCGAGTCATGAGGCCCGACGGATTCTCAGATGCGCAATTGCGCATCATAGTTCGCGCTTCGCGCCCCGGAATGACGGCTGAGGTTGTGGCCAGCTCCTACCTCAGGTTCCCCAATACTTTTGGCTGATCCGAAATGGATGGGCAGTGGCGGGGTTATTGAATAATGTTGCCGGGTTCCGCCAACAAAGTTCCTCTGACAAAAAATTCCGGGAGAAAAGGATGAAGTCGGGATGGTTAGCCGCCGTTGCGGTGGGTGGTCTTTTGCTCGCCGCGCCGGCATCGGCGCAGGGCGTCAAGATCGGTATTTTGAATGATCAGTCCGGGGTCTACGCCGATTACGGCGGCAAGTGGTCGGTCGAAGCGGCCAAGATGGCGATCGAGGATTTCGGCGGCGAGGTGCTGGGCCAGAAGATCGAGATCGTCTCGGCCGATCACCAGAACAAGCCGGATCTCGCCGCCGCCATTGCACGGCGCTGGTATGAGGTCGAGGGCGTCGACATGATCACCGAGCTGACGACCTCGTCGGTCGCGCTCGCTATTCACGATCTTTCCAAGCAGATGAAGAAGATCGACATCGTCGTGGGCGCGGCGACCTCGCGCCTTACCGGCGATGCCTGCCAGCCCTATGGCTTCCACTGGGCCTACGATACCCATGCGCTGGCCTACGGCACCGGCGGCGCGCTGGTGGAATCCGGCGGCGATAGCTGGTTCTTCATGACCGCCGACTACGCCTTCGGCCATGCGCTGGAAAAGGACACCAGCGATTACGTCAAGGCCAAGGGCGGCAAGGTGCTGGGCGCGGTTCGCATTCCGCTCAATACCGCCGACTTCTCCTCCTTCCTGCTGCAGGCGCAAAGCTCGAAGGCCAAGATCATCGGGCTGGCCAATGCCGGCCTCGACACCACCAACTCGATCAAGCAGGCGGCCGAATTCGGCATCGTCAAGAGCGGCCAGAAGCTCGCCGGCCTGCTTCTGACGCTTGCCGAAGTGCACGGCCTCGGCCTCGACGCTGCGCAGGGCCTGGTGCTCACCGAAGGCTATTATTGGGATCGCGACCCCAAGAGCCGAAACCTCGCCGAAAAATTCTTCAAGCGCACCGGCCGCATGCCGAACATGATCCAGGCCGGCACCTATTCGGCGACGCTGCAATATCTCAAGGCCGTCAAGGCCGCCGGCACCAAGGACACCGAAGCGGTCGCCAGGAAGCTGAAGGAGTTGCCGGTGGACGACGATTTTGCGCAGGGCGGCAAGGTGATGGAAAACGGCCGCATGGTGCATGACCTCTATCTGTTCGAGGTCAAGAAGCCCTCGGAGTCGAAGAAGCCGTGGGACTACTACAAGCAGCTCGCGGTCGTGCCCGGCGACAAGGCGTTTCCGGCGGCCAAGGATTCAGGCTGCCCGCTGGTGAAGTAATTCTCCCCGTCGTCCACGCGAACGCGGGGACCCATAGGCACAGTAAAAATGCCGTAGGGTGGGCAAAGCGAAGCGTGCCCACCATCTCGCAGCTCGTTCCCTGATGGATGGTGGGCACGTCGCTTCGCTCCTCTGCCCACCCTGCGAATCCTTCTCGCAATGAAGGATGCATCACGCCTGCACCAGTCGCCACACGATCGCGCCGAACGCACCCACCCACAGCACGATCGCCGCGCTCGCCTGGATCGCAAAGCCCAGGCTGCGTTTCGCGACCGCCTGCGCATAGCCCAGCACATAGAGGATGCGGCCGATCACCCAGACCAGCCCGATCGCCGCCGCGATACTGTCGCTGAGATAGACCGCGAACAGCCACAGCGACGGCAGGAAGACCGGCAGCCATTCCAGCGTGTTCATCTGCGCGCGGAATACACGCTCGAAATCCGGATTGCCCGAAATCGCCGGCAGTTTGACACCGAACTTGCCGCGCGCCCGCGACACCAGAATGGACGAGTAGAGGTAGACCAGGATCGCCAGCAAGGTGACGAGCGCGGTGAAGTGATACATGGCTGAATTTCCCTGACGTGATGCGGTGGCTTAATAGCCCGTCATTTCCAGATAGCCCACCCCTGTGTGGCTGCCGGCGAGGCGGATCGGGCCTTCCCAATAGGGGAAGCTCGTGCCCATCCAGCTCCGGGCGTTGAGCGGCGTGCATTCGATCGATAGCGCCATCGTCGGAATGGCGATGCGCCACGTCGTCGGTATCCTTCGTCGCTCGATCTCGGTGAAGGCCAGCGGCGTCATGGTGATGTCGGCGGAGACGAGCTGCTCGGCCTTGCCGTCGGAAAATATCCATTTGCCGGAGCCATAATGCTGGCCGTCGCTCTGGCGCATCCGGTACAGCATCAGCTTGTCGCCCGAATTGAAATGCAGCGACAGCCAGTCCCATCCGCTTTGATCCGAAGCCAGCGGCTGGCTGCTCCATTCGCGATCGAGCCAGGCCATGCCGGTGACGTCGACCGGCTTGTCGTCGATGGTGAGCACGCCCTTCGCGGAGTAATGCGGCTGGCTGTAGTAGTAGGAGGCCTGCTCGCGCAGCGATTTGCGGCTGTAGCCGCCATCGCCCTGCAGCACCAGCGGCCGCAGCGCGCCGAGGCGCAGCGCGTAGCTGAAGTCGGAGCCGGACGCTTTCAGCGCAAGCGGCGCGATGTTCTCGTCGCTGGTCGGATCGATGCCCCGCATTTCCCACGCATCGATCCAGGCCTGGAACGGCTGCGCCTCGACGCCGGCCTGGCGGACACCGCCGCGCGCAAATGCCTGGGCAACGCGATGGGTGTCGGCGCGGGTGACGGCGGCATGGCCCATCCAGATCTGCTGGTTGGCCCACCCCTCTGTCGGGCCACCCGGCGCAATCGCCTGGCGAAACAGCGTCCATTGCGCGCCGTAGTCATTGCCGTTGGCATCCGAGAGATTGGCCGTCACATACCACCACTCGATGCGAAATTCTGGGTGCGGCCCATGATCGGCAGGAAATGCGAACGTCTTGCCCGGCACGACCGCCGCAAATCCTTCCGCGCTTTCGCTCAAGCCGGCATAACCCTGCGCCAGCGCCTTGCAGCCGAAGCCTGTAAGAAGCGCGCCGCCGACAAAGCCGCGGCGGCTGATGCGGCCGCTAGCGTTCATTGGCAAAGATCCTGATCAGGCTGGCGGGCTGCATCCGCGCCAGGCGGATGACGGGCAGCGCCGAGGCGGCAAAGGCAGCCGCCATCGCGACGCCGGTGAGCCAGAGCAATTGTAGCGGGAACACATGAAACGGCAGCCGCCAGCCGAATGCCTTGACGTTGACGATCGCGAGCAGGCACCACGCGACGAGCAGCCCCAGCGGAAGCGCAAAGATGGTGGTGATCAGCGCCACCGACATCGTCTTGAGAAGCTCGATGATCGCCAGCCGCCGCCGCGTGATGCCGATCGCCCATAGCGGCGCCAGTTGCGGCAGGCGGGAATTGGCCAGCGTGAGCAGGCTGGTCAACAGCGCAACGCCGGCAACGCCAAGCGTGAAGGCGTTCAGCGCCGCGGTCACGGAAAACGTGCGGTTGAAGATCCGCGTCGATTCCGCCTTCATCGTCGCCTGGTCGGCGACGTTGCGATCGTCGAGGGTAAATTTCTGCTGCAGCGCCGAGATCAATGCCGGGATGTTCGCCGGCGCAACCCGCAGCCCCATCCGCGTCAGCGGTATCTCCGGAAAGCGCCGCGTCAACGCGGCAAAATTCACCGCGATCTGGCCCTTGGGGTTACCGTAATCGGCATAGATGGCGACGATTTCGAGCGGCCAGTTGCCGCCTGTTGCCGGCACCTCGATGCGGTCGCCGACCGACAGGTGCATCCGCCGCGCCAATTGCTCGCTGACAAGCGCCGCATTGCCGGGGCGCAGCTTGCTCCAGGCATTGTCGGCCGATTGCAGCAGCGGCCAGTTGTCGCGATAGGTGGCGTGATCGGGCAGGCCCAGCACCTCGATCGGTGCGCCGGCGAGCTGCGTATCGGCGCGGCCGCCGGGCAGGATCGCCTCGACCTCGGGCCGCTCGCGCAGCCACGCCTTGATCTCGTGCGCCTGATCGTCGTTGGCCGCATTGACATAGACATCCGCCGCCAGCCGCCCGTCGAGCCAGACCAGGAAGGTGCGGGAGAAACTCTCGACCATGGTGGAGACGCCGACATTGACCGCGAGTGCGAGCAATAGCGCCATCAAGGCGAGCGACAGCCCGGAGAGTTGCTGGCGGCTGTCGGCCCAGAACCAGACGCCGACCGGGGCCCGTGCATAGCGCTGGCCGATCGACAGCGCGATCTCCAGAAACATCGGCAGGATCAGTGCCGCGCCGAGCATCAGCGCTGCGAGCACGGCAAAGCCAGATATCAGGGAATCGCCGAACCATAGAAAGACGCCGGCGGCGGCGAAGGCCGCGAGGGCCAATGCGCTCTGATAGGTCAGCCAGCGCCGCTGCGCCTGTTGCCAGGCGAAAGGCTGCGCGGTGGCGAGCAGCGGCAGCCGCAACGCCTTGGTCAGGCTGGTCGCCGCCGCGGCGAGCGCGCCAACAATGCTGATGGCGATGCCCGCGAACCACCATTGCGGCTTCAGCGTGAGCTGTCCTGGAATCTGCGCGCCATAGAGCCCGCGCAGCGAGGCCACGACATCGGGCAGCAGCGCGCCGGCAATGAAATAGCCGCAGACCAGCCCGACCAATCCTGCGACCAGTGCCAGCGATACCAGTTCGGCGACCAGCACGGCGTTGAGCATTCGCGCCGAGACGCCGCAGGCGCGCAGGGTGCGCAGCACCGGCAGGCGTTGCTCGAAGGCGAGGCCGATCGCCGAATTGACGATGAACAGGCCGACAAAGAACGACAGCAGCCCGAACGCCGTCAGATTGAGGTGAAAGCTGTCGGTGAGGCGTTCGAGATCGGTCTCCGCGTCGGGCTCAATCAGCCGAAGCTTGTCGCCGGTAACGCTCTCCAATGCCGGGCGCTTGCCCGCATTTTTGCCGACCAGGAGGCGCGAGAGCTGATCCGGCATCTTCAACAGGCTCTGCGCGATACCGATATCGACGACCAGCACGCCGGGCACGAGGTTCGGCTGCACGCGCAGCGGCGGCAGCAGGGCGCCGCTGGCCTCGGGTCGCGCGCCCTCGGCGAGCTTGAGATCGGCAAGCGTCTCCGGCGCGACCAGCATTTCGCCCGGCGGCGTCATGAAGGCCTGCAGGCTGGCCTTGCCGACTGCCGGCGCATTGCCGACTTCCGCGGGCAGCGTCACCGGTTCGATTCCCATCAACCGAAACGATCGTCCCTCGATCTGGATCCGGCCCTCGAGCACCGGCGATACGGGCCAGCCGGCGCGGCGCAAATCGACAAAGAGGTTTTGCGGGAAGGTCGCGCCGCGGCTGGCGGCCAGCATCGCGGTGCGCGTGCCGCCAAAGGTGGCCGCAGCGCGGTCATAGGAGGTGCGGGCCTGCTGGTTGAGCGCCTGCACGCCGCTCCACAGCGCGGTCGCCGAGATCAATCCGATGAGCAACGTCGCGAGCTGCATCGGGTGCCGCCGCCAATGGCTGAGCAGTACGGCCAGCGTCCACAGCGCGCGCTTCACGCGATCACCCCGGCATGGAGATTGACCTGCCGGTCGAGGGTCGCGGCCAGCCTTGCGCTGTGGGTCACCATCAGGAAACCGCAGCCGCTGCGCGTCACCAGATCGCGCGCCAACGCCAGCACCTCGTCGGCGGTGTCCTCGTCGAGATTGCCGGTCGGCTCATCCGCGAGCAGCAGCAGCGGCTTGATCGCCAGCGCCCGGCCGATGGCGACGCGCTGCTGCTGGCCGCCGGACAATTGTTCGGGATAGCGTTTCAGGAGACGGCCGAGCCCGAGCCGTTCCACCAGCTCATTGTGCCAGGCCGCGTCATGACGGCCGGCGATGCGCGACTGGAAGACGAGGTTGTCTTCCACGGTCAGGCTCGGGATCAGGTTGAACTGCTGGAACACCAGGCCGAGCCGGTCGCGGCGCATTTCGGCACGGTCGGCATCGCTGAGCTCGCAGACCTGCGCATCCGCCAGCCGGATCTCGCCGCCATCGGCCGCATCGAGGCCCGCGATCAGGTGCAGCAGCGTGCTCTTGCCGCTGCCGGACTCGCCCGTCAGCGCGACGCTCTCGCCGGCCGCAACCGTCAGGTTCACCCCGCGCAGCACGGCAACCTCTTCGCCGGCGGTGCGGTAGTTCTTGGTCAGGCCGGTGACGTGAAGCACCGGGCCGGTCGCACTGGGACTATCTTTGGTCATGCGCGACGATGAACCGATCCGACCATGAAAAATCCCCTGAATGTGATGGCATGCAACATATCAGGGCGGGCGGCGAGGATCACGGCCTCAATTCGCGCGGCGACGTGAACGTGATCCGGTTGTGGGGAGCGCCTGTTGCGGCAGCCGGCAGGTGCGGCGCGGGGTGCTTCGCGGAAAATGCCGGTTGCCTTGCCTGCGACGCCCCTTGTACCATTGGAACCGGCCGATCTTACAGAGCCCAGCAAAGACATAAGGACACACGGGGAAAACAGCCATGACCGCGCAACCGACGCCCGCAGGTGCCTGGAAAATCACCTTCCTGCTGTTCCTGTTCATGCTGGTGAATTTTGCCGACAAGATCGTGGTCGGCCTTGCCGGTGCGCCGATCATGGATGAGCTGAAGCTCTCGCCGGAGCAGTTCGGCTTCCTCGGCTCCTCGTTCTTCTTCCTGTTTTCGATCTCGGCCATCGTGGTGGGCTTCATCGCCAATCGTGTTGACACCCGCTGGGTGCTGCTCGCGATGGCCGTGATCTGGTCGCTGGCGCAGTTTCCAATGGTAGGCACCGTCAGTTTCACCACGCTCGTGATCTGCCGCATCATCCTCGGCGCCGGCGAGGGGCCGGCATTTGCGGTGGCGGCGCACGCGCTCTACAAGTGGTTCCCCGACGAGAAGCGAACGCTGCCGACTGCCATTCTCTCGCAAGGCTCGGCTTTCGGCGTGATTCTGGCGGTGCCGGCGTTGAATTGGGTCATCGTCAATCACAGCTGGCACTATGCGTTTGGCGCGCTCGGCGTGGTCGGCCTGATGTGGGTCGTGGCGTGGCTGGTGATGGGCAAGGAGGGACCGTTGGTGCAGACGGTCGCGATGGCTGCGGCCGATCCGCCCGTTCCCTATTTCCAGCTCCTGACTTCGCGAACGTTCATCGGCTGCTGCGCCGCGACCTTCGGCGCCTATTGGGCGCTGTCGCTCGGGCTGACCTGGTTCACGCCCTTCATCGTCAAGGGGCTCGGCTTTTCGCAAAAGGATGCCGGCTGGATTTCGGTGCTGCCTTGGGTATTCGGTGCGACCATCGTCCTCCTGACGGGATGGATTTCGCAAGTGATGCTGGCGCGCGGCTTCACGACGCGCGTCTCGCGTGGCGTGCTCGGCTCGGTGCCGCTGATCGTCGGCGGGTTGATCCTCGCGGTGCTGCCGCAGGTCAACGGCGCGGGATTGCAGATCGCGTTCCTCGTGGTCGGCTCGGGTCTGTGCGGGTCGATCTATGTGGTCTGCCCGCCGATGCTCGGCGAATTCACACCGGTGCAGCAGCGCGGCGCGGTGCTCGCGATCTACGGCGCGATCTATACGCTGGCGGGAATGATTGCCCCTTCCGTGATGGGCGTCGTGATCCAGAACGCCGCAGTGCCGCTCGACGGCTACATGACCGGCTTCACCATCAATGCGGCGGTGATGGTCGCGTCGGGCCTGCTCGGACTGCTGCTGCTGTGGCCGAATACCGAACGCAAGCGATTGATGAATCAGGCGGCGGTTCAGCCGAAATTCGCGTGAGGCAATGGCGCGCTACCAGCTCCACTGCATCGGCGCCTCCGGCAACTCCTACAAGCTGGCGCTCTATTTGAATTGTGCCGGCCTCGACTGGGAGCCTGTCGGGGTCGATTTCGCCGGCGGTCAGACGCGGGATGCGGGGTGGCGAGCCGGCACCAACGTCATGGGCGAGGTGCCGGTGCTCGAGGTCGACGGGCAGTTCATGTCGCAGTCGGGCGCGATCCTGATCTGGCTCGCCGAAACCACCGGCAAGTTTGCGCCAGACGCGGACCAGCGATACGAGGCCTTGCGCTGGATCATGTTCGACAATCACAAGTTCACGAACAACCATGCAATGCACCGGTTTCAGAGGTCGTTCATGCCGGAGCCGGTGCATCCGGCGATCCTGTCGTTCCTGCGCGCGCGTACCGAGGCGAGCTTTGCGATCGCCGAAAAACATCTCGCCGATCGCGCCTTCATGCTCGGCGACAGGCCGACCATCGTGGATTTTTCCCTGGCAGGGTATGTGTATTATCCCAAGGAGGAGACCGGCTTCGACATTGCAGCGGATTTTCCGGCACTCCATGCCTGGCGCGAGCGCCTCGCGGCGCTGCCGGGCTGGAAGCCTCCGTATGAGATGATGCCGGTGGGATCGGATCTGCGGGTCTCGATGCTCCGACCCGCATAATCCTTCAGCCACGGAAACGAACTAGCTCGCCGCCGCGTCCAGCTGCGCTTTTGAGCCCTGCGCGCCGCGCACCAGCCTGCCGGGGCGGGCGCCGGTGGCCTTGCCGCCGCGCTGCGTCACCACGCCGGAGACGATGGTGGCGTCATAGCCGTCGACCTGCTGCATCAGGCGGCGGCCGCCGACCGGCAGGTCGTAGTGCACTTTCGGCGGATGCAGGTGCAGGCGATCGTAATCGATCACGTTGACGTCGGCCTTGAAGCCCGGGGCGATCACGCCGCGGTCGTAGAGGCCGACCGAGAGCGCGGTCTTGCGCGACTGCGCCGCCACCACGAAGGGAATGGAGAGCTTTTCGCCGCGGCTGCGGTCGCGCGTCCAGTGCGTCAGGAGATAAGTCGGGAAGCTGGCGTCGCAGATGATGCCGCAATGTGCGCCGCCGTCGGAAAGGCCCGGCACGGCACTGGGTTCGCGCAGCATCTCATGCACGGCATCGAGATTGCCGTCGGCATAATTGAGGAACGGCACATAGAGCATGCCGCGGCCGTCGTCCGTCAGCATCGCCTCATAGGCGAGCTCTTCCGGCTGCCGGCCCTGGCGACGGGCCTGCGGGCCGAGCGCATTTTCCGGCGGCTGCTCGTAGTCCGGCGGGTTACCGAGCAGATACATCTTGTCGTAGTTCGGCCGGAAGAACAGCGGATCGTCGGTCGCCGTCGCCGCCTCGCTCAGGATGGCCGCGCGCATTTCGGGCCGGCGCAATTGCGTCAGCCGTTCAGCCAGCGGCAGCCTGGCGATCGCGCGATAGCTCGGATGGGTCTGGAACGGGTTGCGCGACAGTTCGAGCCCAAGCAGCAGCCCGACGGGACGCGCGGCAATCTGGGTCGTGATCGACAGGCCGCGGGCGGCGGCTTCATTGATGGTGTCCATGGTCTGGCGCCAGCGCCGCGGCGCCTTGTCGGCCTGGGCCACGGAAAACGAGATCGGGCATCTGGTATTTTCAGCGACCCGCAGCATCATCGGCAGATCTTCATGAACGGTGCTTTGGTCGAGCACGAATTGCAGCACGCTGCGGCCGACGCCGTGCATGGCGGCCGCAATCGCGGTCAATTCATCTTCGCCGGCCTTCAGCGTCGGCGTGTAGTCGCCCGTCGAGGTGCGGTGGTTGAGGGTGCGCGACGTCGAGAAGCCCAGTGCGCCCGATCGCACGGCGTCTCCGGCGAGTGCCGCCATCGCCTTGTTGTCCTCGGGCGTTGCGGGATCGCGCCGCGCGCCGCGCTCGCCCATCACGTAGACGCGCAAGGCAGCGTGCGGCAGTTGCGCGCCGATATCCATGTCGAAACTTCGCTTCGACAGCCACTCCATGTAATCCGGAAAGCTTTCCCAGGCCCAGGGAATGCCGGCGCTGAGCACCGGCTCGGGGATGTCCTCGACGCCTTCCATCAACTGGATCAGCCGGACATGGTCGACCGGACGGCACGGCGCGAAGCCGACGCCGCAATTGCCCATGACCGCCGTGGTAACGCCGTTCTGCGAGGAGGGCGTGATGTCCTGGCTCCAGGTGACCTGGCCGTCATAATGGGTGTGGATGTCGACAAAGCCCGGCGCGACCAGCTTCCCCTTGGCGTCGATCTCTTCCTTGCCCTTGCCGGCAACCTTGCCGACTTCACTGATGCGGCCGCCGGTGATCGCCACATCTGCTTCAAAGAGGTCGCCGCCCTTGCCGTCGGCAACGGTGCCACCACGGATCACGATGTCGGGGGTCGAGGTCATGGCTTCCATCCCGGTTTTGTTTTGTTGGCGCATCATCCGACGTCCTTCCGGACAGTCAACCGCCGGGGATGAGGCTCAGGAATGCATCGGCAGGCAGTTACGCCCTGGCGGGTTCCGCCGGCTTGCGGTCAGTCACCAGCGCCAGCAGCACCGTCATCACCATGAAGGCGACGGAGGCGCCGAACACCCAGTGCGGCAAATGCTGGTCCATGATCCAGCCGAACAGCAGCGGTGAGAGAATGCCGCTGAAATTGAAGCCGGTGGATACGATGCCGAAGGCGCGGCCCGCGGCGCCTGCCGGCGCGGCGTTGCGGACCAGCATGTCGCGCGACGGTGCGATCACGCCGCCGAGGAAGCCGGCCAGCCCCATCGCGGCGGTCAGCACCACTGGCGGCAGATTGGTCGTCGCGATTAGGGTGATGATCACGGCGTTGATGCCAAAGCACGCCGCGGCGACATTGCCGTGCCGCCTCGTGCGGTCGGCGAGATAGCCGCCGGCCAGCACGCCGGCCGCGCTGGCGCCGAGAAAGGCTGTCAGCGCGATGTTGGCGGCCGAGAAGGTCACGCCATAGCCGCTCATCAACGCGACCACGCCGAAATTGCTGATGCCGGCATTGGACAGGCCGAGCAGCATGAAGAAGATCGTCAGCACGATGATGGCCGGCGTCAGGATGCTCTGCTGCGCGGCCGGCGCGCCATCCGCCTTGCGATCGGCCGAGCTTGCATCGGGAATCCGGACCGCGATCAGCAGCAGCGCGACGAGGGGCCCGACCGCGCCGGCCACGATCAGCGCGCCGAGCCCGCCGACGGCGGCCACCAGCATTGCCATGATCGCAGGCGCCACCGCGCCGCCAAGGAAGCCCGCAAACGTGTGGATCGAGAAGGCGCGGCCCATCCGCGCTTCATCCATATGCGTCGACAGGATCGCGTAATCGCAGGGATGATAGACGCTGTTGGCAAGGCCGAGCAGGGCGGCGCAGACGATCAGCGAGATGTAACTGAGATGCAGGCCCAGCATGACCAGCGCCAGCCCGCCGACGGTAAGCCCGACCAGCAGCACCTTTCGCGCGCCGATATGGTCGGCGAGATAGCCGATCGGCGCCTGCGTCAGGCCGGAGACGACACCGAATACGGTGAGCGCAAAGCCGAGCTCGATATAGCCGACGCCAAGCTGTTCCTTCAGGAACGGAAACAGCATCGGCAGCACGAACAGATGGAAATGGCTGACCCAATGGGCGATCGAAATCGCCGTCAGCGTGCGCAGCGCAGTGTCGGTCTTGGCAGTGCCGGTCGTGGCAGTGCCGGTCTTGGCAGTGCCGGTCTTGGCAGTATTGGTCTTGGCTTGCTGCGGTGCAGCCAGAATATCGACCATTTCAGCTCAAATTCCCGTATCGTGAAGACCCGGTCAGGCCGGCTGAAAATATAGGCAGGCGGTTATTTGTCCATGAATTCCGCTGCATGGCTGCCCCGGCGGAGGGCAGGGCACGTGCGTGGCGTGATGAATTCGGGAGACAAAAGCCGTCCGGCGCGGCAATGATCCGGCATGCCTGACCGCGCAGAATCGCTCCGCGTGCTCGTCTCCGAGGGTTCCTCCACATCGGCCCGCGAGGCGATCACGATTCTCGGGCTTTCGGGCCATCACATCGAGGTCTGCGATCCCTCGCCATGGTGTCTTTCGCGGTTCTCGCGGCTGGTCTCGAAGTTTCACATTTGCCCCGGATTGCGGAACGACCCCGCCGGCTACCTGGCCTTCATCGAGCAGCTTCTGGCCGAGGGGAAGTTCGATGTGCTGCTGCCGACGCACGAGCAGGGATTTTTGTTCGCCCGGGCGAAGCCGCGCATCGAGGGCCGGGCGGCTTTCGCGCTGCCGGGCTTCGAGAATTACCGCACTGCGCACAGCAAGGCAGGTTTCAGCCGGCTGCTCGACCGTTTGGGGGTGCCGCAGCCGCCGACGCAGATCGTGACATCCGCGCAGCAACTGCGTGATGCCATCCGCTTTCCCGCCGTGGTCAAGACGTCGGTCGGCACCGCGAGCCGCGGCATCTGGTTCATACGCCATGCCGATGATCTCGAAACCGCGCTGCACGATCTCGTATCCAGCGATGGCTTCGCCGATGAAGTCCTGGTGCAGGCTTTCGCCGCAGGCACGACCGAAAAGGCCCAGTCGGTGTTTTGCCATGGCCGGATGATCGGCTTTCACGCCTATCGGCAGGTCATGGCCGGCGTCGGCGGCGGCGAGGCGATCAAGCAGAGCGTGAGAAGGCCCGTCGTTCGCGCTCATCTTGAAGGGGTCGGACAGGCGCTCGATTGGCACGGTGCGTTGTCGATCGACTACATCATGCCGGATGACGGTTCCTCGCCATTATTGATCGATTGCAATCCGCGCCTGGTCGAGCCGATGAACGCGTTTCGTGCCGGCGTCGATCTGGTCGGCCTGCTGCTGCGGATTTCACGCGGCGAGACGCCCGCGGCAGTGCCCGAGGGGCGAGAGGGCGTACTCACGCATCTTGCGATGCAGGCGCTGCTCGGATGCGCGGCGCGCGGCGGCACCCGGTTCGATATTCTGAAGGAGTGCCGGCGTCTCGCCGCCGTCAGCGGGCCCTATGCCGGCAGCAGCGAGGAACTTACGCCGCTGCAGCCCGACTGGATCAGCGGTCTGCCGCTGGCCATCACGGCCGCATTGCTGCTGGCCTCGCCGAAATCGGCCGTCAAGCTCGCGCGCGGCGGCTTCGGCGCGCACCTGCTCGATTTGAAGAGCATCCGGGTGATTGAGGGGGAAGAATTTTCTGGTGGCGCTCCCTCATGGTGAGGAGGTGCGAAGCGCCGTCTCCGGACGATGCTTCGCATCGCCGGGCGATCCATGTGGCCCAGTCGGCACCATTCATCCGTTGAGACTAGCGCGCCTCGCCGCGTACGGCAGGACACCTCTGCTGGCGAACAATGGTCAGTGGAGGCGTCAGCGATTGAATGTCAGATTCGGTGCCATCGTTGCGGAGTTGTCGTCCTGAAAGCCGTTAAGCACGACATAACAGCCGAACAGCATGACGGCTAACAAGCAATATACGAGATAGGCAGGGCGTCCTGACCTGAGACCGCTCATTTCACTGGATTCCTTGGCGACCGACCGCTCAGCTCTTTGTGGCCGTCTTTGAGAGCTCGGCTTCCACGCCGGCGGCGCATGCCCTGGCGAAGGAATAGTCCATGCTCGTGGAGGCAACGGTCTTCACGTATTCGCCGATGACGTTGTCCTTTGAATATGAGCCCGCTGCCTTGAACTTGGCGACGGCGCCGTCAACCGCGGTGAACTGCGCGACGCACATCGGCACCAGGACAGACATCCGGCCGTTGCTCTCCGCCATTGCGGTCATCGTTCTGGCAGTGCCGCCGGTGACCCAGCCGCCCCAGATAAATCCGATCATCATCGCCGCGACTGCGCCGACAGTGATACCTTGAAGGAAGCGGGTCCGGGCCTCACCCTGCAAGATTGCGGGTATTCTCATGATGGTCTCCTTTGTCGCGCACGCAAGCGCGCTCGCAGCCGCGGACGCCGCTTGCATCCGCGCTCGGTGAAAGTATCCAGCCTGTGAGATTGCGCCTTCCGATGGCACTCCAGCTGCCGCTACGACGACCAGCAGCGACGTCGGACGTCGCAGCTTCATGGACAGCTTCAAGGGGGAGCAACGGGCCACCCGATCATTGAACGGTAGACCGTTGGCCGGATGCTGTACAGCACGTTCTTGTCTCCGGTCTGTAAACTTCGCAGCCGGCGCGCATATCACGTCGCGGTTGCAATCGAACGCGTTCAGGATATCGGGCTCGTCGGGGCGGGCATCAGGTTGAATTCACCTCAGCGCACCCTCGTTTGTGAAGAATGACGCTTCCTGCGCGCTGTCGTGCCCCAAAACCGCACAGCAGGTTCCTGTCCCAAAACAAACTGCGATTCTCCTCGCTATTCGGCAGATAGTCGCTATATCTGAAGCATCACCGCGCGCCCCGGGCTGTTATCGGTGACTGAGAGCGTTGCGCTCCCGCCTCAACCAAAATGGCGGTCGGATGTCAGATACCCTCAAATTCGAGCTTCGTGATTGGCTGGTGCCTCCGGTGCTGTTGCCGATCTTTTTTGCGCTACTGATCGCGGCTGCCGTGATTATTCAGTGGTAGTCCGCCTCAAGTGAGATGCCGGCAGCGGGCATCCGAGCGCTTAACCGAAAGCAGGAGCCGGAATGGCAAATACGGCGATCATCAGAGACGCATACGGCGTTCCGGCAATGTTTGTTGATTCGAAAACCGGCAAGGATGATGCCGCCTTTGTCTTTATCAGGGTTGGCGATGAGGAACGCCGGATGCGGTGGGCCGAATGGGATGCGCTTCCCGCCTGGACTGGCGCTCGTCCGTCCTGGGCGACCAAGCGCTAATCGACCTGGCAAGGTTGCTATCGGACGCCGGAGTACCCATCTGATCAGTTAGCCCGGCAGGATCGCGACAAACGCGAACATCCCGTCGCGACGCCTTAGCCACGCCAAATCATCTCAACGGTCTCGACCAACGGCATATCGCTGCGATATGCCCGCTTCGGGTCAGGAAAATCTATGGCCATCGAGCATGCCGCCGTGCAGGTCGCGCGCAAACCGTGGGGAGTAGGCAATCTCCAGCCATGGAGCAGCATCGACGTTGCCGGTGACCCGATTGGAGAGTTGTGGTTCCAGCGCACGCATAAGCATGCACCCGTCCCGGCCCTGCTGCTCAAATTGCTGTTCACCAGCGAGCCCCTGTCGATTCAGGTTCATCCGGACGACGAATTTGCCCGCTCGATCGGCCTGCCGAACGGCAAGACCGAAGCCTGGTACATTCTCGCAGCGGCCCCAGGCGCGCGGGTCGCGCTGGGACTGAAGCGGCGGCTCGCGCCAGAGGCGTTGCGCGCAGCGATCAGGGACGGCTCGATTGCCCATCTCACACAATGGCGTCCCGTCTCGACAGGCGACATCATCTTCGTGCCCGCCGGCACGATCCACGCCATCGGCGCCGGGATCGTGCTCGCCGAGATTCAGCAGCGCAGCGACACGACATTCCGCTTGTTTGACTATGGCAGGCAGCGCGAACTGCATGAAGAGCGCGCCGTCGCTGTTTCCGACGCCGGGCCGGTTCAGAGCCAATCCGGTCCACGACGCCTCACCGCGGCTCGAACAGCCCTGATCACAAGCCGGCATTTCGTCATTGAGCGGATCGACCTGCCGGCAAATTCGAATTGGGCGCTCAATGCCGATCGGGAAACCTGGATCCTTGCGATCGAGGGCCGGGCGCGGATCGGGCTGGCGAGCATATCGGTCGGTGACGCCGTCTTTATCGAGGGCGATCGAACCGGCATCGAGGTCGGCGCGGACGGCATGCGCGGCCTGATGGCTTATCCGGGACCCGATCCCGTCGCCGCCCTGCTGGAGGATGCCGTAGAGCTGAACAAATCTGCCGGCATGTCCGCCGGCCATTCGCCGAAATCAGGCGAGACCATCGAGGTACAAGCATGACGCCGCTCCGCCGCATCGCCGTTATCGGCAATTCGCTGCCCCGCCGCTGCGGCATTGCGACCTTCACGACCGACCTGCAGCAGGCGATATCGACCTCGCGCCCGAACCTGGAAACCTGCATCGTGGCGATGACCGATCATGGCCAGACCTATGATTATCCCAAGGCGGTCGCTTTTCAGGTCCAGGACGACAAGATCGAGGAATACATCCGTGCGGCGGAGTTCCTGAATGCCGGCCGGTTCGACACGGTGTGCCTGCAGCACGAGTTCGGAATTTTCGGCGGCGAGGCGGGCGGTCACATTCTCGAGCTGCTGTCGCGTCTCACCGCGCCGGTCGTGACGACGTTTCATACCGTGCTGGCCAATCCGACCGCCGCCCAACGCGCGGTCATGGAGCGTATCGTCGAAGCGTCGTCGAAGGTCGTGGTGATGGCCAACAAGGGCCGCGAGCTGCTGCGCAGCGTCTATCAGGTGCCGGACGACAAGATCGAGGTCATCGCCCACGGCATTCCCGACGCCGCCTTTGTCGAGCCCGATGCGGCGAAGGCCAGGCTCGGATATGACGGCAAGCCGGTCATCCTGACATTCGGCCTGCTGTCGCCCAACAAGGGCATCGAGGTCATGATCGATGCCATGCCGTCGATTCTGAAGCGCAGCGCCGATGCGGTGTATGTCGTGCTCGGCGCAACGCATCCAAATCTGGTGCGAGACCAGGGCGAGGCGTATCGCAACAGGCTGATGAGGCGGGTGCGCGAACTTGGCGTCGAGGACCATGTTGTGTTCCTCGACCGGTTCGTCGATCTGCCGACGCTGCTTGAATTCATCTCGATGTGCGACGTCTATGTCACGCCCTACCTCAACGAGGCGCAGATGACGTCGGGAACGCTGGCCTACAGCTTCGGGCTGGGCAAGCCGGTCGTCTCGACCCCTTACTGGCACGCGCGCGAATTGTTGGCCAATGGACGCGGCGTCCTGGTGCCGTTCGGCGATGCGGCCGCGATCGGCCTGGAAATCGCGGGATTGCTCACCGATGACGTTCGCCGGCAGGCGATGTGCCGGCGCGCCTATGCGGTCAGCCGGACCATGACATGGGAACGCACCGCCGAGCACTACATGTCGGTTTTCGAGAGTGCGTCCCAGGGGCACTGGCTCAAGGTCATCGCGTCCTCCAACGCGGCATCGCCGGAGCCGCGCAGCCCGGCGGCGCCGGATATGCAAATCGGCCATTTTCTGTCGATGTGCGACGATACCGGCCTGTTCCAGCACGCCGTGCACTCGGTGCCCGATCGCTCGCACGGTTACTGCGTCGATGACAACGCCCGCGCGATGCTTTTGGCCTGCGCCCTCAATGATCCCGGCGAGCAGCCGCTGTCGGAAGTCTTGACGGCCCGCTTCGCCGCTTTCGTGCAGCATGCCTGGAATCCCGACACCGGGCGGTTTCGCAACTTCATGGGCTTCAATCGAACCTGGCTCGAAGCCAGCGGGTCCGAGGACAGTCACGCGCGAACGCTTTGGGCGCTCGGCGAAACCGCGCGCAGCGACGCAAGGCCGTCGCGGCGCCAGTGGGCGGCCGCCTTGTTCGCCGAGGCTGTCTCGACTGTGGAGACCTTTCGTTCGCCCCGGGCGTGGGCGTTCACCCTGCTGGGGCTGGGCGCTTACTGCGCCGCGGCTCCGGATGACCTCCACGCCCAGGAGATCCGGCATTCTCTTGCCGACAGGTTGATGTCCTGTCTGGCGGCGGTCGAAACACCGGATTGGGTGTGGTTCGAGGAGGGGCTCGCTTACGACAATGCCCGCCTGCCGCAGGCCCTGATGATGACGGGCGCGGCGACGCAAACGCCTGAATATGTCGAGGCCGGATTGAGGTCCCTGCGCTGGCTGATGACGCAGCAAACGACGCCGGCAGGGCATTTCCGCCCCGTCGGCACCGCCGGCTTCGGCGAATTGCGGCAGCTTCCCCGTGCCTTCGATCAGCAGCCCGTGGAAGCGACGGCGACGATCGCTGCCTGCCTCACGGCATGGCGGGCGGACGGCGATGCCGAGTGGAAAGCGCTTGCGACCCGCGCTTTCACCTGGTTTCTCGGCAGCAACGACCTGTCGGTGGCGCTGGTCGACCTGCACACCGGCAGTTGCCGAGATGGATTGCACCCCGATCGCGCCAATGAAAATCGCGGCGGCGAGTCGGTTGTGTGCTATCTGCTTGGGCTTGCGGAGATTCGCCAGCTTGCGCGCGTCAACGCCGGCCTGACCAAACCCGCGGCGCTGCGCGCCATGGGCAGTTGAACCTTGCCTCCTGCTCCAGCGATCGAGGACACCGTGTCACAGGCCACGTTCCTGAACCGGCAGGCGCTTTATTTGCGTCCCGATCCCGCGCGGGTGATCGTGCGCCCGTTCAAGCCGGCGACGGAACCCCGCGATCTCAATCCGACCGACAAGACGCGTGCAAATCACATCGTCGACCGGGTTCTGGCGCTCGACTCCGAAGCCGTTGCCTCCCAGCTCGCGGAGGTCCTTGAAAATTTCCTCGGCCGGCACCGGAACCTGTTGGAGAAGTTCGAGGCCCGCGCAGACGAAATGGAGGACGCCTTCGCCAGGCATGGAATCTTCTCGAAGATTCAGCGCCAGCTCATCGGCGCCTATTTTCTCAACGAGTATTCGTTCGAGGCCTCTGCCTTGTTCAACCCCAGCATCGTGCCGCACCCCGACCAATCGGATGCGCCGAAGGGCGGCCTGCGCTTCATTCTCAGCCTCCGCGCCATCGGCGAGGGGCATGTGTCGTCGCTGACGTTTCGGGCCGGCACATTCGCCGCCGACGGCAGCGTGATCGTTGATCCGACGGCGCGGCTAGCCTCGAGTCCCCGGATTTGCCATCGCGCATCCGGAGCGGACGGCGATCATGTCGAACTGGTCTTCAAGCCCGAGGAAGAGCTCAGCGAGCGCGTCATCTTTCCGGTCACCGAATCCCAGTCGAACGGCATCGAGGACGCCCGCTTTGTCGAATTCAGCGATGGCGGCCGAAAAACCTACTACGCCACCTATACCGCCTATAGCGGGCGGGCGATCCGCTCCGAACTGATCGAGACCCGTGATTTCATGTCGTTCCGGTTGTCGCCCTTGAGGGGCGCCGCCGCGCGCAACAAGGGCATGGCGCTGTTCCCGCGCAAGATCGACGGCAGATACGCCATGATCGCGCGGCAGGACAATGAGAACCTGTATCTGATCTATTCCGACGACCTCTACACATGGGACGGCGGGCAGGCCGTGCTGAAACCGGAATTTCCCTGGGAGTTCGTTCAGATCGGCAATTGCGGCTCGCCCATCGAACTCGATGAAGGCTGGCTGTTGCTGACGCACGGCGTCGGCCCGGTCCGCAAATACTCGATCGGCGCGGCGCTGCTCGACAAGAAAGACCCCCTTAAAGTGCTGGCGCGCTCGCGCGAGCCGCTGCTACGGCCGGGGCCGTCGGAACGCGAGGGATACGTGCCCAACGTCGTCTATACCTGCGGTGCGATGCGGCACAACGACCAGATCATTCTGCCATACGCGGTGTCGGACACCTTCTCCAATTTCGCGACCATCAAGATTTCGGCGCTGATGCAGGCGCTGAAAAGTTGACCGCGCGCCTGGCGCGGAGCCGATCCTTCCGTTGAAAGGTCAAGGGAGCCTGAATGAGCGAGCGACTTGAAACACTGAAGAAAGCCCGAGAGCGCATGATCGAGGACAGGGACGCGCATGCGAAGGTGCTGGCCGCGCCTTTTGACCGAGACAAGGCCGAGCGGGCACGCAACAAGTTCATCGAGATTCAGATGCTGGTCGACGCGCTGGATCGCGCCATCAGTGGCGAGCAAGTCATCCCGCCAAAAGGTTGAGCCGCGGCGGCGCGCGAGGCGCAGCATCAATTAAGCATGGCTATTCGTGGGCAATGGGCGCACAGTTGCGCGATGCGAGTCTTCAGATTGCGCCGAACGAGCCTTCAGGTTCAAGCCCTGGATCCGGCGGCAGAAGATGAATGCAGGCTTGGCGCCATGTCGTTTTCGGACGTCGGCCAGACGGAAAGGGCGAGGTGATGCCTACGCTATCGAAACTCCTGCTTGAGAACGGGTTGCCTGATCTTCCGGTGTTGCTGATCGAGCCGCATCGCAACCACAGGGGAATCTGGCGCATCAAATTCAGCTATGAAACGGGTGAGCCGTTCTCCATGGCTGCGACCCAGGCATCGATCATGGCCGCCTCTCTGCATCAGATGGGGGAAGTCGAACTGGCCGAAGAGATCGATGACGCGATGAGAAGTGCGACGCGCTACGCGACAATGTGAGATGCGCCGTTCAGTGACGGCGTCAACCCAAAGGAGATCGACATGGCCAAGGGCGAGCAAAAAGGAAATCGGGAAGCCAAGAAGCCCAAGAAAGAGAAGATCAAGACAATAGCTGCGGCGCCAAGCCAAAAGGGCGCGGGATGGCAGCCGGGTTTCGCGTCGGGCAAGAAGAAATAGCCGCACAGGCGTCGAGGTCGGACGATACGCCGGACTGACGCGTGCGAGCGCGGCGACAGGCCGGGTGATGCCACCCGCAAAGGAAACAAGATGAAAATAGCGCTCGCCGTATTGACGCTCTGCGCCTGCGCGCACGGCGCTCTCGCCGCCGGACCGGAATGCCGCACGATCGAAAGCACGAGCGGGCGGCTTGCCTGCTACGATGCGGCGTCGCCTCCGAAAATAGCAAAGCCGGTCGCCATCGAAAGCGACGCATCACGGCCACCCTACAAGGACCCCTTTATCGCGGAAGACGCCCGAACCACCGCGAAGCTGAAGGGCATCTGCCGCGGCTGTTGATCATTGCTTTCCGGCCATGCCCGGGCGCGGCAGCAGGCCCGGTATCGAGGAACTCCGCGGGGATGAGGTCTGGCGGGCGCGCGGAGCCCGTCATCGGGCGCGCATTCGTGCCACCCGGTGGCTTTGCCCGGCCTGCGAAGCGCAGACTTGCCTGCCGCTACAACGGCTCGTCGTCATTGCCGCTGCGGTCGCGCTTTGGCGTTGCGATATCGCCGTCCTCGTAGTCTTCGTCCTCGGCCGGCACGCGCTCCGGCTTCTTCGGTTTTTCCTCCGGTGGCTTCGGAGGGTCGTTCTTCCTGCCCGTTCCGCCCATGTGATGCCTTCCGGGATGAGCAATCGGTGTTTGCGCTGCGTGCCGACTCATTGTATCGGCATAATCTCAATCTGATCGCGTTCGGGTACATCCTAGCGCCGGTTAGAGGATTCTTCCTGCCCTTTTTGCGGCGTTCAGCCCGAAGGGCGTTCACATACGGAGCTAGCATGAAGAAGCCCCGCCCTGTGGTGGACGAACCGCAGCCGCGTAAAGCCATCCGCGCCGACAAGGCGCCGGTCACTGGCTACTCGCTGGTGGTCGACGGCCACTTCAAAACGCATTACGAAACGGTCGAAGCCGCCGAAGAGGCGGGCATGGCCCTGAAGAACAAGTTTCAGATGCTTCAGGTGCAGGTTTACGACGCCGAGAACAAGACGCGATCGATGATCGATTGGCCGGGTCCGGCGGCGTAACGTATCGAATATTCGCGTCTGTCTCGCGAAATCAGATGCGCCGTCCGCCGTTCTGCTGGCTCGCCAGCCAGTCGGAGAGGGCCGGGGTCGCCTTCTCGGCCGGCTTTCTTGCCTTGTTGGCGGCGCGCGTCTTCCTGGCCGCAGGCGCGCGCTGAGGCTCAGCGGCTTCGCGCGCCAGCCGCAACGCCCGTAGCCGTGCCATGTTATCGAGCGTGGCTTTCGCGGCGGCTTCCCGCTCGGCCATGGCGGACCTGGCTTCCTCGGCCGCCTTTGCGGCCTTCTCGGCGCGATCTGGATTGTCGTTCGTCATTTCTCGTCAGTCTCAATCTACCATGTTGTTTTTGGCCGCTGGCCCAGCCGATCTGCTTGGGATGCGGCGGCATCTTCGACATCACCCCCTGTCGCGCCCTTTGAGGTGCAATGGATGTGTCGAGCGATTTTGCGGCTTCATTTATCACGGGATCCGATCACGGAAAGCGTTATTTTTGGTCGAAAAGATGTCGCTTTCTTTTCAAATCAATCACGTTCGTGCAATTCCGCAACATCATCCCGTGATCCCATCCGGTCCGGCAATGCCGGACCGGTCATTCCACTCAGAACGTTGCGCCCGCCCTGACCATGAAGGTACGGCCCGGCAGCGGATAGGCTGCGAAACGGCCGGGCGTGAACGTACTGGCGATCGCATAGTCGTAATAGAGCGCGTTGAACAAATTGTTCACGCTGACCGACCAGAAGTAGCGATCATATTGTCCGCTGAGCTTGAGGTCGGCGGTCGCGCTGGCGGGAATGCGTCGCTGGGTGTTGGCCTGGTCGTTGTCCATGAAGCGTTCGCTCCAGGCCCGCACCGTGGCGTCGAACACCAGATAGTTCTGCCAGATGTTCCAGGTTACGCCGGCATTGCCGGTGTAGCGCGACACCAGCGGCACGTCGTTGCCCGCGAACGCGCCCTCGCGGAAGACGGCGCGCGTATAGGCCGCGCCGCCACGGAGCGTCAGGGTATCGCTGACGCGCAGCGAGGCACTGGTCTCCGAGCCGTAGCGGCGGGTCGGATTGAGGCTGACGTTGTAGAACAGAACGGGATTGAAATGGATCTCGTTCTCGAGGTCCATGTTGTAGATGCTCGATTGCATCTGGAAGCCGCCGCTCTTGATGCGGAAGCCGCCCTCGATGTCGTGCGAGGTCTGGGTCTTCAGTCTGAAGTCGCCGGGGATCGGGGGAAAGAAGGGCGGCGGGCCGAACGCCGGGCCTGAAGCGACGCGCTCGTCGACCGTCGGGGTCCGGAATGCGCGCGCGGCGCGGCCGAATACCGAGAACACGCTGTTGAAGCGATGCTCCAGGCCGGCATGCAGCGCATATTGGGTCTCGTTGCTGTCGAGCGGCGCGGCCTGAGCGCCGCAGTTGAAGTACACGACGCAACCGGGCGCGGTGTCGTCGTAGCGATCCCGGGCGCTCAGGCTGATGTTCTGAACCCGGGCGCCATAGGAGAAATCGGTCGTCGGCAACAGGCCCAGCGTCTGCTGCCAGTAACTGGCCACCGTCTGCTGCGACAGATTGTAGGTGTGGGTCGGCGGAAGGCTCTGAAACGCCCCGCGCTCCTGGTGGAACGTCGCATCGTAATAGTCGATACCGGTCAGGATCTGCGAGGGCATGCCGAAGATCAAATTCTTGACGCTCAATCTCGGCGTGATCGACCAGGTCTGCAACGAGGCGTCGTTATAGGTGGAGGAGAAGCTCGGCAGCGGCGAGGCAAACGGTACGGTGCCGAAGAAGCCGCTTTGCGTATCCCGCTTCCGCACGCCGCCATCGACGATCAGCTCTGCCCCGTTCCAGAGGGTTTTGGTGAAGCCCGCGGTGGCGCTGGCGCCCTGCTGGTTGGCGTAATCGAACGGCGTGGCGGCGCCGCGGCGGTTCGTGACCAGCTCGTCGAGCCCGATCGAGGGATCGACGAAGCGGCCGCCGGGGAAGCCGAGCCGCTGGTCGTCGCCGGTTACCGTCAGGAAGGCCTTGAGGTCGGGCGTGGTGTAATTGAGATTGCCGACCCCGCTGCGCTGTTCGAGCGCGTTGTTTTCGCGATAGCCGTCGGACTTGATGGCGTTGCCGTAGAACGACGTCGACCACGGCCCCGAATTCGCCGCCACGGAGAGATTGGCCAGGTGCTGGTTGAAGGAGCCGAACCCGGCCTCCACGCGCCCGGTGACGGGCGGGCCACCGACGCCGTTCTTCAGGACGATGTTGACGACGCCGCCGACCGCGTTGTCGCCGTAGAGCACCGCGCCGCTGTTGCCGCGGGTGATCTCGATCCGCTCGATCGAATGGAGCGGAATGGTCGAGAGATCGACCCCGGCCATGTCGATGTCGTTCAGCCTGCGGCCGTTGATCAGGATGAGGGTGTTGGCGGTGGCAAACGCGCCGAAGCCGCGGAGATCGATCGAGGTCTTGGCGCCGTTCACGCCGCCATAGAAGGATTGCAGCTGCACGCCCGGCACCTGCGCGATGATCTCAGGCAGGTTCTGCGCCGGCGAATGGGCGATTGTATCAGCGGTAATGACGGTCGCCGACGTGCCGACGATGCCGGAGAACTGCGGGCCGCCGGCACCTTGCGAAGCCTCTTGCGATGAGGCGGCCGGGCCGGTGCCAGCTGCGGGCCGCGTGCCGGTCGATGGCACGGCTGCCGGCACGACACGGCGCGACGTCGATGCTTCATCGTAAGTCGGTTTTGCGCGGGTCCGGTTAGGGTCGGTCGGCGAAGTAACCTCGATCGGCGGTAATGGCTCGGATGGGGTCTGCTGTGCCTCTGCGCTGGAAATGCCGAGCGATACGATCGGCGCCAAAAAACTGCTGGCGAGCCAGAAGCGGCGCTGCCGCGTGGCGGTGGTGGAAGACATGGTTTTCGACCTCGGTATGACGTCAGTGGCACGTCACAGCGAACCAAGTCTCACCAAGTGCTCAAAGCAGCTCAGGTGAAGCCAATGCCTGTACTCCCCGACCGACATCTTCGCGTGTGACCACGGCTGACGGCAGGTCTCCTGGCTCGCGGGTCGCTACCCTCCGTCGCCTTCCCAGGACCGAGATGCCCAGTGGCCTATGACGAAGGATTCGCCGCTTACAGTTGCGGGGGCAGCCGCGGAATTGGGGATTTTCCCCGCACCGCATTCCCTTTTGATCCCCGAACGGGAACCGTCGGGAATTATGCTAGAAGTTTGTCAAATACCGAGTCAATCCGGCCGAGGCGCCCTCCGAATCCTCGCCGGACGGGTGCGCTATTTTTGCCGCATGCGCGCGGCTGCCGGAGCTAGTGTACCTGAGCGGGCAAAACTGCCTTGGGACGATCGATGAGTGTTGAGGCCGTAACCCTGACCCATGCGGATGCCGCGCGCCGGCGGATCGGCGCGATCCTCGCGATGTCCACGCTCGTTGTGCTGCTGATGCTGGTCTCGCTCGGCATCGGCCCGGTGCGATTGTCGCCGCTTGCGGTGGCGGAAGCGTTGTTCGGCGGCGGCAGCGATGTATCGCAGGTGATCGTGCGGGAAATCCGCCTGCCGCGCGCGCTGCTGGCGTTGGCGATCGGCGCCATTCTCGGGCTGTCGGGCGCGTCGCTGCAGGGCCTCTTGCGCAATCCGCTGGCCTCGCCCTCGCTGTTCGGCGCGCCACAATCGGCCGCGTTCGGCGCGGTGCTTGTCATCGCACTGGGTCTCGCCGATGTGCGCTCCTACGCGTTGCCGGTCGCGGCGATCATCGCCGCCTTCGGTTCGGTGTTCGTGCTGCTTTCGATCGCGGGGCGCAATGCAGGGCTGTTGATCCTCATCCTGTCGGGGCTGGCGATTTCGAGCTTTGCCGGCGCCGCCACTGCGCTGGTGATGAACCTCTCCAGCAATCCCTTCGCGGTGCTGGAGATCGCGTTCTGGCTGCTGGGATCGCTGGAGGACCGCAGCTTTCAGCATGTGATGCTGGCGTTTCCCTTCATCATATCAGGCGCGGCCATGCTGCTCAGCCAGCGCCACGCCTTTCGCGCGCTCAGTCTCGGCGAGGAAACCGCGCAAAGCCTCGGCGTCGATGTTGGCCGCCTGCGGCTATTGGTCATTTCGGGCGTCGCGCTCGGCGTCGGCGGTGCCGTCGCGGTCACCGGCACCATCGGTTTCATCGGGCTGGTTGCGCCGCATCTGATGCGGCCTGTGGTAGGCCACGACCCGGGCCGGCTGTTGATCCCGAGCGCGCTCGCCGGCTCCGCGCTGCTCTTGGCGGCCGATGTTGCGGTGCGCATCATCCCCTCGACGTCGGACATCAAGGTCGGCGTACTGACCTCGATCATCGGCGTGCCGTTCTTCCTTTATCTGATCATGCGCGAGCGCCGCGCGCTCGGTGGAGGTGTCGCATGAGCGAGAACGCGCTGCTGACGGTAAAGGCGCTCAGCGTGCGGCTGGCCGGCCGCGCTGTGCTGCAGGACGTGTCGCTGGCGTTGACGGCGGGCCATCTGGTGGCGCTGGTCGGTCCCAACGGCGCCGGCAAGACCACGCTGCTGCGCGCGCTGGCAGGATTGATCCCGTCCGACGGCGAGATCGAAATCGGCGGGCAGCTTCTGGCGTCGCTGCCGCTGCGCGAGCGCGCCAAACGCTTCGGCTACCTGCCGCAGGGGCATGTCGTGCACTGGCCGCTGCCGGCGCGCGATATCGTGGCGCTCGGCCGCTATCCGCATGGCGCCACCGATCCGGCGCGGCTGCCGCCCAGGGATGCCGAGGCCGTGCTGCGCGCGATGCAGGCGGTCGACGTCATGGAGTTCAGCGATCGTCGCGTCACCGAGCTCTCCGGCGGCGAGCGCAGCCGCGTTGCGCTGGCCCGTGCGCTGGCGGTGGAAGCGCCGGTGATTCTGGCCGACGAGCCGACCGCCTCGCTCGATCCGCGGCACCAGATCGACGTCATGCAGAATTTGCGCACCACCGCCGACAAGGGCGTGCTGGTCATCGTGGTGACGCACGATCTCGGGCTCGCCGCGCGCTTCGCCGACCACGTGCTGGTGCTGCGCGAGGGACGCCTGGTGTCGCAGGGCGCGCCGGCCGAAGCGCTGTCCGAACAGGTGATGGCGGAGGTGTTCCGGATCTCGGCCTATCGCGCGGAATACCAGCGCGAAGCCGTGATCGTGCCCTGGGCGGATATTTGATGCGACGGCGGCCGGTGTTTCTAGTCGCGACAGAGTTGAAGCGGGGTGGGGCGGTGAGGCACAATCCGTCATTGCGAGCGTAGCGAAGCAATCCATATCTCCACACGGGGATAGATGGATTGCTTCGTCGCTTCAGCGCAAAATTGCTTTGCAATTTTGTCGCGAGCTCCTCGCAATGACGACGGTCACTCCATCACCACCGGCCCGCCGACCTTCTTCCACGCATCGATGCCGCCCTCGATGTGCGCGGTGTTGGCGAGCCCCGCGCTTTTCGCGGCGGCGACCGCCATCGCCGAGCGCTCGCCGAAGGCGCAGAAGAACACCACGCGGCGGCCGGTGGCGGCGGCGACCTCGCGCAGCATGCCGCCGGGCTTGAGGCTTTCGGCAATGCCGGGATAGGGCGCGTGCAGCGCGCCCGAGATCGTTCCGTGCTTGGCGCGCTCGCTGGCCTCGCGCAGATCGACCAGGAGAATGTCAGGCCGGCCGAGGCTGTTGATCGCATCGCGCGCGGTGAGCGCGAGGCCCTGCTTGGCGAGATCTTCTTGGTGCAGGCCGACATGCATGTTGGCGGGCACCGCGACGTCCATCATCTTCGGGTTCGGCAGCTTCAGGTTCGCCATCAGCTCGATATATTCGTCGACGTTGCGCACCTGCAGCCGCGGATTGTAGCGCTTCTCCTCGCCGATGGTGGAAACCGTGTCGCCCTTGTAGTCGTGGGCGGGGTAAACCAGCGTCTCCTCCGGCAGCTTCAAGAGCCGGTTGAAGATCGAATCATATTGCGCGCGGGACGAGCCGTTCTGGAAGTCGGTACGGCCGGTGCCGCGGATCAGCAGCGTATCGCCGGTGAAGACGCGGTCGCCCATCAGGTAGGAATAGGAATCGTCGGTGTGGCCGGGCGTGTACATGACGTCGAGGCAAAGCCCCTCGATCGTTACCCTGTCGCCGTCGGAAACCCGCATCGACACCACGTCCGCCTTGCTCTGCTCGCCCATGATGGTGATGCACTGGGTGCGATCGCGCAGCTCGCCAAGGCCGGTGACATGGTCGGCGTGCAGGTGGGTGTCGACCGCCTTCACCAGCCGCAGGTCGAGCTCGCGCAGCAGCTGGCAGTAGCGGTCCGCCTTCTCCAGCACCGGATCGAGGATCAGCGCCTCGCCGCCGGCGCGGCTCGCCAGCAGGTAGCTGTAGGTACCGGAAACGCTGTCGAAGAGTTGACGAAAGATCATGGCCGATTGCCCGCTTGAATGTCCGATCAGGGCCGGACGTAGCTCCAACCTTGCTCCGGCAATTCCATCAATTGTACCACGTCGAACGGCACGATGGTGGCGCCCAGCACAATTGTGATCGCGTGTTCCTCGGCCTTTCCCTGTCATTGCGAGGAGCGAAGCGACGAAGCAATCCACGCCTCCACGCGGGGATAGATGGATTGCTTCGCTCCGCTCGCAATGACGGGGAGGCATTCCTGCGATCCGCTCCGCTCGCAATGACGGCGTGTACGGCCATCACGGCCTCACCAGCGTATACCCATTCTCCGTCAGAAACAGGATCTGCGCGACGCCGACCTGCACCGGCGTCGCCGCGGCGATGAACTCCGGCCGCTTGCCGCTCTCGCGTTCGAGCGTATCGACGGTGTTGAGGCAGATGTCGAAGCGGGCGCCCTGCACCGCCAGGCTCTCGACCATCTTGCGGTTGGGATTTTCCGGCCGCAGCAAATCGATGCCGGGGCCGAACGCGACGACCTCGATCGCGACCTTGTCCGGGTCGTAGTGCTTCATCAGATTGCTGGCGACGCTGAGCACGAGGCCCTGCTTGCGCGGGTCGTTGTCGGAGAGCTGCAGCACGATCTTGTGCTCGGCAAACGGCTTGTCCTGCAGCGGCACCTGCTGGGCGCGGGCGCTCGGGGCGGCGGCTGCGATCAGAAGCGCCGCGATCGCCGTGCGAACGATGGCCGCCAAATTCCTCATAACTGTCCCGCGATGCCCGGATTGCCTTCGACGCCTTTCAGCGTGACGCCGGGCGCGGCCCGGTTGGGCGGCTTGCCCGACCGCAAATGCCTGGTGACGACGTCCCAGATCGGCGCGCCGCTCTGCTCGTTCACCGAAGCCCAGCCCGCCACCTTGTAGGGTTTGCCGGCCTGCAGCGCGTGACCGTTCTCGAGCTTCAGATCGGAGATCCGCTTGCCGACGGACTCCGTCGGCGTGCAGGTGTAGTGCAGGCCGCCGACACGGACCATGTCGCCGCCCTGCTGGTAATAGGGATCGGCGTTGAACAGATTGTCGCAGATGTCTTCCAGCACATCCTTGATCTGGCCGCCGGTCATGGTCGCCACATAGGTCTCGGGATAGGTGACGGCGGTCTGCGCCAGCACGTCCTCCATGGTCAGCGGCTGGCCGGCCAGCGCGGTGGTGCCCCAGCGAAAGCCCGGCGACAGCGCGATCTCGGCATTCAATTCGCCGAGCAGCGCGTCGCAGATCAGTTGGTCCATGCTGCCGCTGAAATTGCCGCGGCGATAGAGCAGGCGGTCGGCGACGCCGACCTTCTCGCCGAGGGCAATCGCCTGCGGTTCGCGGACCTTGTCGATCAGCGCCTGCATTGACGGATCGGGCTTCAGCAATTCCGAGAACACCGGCAGCAGGCGGTAGCGCACATCCTTGACCTTGCCCTTGCTGATGTCGAGATCGAGCACCGCCAGAAACTTGCCGTTCGAGCCGGCATTGGAGACGAGCGTGACGCCGCCCGCATTGGTCACGGCGACCGGCTGCGGCACGGCGTCATGGGTGTGGCCGCCGAGAATGACGTCGATGCCGGTGACGCGGCTGGCAAGCTTGAGGTCGACGTCCATGCCGTTGTGCGACAGCAGGATGACGGCATCGACCTTGTCGTTGTTGCGATGCGTATCGACGAGCTTCTGCAGCTCCTCGTCGCGGATGCCGAATTTCCAGTCCGGCGTAAAGCGCTTCGGATGCGCGATCGGCACATAGGGGAACGCCTGTCCGATCACGGCGATGCGGTGCCCGCCGATTTCCTTGATGATGGACGGCTTGAACACGCGCCCCGAGGCCGGATCGAACGCCTTGGCGTCGTTGAAGGCGGCCTCCTCGGTGAGGAAGACGTTCTGCGCCAGGAATTCGCCTTTGAAGCGGTCCAGGTTGGCGCGCAGCGTCTTCTCGCCATAGGTGAATTCCCAATGGCCGGTCATCGCTTCGATGCCGAGCAGGTTGGCGGCCTCGACCATGTCGACGCCCTGCAGCGTATTGGCAAGGCCGGTGCCCTGCCAGAGATCGCCGCCGTCGAGCAGCAGCGCGCGTCCGTTGCCGGCCTCGCTGCGCAGGCGGTCGATCAGCGTCTTCAGATGCGCAAAGCCGCCGAGCTTGCCGAAGCGGCCCGCCGCCTTCTCGAACTCGATGCAGGTGAAGGCGTAGGCGTCGGCGCTATCGGGCCGGATGCCGAAGCGATCGAGAAAGGCGCGGCCGACCAGATGCGGCGGGTTGCCCTGCATCGGCCCAATGCCGAGATTGACGCTCGGCTCGCGGAAGAACACCGGCCGAAGCTGCGCATGGGTGTCGGTGATGTGCAGGATGCGCGCATTGCCGAAGCGCTCGAGATCGTAGACGCCGGCATTGTCGGCGCCGCGCGCAAGCCGCGGCAGGCCGCCCGAAAGGGTGGCGGCGCCCGCAAGCGTCAGAAAATCGCGGCGGCGGATGGTCATGCGGGTCTCCGCGCGTCGTGGTGGCTTCAACGTATTTCCATATCCTTCCAGCGGGTCTTCTCGCTGGTTGCCTGGAAGATCGAAGCCTTGGCCAGCGCCTCGGCTTCCTTGGCAGAGGCAGTGGCCTTGTCGAACTCGCCGGCGTCGGCCGCCTTCTTCGCCGCGGCCAGCGTGCTCGCCGTGGTGGTCCATTGGTTGCGCAGCTTGCCGGCCTCCTTGCTGGCGGCATCAGCCGCGGCGTAGGCCGCCTTGAATTCGTCCTCGGAGCCCGCGGCGAGCGCAGGCACCGCGCTGGCGGCGAGCAGCGCCAGAACCAATGCGGATTTTTGCATCATGTTCCTCATGGCCGCGCTCCCGGACCCGAAATCGGCAGTCCGTTGCTGACATAGGATAGGTAATATTCGACGTTGCGGTATTCATCGTCCTGCGGGCTGAGCGGCACGGCGCGGATCTGGCTGTTGCAGGTGGTGAAGCGCCGGCTGGTGGTGCCCATGCCGCTCCATTCCGAGCGGTAGATCGGCATCGCGTTGACGATGCCGAGCGCGGGCGCCAGGATTTCCGCGCGGATGCGCTCACCCGGGCTCTGCACGTGGCAGGTGGCGCAGGAGAAGTTGAGCTGGCCGCGCCGCGTGTAGAAATATTCCTTGCCGTTTTCATAGGCCGCGAGCGCGCGGGGATCGTTCGGGATCTTGATGTCCATCAGCTTGCCGCGCGAGGTGAAGGCCATGTAGGCGGTCAGCGCCGCCATTTCGTCCCGCACATAGGAATAGGGCTGTTCGCCATTGGCCTCGCGGCAGCGGTTCAGCGCCAGCTCGAGCGTGATGACCTTGCCTTCCTTCTCGTCGAAGAGCGGATAGTTCTGGCGGATGCCGATGCCGCCATTCGGGAAGCAGTCGGCATAGGTCTTGCCGTTCTTGAACGGCTTGGCGAACATCTCCTTGCCCATTTCGAGCGAGAACTCGTAAGGCGGGAATTGCTCCTTCTCCTGCCACTGCCGGTACAGGTCCTCGTTCATCGAATAGGGACCGTTGACGAAATCCTCGAGCTTCACCTTCGGGAATTTGTCGGTGAAGAATTTCTTGAACGCCTTGGCGTCGGCGACGGGATCGACCTTGTCGGCGGCGCCGGAGGGCAGGGCGCTTGCGAGCGTCCACGCCGCGAGCGCCAGCGCTGCGGACGCCAGAGTGATCGCGGATCGCAGCCTCATTGGATCTTCGCCGTGGTGGTGTCGGTCGCGCCCTTGTTGTCAACCCAGCTGATCTTCAGGTCGTCGCCCTTCTTGGCCCCCTTGAAGGCGAACTTGACGTAGGGGTCCTTGGAAACGCCGCCGCCCCAGTCGGCCGCGAACACGGTCTTGCCGTCATGCTCGAAGGTGAGCTGCTGGATGAAGTGCGGCGGAATGAGTTCGCCCTTCGAATCCTTCACGAAGCCGGAATCCATCGGATGCTGGATCAGCGCCTGCACCTCGGTGGTCTCACCGCTCGAAGTGGCGCGCACGCGAATGGTCGATGCCATGTCAGTTCTCCCTCAACCTCTTATTTGGCGCATGATCTCGGCGCAAACGCGTTCCGCGTTTGTCGCCAAGGAAAACCGGTATCCACTTTTCCGGATCATGCGTTAACCGCCGCAGCCGCCGACGGTGACTTTGACTTCCTTGACGGCGCTGTAGAGCTTGCCGCCGGCTTCCACCAGCACGGTCACGCTGCTGGTCTTGGCCATCTTGATGCGGTTGGCGACGTTCGGCAGCGTTCCGGCCGGAATGTTGTACTTTGCGATCAGCACGTTCGGATTCTCGCTGACGAGGAACGCGATCGAGGTCACATCGGCCAGCGTGGTCGAGACCGCGATCGGCACCACGGCGCCGTTCTCGGCGATTTCAGGGGCGTCCATCTTCACCTTGTCCGAGGGCTCGGCGGTCTTGCCGTAGAGCGCCTTGATGACGTCGGCGTCACTCTTCTGCTTGAACGCCTCTTCCGGATATTTGTCGTTGGCCGCCGCGAATGCCCTTGTGAGATCGAGCGGCACGATGCCGAGCCCAACCAGGGTCAGCACGCCGGCGCCCTTCAGGATCAGCCGCCGCGTCGCCGAAAAGTCATTGTCCATGGTGCTCATTTAGGAAATCTCCTGCGGCGTATGCCGCGTTCAAAGCGTCTGCAGGAAATCGACCACCGCATTGATTTCCTTTTCGGTCAGGAGCCGGTTGCGCCCGAACGGAGGCATCACGGTCAGTGGATTGCGCAGGGTTTCGTCGTTGAGGATGGCGATGAGATCCTCGCGCTTGGGATATTTGCTCTTGATGTCGACCAGTTCGGGCCCGATCGTGCCTGGCAGGTCGCCGCCCTTGATGGCGTGGCAGGTCAGGCAATTGCCCTTGCCGCGGTCGAAGGCGAGCTTGCGGCCTTCGTCCACCGCCGATTGCGCCTGCGCGGAGCCGGCAGATGCGAGCGTACCGATCGCCAGAACCAGCGCGACCGCGGGAAACCGTGCGAATTTCTTCTTGGAGCAGTCGGTCACAGGCGTTTCCGTCATTTCTATTTTGGTTGCATCGTATCCAGCGGCCCGGTGGTGCGCGGCGTCAGGTTCCTGCCCTCCGCCGTCGACGATATCCTGACATCGGCGGCGTTTGTACAGGCGTTCATGCAAGGCTTGGCTACCGTATCGGGGCGCGGGTCGGTCCAGATGAAGCTGTCGCGATTACGCATTTTGACTTTCGGCAGGCTGTTGCGATCGGCAACAAATTCTTGGGGAACGAGATCGTTCAGGTTCAGAATATAGGCGGTCAAAGCATAAACGTCATCCGCTGACAATGTGTGCGGCGCGGGCATCGGCATGGCGCGGTTAATATAGTCCCATAGGGTCGGGGCGAACGGCCAGTAGCTGCCGACCGTCGGCTCCGGACGCTCGTCCCGGAGCGATCCGACGCCGCCGACCAGTTTTGGAAAGCGGCCTTCGCCTTCGCCAAAAGTTCCATGGCAGGCGGCGCATTGCTCGGCATAGACGTCGGCGCCGCGGTCGACCGTACCCTTTCCGGGCGGCAGGCCCGCGCCGTCCTCGCCGCGCACGTCGATGTCCCATCCGGCGATCTGCGCCGGGGTTGCTGCCGTGCCGTAACCGAACGCGCCGGGCTCGGCCGCGCCGGCGAGGCCTCCGGCCGCGAGCAGGAGGCCGAGGACCGGCAGGACAATCTTACGCGAGCTGAACATTGAAGACGCTTCCGTCCGGTTTGACCTGCCAGGTCTGGATCGAGTTGTTATGGTAGACCGAGTTCGAGCCGCGCTGCTTGCGCAGGTCGGCAATCGTCGGCTGCACATAATCGGTCTCGTCGATGACGCGGGAGGCGACCAGCGCCGGGCGGCCGTCCCAGCGCCAGGGCAAAGTGAATTTCGTCAGCGCTTTCGACAGCACCGGCTCGTGCAGCCGCGCGGCCTGCCAGCTGACGCCGCCATCTGTGGAGACGTCGACGCGTTTCACCTTGCCGGCGCCGGTCCAGGCGAGGCCCCTGATCTCATAGACGCCGGGGCCATCGAGCGGTTTTTCCGGGCAGGGGAAGGTGACGACCGATTTGGCGTCCATCAGCCAGGTGAACCCGCGCGAGGTGCCGTCCGGCATCAGGTCGGTGTATTTCGAGGTTTCCTCGCGGGTGTGCCACGGCTTTTCGCCGAGCTTGATCCGGCGCAGCCACTTGATGTTGACGTTGCCTTCCCAGCCCGGCACCACCAGCCGCAGCGGATAGCCCTGCTCGGGCCGCAGCGCCTCGCCGTTCTGCGCATAGACCACGAGGCAATCGTCGAGACATTTGTCGAGCGGCAGGCTGCGGTTCATATGCGCGCCGTCGGCGCCTTCGACCATCGCCCACTTCGCCTCTTTCTTGACGCCCACTTCCTCCAGCAGCGTCGACAGCTTTACGCCGGTCCATTCGGCACAGCTGACCATGCCGTGGCTGAACTGCAGCGAGTTCATCTGCGCGGCGCGCCAGTTCATGCCGCCATTGGCCGGGCATTCGATGAAATGGACGCGGGTGGTCGATGGGAAGCGCAGGATGTCCTTCATGGTGAGCAGCAGCGGCCGCTCGACCAGGCCATGGATCATCAGTCTGTGCTGCGCCGGATCGACATCGGGCCGCCCCGCATGGTGGCGCTCGAAGAACAATCCATTGGGGGTGATGATGCCGTGCAGGTCCTGCAGCGGCGAAAAACTCACCGAGGATTCCGCGCTGGCGGTGAGCCAGGGGACGTTGCGCCGGATCACGGAAGCTTCGGTGTCCGCCGGGCGGCCGTAGGGCCGGTCGACCACGCCCGCGCCGATCGATTGCGACCACGGGGCGTCCGCGGGAGGAGATGGCTGTGAAGCCTCGGCCATGGCGGGCCTGGCGCCCAGAGCGAGGCTGCCGGTCAGTGCCGCGCCGAGGCCAAGAAGGCTGCGCCGGCCGATCCGCGCGGGCGGACCGGAGGCATCCGGGAGAACAACGTTGCCGCGTGGCGGTTTTGGACGCACGTTTTCTTCTCCTTGTGGCCACGTCGCCGCATCATTTCTTGCTTTTTTTAAGCCGTATCCACCTTTGCTAATTTAGTCAATGCTAAAGAATGGCCGAGACGGTAGAGTGTCGGGTGTGCTTCGCAGGCACGGAAAACATCCCGGATCTTACGCCATGAGAGCAGTCGCAGCGGCAGCCAAAAAGCCGCAATCCGCCCCCGCCCCCGGCGCCGACGACGCAGCCGCGCTGAAGAAGCTGGCGAAGCAGGCCGGCGAGGCGGCGCAGCTCCTGAAAATGCTCGCCAACGAGAAGCGTTTGCTGGTCCTGTGCTTTCTGGCCGTACGGGGCGAGATGACGGTCGGGGAACTCGTCGGCATCGTCAAGCTGAGTCAGTCCGCATTGTCGCAACATTTAGCGAAATTGCGCGCCGATGGCCTGGTCGAATTCCGGCGGACGTCGCAGACACTGCATTATCGCGTGGCCGATGAGCGTGCATTGCGCCTGCTGCAGGCGCTGAAAGAGATTTATTGTGGCGAGTTGAAGTGACGCGCCGCATCCACATGTTCAGGGCCGCGGCGATTTTTGCGCGAGGCTGACATGGCGGAATATGTGGTGGAATTCGGCAAGGATGGACGGCCGGTCGAGCCGGACGGCCGGCTCGATGCGGCGGCATTCCACCGCAACCATGCGCCGATCTGGGCGGTGCTGCAGACATTCCTGGACGGCAAGTCCGGTGACGTCGTGGAGGCCGGCAGCGGCACCGGCCAGCATGTCGTGCATTTTGCAAAACACACCCCCGGCATCATTTGGTGGCCGAGCGATTTCAACGAAAACCACCTGAAGAGCATCGAGGCGTGGCGCGCTTATGCCGGCCTGTCCAACATTCGTCCGCCACGGCGGATCGATCTGTCCGATCCCGCCTGGTCCTCGGCCATGCAGGACGGCGGCGGTCCGGCGGAATTGCTGGCGGTGTTCTGCGCCAATGTGATTCACATCGCGCCGTGGCGCGTTGCGGAAGGCCTGTTTGCCGGCACGGGCCGCTATCTGCGCCGCGACGGGCGGCTGTTTCTCTATGGCCCCTTCAAGCGCGACGGCAGGCACACCGCGATGAGCAATGCCGTGTTCGACACCAGCCTGCGCGAGCAGGACGCCGAATGGGGCGTCCGCGACATCGCCGATCTGGCGAAGCTCGCCGCCGGCGTCGGCCTCGCGCTGGTCGAAGCCGTGCCGATGCCCGCCAACAACATGATTTTGGTGTTCGGGCGGCCGGACGCGCCGGCGTAACGCTTTCCGCAGCCTAGTTATAGGCGAGGCACCAGCCCGATCCGCGAAGCCAGCAGCGTTCGTCCGGAACGTCCTGGTCCCGGTATAGCCGTGTGACCTTTTGCCAGCCGCCACGGGCAAAGGCTTCCGCCAGCGCCCGCTCGGACGCCTCGTCGCGGCCGCCGGCGCAGGGGAAGATCGCAACCGGCGAAATCCACCGCACCAGATAGTTCGCGGCCTGCCGCTCAATTCGAAACACGGCGCCGGCGCTTGCCATGCGCTCCAGCGCGATGCTGCCAAATCCCTGGTCCGACGTCATCGGCATGATCAGGCGGCCGCCATCGGCGAGGCCGTCGAGCCAGCGCGGCGCCGGCTGGGTGCAGCCGGCATTGACATAGATGACATCGGCGTCATCGAACGGCACCTGCGTGCCGTCGCCTTCAATCACCGCGGCATTCGCATAGGGCGCCAGATTGGCCCTGGCGCGCGCGGCGAGGCCTCCGTCATATTCGATGCCTGTCACCCGTCCTGACGGCCCGACGAGATGCGCGAGGATGGCGGTGTAATAGCCCGAGCCGGTTCCAACATGCACCACGTGCTCGCCCGCCGCGGGCAAGGCCTGGTGGATGAGATGGGCGTGCAACGATGGCTGCCCGTTGTTGAGGTTGTGCTCCGGCACCAGCGCGACCAGATCGTCGGTATAGAGATAGACGGGGTCGGCGTCGGGCGTCGCCACATAGCCGTGCAGCCAGCGGCGGATCAGCCACGGACCGGGACCGAGAAAGTCCTCGCGGGGGACGGCGGCATAGGCCTGAGCAAGGCGCGCATCGTCGACGCCGGCGGCGGCAAGGACCTGTTTGGCGTAGGCGGCACGGACGATGCGAAGTTCAGCTTGCGCGTTCATTTTGTTTTTATCCCGGCCCGTGCTACTGCTTTTGTGTGATTTGACACAATCGAGTGTGTTAAATAGCACAATCGATACAGGGAGGCCAGAGTGAAGAAGCGGCTCTATCCGGCGGTGTTGGAGCGCGGCCAGCGCGGCGCGCTTGGCGCATGGTTTCCCGATTTTCCGGGCTGCGTTGCCGGCGGGCGATCGCAGGAGGAAGCCATCGAGAAGGCGGAGAGTGCGCTGGCGCAAATGGTGGACGGATGGGCGGAGCAGGGCAGGCCGCTGCCGGAGCCGACGCCGATCGAGCAGATCGCGTTGCCCAAGGGCGCCGAAATCGTCGCCTATTTCATCGTCGGGGTCGATCCGCCCGATCCGTCCGAGCGCGTGAATGTCTATCTGCCGAAGAGCCTGATTGCGCGGATCGACAAGCGCGCCGCCGAGCTTGGCATGAGCCGCTCCAGCTTCTTCGGCCTCGCCGCGACGATCGCGCTCGACTGGAGCCGGAGCTTCCCGCGCACCGGCGTCGCGGATTCCCGTTCAAAGGTCCACAAGACCGGCGCGGTTCGGGCCGAGAAGGAATCAGGCAAGAAGCGGCCATGATGCGACGGGTGCATCGTGCGCCCCTCGCATGGCGCGCGCCCGTTTGCGCCGGTTGATCGCACCGCTCCGCGTCTTCATAGTGCCGGCAAATCAATCGACGAGGCTCCTCCCCCGGGGCCGGCCGGGCGGGAATGCCGATGCTGGATACCACTGCCACCGAAGAGATCGCCAATGACGCACGCGCGCGGGCCAATGTGCTGCGGCTTGCCGCGGCGCAGGCGCTGACCGGCGCCAATTCGGCGGTCATTTTCGCCACCGGCTCGATCGTCGGCGCGACGCTGGCCCCGAACATCTCGCTCGCGACCGTGCCGCTCTCGATGTATGTGCTCGGCCTCGCCGCCGGCACGCTGCCGACCGGGGCGATCTCGCGCGCCTATGGCCGCCGCATCGCGTTCATGATCGGCACGTTCTGCGGCGTCCTGACCGGCGTGCTCGCCGCCCTGGCCGTGCTCTACGCTTCGTTCTGGCTGTTCTGCGGCGCGACCTTCCTCGGCGGCCTCTACGGCTCCGTCGCGCAGTCCTACCGGTTTGCCGCCGCCGACGGCGCCAGCGTGGCGTTCCGGCCGAAGGCGCTGTCATGGGTGATGGCGGGCGGCGTGTTCGCCGGCGTGCTCGGTCCGCAGCTCGTGCAGTGGACCATGGACATCTGGCCGCCTTATCTGTTCGCGTTCAGCTTCGTGGTGCAGGCCTTCGTCGCGCTGGTGGCGATGGCCGTGCTGTCGGGCGTCGATGCGCCAAAGCCGGCGCCGTCGGACATGCATGGCGGCCGGCCGCTGCTCGAGATCGCGCGGCAGCCGCGCTTCATCGCGGCGGCGCTGTGCGGCGTGATCGCCTATCCGATGATGAACCTCGTGATGACCTCGGCGCCGCTCGCCATGAAGATGTGCGGTCTGACCGTCAGCGATTCCAATTTCGGCATTCAGTGGCACATCGTGGCGATGTACGGGCCGAGTTTCTTCACGGGCTCGCTGATCGCGCGCTTCGGCGCGCCCGCGATCGTGGCGCTCGGCCTGATGCTGGAGGCTGCCGCGGCGGGCATCGGCCTTGCCGGCATCACCGCGATGCATTTCTGGGCGACGCTGATCGTGCTCGGGGTCGGCTGGAATTTTGCTTTCATCGGCGCGTCCGCCCTGGTGCTGGAAACGCATCGGCCGCAGGAACGCAACAAGGTGCAGGCCTTCAACGATTTCCTGGTGTTCGGCATGATGGCGATCGGATCGTTCTCGTCCGGCCAGCTGCTGGCGCATTACGGCTGGTCGATGGTCAACATGGTGGTGTTCCCGCCGGTGCTGCTCGGCCTCGCCGTGCTGTCGTTCGCCTCGTTCGCCAGGCGGCGGGCAAAATTGCGCGCGGTTGAACAAATTCCCGACCCAGGCATCTAATTCTGGTATCTGTCGCTCAATTCGATTGCTGGAGGGCCACATGCCGTCGCGCGCCCGTCTCGATGAGTTCATCGCTGCCGTCGTCTCCGGCGATCATGCCGGCGCGATCGAGCGCTTCTACACCGAGGATGCCAGTATGCAGGAGAATGCGGCGGAGCCGCGGGTCGGCCGCGACGTGCTGGTGGCCCATGAGCGCGCCGTGCTGGAGCGCGTCAAGAACGTGACCTCGACCTGCGTGACCTCGATCGTCGAGGGTGACCATGTCGCGATCCACTGGATCTTCGACTTCGTCTTTCACTCCGGCAAGACCGGCCGCTTCGACGAGGTCGCGCTGCAGGAATGGCGCGGCGACAAGGTCTGGCGCGAGCGCTTCTTCTACGATCCGTCGAAGCCGGCTGGCTAGAGCATGATCCGGAAAAGTGTGAAGCGGTTTTCCGAAAAGATCATGCTCAAACAAAAGATCTAAAGCGCGATGGAGATTATCCAAATCCCGTCGCGCTTTAGTTGCTGCCATCTGCTGACAGTTCGGCGCGCGCCGAAACAATCGGGCCCATGGGGGCGTTAACCTTCTCCGTCATGGCCGGGCTTGTCCCGGCCATCCACGTCTTTGGCTCATCGTAGCGCGAAGGACGTGGATGCCGGGACAAGCCCGGGCATGACGATGTGGCAAATATCGAGAGAAACAAGCAACATTGGACGCTCGCAATTATACTCCGATCGACGAAACTTCGATCCGCTACGATGGCTGGCGCATCGTCGCCGTCTGCTTCCTGCTGGCGACGTTCGGCTGGGGGCTCGGCTTTTACGGACAGAGCGTCTATGTCGCCGAGTTGCAGCGCTCGCATGGCTGGCCGGCGTCGCTGATTTCGTCCGGCACCACCTTCTTCTATCTGTTCGGCGCGGCGCTGGTCGCCTTCGTCAGCGAAGCCATCAAGGCGTTCGGCCCGCGCAACTGCCTGATCGCCGGGACATTCGCGATGGCCGCTGCTGCTGTTGCGATCGGCCAGGTGCGCGAGCCCTGGCAGCTTTATCTCGCCAATGCCGTGCTGGCCTTCGGCTGGGCGGGCACCAGCCTCGGCATCATCACCAATACGCTCGGCCTCTGGTTCGACAGGAAGCGCGGCATGGCGATCAGCCTCGCGCTGAACGGCGCGAGCTTTGGCGGCATCGTCGGCGCGCCGCTCTTGATCGCGGCGATCGCCCATTTCGGCTTCGAACGCGCGATGACCGCGTCGGCCGCCGTGATGGTCGTGCTGATGGTGCCGGTAATCCTGTTGTGCGTCGGTCGGCCGCCGGTTCTTGCCGGCATCGGCGCGGTCGATGCCGTGGATGCGCCCTCGCCAAGGCAAATCCGCGCGCGGGCGTTTCGCGATATCGGCTTCCTCTCGGTGTCCTCGGCGTTCGCGCTGGTGCTGTTCGCGCAGGTCGGCTTCATCGTGCACCTGATCGCGTTCCTGGACCCGGTGATCGGCCGCGAGCGGGCCGCCCTCGCCATGGCGCTGCTGACGGCGATGGCGGTGGTCGGCCGCGTGCTGTTTTCCTTCGTGATCGACCGCATGAACCAGCGGCTGGCCTCCTCGCTCTCCTTTGTCAGCCAGGCGGTGGCGCTGCTCATCGTCATCAACGTTCATAATGATTACGTGCTGATCGCCGCCTGCGCGCTGTTCGGCTTTTCGGTCGGCAACCTGATCACGCTGCCGGCGCTGATCGTGCAGCGCGAATTCGACCCGCGTTCGTTCGGCGTGCTGGTGAGCCTGATCACGGCGATCAACCAGATCACCTACGCCTTCGGCCCTGGCGTCGTCGGCCTGCTGCGCGATCTCTCCGGCAGCTACGACCTGCCGTTTTACGGGTGTATCGCGGTGGAGCTGACGGCGGCGGTGTTGATCATGGTGCGCGGCAAGACGTCGTCATTGCGAGCGTAGCGAAGCAATCCATGTTTCCGCCGCGGAGGTATGGATTGCTTCGTCGCTTCGCTCCTCGCAATGACGGAGGAGAGAGCTATGCTTCCCGCGCCCGCAGCAGATCCTCGAGATCCAATCGCTTCGTAAACATCGCCAGCGATCCATCCGCCGTCCGCGGCCATTCTTCTTTCGGCCGGTCGCGATAGAGCTCGACGCCGTTCTGGTCGGGATCGCGCAAATACAGCGCCTCGCTGACGCCGTGGTCGCTGGCGCCGTCGAGCTCGATGCCGGCCTCGATCACGCGGTACAGCGCATCTGCCAGCGCAGGGCGCGTCGGGTAGAGAATGGCGGTGTGAAACAGCCCGGTGGTGCCGGGCGGCGGCGGATGGCCGCCTTTGCTTTCCCAGGTGTTGAGGCCGATGTGATGGTGATAGCCGCCCGCCGAGATGAACGCGGCGCCGGAGCCCATCCGCTGCATCACCTCAAAGCCGAGCACGCCGCAATAGAATCCCAGCGCGCGCTCGAGGTCGGCGACCTTGAGATGAACATGCCCGATCCGGGTGCCTGATATGATGGGTGGGTTCTGGGGCATGTCGTGGCTCCGGTCGCATCAACGCCTGGCCCGGCCGCGGGAAGGCTTCACCCCAGATATAGACCGAATTCACGGACGGAAGAGCCTGTCCCGAAACTCAGTGTTTCCGATTTTCGGTGTTGGTCGCGCTTCGCATCCGGATCGCACGAAATGGACGGCGCTATGTCAAGTCCGACACCTCTCCCTCCGGCAGTCCGAACTCAAAGGTGTTCAGCGTCATCGACACCATCGTGTAATAGCCGCACAGCCCGATGACCTCGACCACGCCGCGTTCGGTGAGCACCTTCACGGCCTCGTCGTACAGCGGCTGCGAGACGCCTTTGCCCTCATGCAGCGATTTGGCGAGGTCGTAGATCATCCTGCCCTTGGGATCGTCGAAGACAGGCGTGCGGCGATCCCTGATGTCCTCGATAATCTTCGGGTCCATGCCGCCCTTCAGCGCCAGCCGCTTATGTGCGAACCATTCGTAATGCGAGGTCCAGTGCCGCGCGGTGACGAGGATCGCGATCTCGGAAAGCTTGGCGGGAAAGATTGTGTTGAAACGAAGCTGCTCGCCGAGCCGCGTCGCGTGCCGCGCCATCTCCGGGCTGTTGAGCCAGGCCATCATCGGCGCCGGTGGCGCGCCGCGTTTGCCGGCGATCGCCTCATCATAGGTTTCTTTCTGGTCGGCGTTCATTTCGCCAGGCGAAAGCAGTTTCAGCCGCATCGGCGTTTCCTCTTGTTTTTCAATCGTTCCGGCTTCGCGCATACACCCGATCGGGTGTCATGACCACTGTACCAGCGGCATGGCCTGACGGCAGACATATATTGAATTCCGTGAGCCGAAGGCTAAGGTCGTCGCCAAACATCGATATGGAAACGCCGATATGTCCGATCTGGAAACATTCCGCCGCGAGACCCGCGCCTGGCTGGAGACCAATTGCCCGCCGGAGATGCGTCGTCCGATGACCTCGGAAAACGACACCTATTGGGGCGGGCGCAACGCAAAGTTCTCGTCGGAGCCGCAGCGTGTCTGGTTCGAGCGGATGCGCGACAAGGGCTGGACCGTGCCGGACTGGCCAAAGGAATATGGCGGTGGCGGACTCGATCGCGCCGAGCACAAGGTGCTGCGCGAGGAGATGTCGGCGATCGGCGCCCGCTCGCCGCTCTCCAGCTTCGGCATCTGGATGCTTGGCCCGGCGCTGCTCAAATACGGCAACGAGGAACAGAAGAAGGAGCATCTGCCGAAGATTGCCGCCGGTCTGATCCGCTGGTGCCAGGGCTATTCCGAGCCGAACGCCGGATCGGACCTCGCCTCGCTGCAGACCCGCGCCGAAAGCGACGGCGATGACTACATCATCAACGGCCAGAAAATCTGGACGTCCTACGCGAATCACGCCGACTGGATCTTCTGCCTGGTGCGCACCGATCCCACGGCGAAGAAGCATGACGGCATCAGCTTCATCCTGTTCGACATGGCCTCCAAGGGCGTGTCGACCAAGCCGATCCTTTTGATCTCGGGCTATTCGCCGTTCTGCGAAACCTTCTTCGACAATGTCCGGGTGCCGAAGTCGCATGTGGTGGGCACCGTCAATCGCGGCTGGGATGTCGCAAAATATCTGCTGCAGCATGAGCGTGCGATGATCTCGGGCACGGGCGAGCGCGGTATCGGCCGTCCGCTCGGGCAGGTCGCCGCCGATTCCGTCGGGAGCGATGATTCCGGCCGGCTCGACGATGCCATGCTGCGCGGCCAGATCGCGACGTTCGATGTCGACGAGGCGGCCTTTGCGGCCGTGGCCGAACGCGCGATCGACCTGGCGAAAGCCGGTCAGTCGCATCCGGCGTTCTCCTCGGCGATGAAATATTACGGCACCGAGCTCAACAAGCGCCGCCATGAAATCCTGATGTCGGCCGGCGGCATCGACGCGCTGGAATGGGAAAGCGAGCGTTCGCGCGGCGGCGCCCGTCCGCGCGCCTGGCTGCGCACCAAGGCCAACTCGATCGAGGGTGGCACATCGGAGGTGATGCTTGGCATCGTCGCCAAGCGCATCCTCGATCTGCCGGGGGCCTGAGATATTTGCGCCGTCATTCCGGGGCACGCGAAGCGTGAACCCGGAATCTCGAGGTTCTCAGGTGCGCAAGTGCGCACCGTAGTTCGACGCTTTGCGTCGCCCCGGAACGACGATCATAACAACGAACATTAGACCGGACATTCCCTATGCCCCTCGTCCTCACCGAAGAACAATCCATGCTGCGCGACAGCGCGCGCGGCCTCATCAGCGACAAGGCGCCGGTGTCGCATCTGCGCCACTTGCGCGACAGCAAGGACGCAACAGGATTCTCCCGCGACCTCTGGAAGGCGTTTGCCGAGATGGGATTCTCCGGCCTGCTCGTGCCGGAAAATTTCGGCGGCAGCGGGCTCGGCCATGTCGAGGCCGGCGTGGTGATGGAGGAAATCGGCCGCACTTTGATGCCGTCGCCGTTTCTCTCGACCGCGGTGCTCGCGGTATCGGCGCTGTCCCGCGGCGGCAGCGAGGCGCAGAAATCGGCGCATCTGCCGAAGATGGCCGACGGCTCGCTGCTGGCCGCGCTCGCGGTCGATGAAGGCACCAAGCACCGCCCGCTGCAGACCAAATTGCAGGCGGTCCGCGCCGGCAACGGTTTCAGGCTGAGCGGCGCCAAGGCGCTGGTGGTCGACGGCCATACCGCCGGTCTCCTGATCGTCGCCGGCCGCACCGGCGGCGCGCCCGGCGAGCGCAACGGGCTGACGCTGTTCCTGGTCGACCCCAAGGCCAAGGGCGTCGCGATCGAGCGCACCGTGATGGTCGATGCGCATAACGCTGCCCGAATCGAGTTCGATAATGTCGAGGTCGATGCCGATCAGGTGCTTGGCGAAGTCGATCAGGGCTATCAGCTGCTCGACGGCGTGCTCAATATCGGCCGCGGCGCGGTCGCCTCCGAAATGGTGGGCCTGAGTGAAGAGGTGTTCGGCCGTACCGTCACCTATCTCAAGGAGCGCAAGCAGTTCGGCAAGCTGATCGGCGAATTCCAGGCGCTGCAGCACCGCGCCGCCCAGCTCTATGTCGACATCGAGATCACCCGCGCGGCCGTCCTGAAGGCGCTGCAGGCCCTCGATGCCGATCTCGATCAAGCCGGCGCAGCTATTGCCGTCGCCAAGGCGCGCGCCGGCACCACCGCGACGCAGGCGGTGCAGGAAGGCGTACAGATGCACGGCGGCATGGGCATGACCGACCAGTTCGACATCGGCTTCTTCATGAAGCGCGCGCGGGTCTGCCAGGAATTGTTCGGCGACAGCAATTACCACGCCGATCAGCTGGCGCGGATGAAGAATTATTGATTGTCGCGTGGGGCAAACGCCCCGCACACGACTGTCATCGCCCGGCTTGACCGGGCGACCCGGTATTCCAGAGACGGGAGTGTTTAAGCAGTGAGGCTGCGGCGTACTGGATCACCCGCTTTCGCGGGTGATGACGATTGTTTCCGCGTCATTGCGAGCGAAGCGAAGCAATCCATCGTACCGCGATGGCGGTATGGATTGCTTCGTCGCTTGCGCTCCTCGCAATGACGGTGGAGGGACTTATCTGATCGGCGGCGCGTACTGGATGCCGCCGTTGCTCCACAGCGAATTCAGCCCGCGCGGGATCTTCAGCTTCGATCCTTCGCCGACATTGCGCTCATAGACCTCGCCGTAATTGCCGACATGACGGATGATGCGGGCGGCCCAGTCCTTGGGCAGGCCGAGGTCTTCGCCGTAGGTGCCTTCGGTGCCGACCAGGCGCATCACGTCGGGCTTCTTCGACTTCAGCGCCTCGTCGATGTTCTGCGAGGTGATGCCGAGTTCCTCGGCATTGATCATCGCATAGAGCGTCCACTTCACGAGCATCATCCAGTCGTCGTCGCGCTGGCGCACCACGGGCGCGAGCGGCTCCTTGGAGATGACGTCGGGCAGGATGACGTGGTCGCTCGGCTGGATCAGGTTCAGCCGCAGCGCGTAGAGCTGGGAGACGTCGGCGCTGAAGGTGTCGCACTTGCCGCCTTCATAGGCCTTGAGCACGTCTTCCAGCTTCGGAAACTTCACTTCCGTATATTTCATGTTGTTGGCGCGGAAATGGTCGGCGACGTTGAGCACCGTCGTCGTTCCCTCCTGCACGCAGACCTTGCTGTTGTTGAGGTCCAGCGCGGAATCGATGTTGCGCGAGCGCGGCAGCATGAAGCCCTGGCCGTCATAATAGGCGACCGCGGGGAAGTAGAGGTCGTAATTGGTTTCGCGCGACATGCTCCAGGTCGAGTTGCGCGAGAGAATGTCGACCTTTCGGGTCTGCAGCTCCTTGAAGCGTTCGTTGGCGTCGAGGGGGATGAATTTCGCCTTCTTCGGATCGTCGAAGATCGCGGCAGCCACCGCGCGGCAGAAATCGACGTCGAAGCCGGTCCAGTCACCCTTGTCGTCGGGGATCGAGAAGCCGGGCAAGCCCTTGTTGACGCCGCACAGCACCTCGCCGCGGCGGATGGTGCGCTTCAAGGTCTTGGTGTCGTAGCGCTCATAGGTGATTGCGGCAGCCGCAACCGCGGCTGCGACCGCCAGCCCGATGAGCAGGCCGCCTCGAAATGTCCGTAGCATTTTTTACTCGCGAATATCAGGGGGGAATGGATCGGGCGGAGAAGTCGGGTTGTTACTACAGCTCCGGCTTTTGCCGGATGATCACCTTGGTGCCGACGGGGACGCGCTCATAGAGGTCGGTCACGTCGGCATTGACCAGCCGGAAGCAGCCGGAGGAAACGGCGGTGCCGATCGTGTCGGGACGGTTGGTGCCGTGAATGCGGTAGACGGTGGTGCCGAGATACATGGCGCGGGCGCCGAGCGGGTTGCCTGGTCCGCCGGCCATGAAGCGCGGCAGATAAGGCTGGCGCGCAATCATCTCCGGCGGCGGCGTCCAGTCCGGCCACTCCGCCTTGCGGGTGATGTTCACGAGCCCCTGCCACTGGAATCCTTCGCGGCCGACGCCGATGCCGTAGCGCAGCGCGCGGCCGCCACCCTGGATCAGATAGAGATGGCGCTCGGCGGTGACGACGATGATGGTGCCCGGCGGTTCATTGGTGCGATAGAGCACCGCGGTCTTCCTGAACTGCGGATCGAGTTCGACGGATTCGTCGGGAAGCAGTCCCGGTTGATCGCCGACATCGGGCTGGCGCAGCTGCGCCTGGCCCTGCGAAGCCGAAAGGACCAGACCGCTGGTCGCGACCAACATCCAGATCAGATGCCGAAATTTTTTCATCGCAGTATTCTCCTGGCGGCCGCGTCGGCCAAATCAGCGGAACCATCAAATCTCAGGGCTAGCTTGATGGCAAGTTTAGGGCGAATGCGGCTTATATCCCACTGAAATATCTTTGAATTTCGGCAAGTCGCCATATTCATGGGGGCTTGCGCCGCCTTATTTCGGCGCGATCCAAAGCCGCAGCAGAAACGAAATCAGCGTGACCGTGCCGACGCCGCCGAGCCATAGCGCGACGAACCACAGCAAACGCTGCGTCAATGGGCGCTGGCCTGGCTTGATCTCCGTCAATGGTAGCCGCTCTCGGGCCTGACCTTGCCGCGGAATACCCAATAGGCCCAGGCGGTGTAGCCGAGGATCAATGGGATCAGCACCGCGACGCCGAACAGCATGAAGATCTGGCTGTTCTCCGGCGCCGCCGCCTGCCAGATCGTGATGCTCTGCGGCACGATATAGGGAAACATGCTGATGCCGAGTCCGGCATAGGAGAGCGCAAATAACGCCAGCGTCAGGAAGAACGGCTGGTAGTCATATTTCTTGGCGAGGCTGCGCAGCAACAGCGCGGTCATGACGGCCACCGCGATCGGCACCTGCGCGGTCAGGAGGACGTTCGGCCAGGCGAACCAGCGCTGCGTGTACTGCACATGCAGGAATGGCGTCGCGATACTGACCGCGCCGATCGCGCCTAGCATCGCCAGCAAGAAGATCCAGCTCAGGTAATAGGCGCGGTCGCGCAATTCGCCTTCGGTCTTCATGACGAGCCATGTCGCGCCCAGCAGCGCATAGCCGATGACTAGCGACACGCCGGTCAGAATGCTGAACGGCGTCAGCCAGTCCCACCAGCCGCCGGCATAATGACGTCCCTCGACATGGATGCCCTGCAGGATGGCGCCGAGCGCGATGCCTTGCGCCAATGTCGCAACCAGCGAGCCGCCGAAAAAGGCGATGTCCCACTTGTTGCGTTCCCTGGTCGTGCGCCAGCGGAATTCGAAGGCGACGCCGCGAAACACCAGGCCCAGCAGCATCGCGATCACAGGCGTATAGAGCGCCGGCATCAGCACGGCATAGGCCAGCGGAAACGCGGCCATCAGGCCGCCGCCGCCGAGCACCAGCCAGGTCTCGTTGCCGTCCCACACCGGCGCGACGCTGTTCATGATGACGTCGCGGTCGCGCTTCTCGGGGAAGAGCGGAAACAGGATGCCGAGGCCGAGATCGAAGCCGTCCATCACGACATAGACGAACACGGCAAAGGCGATGATGAAGGCCCAGACGGTGGCGAGGTCGATCGCGATGCTCATGAGCCGGCCCCCTGGGTCGCGGGCGTGATGCCGGCGGTGCGGGTCGGAGCGTCTTTCGACGGCCCCTCCTCGCCGGGATGCGGTGGCGCCGCCATCAGGCGCAGCAGGTAGGTCACGCCGGCCGCGAACACGATGAAATAGACGATGATGAAAGCGATCAGCGAGGAGCCGACGGCGGGCGCGGCCAGCGGCGAGGCCGAGTCGACGGTCCGCAACAGTCCGTACACCGTGAACGGCTGCCGCCCGACCTCGGTGGTGACCCACCCCGCCAGCACGGCGATGAAGCCGGCGGGCGCCATCGCGACCGCGAACATGTGCAGCAGCCGGGAATCGTACAGCGTGCCGCGCACGCGCATCAGCAGGCTGAACAGGCCGAGCGCCAGCATCAACAGGCCCATGCCGACCATGATGCGGAACGACCAGAACGCGATGGCGACCGGCGGCCAGTTTTCGCGCGGCACGGTGTCGAGGCCGGCCATCGGCGCGTCCGGCGAGTGTTTGAGAATGACCGAACCCAGCTTCGGCACTTCGATCGCGTAATCGACCCGGCCGGCCTGCTGGTTGGGCAGGCCGAACAGGATCAGCGGGGCGCCGTCCTGGTGGCTCTGGAAATGGCCTTCCATCGCCATGATCTTCACCGGCTGATGCTCCAGCGTATTGAGCCCGTGCTGATCGCCCGCGAGGATCTGGATCGGCGCCACCAACGTCGCCATCCACATCGCCATCGAGAACATCACGCGCGGCCCTGCCAGATGGCGGTCGCGCAACAGGTGCCAGGCGCCGACCGCGCCGACCACCAGCGCGGTGGTCAGGTAGGCCGCCAGCACCATGTGCACCAGGCGATAGGGAAATGATGGATTGAAGATCACCTTCAGCCAGTCGGCAGCGATGAACTGGCCGTCGGCATTGACGGTGTGGCCGGCCGGGGTCTGCATCCAGGAATTGGCGGAGAGAATCCAGAACGCCGAAATCAGCGTGCCGATCGCGACCATCAGCGTCGCCAGAAAATGCAGCCGGGGGCCGACGCGCTTGAGCCCGAACAGCATCACGCCGAGGAAGCCGGCCTCCAGGAAGAACGCCGTCAGCACCTCATAGGCCATCAGCGGGCCGATCACCGGCCCGACCTTGTCTGAGAAAGTCGACCAGTTGGTGCCGAACTGGTAGGACATCACGATGCCCGACACCACGCCCATGCCGAAGGCGACGGCGAAGATTTTCAGCCAATAATTGAACAGATTGATGAAAACCTCGCGACCGGTCCACAGCCACAGCGCTTCGAGCACGGCGAGATAGCTGGCGAGCCCGATCGAGAAGGCGGGAAATATGATGTGGAACGACATCGTGAAAGCAAACTGCGCCCGGGCCAATACGACCGCATCCCAGCCTTCGAACATCGGGCACCACCTGTCGCAGTTTCGTAACGAGCGCAACTCTTCTTCGAAAACCGGAACCAGAGTTTTCGAAAATTGCGTTCGAACCAGGCGTTTAGCCTACCACGCCCGATGCGACGATGACACTATACCTGTGTGTATGCATGCGCGCCGCGCGGAACAGGCGTGCAGGCCTATCCGCCATCCGATGGATGGAGTCCCAGTCGCCGCACGGTTTCTGCCTGCACCGCGCGGGTCTGCTCCTTGCCGACCAGCACAGGACTGCGGATCTTTTTCCCGGTGCGGAGCCGGATCGCGATGACGTAGTGGCTGCCCCTCCGGCCGCCGCTTTCGATGTCGATGCGCTCGACATCGTCGCCGCCGATCATGTCCGTTTCTGTCGTCCCCATCAGCGACAGCCGCTCAAACTGGATGACGCCATTGTGAACGATCCAGAATGCACTGGTCCGACGGAGATATCGGATCAGCACGAAGGCCATGATCGCGCCGAGCGACCAGACGGCTGCTCCAAGGGCGGACAATTTGCCGCTCCAGAGCGCATAGATGAATGGAAGGCTCAGCGAGCAGGCGAGCAGCACGAGAAGCGCCCGGTAGGCCCGGACGCGTCTGGGGCCGATCGGCTTGCCCAGCCGTATCCTGGCATTGGCGGCGTCGAGCGGGTTCTCGATCAGGGCAGGGGCAGGCAATTGAAGCAGCCGGGCAACCTGCAAGGTGGTTCTTTGCACCTGGGTGACATCAGGCAGCGGCGGCGACGTCAGCGTATCTTTCGCTTCGGTCTCGACGACGAGCGTGAATTCCACTGATTTGCCGATGCTCCTGCGCAGACGCATTTCGGATATTTCGTCATCCCGGATCAATCTTCGGTGCACCTTGCCGAATGGACGCTGTTCGCCGATCAGGATTTCGCCTGGCGTAACGATCCAGACGACGTTGCGATCGAACAGGGCCGCGCCCAGCAGCAGGCATCCGAACAGCAAGGCAAAGAGTGCGGCGATGCCCAGCCATTGGTCGTTGGCGAGGTGCGCGAGGCCGGGCAGGGCGATCAGGCACAAAACGACGGCAATGCCGGCGAGAACGAGCCGCTCGTTGAGCGTCGTGCCCTTGCGCAACCTGACTTCATTTTCGTTTGACACGGCATCCATCGCGGGCGGCAAGCATCACGACCGGCTCGTCACGTCAATCGACAAGCTGTGCGGCTGAAATGCGGCAAGCTATTCGGTGCTGGCTGGATTCAGCCCCAGCCGACGGATGATCTCTCCCCGCAGGGCTCGGGCCTGATCCTTGCTGGCCAGCCCCGGGCTTCGAATCTTTATCCCGGTGTGAAGCCTGATCGCGATGACATAGGAATTATCGTCAGAACCGTTCTCGATGCCGGTCGCCTCGACATCATGACCACCGATCGTGTGCACCTCTACCGCGTTATTCAATGAAAGCCGTTCAACCCGGATTCCGCCATCGCGGATGATCCAGTATGAGCCGTCCATTCGAGGGGCGTATCTGAACAGCAGAACGGCTGCGATCGCGCCAAGCGACCAGACGGTGATCCCAAGGGCAGACAATTGACCATTCCAGAGCGCATGGACGAACGGAAAGCTGAGCACGCAGGCGAGCAGCACCACGAAAGCCCTGTGTCCTCGCCCTCTTCGGGGGTGGACCGGCTCACCCAATCGTATCTCGGCATTGATGGCATCGAGCGGATTGTCGGTCGGCTCGGGATCGGGGAGCCGAAGCAACCGGGCAATCCGGACAGTGGTCTCGCGCACCTGGGTGACATCGGGCAGAGGTGGCGAGGTGACGACCTCTTCCGCTCCGATCGTGAACGCGATGCTAAACGTGACACGGTCCTTTCGGAGATGCATCTCCAATATTTCGTCGCTTCTGATCGATCTGCTGTGCAACCGTCCAAACGGTCGCTGTTCGCCGATCAAAATTCCATCCGGCGTGATGATCCAGACGATGTTGCGATCAAGAAGGGAAGCGCCAAGCATGCCGCATCCGAGCAGCAGCACTATGGGGGTGACGATGCCCGGCCATTCACCGTTCGCCAGGGCAACAAGGCCGGGTATCCCGGCCAAACACAGAAGTGCAGCAAAACCCCCGCCTATGAGCCGCTCGTTGAGCGAGGTGCCCTTGCGTAACCTGACTTCGTGCTCGCTTGCCGAGATTCTCATCGAGGTCACGCGCCTGCGAATCCCAGTCGCTTGGCGATTTCGGCCTTCACTTCGCGCGCCCGTTGACCGTCTTTCAGGGGAGGGGACTGGACGTCATGTCCCGAAGCAAGCCAGATCCGGATGTAAAAGAGTTCACCACCCTCGCCCGATTCATGCGCAATGGTGATCTTGGTTATTTCGCCGGGCCTTATCCATCCAACCTGCTGGCGGTCATAGATCCAGCTTTCATCGATCCGGATATCCTGGTTTCGAATGGTCCAGCGAAGATTGCTCTTGAAGATCGCGGATAGGATTGCGAGGCCGCAGACCAAGACAACGACTAGAAATCTGCTGCTGTCGCCTGTTGCGGGCGGGTAGCCCTTCGCAATCAGGTCGGCCGTTTCCCAAACCAGAAACGCGATTCCGCCACCCATAAAAAGCAACCGAACCCAGCTTGGTTGTCGCTCTTCCAGCCGTATTTCAGATTGTTCGACCTGATCGCCACCCATCACGGCAGATTATTCGTGACCGGCGGCTTGCCGCAAGGTTGTGCTGTTCGGTCCGCCCCAAATACAGAGCGACCCGGCTGGGGGGCATCCCGGCCGGGTCGTTGGAGGTTACTTGGAGGTCCTGGAAAACTTGGGAGGTGAGTGGAAGTTCAGCGGGTGGTCTCGCTGTCGTAGGAGATCACGCAGATCTCCTTGGGGCTCCTGGTGCCGCAATCGACCACCCGTTCACGCACGAACGACGAGCCGGTGTCACGCTGGACGCGGGGCTGGACGTTCTGGGCCGACAGGGTGGCCAAGGTTGCGACGGCGCCGAGCGGGACGATGAAAAAGCGGAAGGACGGCTTCAGCATATTCACTCTCCTGTTCGGCGGTTGCGTTGATGTTCTGTATAGGGGGTGAGTTTTTCCGGGTGATGTCGCCGATTGTTTCATTTGTTTCGTCGGAGGTAATCTTTGTCGGCTGAAACCGGTCCCGTTTTACATCCCCAATGCGATGCTAATTGATTGAAATTGCTGATTTTTACGCGGCGAGGCTGTCCACGCCGGCGCCCTTAAGCAATTCGGCCAATTGTTTGCGGGCATAGAACATCCGCGTCTTCACCGTGCTCTGGGGAATCCCGATGATCAGGCCGGCCTCCTCCACCGACTTCTCGTGGTAGTAGACGAGGTTGATGATCTCGCGATGCGCCGGCGACAGCTTGGCGACGCAGGCGCGCAGGATCGCGCTGGTGTTGCTGCGGTCGAGCGAGGCTTCCGGCGTGTCGGAATCGTCGGCGATCTCCAGCACGTCTTCCTGCTCGATGTCCTCATGCTTGCGCTGGCGCAGCGCGGTCAGCGCCTTGAAGCGGGCGATCGACAGCAGCCAGGTCGAAACCTGCGAGCGGCCCTCGAACTGCGCGGCCGTGCGCCACACGTCGAGGAAAACCTGGCTGACGAGGTCTTCCGCCATCGTGGTATCGCGCACCATGCGCAGCACGAAGCGGTAGACCCGAACGTTGTGGCGGGAGTAGAGCACGTGCATGCCCGTACGGTCGCCCTTGGCAATGCTCGCCAGCAGCGCTTCGTCGGATGTCGCGCGGGCGGCGGCAATCGACTGGTTGGCTGCGGCGTTGATGGCAATGACGTTCGACATGACAGGCTCCCAATTCCCACGCCGGTCGGCGTTTTGTTGGGCGAATTGTTAATGAGGCTCGGTTTCGGGATGTCTGCACGACAAGGGGAAAATGGTTTCGTGCGGCAGAGAATTGTTTCGTCGCAGGGCTTGCGACGAAACATTCGGGCGCAAAACGCCAATAATTTCAATGCGTGGAAAATTGGAAGATTTCAGACGCGGATTTGTTCCGGGCGCGCTTGGCCCGCCACAACTCGTCATCCCCGCGAAGGCGGGGATCCAGTACGCCGGGAAGGCTGTGATCAATCCGATAGGCCGCGGCGTACTGGGTCGCCCGGTCCTAGTGCGCAATTGCGCACAAGGCCGGGCGATGACAGCGGAGTCTGTTGCGCCCGATTGCCTCCGCCGAATGGCTTGCGCGGAGAGTGCGTTCGCAGGGATGACGGAGAAAGGCCTAACCCTTCTCGCCCGTCGGCGAGAACAGGTAGCCGCCGCCCCGGATGGTGCGGATCACGGCGGGCTTGGTCGGATCGATCTCGATCTTGCGGCGGATGCGCATGATGCGGAGATCGACGGCGCGGTCGAAGGCCTCGGCGTCGCGCGCATTGGCCAATTCCAGCAGCCGCTCGCGCGACAGCACGCGCTTCGGATTGGACGCGAACACTTTCAAGAGGCCGAATTCGGAGGCCGTCAGCGGGTGCTCGTTGCCTTCGTCGTCGCGCAGCGCCTGGGCCTCCAGGTCGAGCCATTTGGTGCCGAACCGCACCAGCTGCTCCTTCTCCGCCTTTGCCGCCGCCGTCTCGGGCGCGGCGGCCGCCTTGGCCGGCGTGCTGCGGCGAAGCACCGAGCGGATGCGCGCCATCAGTTCGCGCAGCTCGCAGGGCTTTGCGATGTAGTCGTCGGCGCCGAGCTCCAGCCCGACGACGCGGTCGATCGGGCTGGCGGTCGCCGTCAGCATGATGACGGGAACGTTGATGCGGCTCTTCAGGTCGCGGATGATCGAAAGCCCGTCTTCCTCGGGCATGTTGAGGTCGAGCACGACGAGGTCGGGCACGGTGGTCTCGATCTCCTTGCGCAGGCTTTTTCCGCCGTCGCACAGCGTGACGCCGAAGCCGTGCATCTTGAGGTAATCGCCGACCATCTCGCGGGCCGGCGCCTCGTCATCGACAATGAAGATGTGCGGGTTCTGGGTCATGTCGTCTCTGTCGCAGGCAGTGTAACGGTAAAGGTCGATCCCTGTCCGGGGCCGGCGCTTTCCGCGGTCACATGGCCGCCATGCATGTCGATGATGCGCTTGACGATCGACAGGCCGAGGCCGGTGGAGCTTTCCCCCGCCGTCGGCTTGGCCGACAGCCGCTGAAAGCGCCCGAACAGCCGGCCGAGATCTTCCGGCGACAGGCCGGCGCCCTGGTCGGCAATGCGGATCACGGTGTCGCCGTCCTCATGGCTGACGGTGACCGTGATCTTGCCGCCGATCGGCGAATATTTGATGGCGTTGCTGACGAGGTTGTCGATCGCCTCGCGGATCCGGTCGGTGTCGCACATGGTGACGACGTTCGGCGGCGCCGACACGCTGATGGTCTGCTGCTTGTTGACGGCCGAGGGCAGGTTGGAATCGGTGACCTCGGCAACGAGCGCTGCGATATCGACCGGCTCGCGGCGGATGGTGATGTCGAAGGCATCGGCCATCGCATCCGAAATCAGGTGGTCGACCATCGAGGTCAGCCGCTTGGTGGCGTCCCTGATGTGCTCGACCTGGGCGGTGACGTTTTCCTTCGGCGAGCCGGCGCCGATCAGCTCGGTCAGCATCTCGGTGCGGCCGAGGATCACGCCGAGCGGATTCTTCAGATCATGCGCGACGGTGCCGAGAATTTCGTTCTTGAAGCCGTTGGCGCGCTGCAGCCGCAGCCATTGCGCGGAAAGACGGCGGTTGGCCTGCATCAGCGCGCGGGTGCGCTGGGCGACGCGGTCCTCGAGCTGGGTGTTGGCCTCGTGCAGTTGCCGGTAGAGGATGACGTTGTCGAAGGCGATCGACAGGCGGCTGGAAAAGATCTCGACCAGCGCGCGGTCGGTGTCGGACAATTGGCGCTCGGCCTGCAGCAGCACCACCACCTCGCGGCCGCTGCCGGTGCGCAGATAGAGCACGCTGCGGTGGTCGGCGAATTCGTTCTTGCGGCGCTGGAAGGCGGCTTCCACCATCGCCCGCAGATCCGGATCGAGCGCCTTGGAGCTGGTCGAGCCGATGAAGCGGCTGTAGCAGCCCGAGCCCGCCAGCACCGAGAATTCGCTGCCCGCGGCGCCGTCGTCGCGCAGCACCAGGATGCCGGCGCAGTCGACATTGAGCAGCGAGGCAAGCTGCGTCAGCACACCTTCGGCGAGCCGCTGCATCGACTTGAAGTCGTAGAGCGTCGAGGCGGCGTCGATGATGATCTCGAGCCCGCGCCGCGTCTGAACCATGCGCTCGAGCTGCTGATAGCTGCGCAGCGCCGCCGTCAGCGAGGTGAACAGCTTGTCGGCGGTCAGCTCGGTCTTGGCCTTGTAGTCGTTGATGTCGTACTGGACGATGACGCGGCGCTCGGGCGCCTGGCCCGGCTGTCCGGTGCGCAGGATGATGCGGACCGTCTCGTTCTTGATCTCGTTGCGGATGTATTCGACGAGCTCCAGCCCCGCGACATCGGTCTCCATGATGACGTCGAGCAGCACGGCGGCGACATCCGGATTGTCGCGCATCAGCTTGCGACCTTCGGCCGCGGAATAGGCCGACAGGATTTCCAGCGTCGCGCCGTTCAGGCTGTAGTCGCTCAGCGCAAAGCGGGTGCCCTCGTGCACCGCGGCATCGTCGTCGATGACGGCGACCTTCCATTTGCGGGCGGACGAGTCCTCCGGAGCGGCCCCGGTATCGTCGATCAGGTGGAGGACATCGTCCTGTTCGGCCATTGCGAAGTTCCGTCGGCTGCTATCTGGTCCGGTATCGAAGGTCCGCCCTTGGCGACCTTGGGCATGATAATGCGGAATGTGGTGCCTTGTCCCAGCCTTGACTCCAGCATCATCCGGCCGCCGAGCTGTTGAGTGACAAGATTATAGACGATATGCAAGCCCAGCCCGGTACCGCCCTCGTTGCGGCGCGTCGTAAAGAACGGGTCGAACGCCTGCCGCTGCACGTCCGGCGTCATTCCGGCCCCGTTGTCGGCGAAAATGATCTCGACATCGTCGCTGCCGCGGGCCCGTGCCGAGATCGAGATCGCCCCGGACCGGCTGTCGGCAAAGGCATGGTTGGCGGCGTTGAGGAAAAGATTGGTTAATATCTGGCCGTAGGAGCCGGGATAGCCGTCGATGACGAGCCCTTCCGGCACGTCGACCGACAGCGTGATCGCCGCCTTCTTCAATACGGGTTTTAGGCTCGCGACGATCTGGTCGGTGGCCTCGCTGAGGTTGAACTGCCGGCGCTCGGCGTGCGAGCGGTCCACCGCCACCTGCTTGAACGACTGGATCAGCTCGCCGGCGCGGTGCAGGTTCGCCACCAATTGCTGGGCGGCATCGCGCGAGGACTTGACGAATTCGTCGAGCTTGGAGCGGCGCAGCGGCTCGGTGCGCAATTCGGACTCGAAGGTCTCGGCGCGCCGCGCAAAGCTCGACGCCACGGTCAGGCTGATGCCGATCGGATTGTTGACCTCATGGGCGACGCCGGCCACCAGCCCGCCGAGCGCCGCCAGCCGTTCGGCGTCGATCAAATTCTGCTGCGCGGTGTTGAGCTCGAGCAGCGCGCTCTCGGCCCTCTCCTTGGCGGCGCGCAGCTCGTCCTCGGTCTTGCGCTTGGCAATCGCGTTCTCGCGGAACACGTCCACCGCACGCGCCATCGCTCCGACCTCGTCCCTGGCGGTGGTGCCCTGCACGTTGCGATCGTAATGGCCCGAGGTGATCGCATGCATCGCCGCCAGGATCTGCTGCAGCGGCAGGCGGATCGAGAGCGCGATCAGGACGCCGGCGGACAGGATGATGCCGAGGAACATCACGGCAATCGACAGCACCCGGCGCGAAATGCCCGACAGCGTCCGGTCGAACGTCTCCTGCGCCTTCTGCTCGCGCTGGCGCATCCTGACCGACAATTCGTCGATCACGCCGATCGCCTCGGCCTGGCTGGCATCGATGGTGTTGCGCAACAATTCGGTCCGGATCGCGAGCTGCTCGGTCAGTTTCGCCATGCCCTCGCGCAGCGCCACGGTGCGCGCCTGCAGGCGCTTCAGCGCCATGCGCTGCAGGTCGTTGTCGGCGAGGTCGGCCATCACCGGGATGGTCTTCTCGATCGTTTCGGTGTTCCGGCGGGCGTCCTCGGCCGAGGTCGAGGCGGGCGACAGGTAATAGGCGTTGGCGGCGACCAAGAGCGCGGTAAACGCCTCGCGCGATCTTCCGAGCGCCGGCCAGATCTGCGCGTCGCGATGCCCGGTGGCGCCCTCGATGACCGAGTACAGTCCGGCCATTTCCCGGGCCGGTCCCAGCACCTGCTGCTCGTAGGTCTTGGTGATGGTCGCCTGGGCGGCGCGCAATTCGCCGAAGCCGTTGAGGAAGCGGTCGGTGACCTGTTCGAGCCGCTCGACCGATCCCGATAGTATCGGGTCGTTGGCGGCGCGATTGGTCAGCGTGCCCAGCACCGCCTCGCGCAGCAGCAGGATTTCGGCGAACAGTTCCGGGCTCGGCTGGTTGATGTAGCGGTGGATCAGGTTCTGCAGCCTGGAGGTCTCGCTTTCGAGATGCGCCAGGATCTTGTCGGATTCGCGCACCAGGCGGACATCGTCCCAGGCCGAGCCGAGCACCTTGGCGCCGTTCCAGATCAGGACGGCGAGCACGACCACGACGGCGGAGTTCAGCGCCGCGATCGACAGGATGCGCCAGCGGATCGGCACCGCGCGCAGCCACTGGACCACGCGAAAGCGGCCGCGTGCGGCGAAGCTCGCCGGCCGTTCCGCAGTTCGCTGCTGTTGCGGTGCGCCGGTCAAATCCGCTCCGTCTCGCGATGGCGCCAGACCAATAGCGGCGACATCGTCCCGATCAATGCAACGTTGGTACGGTTGAGGACGATCGCGCCGGTCCCGGTCTGTTCCTGCTCCACGCCGGCCTGGCCGATATGGAACACGCCGCCTGGATGGCGGCCGCACGGCGCCTGCAGGATCGAATGGCTTCCGCCTCGGGGATCGGCTTTGGGATCGCCTTGGGGGTCTTTAGGAAGCCCGCGCGCAAAAGCGCCCGTTGAGTCCGCCGCAAGCAACAGCGCAACAACAAGCACAACGGTCCGCGAAAGGTCGGCGCGGCAATACACTGGCGACAAATCCCCTTGGAGATGAAGTCTGCCGGGGAAGGAAAAAGGTTCAACGCATTTTTAGCAGAATTTACCGATGCTTGGCTATTGGCCGGCGCGGCTGCCGGGGGTATTCCAGACATTCCCGCTGCAATCTTTAATTGTGCGCTGCGGCGATGCCGGCCGATTGAAACCGCCGGCGCGGGGATTTATGAGGGCGCGGGGAACAGGCGCATCGCCGCCCGCGGCAGAGCAGGGTACCGCCAGTGAAATCGGCTTTCAGGTTCTTGCAAGTCATCGCGATCGCGGCTGCGGCGCTGGCGTCCACCGTGCTGGCATTGCCCGCGCAGGCCGCCACCGAGATCAATTGGTGGCACGCGATGTCGGGGGAACTCGGCAAGCATGTCGAAAAGCTGGCGGCCGATTTCAATGCGTCGCAGTCCGACTACCGGATCGTGCCGACCTACAAGGGCAACTACACCGAGACGGTGACGGCGGCGATCTTCGCCTTCCGCTCGCGCAGCCAGCCGGCGATCGTCCAGGTCAACGAGATCGCGACCGCGACCATGATGGCGGCCAAGGGCGCGATCTACCCGGTCTTTGAACTGATGCGCGACCAGTCGGAGCCGTTCTCGCCGGAGGCCTATCTGCCGGCGGTGACGGGCTATTATTCCGACGTCGCCGGCAACATGCTCTCGTTCCCGTTCAACGTCTCGACGCCGATCCTCTACTACAACAAGGATCTGTTCCGCGCTGCGGGCCTCGACCCGGAAGCGCCGCCGAAGACCTGGGCCGAGATCGGCGCTGCGGCAAAGCGCCTGCGCGCGGCCGGCTCGCCCTGCGGGCTCACCACGTCGTGGCCTTCCTGGGTTAATGTCGAGAATTTTTCCGCCTTCCACAATCTGCCGCTGGCAACCCGGGGCAATGGCTTCAATGGCCTCGATGCGGAACTGGCCTTCAACAATCCGGCGGTGGTGCGACACGTCGCGCAACTGGCGGAATGGCAGGCGACCAGGATTTTCGACTACAGCGGCCGCGGCCAATCGGCCGAGCCGCGCTTTCAGAAGGGCGAATGCGCCATCTTCATCGGCTCGTCCGGAACGCGCGCCGACATCAAGGCCAATTCCAAATTCGAGGTCGGCTACGGCATGATCCCGTACCGCAGCGAAATCGCCGGCGCGCCGCAGAACTCGATCATCGGCGGCGCCACGCTATGGGTGCTGCGCGACCGGCCGGGCAATGAATATGCCGGCGTGGCGCGTTTCTTCGCCTATCTCTCGAAGCCGGAAGTGCAGGCCGCCTGGCACCAGAACACCGGCTATCTGCCGATCACCCGCGCCGCCTTCGACCTGACCCGCGCGCAGGGCTTTTATGATCGCAATCCCGGCGCCGCGATCGGGATCGAGCAGCTCACCCTGAAGCCGCCGACCGAGAACTCGAAGGGAATCCGGCTCGGCTCATTCGTGCTGATCCGCAACGTGATCGACGAGGAGCTCGAACACGTCTTCAGCGGCAAGCAGACCGCGCAGGCCGCGCTCGATCAGGCTGTCGAACGCGGCAACCGCCTCTTGCGCCAGTTCGAGCGGGCCAATCCGGATCGGTAGCCGCCAAGCGCCGGGTCTGTCAGCCGTCATTGCGAGGAGCGAAGCGACGAAGCAATCCATCGATCCCCACGCGGTGCGATGGATTGCTTCGCTTCGCTCGCAATGACGGGGTAACATCGCCGCCATCATGACCGCATCCCTTCCGCCCTTCACCGACTACGAATCCTTCCACCCCTTTCGCGCCGACCCCGCGCAGTGGCTGCCGATCGCACGCGACATCGCCCGCAGCCATGGCCTCGCATGCACCGCGCCGCACGTCTTCACCACCGGCACGAACCTTGTCATGGCGCTCGATGAAAATCTCATCCTGAAGATTTTTCCGCCCTTCCTTCGCTCGCAATTCGTCTCGGAGCGCGGCTCACTCGCCCAGCTTCGCGGACGGCTTCGAATCGCGATCCCCGAAATCGCCGTGGAAGGGGAGCGCGATGGATGGCCTTATCTCGTCATCACGCGGCTGGACGGCGTGTTGGGTGCGGATGCGTGGCCGTCCTTGCCGGAAGCGGACAAGGAGCGCCTGCTTGCAGAAATCGGCGCGACCATTGCCGAGGTACAGCGCGCACCGGTCGGCGCGCTGGCCCGGATCGAGCCGGACTGGGCCACGTTCATGCGCGGGCAAATCGCGGCATGCCATGCAAGGCACGCGCGTCTCGGATTGCCGGCAAAATTTCTCGATGGACTGGACGGCCTGTTGCGCGATGCAGCTGACCTCATTCCGCTCGACACGGCGCCGGTGATCCTCGTCGGCGAATACATCCCGGAGAATTTTCTGCTGGGCCGGGAGGGCGACGTCTGGCGCCTCGCAGGCCTGTTCGACTTCGGCGACGTGATGACCGGCTGGGGCGAATACGACCTGCTGGGCCCGAGCGCCTTCATGACCGCGGGCATGCCGCGGCGCGTCCGCAGCCTGTTCGATGGATTCGGATATTCGAAGGCCGAGATCAATTTCGACCTGAAGCGGCGGCTGATGGCGCTGATGATGCTGCATCGGGCCAGCGATCCGGTCAGGCACATCTGCATCGAGGGCTGGCAGCAGAAGGCTGCCAACCTGGAGGAATTGCAGGAGTTGCTCTGGCCGGTCTGAGCCGCGCCCAGCAATGAAGCGCCGGAAATATCTGCACAATATATGTGCAAATATGCCGCTTTGTATGCAATTTGCCAGCTTGTCGCACCCCCAAAAGGACGCCGGTCCGGGGAAAAATATCGAGCCAGATCAACCCTTTGGCGTGATCATAATCTTCTCTTAAGGGTTGGCACAAACCTTGCGATCCCTCGCTCCAAGGCCGTTTTCCCTTCAGGCGTTTTGGAGCATCACCTATGAAGCGTCGCGATTTTCTCAAATCAGTCTCGGGGCTGGCCGCCGGCGCGCTGACGCCGGCACCGGCGATCTGGTCCGCCGCCAAGGCGGATGCACGGTCGGAAACGCTGCTGATTGTTTCGGAGAGCGGCCCCAACAATCTCGACATTCACGGCGTCGGCACCAACGTGCCCGGCTATGAGGTGTCGTGGAATTGCTACGACCGGCTGATCAGCCACGAGATGAAGTCCGGTCCGGGCGGCGTGCCCTATTACGACCGCGACAAGTTCAAGCCCGAACTCGCCGAGGACATGAATGTCGGCGACATGTCGGTGACCTTCAAGCTGAAGAAGAACGCGAAATTCCACGACGGCGCGCCGGTTACCGCCAAGGACGTCAAGTGGTCGCTCGATCGCGCCGTCAGCGTCGGTGGCTTCCCCACCTTCCAGATGGGGGCGGGCTCGCTGACCAAGACCGAGCAGTTCGTCGTCGTCGACGACAACACGGTGCGGGTCGATTTCGCCAAGAAGGATCGTCTCACGATTCCCGATCTCGCGGTCATCGTGCCCTGCGTGGTCAATTCGGAACTGGTGAAGAAGAACGCCACCGAGAAGGACCCCTGGGGCCTCGAATACACCAAGCAGCAGACCGCGGGTTCCGGCGCCTACAAGGTGACGAAGTGGACGGCCGGCACCGAAGTCGTCATGGAGCGCAACGACGCCTGGGTCGGCGGCCCCTTGCCGAAGGTCAAGCGCGTGATCTGGCGCATGGTGCCGCAGGCCGGCAACCGTCGCGCGCTGCTGGAGCGCGGCGATGCCGACATCTCCTACGATCTGCCGAACAAGGATTTCGTCGAGCTGAAGGACAGCGGCAAGCTCAACATCGTCTCGGTGCCGTATTCCAACGGCGTCCAGTATATCGGCATGAACGTCAAGATCGCGCCGTTCGACAACCCCAAGGTCCGCGAGGCCGTTGCCTGCGCGATCCCCTACCAGAAGATCATGGATGCGGTGCTGTTCGGCCTTGCCAAGCCGATGTTCGGCGCCGCCGCCGACAAGGCGACCGAAGTGGCGTGGCCGCAGCCGACCAAATATGTCACCGACATCGCCAGGGCCAAGGCGCTGCTGGCGGAGGCCGGCCATCCCAACGGTTTCGAGACCACGCTGTCGTTCGACCTCGGCTTTGCCGGCGTCAACGAGCCGCTCTGCGTGCTGGTGCAGGAGAGCCTCGCGCAGATCGGCATCAAGACCACCATCAACAAGATTCCCGGCGCCAACTGGCGCACCGAGCTGAACAAGAAGGTGCTGCCGCTCTACACCAACGTGTTCTCCGGCTGGCTGGACTATCCCGAATACTTCTTCATCTGGTGCTACGACGGCAAGAACTCGATCTTCAACACCATGAGCTACCAGTCCAAGGAGATGGACGCCTTCATCAGCGGCGCCGTCGACGCCGCGGCCGTCGGCAACACCGCGAAATACGACACCGACGTAAAGGGCTTTGTCGATCTCGCCTTCAAGGACATCCCGCGCATCCCGCTCTATCAGCCCTACGTCAACGTCGCGATGCAGAAGAACGTCTCGGGCTATCAGTATTGGTTCCACCGTCGCCTCGACTATCGCGCACTCGTGAAAGCGTAAGAGGCGAATGGTGAGTGGCGAATAGCGAATAGGGGGTAGCGAGAATGACGGGCGGTCGGCGGCAACCATTCGCTATTCGCCATTCGCTATTCGCGCGCACCGCGCAACGCGCGGAGCGCTCTCCATGCTGACCATGATCGGCAAGCGGCTGATGTTTGCGATCCCGTCGCTGATCGGGGTCGTCATCGTCACCTTCCTCCTGACGCGCGCGCTGCCCGGCGATCCCGCGGCCTATTTCGCCGGGCCTGCGGCCAGCAAGGAGGCGATCGAGCAGATCCGCAAGAAACTCGGTTTCGACAAGCCGCTGGTCGAGCAGTTCTTCCGCTACACCAACGATCTCGCGCATGGCGATTTCGGCACGTCCTTGACCACGGGCCAGCCGGTTGCGACCGAAATCCGCAACCGCCTGCCGGCCTCTGCCGAGCTGACGTTGCTCGGCCTCATCGTCTCGGTCGTGATCGCGATCCCGCTCGGCGTGCTCGCGGCGACGCGCCCGGGCTCCTGGATCGACCATCTCTGCCGCATCACCACGACGGCCGGCGTATCGCTGCCGGTGTTCTTTACCGGCCTGGTGCTGGTCTATCTCTTCTATTTCCGGCTCGGCTGGTCGCCGGCGCCGCTTGGCCGGCTCGACGTGTTCTACAGCGCGCCGGCGCATGTCACCGGCTTCTACCTGATCGACGCGCTGATCGCGCGCGATTTCGAGACGTTCCGTTCCGCATTCAGCCAGTTGATCCTGCCGGCGGCGACGCTTGCGATCTTTTCGCTGGCGCCGATCGCGCGCATGACGCGGGCCTCGATGCTGGCGGTGCTGGCGTCCGACTTCGTCCGCACCGCGCGTGCTTCAGGGCTCTCGCCCTCGACCGTGATCGTCACCTACGCGTTTCGTAACGCGATGCTGCCGGTCATCACCACGCTCAGCATGGTGTTTTCGTTCCTCTTGGGCGCCAACGTGCTGGTCGAAAAGGTATTCGCCTGGCCCGGCATCGGCTCCTACGCGGTGGAAGCCCTGATCTCGTCGGACTTCGCGCCGGTGCAGGGGTTCGTGCTGACCATGGCGGTCATGTACGTGCTGCTCAATCTCGTCATCGACATTCTCTACGGCGTGATCGATCCGCGCGTGCGGCTGGAAGGGTGAGGTCGGAACATGAGTAGCGTTGCGCCTGCCGTTGAGCCCGCCGCACCCGCTCGGGCCTCGGGTCTGTCAGCGATGGTCGAGCATGTCAGATATGTGCTCGGCGAGAACCGCGTCACGGCTTTTGCCTTCGGCCTCCTGGTCGTCATCCTGTTCGCCGCGATCTTCGGCCCCTACATCGTGCCCTATGATCCGCTGGCCAGCGATACCTCTGCCGCGCTGAAGCCGCCGTCGGCCGCGCACTGGTTCGGCACCGATCAGCTCGGCCGCGACATCTTCAGCCGCGTTGTCGTCGCCACCCGTCTCGACACCTTCATCGCGGTCGCCTCCGTGGCACTGGTGTTCCTGATGGGCGGGCTTGCCGGCATCGCCGCCGGCTATTTCGGCGGCTGGACCGACCGTATCGTCGGACGCATCGCCGATACCATCATGGCCTTTCCGCTGTTCGTGCTGGCGATGGGCATCGTGGCGGCGCTCGGCAATACCGTGCAGAACATCATCATCGCCACCGCGATCGTGAATTTTCCGCTCTATGCGCGCGTCGCCCGGGCCGAGGCCAACGTGCGCCGCAACGCCGGCTTCGTGCAGGCGGCGCGGCTGTCGGGCAATGGCGAGATGCGGATTCTGCTGGTGCACATCCTGCCCAACATCATGCCGATCATGATCGTGCAGATGTCGCTGACCATGGGCTATGCGATTCTGAACGCCGCCGGCCTCTCCTTCATCGGGCTCGGCGTGCGGCCGCCGACCGCCGAATGGGGCATCATGGTCGCAGAGGGCGCGACCTTCATGGTTTCAGGGGAATGGTGGATCGCGCTGTTCCCGGGCCTGGCGCTGATGATCGCGGTGTTCTGCTTCAATTTGCTCGGCGACGGCCTGCGCGACATCGTCGATCCGCAGCGGAGGACGTGATGGCCGGCATTGGCGTTGCCCGTTTCGATAATGGTATAATAATACCTATCTTTCTACTTTGCATGGGGTTGTTTTCGAGATTTTTGCGGAGGCCGTCATGACGGCCCAGCCCCTGCTCGACGTCAGCGACCTCACGGTCGAATTCACCACCCGCCGCGGCATCGTCAAAGCGGTGCAGCACGTCAACATTTCGGTGGCGAAGGGCGAGACGCTCGGCATCGTCGGCGAGTCCGGCTCCGGCAAGTCGGTGACGTCCTATGCCGTGATGCGGATCCTCGACCGGGCGGGGCGGATCGCCGAAGGCTCGGTGATGTTCTCCGGCATCGACGTCAAGGCCGCCAGCGAGAACGAGATGCGCGATCTGCGCGGCCGCGAAATCTCGATGATCTTCCAGAACCCGCGCGCGGCGCTCAATCCGATCCGGAAAGTGGGCGACCAGATCGAGGACGTGCTGCGCCAGCATGTCCAGACCGCCGCCAGCGACCGCGGCGAAAAGGCGATCGAGGCGCTGGAGCAGGTCAAGATCGCGCGCCCGCGCGAGCGCTATCACGCCTATCCGTTCGAGCTTTCGGGGGGCATGTGCCAGCGCGTCGTGATCGCGCTGGCGCTGGCCTGCAATCCGCAGCTCCTGATCGCGGACGAGCCGACCACCGGCCTCGACGTCACTACCCAGAAGGCGGTGATGGACCTGATCGTGGAGCTGACCAGGCGGCGCCACATGTCGACCATCCTGATCACCCACGACCTCGGCCTCGCCGCCGCCTATTGCGACCGCGTGGTGGTGATGGAGAAGGGCCGGGTGGTCGAGACCGCGAAGTCGGCGGATATCTTTGCCAGGCCTCAGCACGCCTACACCAAGAAATTGATGCGCGCGACGCCGCGGCTCGGTGTGTCCTTGCGTGATTTGCTTCCGGAGGAGGAGGTCCCAGCCTCGCCCCGCGTGCGGGGAGAGGCCGACGCGCGTGGCGCGGCGGGTGAGGGGCTGTCTCCGCAGACTGCACTCGCGGAAACAGCCCCTCACCCCAACCCTCTCCCCGTAAAAGACGGCGAGAGGGAGAAGCCGCCCCTGCTCCTCGTCGAAAAGCTCGTCAAGGAATATCCGCGCCAGGGCGCCAGCGCGGTGCTGACAAAACTGTTCTCGCGCAAGCCGCCGGTGGAGGCGGAGCTGTTCCGCGCGGTCGACGGCATCAGCTTCACGGTCGGCCATGGCGAGAGCGTCGGGCTCGTCGGCGAATCCGGCTGCGGCAAGTCGACGACCTCGATGATGGTGATGCGGCTGTTGGACCAGACTTCCGGCCGCATCGCCTTCGACGGCGAGGAGATCGGCGCCATCATGCCGCAGGCCTTTGCGCGACTGCCGCAGCGCAAGAGCATCCAGATGGTGTTCCAGGACCCGACCGACAGCCTCAATCCGCGCTTCACCGCCGCGCGCGCCATCGCCGATCCGATCATGCAGCTCGGCGACATCAAAGGGCGCGATGCGCTGCGTGCCCGCTGCGAGGAACTCGCCGGCCTGGTCGGCCTTCCCGTCAACCTGCTCGATCGTTTCCCGCATCAATTGTCCGGCGGCCAGAAGGCGCGCGTCGGCATCGCGCGCGCGATCGCGCTGCATCCCAAGCTCGTGATCCTCGACGAGCCGACCGCGGCGCTCGACGTCTCCGTGCAGGCGGTTGTGCTCAATCTGCTACAGGATCTGAAAGCTTCCATGGGCATGAGCTATTTGTTTGTGTCGCATGATCTGAATGTGGTGCGTTTGTTATGTGATCGTGTCATCGTGATGCGAACGGGGCGAATCGTCGAGCAAGGCTCGTCCGAACGCGTGCTCGGCGATCCCCAGGATGCCTATACAAAGGAATTGCTGACGGCGATCCCGCATCCGCCGTTGCCGGTTCACTAGAAAGTTGAGTGGGAATGAAATGACCACCGAACCCCTGGATAATTACATCGATGCCGTCGCCACGGCATTGGCGCTCCCGGTCGAGGAGGCCTGGCGGCCTGCCGTGCGGGCCAATCTCGAAGTGTCGCTGAGGCTGGCGCGGCTGGTCGATGAATTCCCGCTGCCGGACGACACCGAGCCGGCCAGTGTCTACACCGCCTGACAGCACGATGACCATGAACACCGACGGACTTTCGGCCACGGAAATCGCGCAGGCGGTCGCCGCGCGTGAATTATCGGCGCTTGATGCGACCGAAGCCGCACTGGCGCGGATCGCCAAACACGATTCCGTGCTGAACTCTTTCACCGACATCACTGCCGACCGCGCGCGGGCGAAAGCCCGGGCGGTCGATGCCGCCATCGCCGCCGGGCAGAAGATCGGCCCGCTCGCCGGCGTGCCGTTCGCGGTGAAGAACCTGTTCGACGTGAAAGGCCTTGCCACCCGCGCCGGATCGAAGATCAACCGCGATCTCGCGCCGTCGCCGCGCGACGCCGCGCTGATCGAGCGCATGGAGGCGGCCGGTGCCGTTTTGATCGGCGCACTCAACATGGGCGAATACGCCTATGACTTTACCGGCGAGAACGTGCATGACGGCCCGTCGCGCAATCCGCATGATACGACGCGGATGACCGGCGGCTCCTCCGGCGGCTCGGGCAGTGCGGTCGGCGGCGGTCTGGTCCCGATCGCGCTCGGATCTGATACCAACGGATCGATCCGCGTGCCGTCGTCGTTCTGCGGCATCTTCGGCCTGAAGCCGACTTACGGCCGGCTGTCGCGGGCGCGCTCGTTCCCGTTCGTGGCAAGCTTCGATCATCTCGGTCCGCTCGCACGCAGTGTCGGCGATCTCGCGCTGGCCTATGACGCCATGCAGGGCCCGGATGCGGATGATGCCGCCTGCACGACGCGGCCGGTCGAACCGGTGACGCCGCTATTGGCCGAGGGCATCGACGGCCTTCGGGTCGCGGTGGCCGGTGGATATTTTCAGAAGAACGTCTTCCCCGAGGCGGTCGAAGCCGTAGCGCGCGTTGCCAAGGCGCTTGACGCGAAGACGACGGTCGAAATTCCCGAGGCCGCGCGCGCCCGCGCCGCGGCCTACGTGATCTCCACCACCGAAGGCGCCTCGCTGCATCTCGACCGCCTGCGCCAGCGTCCGAATGATTTCGATCCGGCGGTGCGCGACCGCCTGATCGCGGGCGCGATGGTGCCGGCGCCCCTGGTCGACCGTGCGCAAAAATTTCGCCGCTGGTATCGCGCAAAAGTGCTGGAGCTGTTCAAGTCGGTCGACGTGATCATTGCGCCCGCCACGCCCTGCATCGCGCCGAAGCTCGGGCAGGTAAACTTCGTGCTCGACGGCGTCGAACTGCCGGTGCGGGCCAATATCGGCATCCACACCCAGCCGATTTCGTTCATCGGCCTGCCCGTGGTCGCGGTGCCCGTTCCGCTGGTGCCGATGCCGATTGGCGTGCAGATCATTGCGGCGCCATGGCGGGAAGATATCGCGCTGCGCGTGGCGCATGCGCTGGAGCGCGCCGGCGTCGCCACCGCACCGCTTCCGAGAGGATTATAGTGATGGAGATCGATCTTCCCGAGGTGCTCGCCGAAGTCACCGCGCAATTCCAGCGCTATGAAAAGGCGCTGGTGTCGAACGACGTGGCCGTGCTCGACGAGCTGTTTCGCAACGACCCCCGCACCCTGCGCTATGGCATCGCCGAAAATCTCTACGGCTATGAGGCGATCATGGCGTTCCGCTCCGCGCGCTCGCCGGTCGGGCTGATGCGTCGGACCGACCAGACCGTGATCACGACCTATGGCCGGGATACGGCGGTGGCCTCGACGCTGTTCTATCGCGACAATGCGCCGGGCAGGGTAGGGCGGCAGATGCAGACCTGGGTGCGGTTTCCCGAGGGCTGGAAGATCGTCGCCGCGCATGTCAGCATCATCGACGAGCCGAAAGGTCAAACGGCATGAGTCTGGAGGATCTGCCGGAAACCTCGGTTCGCCGCGTCGATCGCCCGTCGTCGCAACGCGACAAGGTCACGCGCGCGGAAGAGCTGCGGCTGCAGCTTGCCGACGAGATCGTGCGCGGCGTGCTGCCGCCGGGATCGCCGCTCGACGAGACCGACATTGCGCGCCGCTTCTCGGTGTCCCGCACGCCGGTGCGCGAGGCGCTGCGGCAATTGGTGGCGAGCGGCCTGGTCGAGGCCCGCGCCCATCGCGGCGCGGTGGTGGCACAGCCTTCGCTGGATCGGCTGACCGAAATGTTCGAGGCGATGGCCGAGCTGGAAGCCCTGTGCGCCGGGCTCGCCGCCGAGCGGATGCCGCCGGGGGACCGCCAGAAGCTGGAAGCGATCCACGAAGAGTTGCGCGTGCTCAGCCACGCCGGCAATCCCGAACGCTTTCACGAAGTCAACGAGCGTTTCCACAACGCGATCTATGCCGGTTCGCAAAACAGCTACATTGCCGAGATGACGCTGGCGACGCGGGTGCGGGTGCAGCCGTTCCGCCGCGCCCAGTTCCGCAACCTCGGCCGTCTCGCGAAGTCCCACGCCGAGCACGACCGTGTCGTCGTCGCCATCATGCGCGGCGACAAGACAGGTGCAGCGGCAGCGATGCGCGCGCATATCGAACTGGTGCGCGGGGAGTATGAGATCTACGCGGTGTCAGTGTAATCTTTTTTCGGGGACGCTCGCTTTGATCCGCGTCAACTCTCTGCCGGCCGGTCTGCAGTAAACGTTTTCCGGGGAATGCGAACAGATCCGGGAAGGACCATGACAAAGGCAATTCGGGATAGGGCTGAGGTCGCGCTGGAATATCCCGACAAGTTCTATGTTGGTACCTTTGAACGGTCGTCGCGGTTCGAGGCGCATGTCGACGGTAGCGGCATTGCCCTGCTGCTGGAACGCCCGGGCGAAGAAAGCAGCCGCAAATCGGTTCACATGCACATCAACTTCGGCCTCTTTGCCGATATACTGATCGAACTGGCGCGGACGGTCGATCGCATTCCGAAGGACGATCTTTTGCATCGAAGCGAGCTGACGCGTGCCCTGAACGAGCTTGAAAACGCGCTCTCGCGATGATCTGGCAATCCATCATCACGGATTGGTTGAGCCTGGTCTTTCGTTGGCTGCATATCGTAGCCGCGATCGCATGGATCGGCAGTTCGTTCTATTTCATTCACCTCGACCTCAGCCTCAAGCCGAGCGGCGACCTTCCCGATGGCGTTCAGGGCAGCGCCTGGCAGGTCCACGGCGGCGGCTTTTACCGGATCGTAAAGTATCTCATAGCGCCGAAGACGATGCCCGGCGAGCTGACCTGGTTCAAATGGGAAGCCTACACCACGTGGCTGTCCGGCATCGCCTTGATGATCGTCGTCTACTATCTGGACGCCGATCTGTTCTTGATCGACAAGTCGAACCTCGATCTCTCGCCCTTGCAGGCGGCTGCCTTCAGCGCCGGCAGCCTGATCCTGGCATGGGTCCTCTATGATACCGCTTGCAAGACAGCCCTGGCCCGGAATGAGTGGCAATTTGCGTTGGGCGGCTACCTGTTTCTAGTGAGCCTGACCTGGATCTTCACGCACGTCTTCAGCGGGCGTGGCGCCTTGAATCAGATCGGGGCGATCGTCGGCACGATCATGGTGGCCAATGTTTTTCTGGTCATCATTCCCAATCAGAAGAAGATCGTTGCCGCGCTGCTCGCGGGAACGCCGCCTGATCCTCGGCTCGGCAAGGCAAGCAAGCTTCGCTCCGTTCACAATAACTACCTGACCCTGCCGGTGGTCGCGCTGATGATGAGCAATCATTATCCGCTCATCTTCGCCACGCGCTATAATTGGCTGATTGTCGCGATCCTGTTGCTGCTCGGTCCCGTCATCAGGCATTTCTTCAACGCGCGACACGCCGGAAAAAAATCTCCTTGGTGGGTCTGGATCGTCGCCGCGGCCGGGATGATCGCAATCGGCTGGCTTTCGGCGGCAGGTCCGCCGGCGATTGCCGTCGGCGCGCCGTCCAAAACCCAACCGAATTTTTCGGAAGTCGAAGAGATCGTGTTGTCACGATGCAGCATGTGTCACGCCAGGGAGCCGGTCTGGGCATCGATTGCGACAGCTCCCAAGGCTGTCTTGCTGGATCGGCCCGAGCATATCCAGCGCAACGCGAAGCTGATCGGCCGATCTGCAGTATGGTCAATCGCAATGCCGCCGGGGAACGTCACGGAAATGACAGGTCAGGAGCGCGCGACCATCGCCGCATGGCTCGCGGCCGGCGCCCCCGGCAATTAGCCGAACTGCAAGCCGCCTCGACTTTATGTTCCCGCCTTCTCCGCCATGAACGCGCGCCAGCCGCCATAAGCGGAAATATCGCGTGCGCCGTCGATCGCAACGGGCTCGACGACAAAACCCTTCACACCGCGGCCATCGGCCAGCCTCACCGTGCCGATCCCAAGCGGCGGCGGGATCGCGGCGACGAACTTGCCGAACGCCGCCGCCGACAGCGCCCATAGCTCCAGCTTGATTGAATGTCCCGCGCCGCTTTCCACGCGCAGCATGCCGGGTTTCGGCGGCGTGGTGTCGAGCGCGTAGAGTTTGTAATCCGGCGCGGTTGTCGTCGCCTCGAGCAGGCGTCCACCCAGCACCTGCAATTCGCCGTTGAGCGCCATGCCGGAAAGATGTGCGCCGACCACGGCGATGGTGATTTCGTCCGCGCTCGCGCCAGTCGATAACGGCGCGAGTGGAGCCTGCACGAGGCCCTTGGCGCCCATCGTCAGTTTGGTGTCGGCGTGAAACACCCGCCCGATGCTGGCGAGTTGCGCGTCGTGGCCGGCGGGCGCCAGCAGCGTGATGCCGAACGGGATGCCGTCGGGTCGCATGGATGCCGGCAGCGCGAGGCCGCAGAGGTCGAGCAGATTGACAAAATTGGTGTAGGTGCCGAGCCGGGAGTTGAGCTCGACCGGATTGGCCAATACCTGCGCGGTCGTATAGGCAGTCGGCGCCGTCGGCAGCACCATCGCGTCGAAATGGGCGAAGGTTCGCTCGGCCACGCGCCGCAGCGCCTGCAGGCGATAGAGCGAAGCAAACGTGTCGGCCGCCGTCAGCCGCGCGCCGGCAGCCGTGATCTCGCGCGTCACCGGATGGATCGCGTCGGGCGCGGAAGCCAGCAGGTCGCGGATGACAAGATATCGTTCGGCAACCCACGGTCCCTCGTAGAGCAGGCGCGCGGTCTCGTAGAACGGTTCGAGATCGAACTCGACCAGCGTCGCGCCGAGCGATGTCCAGCGCTTGAGCGCCTCGTCATAGGCTTTCTCCGCGGCGCGGTCGCCGAAGAAGATCAATTGGCCGTTGCGGGGGACGCCGAGCCGGAGTTTTTCGGGAAACGACGATAATGTCCCCAGCGGCCGGTCGCGCGAATAGGGATCGGCGCCGTCAGGGCCCGCCATGGCGGTTAGCGCCGACATCGCATCGTCGACGGTGAGCGAGAACACGGAAATGCAATCCAGCGTGCGGCAGGCCGGCACCAGGCCGGCGTTCGAGATCAGCCCGAGGCTCGGCTTCAGCCCGACGATGTTGTTGAGCATGGCCGGCACGCGGCCTGAGCCCGCGGTGTCGGTGCCGAGTGCCAGCGGCACGAGGCCGGCGGCAACCGCGACCGCCGAGCCCGAGCTCGATCCGCCCGGGACGAGGTCGCCACGGACCGGATTGACGGGAATGCCATAGGGCGAGCGCACACCGACGAGGCCGGTCGCGAACTGGTCGAGATTGGTCTTGCCGATGACGATCGCGCCCGCCGCGCGCAGCTTTGCGACCGCCGTCGAATCCTGCGCCGGCGAATAGGAGAATGCCGGGCAGGCCGCCGTGCTCGGCAGGCCCAGCGCGTCGATATTGTCCTTTACCGCGACGGGGACGCCGAACAGCGGCAGTGCATTCGCATCCTTCGAGGCCAGCGCCTCGGCTTCGGCGAGCGACTCCTTCTCGTCGCGCAGGCTGATGAAGATGGCGGGATCGTTATGGTCGCGGATGCGCTTATAGGAGCGGGCGACGGTCTGCGCCGGGGTGAGCGCGCCGGCGCGGTGCGCGGCGACGATGGCGGCAACGGTTTCGGGCGCGTCGGACCCCATGGCGGGCAAAACTCCAGCGAGCAAAGGTTACCCGGAGGAAAGCAAGCGATGTGCCATTGTGTACAATGGGGAGGTCGCGTCTGAATTTGAGGATAGCCAAGTAATTTCATAACTTTAAGACGCGGTTGGTGTGCCGGACTGGTTCGCCGCGGCTCATTAAATGCACAAAAATTAGGCGAGTGGAGCTCCGGCAAGGCGGCCGTTCCTGATCAGGTAAACGCTTCTAGGATCTGCAGCAGCTTCTCCCGGTTCGCCTTGCCGATCTTCTCGGCGACGTGGCGCTCATGTTCGGCGGCGAGCCGCTTGAACTGCGCCAGCGCGGTCTTGCCGCGCGCGGTCAGGTGCAGGGCATGGGAGCGGCGGTCGGTGGCGGAGCGGACGCGGCTGACGAGGTCGCGATGTTCGAGGCTGTCGAGCAGGTGCACCAGCCGGGCGCGCTCGATCCCGAGCCGTTTGGCGACAGCCATCTGGCTCAGGCCGGGATTGGCGCCGATCACGGTCATCACCGAATACTGCGTCGGGCGGATGTCGACGGCGCCAAGCGTGCGAATGAAATCCTGAAAAATCCAGAGCTGGAAACGCCGTACGGCATAGCCGGCGTGGCCGGCCAGCGCGTCGAGGCCGATCTCGTCGTCGATGACGTCACGGCCTGCGCCGCCATTGGCGGCGCGCTTCCGGCCGCGGGGTGGCCGCGCGGCGGCGCGCGGTTTCGCTGTTCTGGATGGCTGTGCGTTCCCCGTCATCGTCCTCCCTTCTAGCGCTTCAAGGTCCAGAGGGGAAGATTGTTGTTGACGACAACAATTGTTGTGCTCAACATTAGCGGCAAGCGGCCGTCGAGCTGCAGGCCGGCATCACGGCAATTCCGAAACATCGGGACAGGAGGAAACCATGGCCCTCGCCGCCGCCAGCGGTGACAATTCTCCCAAGCTTTTCGCGACGCCCGCGATCGTCGCCGAGCGCCGCGCCGACGGCAGTATTCTGGTGAGATCGACCACACCGCTGCGCGAGTGCGCGCGCTGCATCGGCGACTGGCTGGAGCATTGGGCGCGACAGGCGCCGGACCGGATCTTTCTTGCCGACCGCGCCGGCGCCAATGCGCCGTGGACGACGGTCACGTACAAGGATGCATTGATGCAGGTGCGCGGCGCGGCCGCGTGGATCCTCGCGCAAGGCCTCAGCGCCGAGCGCCCGCTGGTGATTCTCTCCGACAACAGCGTCGAGCATGCGCTGTTCGCGCTCGCCGCCCAGCATGTCGGCGTGCCTTCGGCTGCGATTTCGCCGGCCTATTCGCTGATGTCCAGGGATTTTGACAAGCTCAAGAGCATGGTCGGATTGCTCGGACCCGGCGCGATCTATGTTTCCGCCACCAAGCCGTTTGCCGCGGCACTGGCCGCAATCAAGCCGCTGCATTCAGCTGCCATCGTCAGCGGCAATGTGGATGACGGCGATGCGCTGGCCTTCCGTGCCGTCGCGGCGACGACGGAAACGCCGGACGTTGAAAGGGCGTTTGCCGCGATCACACCCGACACCATCGCAAAATTCCTGTTCACCTCGGGCTCGACCGGCACGCCGAAAGCCGTGATCAACACCCAGCGCATGCTGACCTCCAGCCAGCAGGCCAAGGCGCAGACCTGGACCTTTCTCGAGGATATCGGCGACAGGCTCGTGATCCTCGACTGGCTGCCCTGGAGCCACACCTTCGGCGCCAACCACAATTTCAATCTGGTGCTGCGCAATGGCGGCACGCTCTATGTCGATGGCGGCAAGCCGGCGCCTGGCCTGTTCGCGACCTCGCTCGCTAATTTGCGCAGCGTGATGCCGACGGTCTATTTCAATGTGCCGCGCGGCTTTGACATGCTGATCGCAGCGTTGCGCAGCGATGACGAACTGCGGAAGAAGTTTTTCAGCGAGGTGAAGTTCGCCTTCTATGCCGGTGCGGCGCTGCCGCAGAATCTCTGGGACGCGCTGGAAGAGCTCTCGATCCAGACCATCGGCCGCGCGCTGCCGATGGTCTCGGCCTGGGGCTCGACCGAGACCTCGCCGCTCGCCACCGACTGCCATTTCCAGGCCAGACGTTCTGGCAATATCGGCGTGCCGATCCCGGGGACCAAACTAAAACTGGTGCCGTCGGGCGACAAGCTGGAAGTGCGCGTGCGCGGCCCGAACGTCACGCCCGGCTACTGGAAGGCGCCGGAGTTGACCGCGCAGGCGTTCGACGCCGAGGGCTTCTATCTGATCGGCGATGCCGTCACGTTCGCCGATCCGGAGCGCCCCGAACTCGGGCTGTTCTTCGACGGCCGCGTCGCGGAGGACTTCAAGCTCAACTCCGGCACCTGGGTCAGCGTCGGCACTTTGCGCATCGCCGGCATTGCCGCGCTGGCACCGTTGGCGCAGGATATCGTGGTCACCGGCCATGGCGGCGATGAGGTGCGTTTCCTTATCTTCCCGAATGTCGCGGCCTGCCGCGCCCATGCCGGCCTTCCCGATACTGTCGATGTGAAAGACGTCATCGGCCACGACAAGGTCCGCGGCGCGATCGCGCAGGGCCTTGCAAAGCTCAAGGCGCAGAGCGGGAATTCATCGGGACACGCCACCCGCGCGTTGCTGCTCGCGGAGCCGGCCTCCGTCGACGGCGGCGAGATCACCGACAAGGGCTACATCAACCAGCGCGCGGTGCTGACGCGCCGCGCGGGCGCGGCGGCTGTGCTGGATGATGATGCTTCGACGGAATGGATCGGCTGCGCCGGCTGATCACTTGAGCCCCTCATGGTGAGGAGCGCGAAGCGCGTCTCCGGACGATGCTTTGCATCGCCGGGAGAACCATGAGGCCACAGGCGGGCCTGCATCCTTCGAGACGCCCGCTTCTCGCGGGCTCCTCGGGATGAGGGGTTGGAGAGGCTACGACGCAGCAGAAATCGAACGCGCTGTGCCTCAAATCCCGTTGTTGTGCGCTTCGACCAGCCGCACCAGCATCTGGAGAAAAGCCGCCTGCTCGGATTTGCTGAGCGCCGAAAGCGTGCGGGCATTAAAACTCTCGCCTAACCGGCTCGCTTCGTCGGCGCGCCGCTCGCCGGCGGCGCTGAGGCTGAGTTCGACCGCGCGCCGGTCGCGCGCCGAGCGCTTGCGCTTGAGGATTCCGGTCTCTTCCATCCGGGCGAGGATCTTCACCAGATTGGGTAATTGCATTTTCAAGACGCCAGCAAGCTCGCTCTGCGTCACAGTCTTGTTGTCACGCACCGCAACCAGGATGGCGTATTCGAGCGGCGAAAGCTTCAGCGTTTCGAAAAAGGGATAAAACGCCTCGAAATTCTGCAGCTGCAGAATCCGGATCATGAATCCGGGGGTCTGCTGGAGCGCAGAGAGATCGAACTCCCGCGGCCCGTCCGCCTCGGCCGCTTTCGCCGCCCCGTTGCCCCGCCGTGTCGAAACTTTGCCGATTCTACCCATGGGGCCATAGCTCGCACGCCGCCACGTGAATTGACAATCCCGAAAATAGTTATAAATTATAAGTAATAAGAAAGCGGCCGCGAAGGCCGTCTTTTCCATTCAGGAGGGAACGCATGCGATCGTTTTTTCGCAAAGGAATGCTCGTGGCCACGCTCGGCGGGATGTTTGCCGGCCTGGCCCAAATCCCGGCCCAAGCCCAGGATCGCGTCCGGATCGGCGTGCTGAACGACCAGTCGGGCGTGTTTTCGACCTATCAGGGCGTCGGCTCGGTGATCGCGGCACAGATGGCCGTGGAGGATTATGGCGGCAAGGCCGCCGGCAAGCCGGTCGATGTCATCACCGCCGACCACCAGAACAAGACGGACGTCGGGGTGGGCATCGCGCGGCGCTGGTACGACACTGAAAATATCGACGCCATCTTCGATCTGCCGAATTCGGCGATCGCGCTCGCGGTCGCCGCGATGAGCGAGCAGAAGAACAAGGTGTTCATCGGCTCCGGCGCCGGCACCGCGCTGCTTACCGGCGAGAAATGCACGCCGAACACCGTGCACTGGACCTACGACACCTACGCCTATGGCCGCGGTCTCGGTAAAGCCGTGGTCGCGCAGGGCGGCAAGAAATGGTTCTTCCTGACCGCCGATTATGCCTTCGGCCATGACCTGGAGAAGCAGGCGATGGAGGGCGTCAAGGCGTCCGGCGGCGAAGTGCTCGGCGCGGTGCGCCATCCGCTCGGCACCGCCGATTATGCCTCGTTCCTGCTGCAGGCGCAGGCCTCGGGTGCCGACATCGTCGGCGTCGCCAATGCGGGCGATGACACCATCACCTCGATCAAGCAGGCGGCGGAGTTCGGGCTGACGCAGAAACAGCGGTTGGTCGGCCTGATCCTCGGCATGAACGGCATTCCCGCGTTGGGGTTGAAAGCGGCGCAGGGTGCGCAGATCATGAATCCGTTCTACTGGGATCTGAACGACGGCACGCGTGCCTTTGCAAAACGTTTCGCTGAGCGCCATCCGCAGAAGAATTATCCGAACGACATGCAGGCCGGCGTCTATGCCTCCGTGCTGCACTACCTGAAGGCGGTCGACAGGGCCGGCGGCGCGGCGGACGGCAAGGCCGTCGTTGCGGCCATGAAGGCGATGCCGACCGACGATCCGCTGTTCGGCAAGGGAACGATCCGCAGCGACGGGCGCAAGATTCACCCGCTCTATCTGCTCGAGGTGAAGAAGCCGGACGAATCCACGTCGAAATGGGATCTGCTCAAGGTGGTCGCGACGATCCCCGGCGATCAGGCGTTCCGCCCCGAGAGCGAAGGCAACTGCCCGCTCGTCAAGAAATGATCTGACTTCCGCGCACGGCCGATCGACCGTTCGCGGAACCCGTTCGGAGCGATCCGCTATTTACGTTGCCAAAGCAACTAGTTTGTGAGAGCCTGTTTTGGAAACAAGCGGCCGATCGAAGAGCACGGCGAGTGCCTGTGGCCGTATGGGAGAGAAACGGATGTCCGGGCGATCGGATCGTCGCGACGCATTGCGCCGTTGCGCGCGCGTCGGTTTTGCGGCGCATGTGGGCGCTGCGGCCGTCGCGCGCCGTTCAAGCCCGGTCGTCGATCTCGCCCGCGCCCTTCACGGCATCGAGATTGCCATGCACCCGCAACAGCAGCGCGATCAGCGTCTCGCGTTCCGGCTTGCTCAGGCAGGAGAGCAGGCGGCGCTCGCGTTCGAGCGCGACCGCGATGACCTGGTCGTGGGTCGTATAGCCCTTTGCCGTCAGCGAGATCGAATGGGTGCGCCCGTCCTCCCGGTCGGCACGGATGTTGATCAGCCCGCGCTCCTCCATTCCTGCGAGGGTCCGGCTCACCGGCCCCTTGTCGAAGCCGATCACGTGGCAGATGCGGGCCGCCGAGATTTCCGGCTCGATCGCCAGCAGCGACAGGATCCGCCATTCCGTGACGTTGACGGCGAAACGCTTCTGATAGACCACGGTCGCGCTGCGCGACAATTTGTTGGCGATGAAGGTGATGAGCGCCGGGACGTAGCGGTCGAGGTCGAGCACCTGTTCGGCGCGCCCGCTCCTGCCTGCCGTGCCCGCGCGAGGGGCGCGCGCCTGTCTGTTCCTGCTCATGCTCTTCCGAAGCCGCTCCAGCCTTCCAGACATAGAGACAGCGTACACCGCTCTGCAAGAACAATATGCAGGAGACCCACATGAGCGCGACGGACAAAGCTGTGCCATCAGGCGTTCCGAGCCTGGACGTCGACCCGTTCTCGACCGAGTTCTTCGAGGATATGCATACGATTCACCAGGTTTTGCGCGAGGCCGGACCGGTGGTGTGGCTCGCAAAATGGGGCGTCTATGGTGTGGCCCGCTATGCCGAGGTGCATGGCGTTCTCCACGATCCCCAGACGTTCTGCTCGGGCCGTGGCGTCGGGCTCAGCGACTTTGCCAAGGAAAAGCCGTGGCGGCCGCAGAGCATCATTCTGGAGGCGGATCCGCCGGCGCATACCCGCACGCGCGCGGTGCTGAACCAGGTGCTGTCGGCCAGCGCCATGAAGCCGCTGCGGGCTCATTTCACCGCATTGGCGGAAGCCAAGGTCGATGAGCTGCTCGCGCGCGGCAGCTTCGATGCGATTGCCGATCTTGCGGAAGCCTATCCCTTGTCGGTGTTCCCCGATGCGCTCGGACTGAAGCGGGAGGGGCGCGAGCATTTGCTGCCATATGCCAGCCTGGTGTTCAACGCGTTCGGTCCGCCGAACCAGTTGCGCCAGGAAGCGATCGAGCGCTCGGCGCCGCATCAGGCCTATGTCGCCGAACAATGCCAGCGCGAGAACCTCGCGCCCGGCGGGTTCGGCGCCTGCATCCATGCCCGCGCCGATGCCGGCGACATTACCCATGAGGAAGCGCCGCTCCTGGTGCGCTCGCTGCTGTCGGCCGGGCTCGATACCACTGTCTACGGCATCGGCGCCGCCGTCTATTGCCTCGCGCGTTTTCCCGAACAGCTGGCAAAGCTGCGCAGCGATCCCACGCTGGCACGCAATGCCTTCGAGGAAGCGGTCCGCTTCGAAAGCCCGGTGCAGACCTTCTTCCGCACCACGACGCGCGAAGTCGAACTCGGCGGGCACGTGATCGGCGAGGGTGAGAAAGTTCTGATGTTCCTGGGCGCCGCCAATCGCGACCCGCGCCGCTGGGAAAACGCCGATCGTTACGACATCACCCGCCGCACATCGGGCCATGTCGGCTACGGCTCGGGCATTCACATGTGCGTCGGTCAGCTTGTCGCGCGCCTCGAAGGCGAAGTGATGATGGCGGCGATCGCCCGCCGGGTCGGCAGCATCGAGATCACGGGGCCTGTGAAGCGCCGCTACAACAACACGCTGCGCGGTCTGGACTGTCTGCCGATCACCATTTCCGCGGCCTGACGGACATCATGCCCGGCAGCTGATCGGCAGTTCTGGCGGCGCGTCGCGCCAATCGCAAACCTGGCGGAAAGTCCGGGAACGCACAATCAACATCTGGCAGGGAGAGAACGATGCGGAGTCTAGGATTGGGTCTGGCGCTTGTTTTGTCTTGCGCGATAGGCAGCGCCGCGCGCGCGGAGATTTCCGACAACGTCGTGCGTGTCGGCGTGCTCAACGACATCTCCGGCATCTTCCAGGACACCAACGGCATGGGTTCGGTGGAGGCCGCGCGCATGGCGGCGGAAGATTTCAATGGCGGCGGCAAGGGCATCAAGGTCGAGATCGTCTACGCCGACCACCAGAACAAGGCGGACGTCGGATCGGCGATCGTGCGCAAATGGCTCGATGTCGACGGCGTCGATGCCGTCGTCGACGTGCCGAACTCAGCGGTGGGCCTTACCATCAATTCGCTGCTGCGCGACAGCCGCATGACGTTTCTGGCTTCGTCGACGGCCAGCTCCGACCTGACCGGCAAGGCCTGCTCGCCCAACACCATCCAATGGGTCAACGATGCCTGGGCGACCGGCAATTCGACGGCGGCGGCGATGATGGCGCGCGGCGGCAAGGAATGGTTCTTCATCACCGTCAATTTCGCGCTCGGCCAGGGCATCGAGGCCGAGGCCACCAACTACATCGAAAAGCACGGCGGCAAGGTGCTGGGCTCGGCCAAACATCCGCTCAACACGCCGGATTTCGCCTCGCTGTTGCTGCAGGCACAGAATTCCAAGGCCAAGGTGATCGGGCTCGCCAATGCCGGCGGCGACGCGGTGAATGCGGTGAAGCAGGCGGCCGAATTCGGGCTGCAGCAAAGCGGCCAGAGCATGGTGGCGTTCCTGCTGTTCATCAACGACATCCACGGCATGGGGCTGAAGGTCGGCCAGGGCCTGCAACTGTTCGAGGCGTTCTACTGGGACATGGACGACGACACCCGCGCGTTTGCAAAACGTTTTGGCGCGCGTCCCGGCATGAACGGCAAGATGCCGAGCGGCAACCAGGCCGGCGTCTATGCCTCCACGCTGGCCTATCTCAACGCGGTGGCGGCGACCGGCAGCGATCACGCCAAGGACGCGGTGCCTGAGATGAAGAAGTTCAAGGGCAAGGACAAGCTGTTCGGCGACGTCACCATCCGCCAGGACGGCCGCGTCGTTCACCCGATGTACCTGTTCGAGGTAAAGAAGCCGGAAGAGTCGAAGTATCCTTACGATTATTACAAGCTGGTTTCGACCATTCCCGCCGACCAGGCTTTTCGCCCGCTCGCCGACGGCGGCTGCTCGCTGGTGAAATAGCGTACTGCCAAAGTTTCCGGATTGTCGTGCCCGGGCATAGCCGTCCGAAGGACGGCGTCGCTTCCGCTCGCCTATGCCCGGGCATGACGCGTTTGTGGATATACGCCGGGCCAATACAATGGCAGCATATGCTGCAATAGCTGAGGGGGAAACGATGCAACGTCTCGGAGTCGACATGCGTGTCTCGGTCCGGTTGGTCGCACTGGTGCTTGCGACCTCGCTCATTGCCGCGGAAGCGAGCGCCGCGAAGATGACCGGCGATCCCGCGGCGACATGCAGCGGCTTGGCTGGAGCGGCCGACAACGCGGTCAGGATCGATTCCGCCGCCATCGTTGCGCCTTCGCCGCTCGCGGTCGCCGAGAAGGGGCCGACGCCGGCCGCGCGCGTCACCCCCGCCAATCCGGAATTCTGCAAGGTGCTCGGCCACATCGCGCCATCCGATCCCAATGCGCCGCCGATCAGATTCCAGGTCAACCTGCCGCTCGAGTGGAACGGCCGCTCGCTGCAATATGGCGGCGGCGGCTTCAACGGCGTGCTGATCACAGGTTTGGCCTTGCCGCCGGCCTATCCGTTCGGTGCGCCGTCGCCGCTGGCGCGCGGCTTCGTCACCTATGGCACGGATTCCGGCCACGAGACCAAGCCGGGCGAGCCGCCGCAGGTCTTTGCGCTCAACGACGAGGCGTTCGAGAACTTTGCGCACCGCTCCTACAAGCGCGTGCGCGATGCCGCCGTGGCCCTGATGGTGCGCGCCTACGGCAATCCGCCGACAAAACTTTATTTCATGGGTTCGTCCGAAGGCGGCCGCGAGGCGCTGACCATGGCGCAGCGCTATCCCGACGATTTCGACGGCATCTTCGCCCGCGTGCCCGTCATCAACTGGGTCGGCCTGCAGCATGCGGGGACGAAGTCGGGCCTCGCCACCATGGGCGAGGGCTGGATACGCCCGGCGCAGGTCGACCTCGTCGCCAGGGCGGTGCTCAAGGCGTGCGACAAGGCCGACGGCGCCGAGGACATGCTGGTTCTCGATCCCGTGGGCTGCAAGGCGAAGTTCCAGGTGGAAGAGCTGCGCTGCGCGGCGGGCCAGAGTGGCGACCAGTGCCTGAGCGAGGCGCAGATCGCGGCGATCAAGACGCTGCATGGGACCTACAAATTCTCCTTCGCGCTGGAGAACGGGCTCGACGACTATCCGGGCTGGGGCGTCTCGGGCGAAAACACCCCGGCGTTCGGCCCGACCGGCGGCTGGAACGCATGGTGGCTCGGCAAGGCCGCGCCGGTGCAGCCGCCGGCGCCAAACAATGGCATCGCCTGGATCTATGGCGCGGGCGGCATTCAATATGTCTTCGCGCGCGATCCGAAGCTCGACGTCACGACCTACAAGCCCGACGATCACAAGGAGCGGTTGCTGCAGGTGTCGCGGCTGATGGATTCGACCAATCCGGACCTCGGCCGCTTTGCCGCGCGCGGCGGCCGGCTCGTCATTCTCGAGAACATGGCCGACTACGCCCAGAGCCCCTATGCCGGCATCCGCTATTTCGAGAATGTACAGCGCAGGCTTGGCAAGGAGAGGGTGGCGGAGTTCGCTCGCCTCTACACGGCGCCCGGCGTCGATCATGTCGGTTCCGGCGCGCCCGCCAATGTCGACATGCTGGCGGTGCTGGTCGACTGGGTCGAGAACGGCAAGGCGCCCGGCGATCTCGAAGTGACCGAGCAGCGGCTGGATACGCCGGCGTTCGAGACGACGCGCTCGCTGCCGTTGTGCCAGTGGCCGGCCTGGCCGCATTACAAATCCGGGCCGATCGATCGCGCCGCGAGCTTTGCCTGCGCGCCGTAGAGGCGATCTACCCCGTCACCTTGCTGGAGCCCTGCGTGATCAGCCGCGCGGCGCGCTGGTCGCGGGCGTGGATCCACAGCCAGCTCAGGGCGACGCTGAGGCGGTTGCGCAGGCCGATCAGGAAGTAGATGTGGGCGATGCCCCAGATCCACCAGGCCAGATGGCCGCGCAGCTTCATCCAGCCGAAATCGATCACGGCCTTCTTCTTGCCGATCTGCGCGAGGCTGCCGGCATGCTTGTACTTGAACGGCGGCAGCGTGCCGCCATTGAGGCGCGCCTTGATCAGCGCTGCAACGTAGCGCCCCTGCTGCTTGGCCGCCGGCGCGATGCCCGGCACCGGATTGCCGTCGGGGCCCGCGATCGTCACGGTGTCGCCGATCGCAAAGACGTCCGTGTGGCCGGGCACGGTGAGGTCAGGCTCGACCTTCAGGCGATAGGCGCGATCGGCCGGCGCGTTCATCCATTCCGCCGCACGCGAGGCGCGCACGCCGGCGGCCCAGACGATGGTTCTGGCCTCCAGCTTGTTGCCGCCATAGACGACGCCATCGATCGCGCATTCGGTGACGGGCTGCCCGAGCACCACCTCGACGCCGATCTCCTCCAGCGAACGCTGCGCGTAGGCGGATAGATCCTCCGGAAATCCGGCGAGCACGCGCGGCCCGGCCTCGACCAGGACGACGCGGGTCTTGTGGGTGTCGATGTTGCGGAAGTCCGGCGGCAGCGTATCCTTGGCGAGATCGGCGATGGTGCCGGCCATTTCGACGCCGGTCGGGCCGGCGCCGATGATGACGAAGGTGAGCAGCGCCGCGCGCCTGACAGGATCGGTCTCGCGCTCGGCGCGCTCGAAGGCAACGAGGATGCGCCGCCGCAGCGTGGTGGCATCCTCCAGCGTCTTCAGGCCGGGCGCGAACGGCTCCCATTCGTCGTGGCCGAAATAGGCATGGCGGGCGCCGGTGGCGAGCACCAGCGTGTCGTAGGGAACAGTCTCGCCGTCTTCGAGTCGAACGCGCTTTTGCCCGGCATCGACGCCGTTCACATTGGCGAACAGCGTCGTCACCTCCTTGCGGTCGCGCAGCAGATAGCGCACCGGCCAGGCGATTTCCGAGGTCGCGAGCGAAGCGGTCGCGACCTGGTAGAGCAGCGGCTGGAACAGATGATGGTTGCGGCGATCGATCAGCGTGATCTTTACCGGCGCACCGGCGAGGCCGAAGGCGGTTTCCAGCCCGCCGAAACCGGCCCCGACGATCACCACGTGATGAGGCTGGTTCGGCGTTGTCGTCATGATGTGTGGCCTTCGGGTTCGAATGTCTCCAGCGCTGGATTATGTATTCATTCGCCCCGCCGTTCCAAGACGCATTCGCCAATCGGTCGATAGCGAACGGCTATCGATGGCGTCTCAGCTGTTCTGCGGCACCTCCGTCACGGCGACGCGTTGGCGCGCCGGCAGGCAAAGTCCGGCCAATGCGCCCGCCAGCGAAAGCGCTGCTGCGAGCATCATGGCGGCGGCGAAACCGCTCGAGAACCTCGCTGCCGAATCCACCGAACCGTTTGCGGAGAAGGTTGCGACCAGCGCGGCGATGCCGAACATGCCGCCGAGGAAACGTCCCATGTTGAACACGCCGGAAGCCTTGCCCATTTCGGCCGGCACGACCGAACCGAGGATCGCATTCTGCGCCGCCGGCATGGCCATCGATACGCCGACCCCGGCCAGGATCAGCGGCGCGACCATCGCGGAGTAGGCTAATCCGGGCGCAACCGTAACGGCGATCCAGCCGAGGCCGACGGCCTGCATCGATAATCCTGCCACCACCAGCGGACGTTCGCCGAATTTGCTGACGGCGGCGCCGGCGATCGGGGCCGTGACGAACAACGTGGCGGTCCAGGGCAGCAGGCGAAGTCCGGCGCCGAACGGACTGTAGCCGAGCGTATTCTGCAGGAATTGCGGCAGCAGGAACACCACGCCGTACATCGCGGCGTAAAACAGCAGGCTGGCCACGATGGCCGATGCGAATGACCGCGACGCGAACAGGCGCATCGGCACCATCGGCGCTGTGGCGCGCAACTCGAAGAACACGAAGGCGACGGCGAAGACGAGGCCGGCAATGATTGTGCTCGTCACCTCGGGGCTGCTCCAGCCCGCGCTGTTGCCGCGCAACAGGCTCCAGACCAGCGCCAGCGCCGCGATCGCCACCAGTAAAAGGCCCGTAATGTCGAGCGCCACGGCCGGGCCGAAGCTCTCGCGCAGCCGCGTCAGCACCAGGACAATCGCGATCACGCCGATCGGCAGGTTGATCCAGAAGATCCAGCGCCAGCCCAGGCTTTCGGTGACGAAGCCGCCGACCGCCGCGCCGATGATCAGTGCACAGCCGGTAATGCCCGAGAAGATGCCGAGCGCCCGTGCGCGTTCGTCGCGGCCGAATGCGCTGCTCAGGATCGCCATGGCCAGCGGCATCACCAGCGCGGCGCCGGCGCCTTGCGCGGCGCGCGATATAATCAGCCACTCGGCCGTCGCCGACAGCGCACAGCCGGCGGAGGCCAGGACAAACAGGGCGATGCCCGCCGCAAACATCCGCCTGCGCCCGAAGCGGTCGCCGAGCGCCGCGCCGGTCAGCAGCAGCACCGCGAATGAAAGATTGAAGGCGTTCACGGCCCATTGCAGCGTTTCGACCGGGCTGCCGAATTCGTTGCGGATGGTGGCGAGGGCCGTGGTGACGATCAGGGCATCCAGCGCCATCATGAAGGATGCCAGTGAGGTGAGCCCGAGCACCCAGTTCTTTTCGCTGCGGCCGTAAGGTTCCTGCATGTTCGTTTCTCCGTCTGTTTCGCGGGCGCCGTGCAGCGCTGCCAGCGGGATGGACGAAGCCGGAGGCGCAAAGGATGCGGTCGAAAATATTCTTCTTCCGGCCGAATCCTTTGGCGCGCGGCAAACGTCTTGGGGGCGAGATGAACCCGAACAGCCATGGAGCAGGCGATGAAGCGGACCCTGATCAGGTACAGGACCAAGCCGGAACAGGCCGACAGCAATGCCGCGCTGATTGCGGCGGTATTTGCGGAATTGAAGGCGGCGCAGCCCGACGGCACGCGCTATCTCTCGCTGCGGCTGGAAGACGACACCTTCATCCACCTGGTGGAGACGACGGCCGATGACGGCAGCAGCGCGCTGCCGAAACTGCCCGCCTTTCAAGCCTTCCAGAGCGGAATTCGCGAACGCTGCGCCGAGCCGCCGTTGGTCAAAGGTGCTACCATCGTTGGCAATTACCGTATGCTGGAAGAGTTCCGGGCCGGGCGGCCGGAGAAGGAATGACGGCAACTTCCGATACTTCGGTCATGACGACCGACATTGACGCGCTCCTGGTCGCGATGCGGCCACGGCTGCACCGCTATTGCGCGCGCATGGTCGGCTCGGTCATCGACGGCGAGGACGTGTTGCAGGACGCGCTGATCAAGGCGGTGGAGGCATACCCCTCTGCCGGAGAGATCGGCAATCCCGAGGGCTGGCTGTTCAAGATCGCGCACAACACCGCGCTGGATTTTTTGCGCCGGCGGGGCCGCCAGGAGGCGCTGCGGGAACCGTCGGAGGTGGACATGATGGTTGACCAGCTCGATGCCGTGGAAAGCCGGCAGATCGCCGCCACTTCCTTGCGCACCTTCATGCGCCTGCCCGTGGCGCAGCGTTCGAGCGTGATCCTGATGGATGTGCTCGGTTGCTCGCTCAAGGAAATCTGCGAGGTCATGGAATGCAGCGTGCCTGCGGCGAAGGCCGTGCTGCATCGCGGACGCGCGCAGCTGCGGGAAATCGCCGGCGAGCCGGACGACGCGCCGCAAGCGCAATTATCGGAGGCCGACCGTGCACGTCTCGGCGCCTATGTCGAACATTTCAATGCGCGCGATTTCGATGCGATCCGCGCCATGATCGCCGATGACGTGCGGCTCGACCTCGTCAACAGGACGCGCATGCGCGGCAAGGCCGAGGTATCCCGCTATTTCGGCAACTATGCGAAAGTCACGGACTGGCATCTGGTGCCCGGCCTGGTGGAAGGGCGCCCCGCCATTCTGGTGATCGACCCGGGCGAGCGTGAAGCAGGTCCGAAATATTTCATGCTGCTGGACTGGTCGGCCGGCCGGGTCTCGACCATCCGGGATTTCCGGCATGCCGCGTATGTCATCGACGGCGCGGAATATCTGATCTGACCGGGCAGAGCCGCTTGCTTGCCCGTGCACCAGCTCTCGCTAGTCGATTTCAGCCTTCCCGGCGTAGCCGCAATAGCCGTGGCTCTCGACGCCGGAGCCGTCGCCCTTCAGGTGCGAAAGGTGGTACTGGCGCCAGCCCATGCAGTCGCCGGCGATGCAGTGATACATTTTTTCGGAATGCTGAAATCCGTCGGTTAACGAATTATGCACGCGGTTGCTGTTGTCGATGCGCACAAAGGGACACCATTTTTCGCGCGCGGCTCTCTCGCTGATCAACATCGAAAATCTCCGGGGTTAGGTAAGCGCCAATGCCGGCGCTGCGAGGCTGTCGGGGCGCAAACAGCGTGATCGCGGCCTGCAATCCCGGATCCGGGAATATTCGGCAACGGTAGGCGTTAGCTTGCAATCAAGTGTAAATGGAGGGGGCCGTAATATTACCGACACCGCCCTCCGACGGCGCCAAGCCTCTATGCCCGGCGTGCTGCGGGTCTGACGGTTGCGCCGCCGCCTGCGAAAAGTGCGACAAATCGTTGCCCCAGCAACCGGAACTATAGTTCTTGCCATCCCCGCCATCCACGAATTATGGTTCAGGGTGGCTTAAGCATGCGCCGAAGGTCCAAAGCCGGGCAAACCGGTTCATGCTTGCCGCTGACCGGCGATTTCGCGCACAAAATACCTCACCTGATAATGAGGCGCGCGAGACAGCGCCGGTCGCCCGGGTGATCCGGGTTGGTTCGATAACGAGGAGGGGAGTGATTATGAAAAAGGCATTCTGGCTGGCAGGCGCGGCAATTCTGGCGCTGGCGCAGCCCGCATCCGCTGGCGATACCATCAAGATCGGCTTTGTCTCGACCTTCAGCGGCCCGACCGCTGTGATCGGCAACGACATGCGCAACTCCTTCGAGCTGGCGCTCGACCATCTCGGCCGCAAGATCGCCGGCAAGCCGGTCGAGGTGATCTACGAGGACGACGGCCAGAAGCCCGATGTCGGCAAGCAGAAGACCGAAAAGCTGATCCAGTCCGACAAGGTCGATTTCATCGTCGGCTACATCTGGTCGAACGTGCTGCTGGCCTCGCTGAAGACCGCGGTCGATGCCAAGACGTTCCTGATCTCGGCCAATGCCGGGCCGTCGCAGCTCGCCGGCGAGCTTTGCTCGCCCTACGTCTTCTCGACCTCCTGGCAGAATGACCAGACCCCGCAGGCGGTCGGCACCTACATGAACCAGAAGGGCGTCAAGTCGGTGTTCCTGATCGGCCCGAACTACGCGGCCGGCAAGGACATGCTGGCCGGCGTCAAGAGCACCTTCAAGGGCCAGGTCGTCGGCGAGGAATATACGGTGTGGCCGAGCCAGCTCGACTTCTCCGCCGAATTGACCAAGGCGAAGAACTCCAAGGCCGAGTCAATCTTCGTGTTCTATCCGGGCGCGGCCGGCGTGCAGTTCCTCAACCAATATGCGCAGGCGGGCATCAAGGCGCAGATCCCGCTCTACACGGCGTTCACCATCGACGAACTGTCGCTGCCGCTGCAGAAGGAAAACGCGCTCGGCGTGCCCGGCGCGCAGCAATGGGTCAACGACCTGCCCAACGCCGAGAACAAGAAGTTCGTCGAGGACTACCGCAAGAAGTACACCGGCCTGCGCCCGACCTTCTACGGCGCGCAGTCCTATGACGCCGCGAACCTGATCAACAGCGCTGTTGTCGCGGTGAAGGGCGATACGGCGAAAAAGGACGAGATGAAGGCCGAGATGGAGAAGGCCAATTTCAAGTCGGTGCGCGGCCCGTTCAAATACGGCAACAACCACATCCCGATCCAGAATTTCTACCTGCAGGACGTGGTCAAGGACGCCGACGGCCAGCTCGCGCTCAAGACGGTGGCGACCATCGTGAAGGACGACCAGGACCGCTTCGCCGACAAATGTCCGATGAAGAAGTGATGGTTGGCATGGCCGGTGCATGATCGCGCGAAAGCGCCCTCGGGCTTGACCCGGGGGCGGTTTGCGACAGATCATCCGCCCAACAAGAAAAATGGCGGCGGCGCAGATGTGCTGCCGCTGTTTTGTTAGGCCCCCAGCGTTTAAGGGATCAATGCTCGTCCTCGTAGAACAATCGCTGAACGGCTTGCAGTTCGGCCTGCTGCTGTTTTTGCTGGCGGCCGGCCTGACGCTGGTGTTCGGCATCATGGATTTCGTCAATCTGGCGCACGGCTCGCTCTACATGATGGGCGCGTATTTCGCCGCGACCTTCGTGGCGTGGACCAATAGTTTCGTGCTCGGCATATTGCTCGCGCTGGGTGCCACGCTGCTGCTCGGCATTGCGCTCGAATTCATCGCGCTGCGGCATCTCTATGGCCGCGACCATCTCGATCAGGTGCTCGCGACCTTCGGCCTGATCCTGTTCTTCAACGACGCGGTGCGGCTGATCTGGGGCCCGGCCGGCCTGTCGCTGCCGCTGCCGGCCTGGCTCACCGTCCCGGTGCAGATCGTGCCCGGCGTGTTCTACCCGGCCTATCGGCTCTCGATCATCGTGGTGGCGCTCGCGGTCGCAGCCCTGCTTTATATCGTCGTGATGCGCACCAGGATCGGCATGCTGATCCGCGCCGGCGCCTCCAACCGCGAAATGATCGGCGCGCTCGGCATCAACATCAAGCTGCTGTTCACGCTGGTGTTCGGGCTTGGTGCCGCGCTCGCCGGCCTTGCCGGGCTGATGCAGGCGCCGATCCTCACCGTGCAGATCGGCATGGGCGAGAACATTCTCATTCTCGCCTTCGTTATTATTGTTATCGGCGGCATCGGCTCGATCCGCGGCGCGTTCCTGGCGGCGATCTTCGTCGGCATGATCGACACGCTCGGCCGCGCCTTCCTGCCGGATCTCCTGCGCATGGTGCTCAGTTCCGCCGCCGCTTCCACCGCGGCGCCCGCATTGTCGTCGATGCTGATCTACCTCCTGATGGCCATCGTGCTGGTGGTTCGGCCGGAGGGGCTGTTTCCGGCCGCCAAGCGATGAAATCTCCCATCAACGCCCGCAACGTCATCGTGGCGCTCACAGCGCTTGGCTTGCTGCTGCTGCCGGCCTATTCGGCGCTGTCAGGCAACATCTTCATCCTGACGCTGTTCACCCGCATCGTCATCTTCGCGCTCGCCGCCGCCAGCCTCAATCTCATCATGGGCTATGGCGGCATGATGAGCTTCGGCCATGCCGCCTATCTCGGCATCGGCGGCTACGCGGTGGGCATCCTTGCTTTCGAAGGCATCGGCTCCGGCTTCATTCAGTGGCCGGTGGCGCTGGCGGCGTCGGCACTCTATGCGCTCGTCATTGGCGCGCTCAGTCTGCGCACCCGCGGCGTCTATTTCATCATGATCACGCTCGCCTTTGCGCAGATGGCCTATTACATTGCATCGGGCATGTCGCGTTATGGCGGCGACGACGGCCTCACCATCTACAAGCGCAGCACCTTCGGCGGCCTGATCGACCTGTCGAACCGCGTGCAGTTCTACTATCTCTGCCTCGGCTGCCTGTTCGGCGGTATCTATCTGATCTGGCGCATCATCAATTCGCGCTTCGGCATGGTGGTGCAGGGCGTTCGCTCCAACGAGCAGCGCATGCAGGCGATCGGCTATCATGCCAACCGATATCGTCTGGTCTGTTTCGTCATCTCGGGCACCATCTGCGGCCTGGCCGGCGTGCTGCTGGCGAACAATACCGACTTCGTCAGCCCGGCCGGCATGTACTGGACCCGCTCCGGCGAACTCATGGTGATGGTGGTGTTCGGCGGCATGGGGTCGCTGTTCGGCCCCGTTCTCGGCACCATCGTGTTTCTCCTGCTGGAGGAATTGTTGTCGCAGTTCACCGAATACTGGGCGTTGATCATGGGCCCGCTGCTGCTGCTGATCGTGTTGTTCGCGCGCGGCGGCATCATGGGGCTGCTCGGGAGGCTAGGCCGTGGTTGATCCCTTGCTCCGCGTCGAGAATCTCGTCCGCAGCTTCGGTGGCATCAAGGCCACCGACAATCTGTCGCTCGACGTTCTGCCTGGCGAGCTGCACGCCATCATCGGCCCCAACGGCGCTGGCAAGACCACGCTGATCAGCCAGTTGACCGGCCAGTTGGCGCCGAACTCCGGCACCATTCATTTCGCCGGCCGCGAGGTCACCTGGCTGCCGTCCTACCAGCGCAGCCGGCTCGGGCTGGCGCGCTCGTTCCAGATCACCTGCCTGCTGCCGGATTTTACGGCCGCCGACAATGTTGCGCTGGCGGCGCAAGCGCATGATGGCCACTCGTTCCGCTTCTGGGGCGCGGCGCGCAAGGAGCGGCACCTGCGCGAGGCGGCGCAGGCGGCTTTGGCGCGGGTCGGGCTGGCGAAGCGCGCCGACGTGCCGGTGTCCGAACTGAGTCACGGCGAACAGCGAGAGCTCGAATTGGCGGTCGCGCTCGCGACCAAGCCGCAATTGCTGCTGCTCGACGAGCCGATGGCCGGCCTCGGCGTCACCGAATCCGCGCGCATGGTCTCGCTGTTGAAGGAGTTGCGGAAGGAAGTCACCATCGTACTGGTCGAGCACGACATGGAGGCGGTGTTTGCATTGGCCGATCGCATCACGGTGCTGGTCTATGGCCGGGTCATCGCCTCGGGCGATCCCGACGCCATCAGGAACAATGAGGAAGTCAAGCGCGCCTATCTCGGCGAACAGCATGCGGTGACCCGCCATGACTGATTCAAGAACGACTGAAACGTTACTGGAAATCGACGGCGTCGAGACCTGCTATGGCCTCAGCCAGGTGCTGTTCGGCCTGTCGCTGAAGGTTCAATCGGGCGAGATGGTCGCCCTGATGGGCCGCAACGGCATGGGCAAGACCACCACCATCCGCTCCATCATGGGCATGACGCGCGCGCGCACCGGCACGATCCGCTTCGCCGGCGAGGAGGTGCGCAGCCTGCCGTCGTACAAGATCGCAAAGCTCGGCATCGGCCTGGTGCCCGAGGGACGCCAGATCTTTCCGAATCTCACCGTGTACGAAAACCTGGTCGCGGCCTCGGGCAACCGCCAGGGCGCTTCCGATCCCTGGACCATCGACAAGATCCACGCGCTGTTTCCACGGCTTGCCGAGCGCGGCAACAACATGGGCGTGACGCTGTCGGGCGGCGAGCAGCAGATGCTGGCGATCGGCCGCGCGCTGATGACCAACCCAAAGCTGCTGATCCTGGATGAAGCCACCGAAGGCCTTGCGCCCCTGATCCGCGAGGAAATCTGGAGCTGCCTGTCGATGCTGAAGGGCCGCGGCCAGTCCGTGCTCGTCATCGACAAGAACGTCGCCAACCTCGCCAAGATCGCCGACCGCCACTACATCATCGAGCGCGGGCGGACGGTATGGACAGGCACGAGCGAACAGTTGATCGCGGAGCCGGACCTGCAGCATAGGTATTTGGGAATTTAGCGCCCTCTCTCACCCTCGTCATGGCCGGGCTTGACCCGGCCATCCACGCGCATCCTCAAACGCGGTGCCAAAGACGTGGATGCCCGGGACAAGCCCGGGCATGACGAGTGGAAGGAGTTGGGGCCACACCGTCATTGCGAGCGCAGCGAAGCAATCCATCTATCTATCGGCTTGCTGAGGCATGGATTGCTTCGTCGCTGCGCTCCTCGCAATGACGGATTGAGGGAGCCGGGCCCCCTCAAAACATCTCGAAATATTCGCGGTGCTCCCAGTCCGAAACTTCGGCCTGAAACCGCTCGATCTCCGCCTTCTTGATGTGGACGTAATAGTCCACGAACTCCGCGCCCAGCGCGCCGCGGAAGAAGGGATCGTCCTGCAGCGCGAACACCGCTTCGCGAAGACTCTTCGGCAGCAGCGCCGCCTTGGTCTCGTAGGGCGTATCGGCCGACGGCGGCGGATCGAGCTTGCGGTCGACACCGTCGAGGCCGGAGAGGATCTGCGAGGCCATGTAGAGATAGGGGTTCGCGGCAGGCTCACCGATGCGGTTTTCCAGCCGCGTGGCGGCGTCATTCGGGCCGCCGAGCACGCGGATCATGACGCCTCTGTTGTCGCGGCCCCAGATCGCGCGATCGGGGGCCAGCGAATAGGAGCGGTAGCGCTTGTAGCCGTTGATCGTCGGCGTCGTGAACACGGTGGATGCGCGGGCGTGCTCCAGTAGCCCCGCGAGGTAGTGCTTCGCGAACGGGCTGAGCGTTTCAGCCCCATCCTTGGCCATGAACGCGTTCTCGCCGCCGGTGCGCGACACCAGCGATTGATGCAGGTGCCAGCCGGAGGCAAACACGTTCGGCAGTTTCGGCCGGCACATGAAGGTGGCGTGATAGCCGTGGCGGCGCGCGATCTGCTTCACGGCCGAGCGGAACAGCACCATGTTGTCGGCGGGCACCAGCCCCTTGGTTGGCTGGAAGGTGAACTCGCACTGGCTCGGGCCGAACTCGACCTCGACCGACCGCAGGGGGAGGCCGAGCGCCAGCACGTCGCGGCGGATGATCTCCAGCGCCGGCTCCATCTGGTCGTAGCGCTGCTCGGTCAGGTATTGATAGCCGTGCGACAGCAGGCTGACCGATGGCGGCCGTCCGGGCTGGCCGGCGTCCTCCGGCGCCATATGCGCATCGTCCAGCTTGAAGAGATGGAATTCGACTTCGAGCCCCGCGACGAAATCGTAGCCGCGCTGCGCCAACTGATCGAGCACCTTGCGATAGAGATGCCGCGTGGCGAACGGCACCGGGCGGCCATCGTTGAAATGGAGATCGCAGAGCAGAAAGCCCGTGGTCGGCGCCCAGGGCAGCACACGGAAGGTGGTGGGATCGGCGACCATCAGGACATCCGCTGCGCCTTCCATCTCCTTCATGCCGAAGCCGCCGCCGGCGGTGAACACCGGAAACACCGTCTTGTGCGAGGTGTCCTTGGCCAGCATCGTCGTGGTGATGGAGCAGCCGCTCTCCAGCGATGCGATCGCCTCGCCCGCGATCAGCGTCTTGCCGCGCAGGATGCCGTGCTGGTCGGGGAAGGACAGGCGGATGACTTCGAGATTTTTCTCTTCGACGATTTTGCGCAGGCGGCTGGCCGCATCCTGCTGCTCCGAAGACCACAGCCCGTGACGTTTAACGAAACTCAACGCGGTGCTCCCCCGAGTCCGACTTGAAGCAATGGAACGGCGCTATATCGGCCGTCATTGCGAGCGCAGCGAAGCAATCCATGGCGCCGCAAGCGTTGAAATGGATTGCTTCGTCGCTTCGCTCCTCGCAATGACGGGGAGAGACCATCATCACTCCGCCGCCGTCAGGTGCGTCACCTTGCCCGCGATCTCGCGCGGCACCGGCGCGGCCCATGGCGCGCCGCGGCGGCGCTTGACGTCGACTTCCATCCAGTACAGCTCCCAGCCCAGCGTCGGCCCGATGCCGTCCATCGTGGCCGGACCCTGAATGCTGCGGGCGCTCGCGTCGTCGAGGAACAGCATCGGCTTCTCGCCGCCCGAAACCTTCTCGATCTCCTGCCGCAGCAGGCGGCGATACTGCACGATCGCCTTGTCCGAGGTGCCCAGATGCTCGTTGGTGCGGTCCTGGATCGGGCCCATCGATTCCACTGCCCACTGGTCGTGGACGTTGATGTCGGCTCCCATGCCGGTATAGGTCGCGGTCGCCTGCTCGTGCGGATCAAAGCCGTAATCGTTGCTCTTGTTCTTGCGCGACTTGTAGTCCGGCAGCTCGTACAATTCGAGCCGCTGGTCGCGCATCTTCTTCTTGTCGACCGGCGCCGTGTAGGAGGTGAAGATCGCGTACCAGTAGCAGTTCTCGTCATCGATGGGCACGTGCCACTGCGTGATCGTCATCTCCTGGCTCATCGGGATGACGAAGCCGTGCGGGAAAAGCTGGTTGGTGACGCGCACATGCGTCCGTTCCGCGTCGAGTTCGCGCAGCGCGATCAGGCGGAGGCCATATTCGGTGTGCTCGACATTGATGATCGGGTTGTCGTATTCGCGCAGAATTTTCGTCATCGGCATGTCGCTGCCGGCGGAGGCGCCGCGGAACTGCTTGCCGTAGGCGGTGGAGGTGTCCTCGTCCTCGAAGAAGCGGTGCAGGAAGGAGGCGTGCGCCGGATCAATGCCGACTTCGAGCGCCTGCAGCCAGTTGCAATTGATGTGGCCCTTGAACGCAAACGTATGGCTGCCGGGCGCGACGAAGCAGTCGATTTCCGGAAAGGCCGGCGGCTCGCCTTCGCCCAAGTAAGCCCAGAGCATGCCGCTCTTCTCGATCACGGGATAGGAACGCTGCCGGATGCCCTGGCACAGCTTTGAGTCTTTCGGCTCCGCGGGCGTTTCCAGACATTGGCCTGATGTATCGAACAGCCAGCCATGGAAGGCGCAGCGCAGCCCGCCATTCTCGAGCCGTCCGAAAGCGAGGTCGGCGCCACGGTGCGCGCAGTGGCGGTCGATCAGGCCGTAGCGTCCCTCTTCGTCGCGAAACAGCACGAGGTTTTCGCCGAGCAGTTTGACCGGGCGAACCGGCCGCGGTCCCTCCAGCTCGTCGACCAGCGCCGCCGGTTGCCAGTACATCCGCATCAGCTTGCCGCAGGGGGCTTGGCGGCCGGTGCGGGTGATCAGGTCGTTCGCTTCCTGGCTCATCATGGCGCGGTGCTCCGGGACAGGTTTGTTCGTCTATTGAACTTTTGTGCGATTTTAGCGTAGGCTAGGCGCGAGGCAAGCGGATTATGGAGGCAGCGATGCCCAAGCTTAAGCGCGCGGGGGACGCAGACAACCGCGGCGCGACCGATTTCATCGAAAGCCTCGACCGCGGCCTGCGCGTGCTGGAGGTGTTCGGCGGCAGCCAGCAGCCGATGACGCTGAGCGATCTCGCCAAGGCCGCCGGCCTGCCGCGCGCCACGGCGCGGCGCATCCTGTTCACGCTCGAACGGGCCGGCTTCGTCACGACCGACGGCAAGCTGTTTCGCCTGATGCCGCGCGTGCTGGTGCTGGCATCGAGCTATCTCGCATCCAACCATGTCGTCTCGGTGCTGCAGCCGGCGCTCGACAAATTGTCCAGCGACGCGCAGGAGATCTCCTCGATGGCGATCCTCGACGGCAACGACGTCGTGTTCATCGCGCGTGCCAGCCCGACGCGGATATTTTCCGCAGGGATCGATATCGGCTACCGGCTGCCGGCGTTCTGCACCTCGGTCGGCCGTGTCCTGCTGTCGCGGTTATCCGACGACGAACTCGCCGCCGCGCTCGACCGGATGGCGCTTACGGCGTTGACGCCGTTCACGGTGACGGACAAGAAGAAATTGCTGAAGACGATCGCCGCCGATCGCGCGCAAGGCTATTCACTGGTCGATCGCGAAGCCGAGCCGGGTTTCCGCTCGGTCTCGGTGCCGGTGCGCCGCTATGACGGCGCCATCGTCGCCGCCATCAATATGGGCGCGCATGTCGACCGCGTTTCCACGGAACAGATGATCGAACGCTTCCTGCCGCGGCTGCGCGAGGCGGCCGCTTCGGTCAAATCCCTGCTGGTGTGAGGATGATCGTCCGGTTTGAAACGCCCGACGATATCGCGGCCATCCGCATCGTCGAAGAAATAGCGTTCGGTCAGCCTGCTGAAGCGCAGCTGGTCGACGATCTCCGCGCTGCCGGCGATTGCGCTTTCTCGCTGGTCGCCGTGGATGACGGCATCGTCGTCGGTCATATCATGTTCTCACGGATGAAAGCGCCGTTTCCCGCGCTGGCGCTCGCACCGGTCGCGGTGCTGCCGGAGTATCGCCGGACAGGTTTTGCCAGCCGCCTGATCCAGCAAGGCATTGCGCGCAGAGCCCGAAATGGCGAACGATCTGCTGCGCGGTCATATCAGCCGGATTGATGCTCGTATCCAGCCTGAGGCAATCCGCCCGCGGCACCGCGGTGAGGTCGTA
>Ga0102590_1000310_pt1 | contig 120789 bp, 118 predicted proteins | sample AraplaMF_Col_mMF_FD_76859 | JGI IMG/M metagenome (GOLD analysis project Ga0102590, IMG submission 76859) | Arabidopsis root microbial communities from the University of North Carolina, USA - plate scrape MF_Col_mMF | ecosystem: Host-associated > Plants > Roots > Endosphere | place: USA... | reverse complement strand
CGACCAGCGCCCCTAGAATTAGGAGCGGCTGCCGTCCGCTGGTCTTGTTGAAATCGCCGGCATTGCCGTCAAAGCTGCCACGGATGCCTTCCGGCATGTGCAGTTCCTCGACCGCGCGCTGGATGTTGGAAGTCGCGGCCTCCAGCGGCACATTGGGCAGGAGGTTGAACGACACCGTGGTCGATGGGATCGACTGGGTGTGATTGATCGCCAGCGACGCCAGGCCGCGGTCGTAGCGAACGACGGCCGAGAGCGGCACCAGCGCATCGTTGGCGCCCGCCACGTAGATGCGATCGAGGTTGGATGGATCGCTCTGGAACTTCGGATCGATCTCCAGCACGATCATGTACTGGTTGCGCTGGGTATAGATCATCGAGATCTGCCGCTGCGCGAAGGCGTTGTTGAGGGCGTCGTCGATATCCTTGACGCGAACGCCGAGCGTGGCGGCGGCGTTGCGATCGATCATCAGCGTGAGCTGCAGCCCGGCGGCGTCACGATCGGTGGAGATGTCGGTGATGCCGTCCACCGTTTCCATGCGCTTGGCGACGATCGGGGCCCATTTCTTGAGCAGGTCGACATCGACGCTCGAGACGGTGTACTGGTAGTCGGAATTGCTGTGACGCCCGCCGGTGCGCACGTCCTGGGCGGCGACCATGTAGAGCCGCACGCCCGGCATCGTTTCGAGCTTCTTGCGCAAGCGGTCGATCACGGCCTGGGTGCTCTGTCCTGATCTCTCCTGCGGCGGCTTGAGGCTGATGAAGAAGAGCCCGCGATTCGCCGTCATGCTGCCGAGGATCGATCCAACGCCGGCGACGGCCGGATCCTGTTCGATGGCGTCCTCGAGCTGTTGCTGAAACCTCGTCATCGACTGGAACGAGGTGTCGGATGAACTCAGCGAGGCGCCAACGATGAGGCCGCTATCGTCGATCGGAAAATAGCCCTTCGGGATCTTGACATAGAGCACCACGGTGAGCGCGATGGTGGCAAAGAATACGATCAAGGTCAGGAGCGGGAAGCCCAGCACCGCGCGCAGCGTCCAGGCGTAGAAGGCAACGATGCGCGACAGCGTGCCCTCGACCAGCCGGTCGAGGCGGGTCGTACGAGGCGCGGGGGACTGCCTGACGTAATGCGCGCAGATCATGGGCGTGACCGTGAGCGAGACCACGGTCGACACCAGGACGGCAAAGGTCAGCGTCAGAGAAAACTCGCGCAGGAGCCGGCCGGCGATGCCGTCCATGAAGATCAGCGGCGTGAAGGCCGCGATCAGCGACAGGCTGATCGAGAGCACGGTGAAGCCGATCTGTTTCGCGCCCTCCAGCGCCGCCGGATAGGGCGCCATGCCGTGCTCGAGATTGCGGTACATGTTCTCGATCATGACGATGGCGTCGTCGACCACGAAGCCGACCGAGATCGCCAGCGCCATCAGCGACAGATTGTCGACCGAGAAGCCGGCGAGCCACATGCCGGCGCAGGTGCCGGCGAGCGCCAGCGGCACCGAGACGCCGGCCGCAATCGTCGGCGTCAGCCGGCGCAGGAAGACGAATACGACCATCATCACCAGGAAGGCGGTCGCCAGCAGCGTGTACTGCATGTCGAGCACGCTGGCGCGGATCGTATTGGTACGGTCGACCAGCGTCGAAATCTCGAGGCCGGCGGGCAGCCATCGCTTCAATTCCGGCAGCAGCGCCTTGACGCGGTCGACGGTGTCGATCACGTTGGCCTCGCTCTGCTTGGCGATCTGGATCAGCACCGCCGGCTGCTTGTTGAACCAGGCGATCGAGCGGCTGTTGCGCACGGAATCCTCGACATCGGCGACGTCGGCGAGGCGGACGAAATTGCTGCCTGAGCTCTTGATGACGATGTCGCGGAATTCGGCGGCGGTGCGCATCTGCCTGTTGGTCGAGATCGTCTCGGCCTGACGGCCGCCGTCGAACAGGCCGACGGGCCCCAGCGGATTGGCATTGATGATCGCGAGCCGCACGTCGTCGGTGGATATTCCCGCATTCGACAGCGCCACCGGATTGAGCGCGATCCGCACCGCCGGCTGATCGGCGCCGGAGACGGTGACCTCGCCGACGCCCGGCACCTGCGCGATGCGCTGCGCGATCACGGTGTCGGCGACGTCGTACATGGCGCTCGCGGCAAGCGTCTTCGACGTCAGCGCCAGCACGAACATGGGAGTGGCCGATGGGTTCGCTTTGCGGAAGCGCGGCAGCGACGGCAGGTCGCTCGGCAGGTCCGCCAGCGACGCGTTGATCGCGGCCTGGACGTCGCGCGCGGCGCGGTCGATGTTGCGGCCGATCGCAAATTGCAGCTGGATGCTGGTGGTGCCGAGCGAGCTGGTCGAGGTGATCTGCTCGACGCCGGCGATCTGGCCGAGCCGGCGCTCCAGGGGCGCTGCGACGGTCGCCGCCATCACCGCGGGATCGGCGCCCGGGCGATTGGCGAACACCCGGATCATTGGCAAATCGACGTTGGGGACCGCCGAGACCGGCAGGAAGGCGTAGGCGACCACACCGGCCAGGAAAAGCCCGACCGCCAGCAGCGTGGTGCCGACCGGCCTGCGGATGAAGGGCTCTGAAATCGAGGCCATGCCTGCTTTTCCGCTCCATTCCTGCAAGCGAAGAATGCACTGCTCAGAGAAGCATGCTTCCTAAAGCGCGATGAGATTTGGATGAATCGTCATAGCGCTCTAGTTCTTTGTTTGAACATGATCTTTTCGGAAAATCGCTTCACACTTTCCCGGATCATGCTCCAGCAATTAATCATCCGCCGTTTAAATCGGTTCTTTCGAAGTTAGCGATCCCCCGAGCGGATTGAGAATGCCCAATGGAAGGTCGCTGGTCGAGGGTAATTTGCACCTCGTGGAGCCGGCCACCGGACAAGGCGTGTCATGAAACGGCATTATCGGTTCGATGCAGTTTACGACATCACTCGGGTAACCAGCCTGTTTATGCGATTTGGCTGCAGGCGGAGCTGATGGCTTTGATCGAGCTTCGTTCTCGCGAGAATCGAGAAGCCGCTGTCCATATACATCAGCGCCTCACAACGCTGCATGAGATCGAGTTCAACGAACATGTCGCGCGTGATCTGCTCCGGCACGGTCCCGCCGCGTATGCCGTCCTGCGTGACCTGGCCGGCCGTATTGGCTTCGAACTGGTGGAGCGGGCCATCGCCTTTTCCGGGAAGCAGCTTCGGCCGGACGACAAGCGTCGGCAAGAACTCCCGGAGGGTTTCAATGATCTGCACCGAATCGCAGAATAAGAACGGCACTGCATTGTTGACATTGAGCCTCTGGGCGAAGGCACGGAAATCCGCGGCAACCTTACGGCAAAATCTCCGTTCCGCCGCCGCCTGGCTCGACGTGCCCACGAGCGAGGCGGGCATATTGTCGGAAAACCGGCCAAAGAGACCCGGCCGGTGGACGTCGTTGCGGGCATTCATCGATAGCTGGCGCATCAGGGCGATCGGCCCAAGCCAATAGGCCGCGCGTGCCCCGACATTCTCACCATTGCCGTGACGGATATGGATGCCCACGGCGAACGCGGAGCCGATCTGCCGATCCCAGAATTCCTGCGCCTCGTCGTGGATGGGCTTGGCGAGGCGGAGATCGGCCAGGAGCAATCTCACCATCTCGGCCGGCGGAGCAGGCTCGACCCACTGGTTCAAAACAATGGTCGGTTCGGCCGGCTTCCTGTCCGACGTCACCAACTCATTTACCGCGGCCACCTCGTCGGCGCTGTGCTTCAAATGATAGCTGCTTGCGAGGCCTGCCGGTGTCCATTTCGTCGGCCATATCGGCGTTCTGTAGTGCAGGCTTCCAACGGTATCGTCGGCGATAACCTGAACCCCCGCCAATGTCTGCCGGGGCTCGAAATAGTGGAAGAAGCAGTTGCTGCTCATGGCCGGGTCCGCGTTGAATCGCGATCCCCGCCAGTCCACAACCAGTGTTCGACCGGTGCGGCGCGCGAGCCACCACGCGCCGACCAGACAGGAGAGATGATCGCCGATCCCGCCGAAGCAGTGCCTTGCGACCACCACGTCCCGGTCGATTTGTTTAACGCCGTCAGCCAAGAACTGCTGCTCCTTCATGATATTTCCGGGTCGGTTGACGCCGGGCGCGCCCTCGTCAGACAGCGCGCTCACCGCAATCCTTCAACGGGGCGAAGCAGCGTGATCGTTCGCAGGCGTTCGGCGATGTCGGGATCAGGCGTCAGAACGATCCAGCCCGACTTCATCCCGGTTTCCTGTTTCGCTCGCGTCGCGGGATAAAAGGCGTGGTAGGCGGGCAAATTCGACTTTTCGACGTAGTCCAGCGTCAGGGCCCTGTCCGGTCCGTAATTGTCGTAGTGGTACCCGTCGTCGTCGCGAACCTGGAAGTCGTCGATCACGATGACCGAGTTGGCATGATGCGCGAAGATGATCTGCAGCTCCTCGCGCAGCGGCAAACTGTTTTCCCAATGCGCGTCCAGATAAAACAGGACGCGATCTTTCGCGTTCGCGCGCGCCAGCCTGCGGGTCAGGAAGGATACCGATGAATCCTGGTGCAATTCGACATTGCTGAACTTCGCAAGTCGCGCCTTGGAGAAGGCGAAGAAGCGCTCATCCGTCTCGACCGTTTCGACCGGCAGTCCGAACTGGGCAAACCATTCGGCCGTCGTGCCGCGGAATGTCCCGGTCTCGACTATTCGCGTGATTCCGGCGGCGTGAACGATCTGCCGTACGGCTTCGAGCCGTGAGGTTTGTCCGTTCATCGCAAAACCCCATGGGTAGAACTTGCGATGATCGCGGGTCACGTAATCGGCGATCCCTTTGAGGGCCCGGAAACGCTTGCGGAGATCTTTCATTTGACCGACGTTGATTCGCGGATTACGCCGACGCTGGTTAACTCGACCTGAATTGCGGCGGTCGGGTAGCGTTTGCTGGGAAAACCGGGTTTTGCGTATCTTAGAGGTAAGAAGGCACAGAATTTGATTGGTTTCGACCGATTACTATTATTTACCCTAATTGCGGAATCCTGGAATATCTAGGCCAACTTAACCCGAAAATTCCCGGCGGGCTGCGCCTTTTTATTTAAATATCGTGACCGCCGGCGTCATGCCGAATCAATTAATTGTGCGCAGCGAGATATATCGCATTAAACCCGCGGGGCGCAGTAGGCGAGGCTGGCCGGCGCCAACGAGGCGCGTTGGTTATCGTCACGACTTTGTCGTTTGGCCCGGTAAAAGCGCCTCTTTTGGCCGCATATGCCGTATTTTCGGGCGGGTCGTCCCGGGTTGATAAATAATCAATTAAAAGTCCGGGCCGGCATTAATGGTCTGTTGACTCTTCACTGGTCGGCCGGTATGTTTGCGCACGATTTAAATTGCAATAAGAGGGGTTCGTTATGAGGCGATCCATATTCGGAGTTGTAGCAGCTACGCTTATTTTGTCGTCCAGCGGAGCTGGCGCGGCTATCATTACGAACGGTGGTTTTGAAACCGGCAATTTCTCCGGCTGGACTGTTAACACCGGCGGCGATCCGAAGTACCCGCAGGTCGTGATTCAATATGGCCAGTCCAGCCCGTATCCGACGGGTGCCTTCGGTGAAATCATCCCGGCCGCGCCCGGCGGCGGCCAGTACGGCGCGTACTTCGTGTCGGATACGTTCTCGCAGTCGATTTCGCAGTCGATCGCGTTGACGGCTGGCACGACCTACACGGTCAGCTACAACATCTACTCGCCGATCAACGGCACGCACAATCCTTTCGACGCCCTGCTTCAATCGAACACGAGCGGCAATCTTTCTCCGATCTTTCATGCCAAGACCTTGGGTGCCGGCTGGGTGAACTATTCGGCGGTCTTCGTGGCCGGCGCTTCGCCGTATTCGTTTAGCCTCGGTTACACTCCTCTCGGAACGGGGCCTTCAGGCGCGGCCGCGGACTTCGTGGTCGACAACATCGGCATCACGGCCAATGTGCCCGAACCCGCGACCTGGGCGATGATGATCATGGGCTTCATGGGCATCGGCTTCCTCGCCTACCGCCGCAGGGCGACCCCGACGAACTTCCGTCTGGCTTGATCGCCCGTCCAATGATGTGGAATAGGCCGCCGAAAGGCGGCCTATTTTTTTTGCCGTGAATTTACGGAGCTGGCGGTCGTCGGCTTTGAAAAGTAGCCCGTGGTTTGCCGGATTAAACGCAATTTTTTCGGGCTGGTTTACTTCAAATTGACCCTTGGTTGAGCTGTTCGAGTTCGTGAACCTTTTAGTGACCGTGGGCCCGGAGGATTGCCCGCGAGATCCGGAAAGAAAACGGGCCCCGAGGCGCAACCACCATGTTTATGACGATGGAAGAGGGACAGGCCATGCTTCTCCGCAGCGCTCGCATGGAGCGCCGTCGAAGGCGGAAGGATGCCGGCTATACGCTGCTCGAACTGCTCGTCGTGATGGGCATTCTGGCGGTTCTGACGGCGATCGCCACCCCGCAGCTGATGGGGTATTTCGGCAAGGCCAAAACGCAGTCGGTGCAGCTCCAGATCGAGAATATCGGCACCGCACTCGAGCTTTACTACATGGAGAACGGCGCCTATCCGAGCTCCAGTGCCGGACTGAAGGCCCTGGTCGAGGCGCCGCCGGAGGCGCCGCGCTGGAACGGCCCGTATCTGAAGAAGGCGAAGAACCTGCTCGACCCCTGGGGACGGCCGTATCAATACGCGATTTCCGACGGCCAGTATGAGGTCTATTCGCTGGGGCCCACCGGCAAGGCCAGATCCGCCGACAAGTCCGCCAATGCCGGCTCAGGCCCGGCGCTCCGTGGCGGTTAACGGGTAAATTAAATGGTTTCCTTGAAATGACTGACTAGCGTGGATGACGCGGCCTGCGGTAAAACCCGATCGGTCGCGTGATCAATCGTCTTGGAATTTTTCCCTTAACGATGATTGGACCTGAGACTATGACCTCGCAAATGAACCGTAGAACATTTCTGCAAGGCGTGAGCGTAGCTTCCCTGACGTCGATGCTGCCGGCTGCGGCGGCGTTTGCCGCGCCGCTCGTGGCGCCAAGCAAGGTTGCGGCGCCATCACTGCCGTCCAAAAGGTCGACAATCAACGTCAATTTTGTCGATTACATTTACGACTACCAGTTCATAAACCATGTTCTCGTCGGTGCGCTCGGAATTGTCCCGGTTACCGGATTCGGAGTTGGAGGTCCGGTTTGGAACAAGGCAATTCTCGATGCAAACGGCTGGCCCAAATCTACGGTCGTCAACGGCAAAGCCTGGGGAAACCATATCCTGGTGCCAGCCTCAACCGCTTGTTCGAGCTACGTCATCACGTGGGAAGGACAAGGCGAACTGCAATTGACAGTCGGCACTTGGACGGCGACAGGCGGCAAGAACTACACGATTGTGGGGAATGGACGCTATGTCGGAACCAACGCACGAATTCAGGTAACCTATTCCGGTCCGATGCAGCAGATCGGCTGGAGAGTGCTGCAGACGAACCAGTCCGGTGGCGGCTATCTCCGTAACTTGAAAATCTTCCGAGCAGAGGATGAGGCAGATCTAAACGCGGGAATGGTCTTCCGTCGCGGCTACAAGGCGATGCTCGCCAATTTGAATCCGGCGGCCATTCGGTTCATGAACTGGACCGGGGGGAATGATGCGCAACAAGCTCGATTTGAGAATCGTGCGCTACCGACCTACGCGACCTATGGCGGCAGCAATCCAACGATATCGCCGGCTTACGGCGAAACCACCGGCACGAACGCCTTCATCCTTGCCGGCGTCGAGGACACTCCAAAGACGATGCAGCACGGCGAGATAGCTCAGACACGAATCGGGACGGGCATTGTCCGCGCTGGAAAGAAGACGGTATCTGGCGTCACGAGATCAAATCCCGGCATTGTAACGGCCGTCGCACACGGTTTTGCAACGGGAGACCGGGTGGTTCATCGATTTGCTGCCGGAATGACTCAGCTCGATTATTGGCCGGTAACTGTCAATGTCATCGATGCGGATCACTACTCGATCGGTATCGATACGACGACCTTCAGCCCGTTCACCTCCGGCTTCGCTATGGAATATCTTTCGCTTAATGTCGGCGGGCGAGGCGAATACCCCATCATATTCACGGACGGCGTAACACCCGGATCGGCGTACTCGAACAGCTACATTCAGACCGGCGACTACAAGACGTTCTACTTCGACAAGACATTGACCGCGAGTAAGGACGCGGCAGGAAATCCCAAATACGGCGTTTGGATGTTCAGCACGCCGTCACCGCAGAACTATTTGCCGTACAACGCCGGCGTTCCGCTGGAGATTTGCGTCAGCCTGATCCGCGAGTTGAGTGCGATGATGAAGAGCCCGGTCGACATGTGGATCACGATTCCGCATTGGGGTCTGCTGTCTATGGATCCGGACTATGTCGCCTCGTCGAACTACGCGGTCGGCGCTGTTGGCGTAGCTTTGAACGGCGCAAACGGTTACGGCGGGCTGCCTCTCCAGAGCAAGCTCTTTGTTGAATACAGCAACGAGACCTGGAACTGGAGTTTTGCGCAATCGACATATCTGTCCAGGCGCGGCTATCTGCGCACGCCGGCTGCCGGAGCTTCGAACAGTTCATACATGGTTCAGTTGCGCTCCGTCGTGATGGTCAATGACATCAAATCAGCGTACGGTGAAAATTCCAGATTGAAATTTGTACTAAGTGGCCAAGGCACGATAGGAATCGCGGCAGGATCGACCAACTATAACCGCGCGTTCGGAACCACACAGTTCAATAGTGATCCACTGAACACATGGGGCAAGTCGCCTATCGCTCATCACGACTATTGGGCGTGGGCCGCGTATTTTCTGGCGGGGGCCGCCTATGATAACGCGAACCTAGCAACGCTTGCCTCTGCTTACGCGGCAAACAAAGGAAACTCCGCAGTCCAGGAGCAGATTTGCGCCACATACGTCTGGAATGGAGTCGTCGGTAGCGGCTTCTCGGAGACCGTTGCGACATACCGAGATGTTCGGCTGCCAGCATACGCGAGCGCTTTTGGCGCCCTGGGTAAGGCGACGATCATGTATGAAGGTGGATGGGACAGGTCTGTTACGAACAGCACGGCGGAAGTGAATGACTTTCTCGTTGCGGTCAAACGAAGCCAGGCATGGGCAGATGCACTGACTGAATTTTTCAACAAATTCAATGCAACGTCTAACGCGTTCATGCCCTCTGGTTACGTCATGGTTGATTCAAGGTGGGGCCACACCGCTCCGGATACTTACGGAGGATCCGTTGAAGGGGCAGGGTTAGACAAAGCATGGCTGGCGGCCGCTTCGCGAAATCGCTTGCTCCCATAGTCGATCAGATCGATATCGCCCGGATGGTTGCTTTTTCCGCGGAGAATTTCTCCGCGGAAAAGTTGTCGACTGGAAGGGTGAAGGAGACGATAGCGCTTCAGTTCAGTTGGTGGATGCATGGTGCGGGGAACGACCGCATTGCCCTATCACCGCTGAATAAAACTCGGTGGTTTCTCGAGCAATCTTTTCCGGCTCATACCATTCGGCGCAATCTTGGACTGCCTGCTTCCCGAGGCGAGCAGCGAGGTCTGGCTGCTCTATGAGTTGCACGATCGAATGCGCCAGCGCATCAACGCTGCCCGGCTCGGCAATCAAGCCGTTGCGGTTGTCAAAAATGATTTCGGGGATTCCGCCGGCGTTTGATGCGACGATGGGGCTTCCCGCCGCCATCGCCTCGATGACAACATTCCCAAAGACCTCATATCGGGAAGGAACAATCGTCATATATGCCCGTGTTCGAAGATTCTCAATTTCGGATCGAGGCAGAGGGCCACGGAAATCTATTCGTTTCAGAACAGATTCGGGAATTTCTTTCCTGCAAAAGCTAGCGAGGTCCATGGACTCTCCATTTGCGCCCACGAGCCCGATGTCAGGGCCGACGAACGTGAGCTTGAGGCTGGGATGAATCGCGGCAACCGTCGCAAATGCCTGCAACAGAACGTCGGCGCCCTTGATGCGGTCAAATCGTCCCACAAATAAAATCTCGTTCCGGTCGCAATGATCCAGGCTCCAGCGACCGGCGGGAGGGCGTGCCGTCATTGGGTTTGGGATAACCTTCGAGCGGGGAGGTGAGATCTGGTAATGCCGCTGTGTCAGCTCCATCACGTTGCTCGACGGAGCAGTCAACGCTACGGCAGCACGGACAGCCTTGCCTTCTCTTTCAATTCGGTGAAGGTTTTCCGGCTTGTCTTCTTTTGCAGCCCCCTTCTCATGATTGAGAAACCAGGGCCCGTGAAGTCGAACCACCACGGGCACGTTTACGCGGCTAATGACTCTACGCGCCCACCCATGCGTTTCCTCCATTTGAAAGATGTCGATGCCTTCATTTTCGACAAGACGTACCAGGGTGTTGGCAATTGCGTCTGCGTGTCGCTCAAATATCGCGGACTCAAAATCCCACTTGAACCGTAGTTTATCCAGCAGCGAGGTCTGGTTTGAAGCGATAAGCGAAATAACGTGCTTGTCGTTGATGTCTGGAGGAACAATGGGGGTTATGTAAAAGACTTGGTGGCCCATGCTTCGAAGCTGGGTGCCCAGGTGCCCTAGCGTCGTAACAATACCGTTCGGCACGGAGCCGGGCGGCCACGCAGGAATATAGTAGCCAATCTTCATAGGCGATCTGCTTTTCAGTTGACCTCTGCGAGGGCGCTAACTTAACCTTTGGGTATATTGAACTTTTTTGATGCTTCAACAGGTTTTCGAGGGTAATGATCCGGGGAGTCTCCAAAGTAAGTTAATAGCGCCTAGCTGGAGAATGCGGCGTACGATGCCCAATTTGTTCGCCTACGCGGTGCTTCTGTCGTGGCCCCTGATTGCCCTCGTTCTGTACGCCGTCCTGCCGGTCGGCCGGGCTACGATTTGGACTATTCTCGGTGCGCAGTTGCTGTTGCCGGTAGGGGCGTCGATCAAGTTCGACATGATTCCTGCCCTGGACAAAGCTTCTTTGGCTAGTCTTGCGGCTCTGGTGGGGTACATCGTCGCGAGAAAGCCTCCAGCCCTGCACAAGCCAGTCGGTCTTTTTGAAGTTTTGGTCTTTGTCTATATCACGAGCCCGTTCGTCACCGCGGTGTTCAATCAAGACTGGATCACCTCCCCCGCGCGCGTCCTGCCTCCCTCAGGTTACTATGACGCGCTTTCTGCCTCGGTAAGTCAGATCATATTTCTGATTCCTCTGTTTCTCGGTCGTGCGCTTCTAAATAGCTCAAGAGACACTATTCAACTGTTGAGAATCTTCACTCTTTGCATGACACTTTATACCCTTCCTTTGCTGTTTGAAGTCCGCATGAGCCCGCAGCTCCATTTTTGGATTTACGGCAATTCGCCTAGCGACTTCATTCAAAGCATGCGGGACGGTGGTTTCCGACCAATGGTGTTCATGGGCCACGGCCTGCCTACGGCCTTTTACTTGATGATGGGGGTGGTTGCAGGAGCTGCGCTTTGGAAAATCGGAAGCAAAAGGGAGCAGAAGGTATTTGGTGGCGAAGCCATTTTGTTGGGTGGCGTGCTCGTTCTGGCAAAAAGCCTGGCGTCAATCATCTATACGTCGGTATTGGTCCCGCTCGTGTTGTTTTTTACCCCCAAGGTTCAACTGCGCATAGCTCAGCTTTTTGTTGCGATTGCATTGCTATATCCGATCTCCCGCTCCATTGACGTCTTTCCGGCGCGGCTGATAACCAGCGCCGCCGGTTTGGTGAGCGAGGAGCGCGCTGCGTCGATAAATTTTCGTTTCGTCAATGAAGAAGAACTTTTGAGCCGGGCTGGAGAGAGATGGTTTTTCGGTTGGGGTCGATTTGGCAGAAGCAGGATTTACGATCCGGATACTGGAAAAGATCTGAGCGTGACGGACGGCCGCTGGATAATCACGCTTGGGCAATTTGGCTTCGTAGGGTTCCTGGCCGAGTTTGGTCTATTCGCGTTGATTATTTTTAAGGCTGCATCCGCCGTCAGTTTCTCGCGCTCTACCGAAGACGGCGTTGTCTTAGGCGCACTGGCGTTGTTATTTTCGGTAACGATTGTGAACCTGCTGCCAAACGCCGCGCTGTTTCCCTGGACTCTACTTATGGCCGGCGCACTTATTGGCCGGTCCGAAAGAATTATCTTGTCGAAGCGATATCCGCGCATCTCGCGTCCAGAAGCGTTATTGGCCGAAGTCAAGCAATGAGCGGGCTCACTATTCTTGGAGAAAGGGCGCGCGTGTCCAAGCTGCCGTCGAGCATGTACAGGACGATTTGAGGCATCAGAAGCCGTGCTGGTTCGCTACTCTAACGACAAGCTCACCGATAAGAATACCCGCGATAAAGGTTGGAATAATCCGCAGCTCTTTCCAGGCACTGACCCACCCGCGCTCGAATGAGAAGTATAGGAGCAAGAGCGATGGAATGATTCGATGAACTCCTACTCCGAAGACGATGCCGGTCATGCCCTCGAACCAAAATCCAATGGTCATGCAAGCGAACAATGACGCGGCTTGCACGACGGATATGATCGCAGATATTCGCGGTTCTCCCGTCAACGGAAACGCAGTTGCGATGAGGCCGGCAGGAACCATTAGAAAACTCAGCGCAAGTATCTGCAGCAGGAAGCCAGCTTCAGCGTAGCGAACGTCATAGAGAAAATGGATCAATAGGGAGCCGCTCGTCAGGACGAATCCACCCAAGAAGGGAACGATCAGATCGAACGGAAGGCGGAATCGGTAGTACTTCGGTCTCAAGCTTGATGGATCGCGTCGGATCACTTCGCCTAGCACGGGAACTGCCAGCGCGCTGTTCAGGCGTTCAAAGAGGCTCAGCATCGCTTCCGAAATAACCTTGGCAATGGAATACATGCCAAGTGTCGAGCCTGACATCAGTACGCCGATAAATATCCGATCGCCCTGGCCGCCAATAAACGATGCGCTCGAGGACAATGTGATCCATCGGCCGAATTGTATGAACTCCTTGACCAGTGCCGAATCCCATCTGAGGGACATCTTGGGACCGGGTACGAAAAAATGAGTCATCAATAGCCGGATCCCGCTCGAAAGAAGGTTGCCGCAAACGACGGCCCAGACGCTATTGGTAATCCAGGCAAGATACACCGTCAGCGGCAGCGAGATTGTGCGTGAGATCGTATCCAAAAGCAGCACAGGGCGTAGATTTAGGCGCCTGGAATTGAGATGAACTGCTGTCGATTCGAAACCGCTCATCACGAGGCTCAACCCCAGCACGCACGTCACGGCAGGAAACTGCGGATCCTTGAATACGCTCTGCGAAGGCAAGAGATCGCCAATTGGTCCGAACGCGAGCGCCATGCAAATTGAGATCAAGATGATCCAGAGGGAGATGCCGCGGCAGATTTGGAATGTCCAGGCAAAACGCAGAAAGTCCGTATCGTCGCCGTTCGGACTCCGCATGATGATTGTACGAACACCGACATCGCTAATCAGCGTGAGTCCGATGAGGAGCGAGGTCGCCGCCGCGATGAGACCAAAGGCATCCGGGAACAAAAGGCGAGTCAGGATCAGGGATGAGATAAGTCGGATTACAGTGTCTGAACCATGCGCTAGTATGGTCCATGCTCCGCCTCGAAGTGCCCTCGAGAAGAGACTGTCGTCTCGCGTTATCTTCCAAAGTTTCATTCGCAGCCTTGCGCGGGCCAACGGTAATCTTTGCTGCCAGTAAAGCGACATGTCCACCAACGTTTGCAGTCGCTATACATGCGGTTCAGAACTGAAGAGCGGGATGGATAGATAGGCGAGTCGCTTCACCTCTTTGCGTGTTTTCGACACCATGTCCAAGATAAGACCCGCGAAAATCGAAAAAATTCCGATGACGACGAGCGATGCGCACAAGACGGCGGTTGGCAAGCGCGGCACCAGTCCCGTTTCGACGAACTCCAATACAATGGGAGCTGCCAAAAAAAAGCTGACGAGGACGGTCAAACCCCCAATTGCTCCGAAGAACATCAATGGACGTTCGTCCTTCAACAGCCGGACAATGAACAACAGTATGTTCAGGCCGTCATGGTATGTCCGCAGCTTGCTTTGGGATCCCTCCGGTCGTTCCTTGTAAATCGTCGAAACTTCGATCGAGGGCATCGAAAGCCGAAGGGCATGGATCATAAGCTCGGTTTCGATCTCGAAACCACGCGAGGTTGTCGGAAACGACTTCACAAACCTCCGCGATAAGACTTTGTAGCCGGACAGCATGTCGTCGAATTGTTTACCAAACAACCTCTGGACAAGGCCGGTTAAGAGCTTGTTGCCAAGACGATGACCTGGACGATATGCTCTTACCTCGCTTGCTTTGCGTGCACCATTTACAAAGTCGAGGCGTTCGCTCAATAGCCGGTCAATCAACCGTGGCGCCGCGGCCGCTTCATAGGTATCGTCACCGTCGACAAGCACATAGATGTCGGCCTCTATGTCCGCGAACATGCGCTGGACGACAAAGCCTTTGCCTTGACGTGTTTCGGTTCTGACAACCGCTCCTGCGTCCTTTGCGATGCCGCCGGTGTTGTCGGTGGAATTATTATCATATACATAAACTGTAGCCGAAGGGACGGCGCGTAAAAAATCCCGAACGACGGCGCCAACCGTCAGATTCTCGTTAAAACAGGGGACCAGCACCGCAATTCTAGGCCGTTCCGGCGTGGATACGTTCATAGTTAATAATCCAATTCAACAAACGCACTTTTCTGGATTTCAACTACATCAAGGAGCGCGTGGGAAGACAAGCAAAACTGGATATTAATCGCGGGATGCTTAATCGGCGCCCTGCTATTTATAGGTTTACATTTTTCCGGGGCAGTTATCCAAAATGCATATTCGCCTGAGCAGAAGCGACGTGCTGATCGTGTGCTTGTTGCTGCTATTGGTAGCTTCGGCCATCGTCGTACGACTTCCGGGTGTTTATTGGCTTGTTGGGTACGGCTTCGTGCCTGACTACAGTTTTCATCCCGACGATTACAGATTTGTGGTTTCTGCGAAGGATTTTCCGAACCCGGAGGCCAAGCCGAACGGCTACCCTCTTTTCATGCCAACGCAGCTTTATCTGGTCGATCTCGTTCTAAGAAAGCTGCACATCAATCTCAATTTGGCGGTCATCTTGCGTTGGATCAGCATGGCCTATGCGATCCTCGGCATTGTCTTTTGCTATGCGTTCCTCAGATTTCTGACGCTGTCCAAGCCGGTCGCGTTGCTTTCATCCTTTTTTCTTGCATATGCACCTCTGCATATCATTCTCTCCCATTTCGGAACGGCCGATATATCTGCGTTCCTGTTGTTTTACGTCACGATATTCGCGGCGTGGCAGTATCAGAGGGATCGAAAGGAAGGATGGTTTTATCTGGCGGCCATCTTCTCCGGCCTGACGATGGCGGACAAATTTTTCATTCCGTCGCTGGTTCCTGTCGCAATCATCATTTTGACCGACGTTGAAAAGCTGTGGCGGAATACCTTCGTCGCGGCCTGCATTTTTACAACGTTCTACAGCGTCGCCTCGTTCTTCAACTTCACGCCGTGGGATCTTGCGCGATTGTTGCACATGCTCGCCTTCGACAATCTCGTCGTCGATGGAGGCAAATCGCCATTGCAGCAGATCGTCCTCTATCCCTGGGATATCATTGCTTGCAGCGGCGTTATTACGGCGTTCTTCGCCTTGATTGGCGCCTGCGCGGTCGGGTGGGATTTCGTGTTTCAGCGGCTTCGCGAACGGGAACCACGCAAATTGAGCCTCCCGGGTTTGTTTGCAGAATCGTGGCGCTTGTTGAAGTCGCCGAGCGCCGTAATCGTTCTCCCATTGCTCTTTCACTTCATTCTCATCGTAACGGCCCAAGTGCATTTCTCGCGGCACATTCTTATCTTCATACCAATCGTATGCGTTCTGGCCGCGGTTGGATTCCTGATCGTTTATCGCAAGCTTACCTCGACGATTGTTCCCGTTCGGGTCGTTGGACTCTTGGCGCTCGCCGCGACGTTGCTGTTTCAGGTGGGCAACGGATACATCACGGATCGCATCTATCTGGGAGACGTTCGCGAGAAGCTGGGCCAATACCTGGCCGAACGGCCGCCGAGCTCCGCCATTAGTACCTTTAGCGGCTATTCACGCTTGAAGAATGTGTCACTGACTGATGACAATCCGAACAGTCCGGTATTTGTGACATGCGATCTTGAGTATCAGCGCTATGTATTGGCAGGCCAGGGCAAGGCTGTGTTCCATCTATTCGGCGGGAAGGTGAGGACGGAGTTCTTTAATTCATTGTTTGCGGGGCAAACGGACTACTCGCTCGTTTTCTCCACCCGGCGCGACAAGTTCGGGCTCGAGGACCATCTAGCCGCGAGAGGTTGGCTTCCGCCGATTGACACATACGTACCGAACGAGTGCCGGGCTTTTCAGAAGCGTTCATCATAGGATGATGAGAGTCATGCTGACACGGTTTAAGGAGACTGCAAAAACCAAGGTACGCAATCTGATATCCGGCGGCCAATTTCCGCTCCATCACGGGATGGAGCCTGTTTATCAACGCATCTTTCAGCGAGATCTTGCAAAGATTGGTGTTGAAGATGTCTTCTATCCGGTGGCGGGCGCCGCAAATTACTCGTTGCTCTACCTGTTGACGCGCATCGCCCGCGAAGTTCCAGTCAAGTCAATTCTGGAGCTTGGTGCGGGGCAGTCTTCAATCCTTCTCGATGCGCTGTCAAAGACAGGTCTGCTATCCGCCACGATCACGACACTTGAACACGATGCTGATTGGGCCAATCATATTTCATCGAAGGTGGCGCACGAAGTCGTAACAACTTCACTTAAAAAACATAGCCTCAACGGCATTCAATTTCTTGGTTATGACTTCTCGCCGATTTTGGGTCGGCGAAACATCGAACTTCTCCTGGTCGATGGCCCGCCTGCTTCGACGGCGACCACCGAATTTTCCCGTCTGGGTGCGCTGGAATTGGTCGAGTTTATCGATCCTGTCGACTTTATCGTCGTTCTTGACGACACCGAACGCCCCGCCGAGATGATGCTTGCCGACGGAATCGAACAGGCGCTTCGCAGTAAGAACATCAAGTTTCAGAAAGGGCAAATCATAACGTCAAAGCGGCAGATCATTTTTGCCGCGGGCAAGTTCGAGCGGGTTGTATATTTCTAATTCTCCAGACGAGCCACAGCTGCCGACGTTCTGTTTGCTGCGCTTGGAGTGGGCATGGGGTCTAGGGCGAGTTTGTCCTCCGCGGCGCATGTTTTTGTCGACTGGTAATTGTGATTTCAAGCTCGATCGCTCGATAGGCCATGTAGACGGCAAAGGGCATCAGGAGCATCGCAATGATACCGGTCATCCTCGTTTCCTTTTACTTCATGGCCATGCCGAGTGGCCGATCGGCTGTTGTTCCCGAAAATCGGTGACAAATCATTCGAGGTAGTCAGCGCATCCTTATACTCCGGGATGAGTTCACCTTGTCGCCTCCAGCCACGGCTCCAGCGCTACGCCGATCCCTTCATCCACCATTCGCTGCCGGTCGGACGCCGGCTTCCAGCCCAGGTCGGTCCGCGTGCGGGTGCAGTCGAAATAGGCCTTCTGCGTCCGCGATTCCCAGTCGGCGTAGCTGGGCAGGCGGATGCGGTCGGGGTGCTTTACCAGAACCTTTACCGCCCATTTGGCGAGATCGGCGAGGTAGAACTTCCAGATCGGCTGGTAGATGACGGATAGTTTCAGGTCGCCCCGCTGCTGCAGGTCCTGCAGGTATTCGCGCGCCGTCAGCAGCGGGGCATCGATCAGATTATAGCTCTTGCCCTCGATGCCGGGCACTTCGATCGCCTGCACCAGCGCCGCGGCGACGTCCGAGACCAGAACGAACGGGAGCTTGTTGCGCCCGTCGCCCCACACCTCGCAGACATTCTCCGAAAAGCGGCCGACGCCCCAGTGAAACGGGCCGCCGCCGCGGCCGATCACGATTCCCGGCCGCAGGATGACGAGCGGCAGCTGCCGGTTCCGGCTCATGTCGGTGAGGATGCCTTCAGCCATCGCCTTGGCGCGGGCATAATAGTTGCGCCTGGTAATGTCGGGATCGAGCGGCGTCGTCTCGGTGATGGTGCCGGCCCTGGCGCCGGCATAGTAGGAATCGATCGTGCCGGTGTAGATCAGCCGCTTGACGTTTGCCGCGAGGCAAACTTCGCCGACCAGCCGCGTCGGCTCGACGTCCCCGGCCAGATACTCGTCCCATGACTTACATTGCGCATGCGCGAGGTGATAGACGAACGCGATGCCCGCCATCGCCCGCTCGAGGTCGGCGCGATTGGAGATGTCGCCGCGAACGACCTCCAGGCGGCCGGAGCTGAATTCGTCAAGCGGCAAGGCCGAGCCGCGCACCATGGCGCGCACGCCATAGCCCGATGCAAGCAGGTGGCGTATCAGCTCCTTGCCGATGAAGCCGGCGCCGCCGAGCACGAGAACCGTCGGCGGGGTGGCCAGCGCGGGACGATCGGCCGCCGGGCGGGATGCCGTGGCGGCAGACGTATCGATGCCGGAGGCCTCGATCATTCTCACGCAATGCTCGATCACGTCGCGGCCGGTGCGGCCGGCAATCCGGGCATCGAGCGGCTTGCCGTTTCGGATGGCGGCGTAGAACGCAGCGGTCGAGTCCTGGATCGAGTTCTGGTAGGGGTTGCCCCGCCGCACCAGCTTGAGCTTGCCGAGCCCGTAGCGCCCCAGCACCGCGAGCGCCTGGGTCCGCAGCTGCCGCGCAATGGCGCGGCTGCGCTTGAAACGGTCGAAATCCACGTCCAGCGGCGTGCGCTGGTCGATCACGCAGGTGTCGGCGTCGAAATCGAGCAACGCCGATCCGAACAGCCCGCGGACGTAGATCGTTCGCTGCGGAAAGCCGGGCGCGAAGTTGATGTTGAGATCGATCGCGGTGCGGCCCACGGTCGTCCGCATGCGCCAGCGCCGATAGATCCCGGCACCGTTCGGCAAGGTCACCTTGCGGTCGGCGGTGACCGACAGCGCTTCAGGCGCGCCGGCGAGATCGAGCAGCGCGGAAACCAGATGCGGGCCGGTTTCGAGCATGACGTTGCCGGGATTGCGCAGCATCCAGTTGTCGAACGGCCCGAAGCGGATCTGCCCCAGTTCATGGAAATGATTGAACGTGATGTGATCGATCGGCCCGAGCTGCTTCGAATGCACCGCCTCGCGCAGGCGTTCAAAGGCCGCCGAGAACAGGAAATTGTGGCTGACGCCAAGCTGAAGGCCGCGTTCCGCCGCCAGGGCGACCAGCTCGTCCGCCTCCGCCGTCGACGTGCACATCGGCTTTTCGAGAAAAACGTGAACGCCGGCCTCCAGCGCCGTCTTCGCCAAAGAGAAATGCAGGTCGGGCGGGGTCAGGATGTGGACGCAATCGACATGTGTTTCCTGCAGCATCTTCGAAAGCGAATCGAACGCCAGCGGGATACCCCACGCGCCGGCAAAAGCCTTGGCCCGCCCGAGATTGGCATCGCATGTTGCCGCCAGTTCCACGCCTTTGGCCTCGCGGATCGCGCGTGCGTGAAATTCCGCGATGTAGCCGGTTCCGACGAGGGCCGCGCGAATGGGAGCCGTGACGCTGATCGCCGGGCGGCGGTCGATTGAATTACTGGTCATGCATTTCTGCTCGTTGGAATCGTCTTGTGTTCGATGAGCCGGGGGCGGCGATGCAGCAGGCGGTCGCGCCAGAACATCGCAAGCCCAAGCCCTTCCGGAAACCGCGCAAGAAGCTGAAAAAAGGCGAGGCGGGCGCGGTCTGCAGGGACGCCCGGATTGTTGACGATCAGCCGCGCCAGCTGCACCGGGTAGATCAGCCAGGCGATCCAGCCGAAGGGAACCGCGATCGTCGCAATAACGGCGGCGAGGGGGAGCAAGAGGCCCCAAACCGCCGCGCGGCGGGCCTCGCGCACAAAATGCCGCTCGGGCGGCGCGCCGTGCAGATGGGCGCCTTGCGCAAAGGCGTACCCCGCCCGCTGTGCCCGCCGCCACCATTGTTTGAAATGCAGCATCGCCGCATCGTGCCGCGCCATCTCGTCGCCAAGCCGCCAGATCCGCCAGTTCGTCCCGCGCAGGCGGACGCAGAGCTCGTCTTCCTCGGCGGCAATCACGTCCTCACGATAGCCGCCCACGCCCTTGAGCGCCGCGGCGCGGATCATCACGTTGCCTGCGAAGGCGCGGACCTCGCCGGTCGGGCGCTCCCACTCCTTGTCGCATAGCCAGTTGTAGACGCTTCGTTCCGGATGTCGCTCGCGCAGCCGGCCGCACACGGCGGCGGCATCGCTGTGGGCTGCGAGAAAGGCGGCCGCGGCTTCCAGCCATCCGGTGGCCAGCTCGCAGTCGCCGTCCACGAACTGGACGTAAGCGACGTCAGGCAGGATCGCGAGCAGGCGGGCGAAGCCGGCGTTGCGCGCGCGTGCTGCGGTGAAGGGAATGGCAAGATCGAGCTCGACGACATCGGCGCCGAGCGCGCGAGCGGCCGAAACCGATCCGTCCGTCGAGTTGGAATCGACGTAGACCACCGCCGCGGCCAAAGACACCGAGCGCAGGCAGGTGACCAGCCGCTGGCCCTCGTTGCGCCCGATGACGACAACGCCGAACTTTGCAGGTTCCCTGCCGGCTGGGTGGTTAATGCTCTCGTACGTCTGCAACGTGAATCTCTTAACGTCTTAATCGGACGGCGGCCTCGCGCCGATGTCTTCAAATTCGACCAGGAAACGCGAACCGCAACGGCAATTTGTTGGCCCGGCAAGCTTTCGCCGGCAGCAGATCGACGGACACCTAGCTAGCATGAACCGAACGGTGCGAAGGCACTATTGTTGAGCGTGGTGAATTCCTCCGGGATAGCCTGTCGCCACGCCGTACGGCTCGACGTCGGCGATGACCACGGCGTTCGCCCCGATCCGCGCGTGTGCGCCGATCTTGACCGGCCCGAGGATCTTGGCCCCGGCGCCGATATCGACATGGCCGGCAATTTCGGGAACCCCGCCGCGTCCGCGGCTGCCCAGCGTGACCTGGTGGAAGATCAGGCAGTTCACGCCGATCCTGGTATCCGGATGGATGACGATGCCGTTAGGGTGGGGCATCAGCAGCCCGCCGCCGATCTGGCAGTTAAGCGGTATTTCCGCCCCCGTAACCACGCTCCAGAAGCGGTAACGCAAGACGATGAACTTGCAGCACAACGTGCCGAAAGGCCCGCCACGTGCGCGCCAGAACTGATAGCGCCGGATCGTCAGCAGCAGCTTGCGGCCGGGGTCCCAGAACTGCCGGGGCCGTTCCCGGCGCCAGTCGGGAACATCGGCGCTGATCTGTTCGATAGCCTGATCCACCTGAACTGCACCTGTCCTGATATTTAACCAGATAGCGGATGACCCGGCCTGTTGGAAGCGCCTGGCGTCCAGGGCGCAGCTACCGATCGTTGATGGTCGTGTGTTCCGCAATTCCCGCGCGTGTCGATCCCATCGCGTTGGTATTTCATTTGGGGGCGGGGTATTAATCACATATATTAAATCGAATTCACTCGGCAACATTTTCGTAGTAGATCGCTTACCATTGGTTAATCATGTGATGGAGCCCCGCGGGTGCGCCGGGGAAGATTTGAAGTTCGTGGAGCATTTATGTTGAAGACGTTGCGCACCCCGCCGGCTGCGGCCGATTTTTCCGAGCAGCGCGCAGATCCGCCATCGGCGTGCGCCTCTCCGGACGACCTTTCGCGCAATGTATTTGGCCTGCTCGGCATCCCCGTGGATGCGGTCGATTTTCCCTCGTTGCTCGGATCGATGGAGCTCGCAACGAATGCGGGCTCGCCATTTCTGATTTCGACGCCCAATGTCAATTTTCTCGTCAAGAGCCAGAGCAACCGTGCATTTCGGGAATCCATGCTGCTCAGCGATCTCTGTCTTGTCGACGGCATGCCGTTGATCTGGATCGCCAAGCTGCTGCGCATCCCGATCCATGAGCGAATTGCGGGCAGCGATCTGTTCGGACGGCTCAAATTGGCCAATAAGGCCGGCCGGCGTCTGCGCGTTTTCCTGCTGGGCGGGGCTGAAGGGCTCGCCGCCACGGTCGGCGCCCGGCTGAATGAGGAGAGGGGCGGGCTCGAATGCGTCGGCGTGCTCAACCCCGGTTTCGGTACGATCGAAGAGATGAGCTCGCCGGAAATAATCAATGAAATAAATGCCAGCGATGCAGATTTAATTGCAGTATTCTTTGGTGCGGAGAAAGCGCAGACGTGGCTGCTGCACAATCACTGGCGTCTGCGTCCGCCGGTCCGCGCCCAGTTCGGTGCCACCATCAATTTCGAAGCTGGAACCGTCCGGCGTGCACCGCCGATGCTGCGCAGCACCGGGTTCGAGTGGCTGTGGCGCATCAAGGAAGAGCCGTATCTCTGGCGGCGTTACTGGAACGACGGCAAGGCCCTGCTCGGGATAATGGTCAACTCAGTGCTGCCCCTTATGCTCAGTGAGCGGCGAGCGCGGAACTTGAGCAAGCTGGCTGTTACGCGAAACGAAGATCACAGTTCCGTAACCATTGCCTTCTCCGGAGCCGCAGTGGCCGCGCATGCCGACGGTGCGATCGAGCAACTTCGGGACGCACTCGATAGCGGCAAGCGAATAATCGTTGATCTGTCGAATACGCAGTACATCGATGCCAGGTTCTTCGGGTTGTTCCTGATGGTCCGAAAGCAATTGGCCGGCCGAGGGCAGAAGCTGCTGTTTACCGGCGTCTCTGCCGGCCTGCGACGAATATTCCGCCTGAACAGATTCGAATTCCTCCTGTCACAGGAAGTGTGATAGCGGAGGAGGCGGACGATTATCCGGCCGGGTACGGCCGCACGGCATTTAATTCAGGGCAAAAAATGAAGCAGCCAGCCGGTCAGATCTTTCACGTTCGCTGCGGCGTTGCGCTCCTGCTCGTGACTCTTGTCGCAGGTTGCGGATCGCCCGAAGAGCGCGCGCAAGGTTACTATGAGAGCGGAATGGCTCTCATCGAAAAGAAGGACGACCTCGAGGCTCGGAAAGAACTGCTGAAGGCCGTCAAATACAAGAGCGACAAGGTCGAGGTCTGGAGGGCACTTGCGGGCGTCGATGAACGAACAAAGGGGCCTGCGCTCTTTCTCGATCTGCGCCGCATCGTCGAGCTCGATCCCAACGATCTGAATGCGAGATTGAAGCTCGCCCGGATCATGGTCGGTGGCGGAGCTGCCGAAGCCGCGCTTCGTGTCGTCGATGCCGCCAACGAAGGCGACAAGCCAAGCGCGGAACTCCACGCATTGCGGGCGATCATCCTTCTTCGTACAAACGACAATGCCGGCGCCGTCCGCGAAGCGCAGCGCGCCTATGATATCGATCCGACCAACGTCGACGCGATCGCGTTGCTCGCCTCGAAAAAGGTCGCGGAAGGCGATGTGGATGGTGCACTGAAGCTGCTGGATTCAGTTGCGGCCGGATCCAAGGACGAAACGCGCATTACGCTGCAGAAGATCGATGCGTATGTGCGCAAGAGGGATCTGGCAACGGCCGAAGAGCTGCTGCGCAAGCTGATCGCACAGAATCCTCAGGAGGCCGCATACAGCGGCCAGCTTCTGCAGCTTCTCATCGCGCAGCGAAAGTTCGCAGAGGCCGAGAAGGAGTTTCGAGCGAGAGCCGCAGCAAGTCCGGCCGACAGCAAGATCGGGCTGGACCTTGTGCGCTTCCTGGCCGCCACGAAGGGGGCGGATGCCGCCAGGACCGAGTTGGAGGCACGCATCAAGGCAGGTGGCGATGACTTCGACTACCAGATCGCTCTGGCTGAACTCAATCTTGGACAGAACCGGGCGGACGACGCGGTGCAGGCCTTGCAAAAGCTGGCCAGCACGGCAGCCACACCCGATAAGAAGCTCGCCGCGCAGGTCAAGCTTGCGGAGGTCTATGTCGCAAAGAACGACAGAGCGGCTGCCGAGCCTTTGATTGCAGACACCCTCGCGAAGGACCGCCGAAATGCCGGCGCGCTGCGGCTGCGGGCCGCGATCAGCATCGACAAGGGCCAGTTCGACAGCGCCATTTCCGATTTGCGCGAGGCACTCAACGATCAGCCCAAGTCGGTTGACCTGCTGTCTTTGATGGCCGTGGCGTACGAGCGCAGCGGGAAGGGCGAACTGGCCGATCGTCAGTATGCCGACGCGCTGAAATCGTCCAACCTCAATCCCGATGTCGTCCTCCGATACGTCGCGTTCCTGCAGCGCAAGGGCGATGCGGCCCGGGCCGAAGAGATCCTGATGGAAGCCGCCAATCGCAACTCCAGCAATCTGCAGATTTGGTCGTCGCTCGGGCAGGTCAAATTGAGCCGCCAGGACTGGTCGGGAGCCCTGGCGATCGCAGACGCGATGGGACGCGTCGACCAAGGGCGTGTGATTGCTGATCAGATCCGCGCTGCAGCGCTCGCGGGCCAGAACAAGATCGACGAAAGCATCGCAGCGCTGGAGTCTGCGAACAGGGCGGCGCCGGACGCGCTACAGCCGGCACTTGCACTTGCCTCGGCCTATGTGAAGCAGGGCAAGCCGGACAAGGCGTCGGCGCTGCTGCAGGGAATGAGCGACAAAGTTCCGGCTAACGCCCAGGTTCTCGTTTTTTTGGGACAGGCCAAGCTGGCGGAAAAAAAGAACGACGAGGCGCTGCAGAACTTCAAGAAGGCGATCGCGCAGCAGCCGAAGGAGCCGGCGGGGTACACGGCCTTAAGCGAGCTCTATATCCGAAACAAGGACTATGATGGCGCTGACAAGGTGCTGCAGGCCGGACTTGTAGAGTTGCCAGGGAATGTCGCTTTCCGTCTTTCATTGGCGGGATTGCAGATCATGCGCGGAAACCATGACGCCGCAATAACTCAGTACGAGGCGTTTCTGCAGGATCAGCCGAATTCCCTGGTGGCGATCAACAATCTGGCCAGCCTTTTGCTGGACAGCCGGACTGACAAGCCAAGTCTCGACCGCGCTTATGAACTATCGGAAAAGTTCAAGGGGTCCAATGTCCCGCAGTTTTTGGATACTTGGGGGTGGGCTCAGTACAGGCGCGGTGATTTCAAGGGCGCGATCGCCACGCTTGAGACGGCCGCGGCGGGGGCGGCGAATCTTCCGGCGGTCCAGTATCACCTTGGCATGAGCTATGCGGCGGCAGGGCAACCCGAAAAAGCGGCCGAACGGTTCAAGACTGCATTTGCACTGGAACCGGACGGGACCCCGCTAAAGGACAATATCCGCTCCGCGATGAAATGAATGCTCGCGGGGAACGTTCGCATAGGCGGATAGCGGCTGCCTTCCTGTCGGACAAAGGTGGCAAGGGCTTTTCGGAAATCGTTCCTGCCTGAGGGGGGCGGTGGGGACGATTCAAGGATCGGCCGTTCCGCCCTAGTTGCCGGAAGGCAGGATAGTCCAGTTGTGCGTCACGACGAACATCAGGCTGTGAGAGTCCGCAGGCCCCGTGCCGGCGACCGTAGGCGTGCCGGTGATCGGATCAATAATGGTGGCACCGCCGGTGCTCGCGAACCGGTGTTGGTAGCGGTAGGTGGCGGACGCCAGCCATTCTCGCGTCAGAGTGTAGCTGTAGGTCGCCGACGCTGACGCGTAGTCCGTCGTCGTGGTCGCGATCTGCCGGTTGCCGCTCGCTGAAAGCGTGAGAGAAGAGCGTGAATTGATGCTGTGGCTCAGCGATGCCGCAATCGAATCGCGCTTGAACAAAGAACCGACGACGCTCGGTCCAACCGACTGGCTGGCGGTGACGGACAAGGTTGTGCTCTTCAGCACGCGATAGGTGAGTACCGCGTCGCCGATCCAGTCGGCCACCGAACTCGATACCGGTGTAGCCGAATTCGTACCTCCGAATGGCGAGCTGGAAACCCCTCGATCGGTCACCAGATAGGCAACGCCGGCATTGGCGCGAAACGAAAGCACCGCCGACAGCGTCGTATCGAACCCGACCTGATCACGAAAAATCTGGACCTGGGTATTAAGAGCGTTGCCGTATTCGAGCAGCTCATATTCGGAAGACAGGTTGATCGCCGTGACCGGGCTCAGCTGCCGGCGCCAATTGCCGCGCGCAAGCGTGTCCGTGAACGGCGTGCCGCCGCTCGACGGCTCATAGCTCGTGCGGCTGGACGTGGCGAACAGCGACACGGTGTCGATTGAAGTAATCGAACGATCGATGCCACCGGTTGCCGTGAGGCGATCGATGAAGCCTGAACCTGGCACGGAGACGCCGAGATCGTTCAGGAGCGCCAGTGACGTGCTCTGCTGTCGCCAGACCGCCTCGACATACTCCCGGTCGAATCTGGTCTTCTCCCTCTGCTCGTAGCGCGCCCTGAATCCGTAGTTCAGAAACTCCGAGGCGCCGGCAACGCCCGGACCCCAGTATTTTTTGTAGGAGCCGTCACCCGCGAAATTGAATTTGGACGTGGGAGTGCGCGCCTCCGCGTCGGCGGTCAGTGTCGTATAGGAGCCCACCGATCCCGCGGGCGAGGTACGCAAGAACTGATTGCTGTTGAATTCGACGGCTTCCGATTCGCTGGCCTTTATCGACCAGTCAAACGCAAATGCCACGGACGGCGCCATGCCAAAGCACACCGAGACTGCTATGGCAGCTCTCTTCACGTTGCTTCTCGCCCCCGCCGAACGTCAGGCCTCACTCGAACAAACGCCGTTCCGGAACCATGATGACATCACCGGCCCGCAAGGTGATGTTACCTTCCAAATCGTCACCGGCCTCATAAGCCCGGTAATTAAACATGAAAATTGTTTCGTCGCCGCCGGGGCCCTTGCGGCGCACCTGGATCCGATTCTTCGCGGCAAAGGGGCCGACGCCGCCGGCCAGGGCGATCGCCTGCATCAGGGTCGTCTTCTGCCTGACCACGTAGGAGCCCGGCTTGATGATCTCGCCGGTGATGAAAATCTTCGGCTTGAGGTCGTCCTCCGGGATCTCCTTCGGGGCGGCGATGACCGCGACGGTGACGTCCAGATTCTCGTCCTTGTAGTTGTTCTTCAGCTTGTTCTTGAGAATGTTTTCGAGCGCCAGCGGCGTGAGCCCGCGCGCCCGGATATGGCCTGCAAGGGGAAATGCAATTTCACCGGAGGGGTCGACGACAACCGTCCGGTCGAGCTTCGGATCCTGCAGGACCGAAATGCTCAGACTGTCGCCCGACTTCAGGGTCTGCGCTTTCGCCTCCGGAATCAGGAAGGCAACACAGAGCAGTGCCAGCAGGATTCGCATGTCATTTCCCCCAATCGTCGACAAAAAAGCCCGTAAACAAAGACATTTAGGCCGTCGTGTAGGGATTTTCCCGAACACGCAGCCCGACGTTCAATCCTAGGGGAAGCTAATAGAAAACAAATACTTAGGGAACCCGCGAGAACTTTTTCACCGGAAAAATGCTATACTGTTGCTTGTCTGCAATAACATCCCGGACAATATGATCCGAAATTACCCGTTGGTCGTTGGCAAAGCCATAAACCAGCGCTGTGTCGCACAGGACGTTAATCATCCGGGGGATTCCGCCGCTGGCGGAAGCGATCAGGGAGCAAGCCTCCTGGGTAAAGAGGGGGCGGCGGGCGCCGACGGCCTGGAGGCGGAAGGCGATGTAGTTGGCGACCTCCCGCTCGTCGAGGGGGCGGAGGTGGAAGTCGGAGGAAATCCGCTGTGCGAACTGGTGGAGCTGCGGCGCCAGGAGCAGGTCGCGGAGCTGGGGCTGGCCCACGAGAATCAGCTGCAGGATCTGGAATTTGTCGGCGTTAATATTGGAAATCATCCGCAAATGCTCGAGTGCTTCCGGCTCGAGGTTCTGCGCTTCATCGATGATTAATATGGTCCGCCGTCCATTGGCGAATTGACCGTATAGAAAATCTTGTAACCTCTTGAAAAGATTTGGATAATCTCCCTCGAAGGACTGCCCGAGCGACATCAGGATCCATTGCAGCAGTTCCTGCCGGCCCTGGGGAGAATTCGAGATCAGGCCGATCGTGATCGCCGGACTGACCTTTTTGAGCAAATGGCGGACGAGGGTGGTCTTGCCGGAACCGATTTCGCCGGTGATGACGGTGAAGCCGGCATTGTTCATGACGCCGAATTCCAGCATCGTGAACGCCATGGAATGCATCTTTCCCCAGTAAATCAGATCGGGGTCGGGGAGAATTGAAAAAGGTTTCTCCCTTAACTGATAAAATGCCTCGTACATTGAACTTCCTTAGCCCGGCCGTAGACCCCTTATAGCGTAATTCGGGGAATTACCCTGCTTCCCCGACCGATTTCTCTGATCTACGTAAATTTGCCAAAGGCGGCCGCCGACGGAACCAGCATTAAGATTGAAATTTGAAAGTCCTGCAGCCGATCAAGTATTCATTAAATCCCTGCAAGATCGATGCTAGATTGTGGGTTCGGAGCGAAGCGCCGACCGATCATTTTCACGCTACCTACGTAGCCCTAGCCGGCTCGCAAACAGACGCTCGGACGATCGATGTTGCAAAAAGTTGAATTTGAGGACGATTTCCAGGCGCCGCAAGAGGACCGCAGCTATCTATTTCGGCCCGCTTTCTATTGGGAATTGTTCAAGCGACGCTGGGTCTATTTCGTATTGCCGTTCGTCACGATCCTGGCCGCCGGTGCCGCGGTGGCATTGCTGTGGCCGCCGACCTACCTTTCCGAAGGCAAGGTCCTCGTTCAGTCGCAGCAAATCCCGTCCGAACTCGTCCGGCCGACCGTCACGAGCGCGGCCCAGGAACGCATTCAGGTCATCCAGCAGCGGACGATGACGCGGGACAATCTCATCGCGATCGCCGACAAGTTCAAACTGTTTCCCGAGAAGCGCGCATTGATGTCGCCGACCGAACTCGTCGAGGCGGTCAAGAAGAACACCAAGATTGCGCCTGTCGACCTTCAACTGGACTTCAAGCAGCGCACCCGCGCTGCGATGGAAAATCCCACCATCGTCTTCTCGGTGGGATTTGAATACGGCAATGCCGCGGTTGCGACCCAGGTTGCCAACGAATTGATGACGCGGATCCTGAACGAGGATCTTCGGGACCGGACCAGCCGCGCCACGGACACGACGAAATTTCTGGCGCGAGAGGTGCAGAGACTTCAGGCTGAGAACAATGCGCTCGATGCCAAGATCGCCCAGTTGCGGCTCACGCAGGGCAAGCCCGCATCGGGCGGCCCTGAGCAGCCGACGACGCTCACGCAGCTGAAGGCCGAGTTGATCCAGAAGGGCGCGCTGTATTCGGAACGCCACCCGGCCATCCAGTCGCTGAAGAAGCAGATCGAGGCCCTGGAAAAGGTCGCCGCCGCGCCGCCGCCTTCGAATGACGCGGCAACGGCCGCCAGCCTTGAAGCCATGGTCGCGCAGCAGGAGAGTTTGCAGAAGAATCTCGACGCCGCCTCGGCAAAATTGGCCGCCGCGCGGCTCGGCGAAAATCTCGAAAAGGACCAGCAGTCCGAAAAGCTCGAAATCATCGAGCAGCCCGCCATCCCGCAGGATCCCGTCAGGCCCAATCGGCTGAAGGTCCTTATGCTGGCATTGGCAGCCGGTTTTGCCGGCGGAGCAGGGCTGATATTCCTGGTCGAGATCATGGATAAGGGCATCCGCAGGAGCAATGATCTCCTGTCGGTGGTCGATGGCAAACTGATCCTTTCAATTCCCTACATCGCGACCGCAGCCGAATTGCGTGCGAAGCGGCGACGAATGTATGTCCTTCTAGGCACTTTCGCGCTGATTGTGATTGGACTGTTGACGGTCGCCTATCTGTTCCTTCCACCTCTCGATCTGATCATTGCCAAGGCCAGGGTCGGGCTGTTTCGATAATCGCGGAGTCATGCAGTGGATTCAATAAAGCAGGCTGTCGAACTCGCGCGAGCTGCGGAGGCAGTGTATCATCCGGGAACGTTGGGCGGGCCTGCCCTGGCGGTTGACGGGCAACTGCACCGTTCTGCCGAGTCGCCGTACAACGAAGTGCGTCTGAACGCCGATCATCTCGAAGCCAATCGAATCGTGGCCTACGGCACCTCGGGGCAGAACGGCCGATATTACGACATGCTGCGCACCCAGGTGCTGCAGGAGATGGACAAGAAGAGCTGGCAGTTTCTGGCCGTGACGTCGCCGACGGCCGGGTGCGGCAAGAGCGTAACGGCGTGCAATCTCGCGCTGAGCATTTCCCGGCTTCCCGAACGATCGGTGCTGCTGGTCGACCTCGATCTGCGCCGGCCGGCGGTTGGAAAATATCTCGGCATCGGCGGGCAGGGCGGTGTTCTCAACGTCCTCGAAGGGCGCACGCCACTTTCGTCGGCCGTTCTGCAGGCCAGCATTGGACCCAACAGAATGCTGGTGTTGCCCGGATCGGTCTCGTCGAATTCTTCGGAATGGATGGCGTCGCAGACGATGGGCGCGTTGCTCCAGACCATCAAGCGGGACTTCCGGTCGCGCATCGTCATCTTCGATCTTCCGCCGCTGCTGCTTGGCGACGATGTGATCTCGATCTTGCCGCGGATAGACGCGACCTTGCTCGTGGCCGGCATCGGCAGCACGTCCGTTTCCGATATCAAGGAATGTCAAAAGCACCTTCAGCGCACGCCGGTCGTCCGTGTCGTCGTCAACAAGGTGACCGAGGCCGTCGGGTCATATTACGCCTACTACTAACGCCTTCTACAGGCGCAGGTCGGCCGGCAGGAACGCGGCAATTTCCGCGGCGGGAACGAAGTATTTCGCGATATCCCGGGTTTCCGCCTTTGCGGCACCGAGGCGGGTCTGCGATTGCGAGATTTTCCGGCTCATGATGCCGAGCAGGCACTTGTGCTTGACGTCGAATACCCCTGATCCGGAATTACCCGTACGAGCCACATCGGCGATCACCGTGCTGAACCGCTTGCGGGTTTCGATCGGCAGCCGATCGGGCGCGAGAATATGGGAGCGCACGGCAGAGTTGGGGACGATGGTTACGACTTCCTGTCCGGGTTTCGGCGGATCGGTGCATATCGCGTTTCGACGAAGCCGCAACCGCACCGGAAGGAGCTCCTCTTCGACCGATAGAAGCGTCAGATCCGTCCCTTCGAAACTGCCTTCCTTGACGACGCGCGTCGGATATTCCGATCCGGCGATTGCGATCTTGGGCCGCGTCAGCCAGCTTCGGCCCGCTACGTGCGCAGCGGTGATGAACAGGCCTTTTCCGAGATAGATGCCGGCTCCCGGCCCCCAGCTCTGCATCGGCGTCTGATGGATGCTTACCGCATATGGCAGCAGTGTATCGTCAGCGCCTTGCGCGCACGCCGGCTGCGAGAGAACCGTCAGAAGAACAGCGCCGCAGAGCAATGGGACGCGCAGCAATATTGAGGTGAGTCGAACGGACGCCAAAAACCACCTGCCAATTTTGCGCGCCGCGGTTCTCAGCTTGCGCCGGTGAAGAACCTGAGTTCCTGAGGCGGAACGGCGGCTAGCAGATCACGGATGAACTGGTCCTGCAGCTTGAATGATACATCCTTCGGCAGTCCGATCGTAGAGACCCTGATCAGGGCGCCGTCGGGAATGATCCCGCGCAGGCCATATTTCAAACGGCTGAGCTGATGATCGACGACGCCGTTGGCGATGTCATTCCCGACCCGCAGCCAGTAGGTCACCGGTTCGAAGCGGGACTCCCTGGCCGCAATCAATCGGGTCATCTTGATGGGTTGTGCACCGTTGCGATAGCTGATTGCGGCGTCAGCCTTCTCCGAAATACGGAAGCCATTGGCGGTGTAGCAAATCTCCGGACGGTGGGACTTCAGCCGATAGTTCTGCACCGGGCCGTAGGCGACCATCAGCATGACGATGTTGCCGTGTCCGTCCGTGTAGCCGCGACCGACCTCCTGGCTGTAGATCTTGCCTGCGAGCGGGTCCGGCTGAACATAAGCATCCGGATCCGCCGGGCGGACCGGGCTGATTTCCGGAACCAGTGTCCAGGTTCCGAACTGGCGCGGGATGACGGATTCAAGGCTGGGGGATGCCGATGTGCGGGCCATCAGCTGGCGCGGCGCCAGCACGGTTGCAAGGACGGCGCACCCCACGATTGCAAGACATGCCAGTATGATCTGAATTCGAGGGAATTTCATTGAGGCCCATACATCTTCGAGAGTTAATTGGATCAGCCGTCTCGTATCAGGATATACTTCGGCAGGCTTATTTGCAGTCAAAAGAAAGAGATAATCGGCCAGTTTAACAGAATTAACATAAATAACGGAAATTGCAGCAAAAAAGCGTTATAGGCTCGACCGGAAGCGGCCGGCTGGTTAGTCATATCGGCATCAGGGCACGGCTGGCCTGCTATAAATGCCTTCCGGTCCATTTTGGATGCGCGGAGTTCCTGGATGAAGGGTATGTCCATCAAGATCGCCCGGCTTGCTGTTTTGCTCGCCTGCAGCGCGGTCGCCTTGGCCGGGTGCGGCAAGAAGAGCGACCAGCCTGCGGCTTCAAAAGGGCAGGTGGTTGCGCGGGTCGGCGAGGAAGTCGTGACCATCCAGGATCTCGAAAACGAGTTTCGCTGGGCGAGCGTGCCGCCGGACAAGCAGAAGGAGCCCGAACTCGTCAAGCGCGTGCTGGGCGAACTGGTCGTGCGCAAATATCTGCTCCGTCAGGCCATGTCCGCGAAGCTCGATCGCGAGCCGGGCGTTCTGCTGGACCTGTTGAGGTCGCGCGAGCAGATTCTCGAGAATGCATATGTGCAGCGGGCAGCGGCAGCCAAGGCGCCGGGCAAAGCGGACATCGACAGGTATATCGCCAACAACCCGGCGAAATTCGCCGGCAGGAAGCTGCTGAGCGTTGAACAGATCGCATTTCCGCTCGGGCCGACCACCCAAACCTTCATCGAAGCGAACAAGGATGCCAAATCGCTCGACGAGATCGACGGGAAGCTTACCGCGGCCGGTATCCCGCATGGCCGGCAGATGGGCGTGCTCAACAGCGGCGATTTGCCGCCGGACTTTTACGGATTGATCGAGGCTAAGAAGGCCGACGACGTATTCTTCGTTCGCTCGGGCCAGAACGGCATGTTCTTCAAGGTCAAGGGCGAGGAGGCGCGCCCGCTCGAAGGCGAGGCCGCAGCCAACATGGCGCGGCAACTAATGCGCGCCGACGCGGTCAAGGCCGAATTGGGCATCGCGGCTTACTCTGCGAATCTCGAAGCGAAATACGAAGGTGAGTACGCGAAGATCATGCAACCGGGCGATGGCAAGAAGAACTGAACGCTGAATATGATCGCGCCGCCGCAAGATATTCCTCGAGGCGATATTGAATGTCGACGTTTTTTGATGTGTTGACCGTTACCTGTTTCGTGGCCCTGGTGATTGCGTTCTTCCAGTTCACCGAGCGAGACAATCGAACGTTGCTGCACTTCATGCTCGCGGGCATCGTATTCGCCGTCGCCAACCAGGTCGGTAATGCCGGATCGTTCTATCTTGCGATGGTTTTAATTCTGGCCGGCGCTGGTTACGCGGTTTTGATAGCCCGGAGGTGAGCGGCTTGTTCCATTTAATGCTATCAGTAGACTGAGATTTGGAACCTGTTGGTATTGGAATGACATATTCGCAAGTAATTCCATCGGCAAAGGCGGGTTTTCTCGGCCCTTTTTTGTGGCCGGCGCTGCTTGGCGCCTCGGTGATCGCCGCCTATGCCCAGACCGTCCTGAGTTTGATCGACGGGCCCTGGCAAACGGAGCAGGAGGGACATGGTCCGCTCATCATCGCCGCCTCGCTCTGGCTGATCTGGCAATCGCGCGAAAAATTGCGGGCCGTTGAAATCTCTCCGGCCCCCGTCATGGGATGGCTCGCTCTCCTTGGCGGCCTCGCCATTCTCTATCTCGCCCGCATCCAGCAAGGGCTGGTGACTTTCGAAACCTTTTCCCTGATCCCGGTCATCGTCGGATGCGTCCTGATTTCGGCCGGATGGCCGGCGCTTCGGGTGCTCGCGTTTCCGATCGGCTTCCTGATCTTTGCCGTGCCGATGCCCGACTGGCTGGTCGACGCCGTTACGGTTCCGCTCAAGGTCTTTATTTCCAACGTCGTTACCAACGTCCTCTATGCGACAGGTTTTCCGGTGGCGCAGAACGGCGTCATGATCATGATCGGAACCTATCAGCTCCTGGTCAAGGATGCCTGTTCCGGGATGAATTCGATCTTTGCGCTGTCGGCGATCGGCGTTTTCTACGCCTATGCGTTTCGCTGGCAGGAGAAGGTCCGGAGCTTTTTGCTTCTCGCAGCAATTATACCCATCACCGTCATCGCAAATTTCTTTCGCGTTTTCGCATTGGTCCTGATCGCATACTATCTGGGGCCTGACATGCTCGAGGGGATCGTGCACGACATGACCGGCATCGGCCTCTTTGTCGTCGCGGTCATTCTCCTGTTCCTGTTCGACGCGTTTCTGGGCCTTTGTTTTGCGCTGGTGCGCCGTCTCCGCAACCGCACCGCGCCGGCAACAGCGGCGTAGCTCCGAACGTCGACGGCGCCAGATGGGTCGCCCGTTGAGGCGCCTTACGCTTGCGCACGTGTTTTCTGTGAGGTGGCTCGTTCGCCGCGGCCTTGCTAAGCTCGTCTGCCTCAACCCCGTTTGCTGACGAAGGTCGCCGTGAGCCGAACCTATGCCATACCCGACCTTCATGGCCGGCTGGACCTGCTGGATCGCGCAATCGAGGTGATTGCGCGGCATGCTGAGGGGGCTGCCTCCACGATCATAACCCTGGGCGACTACGTCGATCGTGGACCGCAGAGCAGGCAAGTCATCGAGCGTCTCATCAATTGGAGACCGGACGTATCGAAGGTTGTCAATCTGAAGGGCAACCATGAAGCCATGATGTGCGCGGTCTGCGAGAACAGGGCGGAACTCGACTGGTGGATCAGGAATGGCGGAGGTGAGACGTTGGCATCGTACGGCCAAAGCCCGACGCTTCCCGATCTGCGGGCGATCCCCGCCGACCACCTGAACTGGATTGTCGATCTGCCGCTTCTGCACGTCGATCGGCACAGAATATTCGTTCACGCGGCGATCGATCCCAAAGCCCCGCTCGACCGGCAAAACGAGGAAACGTTGCTCTGGAAGCGTTATCCGGCCGGCGCCGATGTCGGACACGGGCATCGCCATGTCGTCCACGGTCACCATGCAGATCGGGACGCGCCACGTGCAGGCAGGCACAAGACCAACCTCGACGGGCTTGCCTGGAAGACGGGCCGGCTGGTCATCGGGGTATTCGAGGATGACCGGCCCGGCGGCGCCTCCGAATACCTGGAGGTGTTTGGCCGCGAAATGTAGGACGGGTTCGCCTCGGGCCGTGCAGTACGCCCCGGGCGGTCAATCCGTCGCAGGTCATATCGTTTTCACGATACGAATAGGCCATCGGCACCAGGCTCAAATAAATGCCTGCGACAACTTCCAATTAAAGTTTAATTCCTTTTGGGTGGCCGCGCGTTTCCGCTAATATTCGGAAGCGAATCAGTGCCGCGTTCGTTTTCACACGAAAATTTCGGGAATTTTGATGTTCACGAAGATGAACTCGGCTGCCCTGGCGGCGGCGCTTGTGCTGTTTGCAGGCACGGGCAATGCGAACGCAACCGCGGTCACTTACACTGACTTCGCCTCGTGGAGCGCGGCCGTGCCGGGCTACACCACACTTGAAATCCCCGATCCGACAAGCCCTCTCGGGTATGACCTTCTTGGAGCCGGCACCGCCTCCGTCACATATAATGGCGTGCTGTTTTCAACGAGCGCCGCCCGGGGCAACGGAGAGTTCTACAACGTTGGTCCCGATTACGCCGGGTCCAACGGACCTTCTCCGGTGTTGTCCTCGCAAGGACAGACATCCGGCGTTGCCAACATCCTGATCACGCTTGCCGCGCCGGTGAAGGTATTTGCCTTGAATTTCGATACGTTCTTCGGGACCAACGTCAAGTTCTCACTTTCCAACGGCTATACGGTCACGCTGCCCAGCGTCGGAAATGCTTACGATCTCAAAAGCTTTTTCGGCGTGATCGACGACCATGCGTTCCAGACGATTTTGCTCACCTCGTCGGACACCGCTCTCAATATCAATGCTCTTAAATTGGGCGCGGTGTCTTCCGTTCCGGAGCCGGCGACCTGGGTCATGCTGGTGCTCGGTTTCCTCGGCATTGGTGTTTTCGCCGCTCGGCGGCCCGCGCGCCGTGGAACGGCGCACTGACGACAGGGCGCAGGCAGGACGCGCCGGCGGCGGTCCGGCAGATTTATTCGATGTGAATTGCCCGCCAAGGCGAAATCGGAGCGGGAGCGGGGGGATGGAGAATTAAATGATTTCGTCAAGAGCGAACATGCTGGCGGCTTGGGCGCTTGCGGTGGGATTGCTGATCGGCTCCAGCTTAAATCCAGCCAATGCGATTGTCGTCTCAAGTTCGGATTTTGAGGTCGTTGAGACCGCAGGTCCCGGCAACACGGGTCATTACACCGTCGTCAATAATTCGGTTTCCGAATACATCTACGGATTTTCCGTCACGAATCCGCTCGCCTCGAGCGTCGATGACTGGACGACGGAGCCGGGCTGGATCGCAGGCAAGACGCCCTTGTTGTTTTATCCCAAGACCGGATTCGGCTACCTGACCGCCCCGGGCTATTGGACCTTTTCGCGGGGGCGTTCGGTTTTCCATGTCAGCCCGCTGACCATCGGACCAAGCGAGAGCTCGAGCAATTTCTTTTTTGGAACGGCAGAACTGGCGAGCGTTGTGACGTTGCTCCTGGTCGATGCGAAGGGAAATTTCTCGTCGATCAGCTTCGACGCCACGCCGGCTGTGCCGGAGGCTTCGACCTGGGCCATGATGATCCTGGGTTTTGCCGGCATCGGCGCGCTGGCTTATCGCCGGCGCCGCCAGGGCTTTGCGGCGGCCTGAACCGACCCCGGAAACGCCAAGGCCGTCCCAGGAGCGCTTTCGCTGCCCGTCACATGCGATGAGCGTAGGCCGGGTGCCACGTATGCCGGCTAGAAGCAGCGGCGCCCCTGACGATCATGAAGCACGTAGTCCGTTCCGGGCGACGGATAGTAGAGTTCTCCGCATGCGCCGGAATTGACCGGAGCGCCCAAAATATCAAGTTTTCTGTCCAGCGCGTTCGGGGAGGCGGTCTGATCGCTGCTTCCACGCCCGTAATATTGTCCACTGTACTGGCCGCTGAATTGCCCGCCATACTGGCCGGCGTACTGCCCGCCATATCGGCCGCTGTACTGCATATTGACCTGCCCGATGGCCGGCTGCATCGAGCCGATCATCGCCGCAACTAACAGAGAAAGCCGTATCCTCATTTCACTTCCCTCAAAGTAAGAGGGGCAACTGGCGCTACCGGCAATTGCCGGCCCAAGGGCGAGCCTAGGCTTCGATCAGGGCGACCAGCTTAGCCGCTTCCTTGTCCACATCATGGCGCTGCAAGACCCTTTGGCGGGCACTTTCTCCCATTTGCGTGATCGCTGCAGGCGCTGCTGCGAGGCATTCCTCCATCGCCGCGGTCAACCGTTCAACCTCACCGGCCGGAACCAGCCAGCCGTGCTCGTCCTGTTGAACGAGTTCCGGAATGCCGGCAACGAACGTGCTGATGACCGGTCTGCGCAGGGCCATGGCTTCCATGATAACGACCGGCAGGCCTTCGGCGAAACTCGGCAATACCAGCGCGCGGGCGGCGAGTATTTCGGCCCGTACCTGGTCACTGCTGATCCAACCGGTTATTCGCACGATATCTGTCAGCTTGTACTTTGCGACAAGCTCTTCAATTTCGCCGCGCATCTCACCGTCGCCGGCAAGCACCAACTCGAACTTCAGCCCGCGCTCTGCCAGCAACCGCGCCGCCTCGATCAGGAGCAATTGTCCCTTCTGTTCACACAGGCGGCCGACGCAAACCAATCGTCGCTTGTCGCCGGCCGGCGCGCTCTCATCGGCTTCATGGAAGGCCGGTTCCAGCCCGCAATGAACCACCTTGATCTTCTGCCAACAGGAGTGGGGGGCATTGCGAAAGAGCTGGCTCCGTCCGAACGAGCTGACCGCCACGACAAAGCGGGCCCGCCGGATTTTCTCAGGCAGCGAGATAAACTTCGGCTTGTCGAATTCTTCGGGGCCATGGGCAGTAAAGCTCCAGGGCGGCCCGCCCAGTTCGTGCGCGAGCATCGCAACTTCGGCTGAATTAGTTCCGAAATGCGCGTGCAGGTGCTGCGCCTTTTCGCGCTGCAGCCACAGGGCTACCTGGCATGCTTCGAGCAAATAAATCAGGTGAATAGGCAGGGGACGTTCCGCGCGCAGACCGACCTTCATTGTCAGGATCACTGCCCGAAACAACCCGACGGGATTAGTTACCAGCATGCGCAGGAACGAAAGCACGAGCGGCACGGGCCCGCCGCGCAGGACATAACGCGTGCGAACCTGCTCGCGCTGATCTTCGGAGCCGCGCTGCGCATCGTCCCAACCCCGAACCGATATTCGCAGCACGTCGTGACCCAGGCGTTCGAGCGCTAGAATTTCCCGTCGAATAAAACTGTGGCTGATCGCCGGATAATGGTTAACCAGATAGGCGATCTTCATAGAGGTACCCGGCCTGACCTATTCCAAAGTGGGGCCGAAGTAACCATTCGTGCCCTCCGCCCTATTATCTGCTGGAGAAAACATAGTAGTAATCGGGGCGGAAACGGGATATTTATTTCCGCCTCTTAATTCGCTTTTTTACTGAAAACCGTTAACTCAAACGTTTCGAGATCGGTATTTGTGAAATGTTGATCTTGGCCGCTCTGGCTGGATTGCTCAGCGTTCCCGTCGCTGTGCTGCTGGTTGAAGTCGTTGCAGCTTTCAAGGCGCCAAGACTGGAGCCTTTCGAGGTCAAGGAATTAAATATCAGGAAGCGCGTTGCCGTCATTGTTCCGGCCCATAATGAAAGTTCGGGGCTGGTTCCGACGCTGCAGGATATCAAGGCGCAGCTTGCCACCGGCGACCGCCTGATCGTTGTCGCCGACAATTGCACCGACGACACCGCGGCGGTTGCCGCCGCATCGGGGGCCGAGGTCATCGTCCGCAACGACCCCGCAAGAATTGGCAAGGGATTTGCGATGGGATGGGCGATAACCCATCTCAGCCAGGACCCGCCTGATTTTGTTCTCTTCATCGATGCCGATTGCAGGCTGCAGGCCGATTTGGTCGATGGGCTCAAGCGCGTCTGTCACGAGGTTCAGCGGCCGGTACAGTCGCTTTTCATCATGCACAGCGCTGAAAATTCGCCTGTCAATCAGAGCTTCGCCGAGTTCGCCTGGATTCTGAGAAACTGGATCCGTCCTCTGGGCCTGAGAAACCTTCGTTGCCCGGTTCAACTGATGGGCACGGGAATGATGTTCCCGTGGAGTGCGATCAGCTCCGTTCCGCTGGCAAGCAGTCATCTGGTGGAGGATTTGAAGCTGGGGCTCGACCTGGCGGAAACGGGCAGGGCCCCGTATTTCTTTCCGTCCGTGAAAGTTACCAGCGTGTTCCCGACGAGCGCCAAGGGAACTGAAAGTCAGCGCCAGCGCTGGGTGCAGGGGCATCTTGCCACCATCGGCAGGTTCGTTCCGCGACTTCTGTTCGCCAGCGTAAGGCGCGGCGACAGACATCTCCTTGCACTGGCGCTCGATCTTCTGGTGCCGCCGCTCTCCCTCCTTGCGCTGTTGATCGGCGGGACTGCGATCCTGACATTGGCGGCCGCGCTGCTTGGAGGATCGTGGATGCCCGCCCTGATCGCAGGCGGCAATCTCGCCGTTTTCTTTTTATGTGTTTTTCTGGCCTGGTTTAAATTCGGGCGTCAGGTTTTTCCCGCGCGCGAGGCCCTGTCGTTCGGCGGCTTTGCATTGAAAAAAATTCAATTTTACGGCCGGATGTTGGCCGGCGGGGCGGCGTCCCAATGGATCCGGACTGACCGCTCGACCCCCAATTAACCGATCACTGCCGGTTTTTTTGCAGCTTTCCCCCGAACGGGTCACGCAAGCGTTATCGAACTTCAATAAGAACGCGCCCGACAAAGGTTCGATTGTGTTGGTCGCATCACCCCGCGTTTTGGCTGGCACATCGCTTGCTTGAATTTTCAGGCACGAGGAGGGGGGCCCCCATGAAAGCGCACACCCGCACGACCGTGGACGTTCTGCCAAAGCAAAAGAAGTCGAAGAAGGCCTCACGAAAGCAGCCGGTCGAAACCATTGCAGAGCGGTACCTGGAGTTAAGACGCCTCCGCGAGCGCCTGTCGGAGGCGGAAGCATTGCGAAGTTCCCAATGAAGAATTTACGCCAGAGCCTGGCTCCGCGGCTGTATTTGGCGGCGATCGGGATCGCCATGGTGGGCTGGCTGTGGGCCCTGTTTACCGGCGTGGAATGGCTCCTGGGAGCCTAGCCAGCGCCGGCGCGCTTTGCTGTCGGCATGATGCGCCACTGGCGTGAGTATTTCCGCAGCCGCCATTGCAGGCCGGTGGTGCTCATCAGCCACTCAGTTGGAAAAAGGGACGGCGGGTCGGCTGATCGGCTTGCGAATCGATACGTGGTCGGGTTCCCATTCTGGATAGTGTCGTAATGATGAGCACCTGGGGGGTAGGTTGCGTTAGCCCTATTTTTGGGCTTGTGACCTTCGGGTGGCTGCCGGATGGAGCACGAGGATGGGACCCATGCCGGATAGGCTAACGAGCGCGCTGCTTGCCGCGTTGAATGAATCGACCGAGATCAAGGAAAGCGATTGGCAGCAGCTTGAAAGGGCGCTGCGCGGTCAGCTGGATGCCGGCGACAGCAGGCCGGCTGCCGAGCCGAAAACCAGTTCAGAGAACCGGTTCGCCGCCACGATCTGCTCGGGGATGGCAAAGGTCCGATCGAATTTCGAGGCTGCCGGCTGGGATCCGGCGGAAGCGCCCGGACAGGGTTGATCGGCCGGTCCCGCGGATAATTTAATTCTCTTTTGTCCCGCCAGCGGACTGGCCTGGGCGGGCCTTTTGGCCGCCCGATCTGCTAAACCTTCATTCTGGCGGTCTTTACGAATGCGACCGCCGCTTCTGGTGTCGGAAAGCCATGTGGAAACCCGTCGTCGTTCCGGCCGCGCTGCTGTTGGGCACAACGGCCTTTGCGCAGGAGAGCGGTCGCATCAGGCGGCCGCCGCCTTCTGCCGCCGAGGCCGCACGGATTGCCTCAGAAATGGCCATGAACGATACCTTGCTTCAGAAGGGCGACATCGTCGTCACCGACCGGGGCTTTTTTGTTTTCCAGGGACCGGCGCCGGATGGCGTGACCAACGAGTTCACGCGGGTTCCCGATCTGGATCTGTCCGCAAGCCGGCCTGCTCGTCTCGACGTAAGGCCACGGTCGGACGGCCGGCGCTAGACGCGGCGAATCAGGGTAGTTCAATTAAATAGAAAGTAGTTAATTTGGCGAGTGCCGATTAATGGCCGCTGCCGCGATTATCACGGTCTTTTGAGGATTGAACCTCTCTTCCAGCCGAGGGGACCCATCTGAATGGGGACAAGCACGCTGAAACCGATGGATCGCGCGTTGGCCGACAGGGCCTGGATCAACCGACGCGCGTGCGGCGATGTTTTTGCAGCAACCTTCGCGTTCATGCTGTTAACGATAAACGTTGCGACGGAAGATGCAGCTTTGCACCAGGGAACACCCATGGTAATAAGTTGGTAATGATAAACAATGGTGTTCGATTTAATTGTTCACCTTTTGAGGATTTAATATGTCGCTGCGGTCTCGTTTGCTCATTGCTCTCTCAACAACCGTGCTCGGTTCTACCGCCGCATCCGCGGCGCTGATCGGCGTCACCAGCTACGAGATGAACAATGGCAACGGCGCCTCGCAATATACGACGCCGACCGGCGGTCAGAACTATTTCGACTTCACCTATACGAAGACGGGTGAGGGGGCGCCTACTGTGAACGCCGGCAAGAATGGGTCGATCAACCCCATCCCCTACAACGGCGTGAATGATGCGCCGCTTTCCGGCGGCACCGGCAAACTCACCGACGGGGTGAAGGCGAGCGATAATTTCTCGCTGGTCAGTGGCAGCGACGGCACCATCTCCAACGGTTGGACCGTTGCCGGCTCGAAATATTACGGTGGGCTCAATGGTGCTCCCAGCCAGTATGTCGGCTGGAAATACCAGGACCCAACGATCCTGTTCCACCTCGCCGGCGGGCAAGCAGTGACGACGATTTCGCTTTATGTCGCTGCGAACGGCTCGGGAGGATTGGTCGGCGCGCCGGAGAAAGTAGGGATTACAATCAACGGTTCCCTGCTCGATCCCTCGCTCTATACCATGTCGTCGGCTGCCTATAAGCCGGCCAGCAACCCGTATGCGGGAAGTACCGATCTGATCACGCTTACGCTGAAGAATCCGGTTCCTTCTGCCCTTTCAATTGGGTTGCAGCTTTTCCGCGGACCGCTTCTGCAAGACGGCTACGACTATTGGAACCAGTACTACGATCCCAATACGGGCAAGTTTAACGACACGCTTAGCGGATTTGATCAGAGCGCCTACTTCGCGAATCTCGAGCCCTGGATCATGCTCAGCGAAGTGGAATTCACGGCCGCTGTTCCCGAGCCTTCCACCTGGGTCATGATGATTGCCGGTTTCGCGGGCCTGGGCTTCATGGCCTATCGCCGCAAGGCCAGGCAGCCGGCCTTGGCGACCGCCTAGGGCATGATCCGGAAAAGTGTGAAGCGGTTTTCCGGAAAGATCATGCTCAAACAAAGATCTGAAGTGCGATGACTATTCGTCCAGATCTCATCGCGCTTTAGGCGCTCAAGGCCAGATGCAATACCGCGCAGCCGCCTCCGGGCGGCTTTGCTTTTTTAATTCCAGATTGCAGCCAGAATTCTCGTGGCGGACGACCGCCTCTTGCCTCGGGCGAGGGCTGCGAGCCAAGCCCCACCTACTTTGCATGGGGTTGTTTTTCGCGATTTTTGCTTCGCACCAACCGCGAAACAATCCGTCAGTAGTTGATCGACGTCTGCGCGAAGATGCCTTCGGCCCGCCTGTCGCCAGCGATGCGGAAGCGGTACTGCAGCGTCAGCTCCCAATAGGAGGGCGGCGCGAGATATTTGGTCTCGCCGAACCAATAGCGGAGCGAGCCGCCGGCGCCGACCGAATAGGCTTCATGATTGGCGAAGGAGTCGTCGTAGCTTGCGGCCAGCACCGCATGCGGGAAGAACACCAGATTGCGGCTGATGGGATCGAGGCGGAAGCTGTGGCCGAAGCGACCTTCCGCGATGCCGACGAGCTGGCTCTTCTCGAGGAATTTATCGACCTCGGCATAGACGTACCAGGTCGGCCAGTGGGTATCGATCGCGCGCAGATCGGTCCCGACCGTGTACGAGTAGGCGGCCCGCAACAGTGTATCGTTCCGCGCCGCGTCGCCGAGCGCAATCAGCTTGTCCACTTCGAGAACGAGGTTGTGGTCCGAGAACGGTTTCCAGCGCGCGCCGACCATGCCTTGCGTGGTGCGCAGGCCGGTGGGGCCGCCAGCCTGATCATAGAGCGTTTCGAACAGCCGGCCGAACACCTCGAACAGTGCGCCGTTCCGGTTGCCGAATTCCGGAGGGCGATAATAGAATTCGGTCCCGAGCTGAGAGGTGTAGGTGCTTGCCGGATTGTTCACGACGAGGAACGGGTTCGGCGCCGACCCGACCTTTCCATACGTAACTGAAGTGTTGATGCCCCAGACGCGCGACAGGTCCGAGATCGTGCGGCGGGTTTCGAACAGTTTCTGATCGTCGATGTTGATGCGCCCGTCGGCTTTGGCGTCGACGCCCTCCATGAGATAGGCGATCGCCTTCGGGTTCTGGAACTGACGCATCGCGGTGTAGCCGGCATCGATGGTCGCCCGCGGCGGAAGCTGGCCGCGATCGTGCGCCCGGTCAAAGCGGTGCAGCGCGACCTCGTCATTGCCGACGGCGACGGCGAGATAGGCGAGGTCGGCATCCCGCATCGTGCCGAGGCGGCCGCGCGCAATGGCCTGGTCGAAGAGCGCTCGCGCTTCCGGCTTGCGCTTCAGCTCCAGGAGCGTGTTGATCTGGGCGCGCAGGGCTTCGTCGCGCTGGACCGCCGTTGCGCCAAGGCGCTCGGCGGTACGGAATTCGGCGATCGATTCTTCCTTGCGGCCAAGCGCCTGCAAGGCGTAGGCGCGGCGGATTGCCGTGTCGTAGCTCACCGGCAGTTTCTGCAGCGCACGGAGCGCGCGCATCGGTTCCTTGGCGGCGAGGGCGGCGTCTGCCAGCGACAGCCGAACGTTCCGTGCCTGGTCCGGCGCCAGCCCGCGCTGAAGGGCAGTCTCCCAGTCGGCCATCGCCCCGCGCGGATTGTGCTGGAGGTTCCGGGCGTAGCCGCGCTGGGCGTAGATATCGGCGGTGCCCTGGCCAAGCGCGATGGCCTTGCTGGCGGCCACTTCCGCGTCGGCCGGCCGGCCTGCCGCGATCATGAGATTGACCAGCAGGAGGCGATTGGCGACCGTGTCCGGGCTGGCGTCGATGGCCTTCCTGGCTTCCTCGATGGCCAAAGAGTAGTTTTTGGCCCGGCTGGCCTGATAGGCCTTGCCGGCGGCCTCGAAGCTCTCGGCGGCCTTGTCGACGGGAGGGACCGGGGTCGCAATGCTCTGAACCAGCGGCGCCTCCAGGCTGCATACCGAGCCGTAGGGCGTATCGCGGCAGCTCTGCACCGGCATGGGCATCAGCTTGCCGTCGCCCTTTAGCGTCGCCTTCTTCTCGGCTGCCGCCTCCGCATCGCCGAGGCGCGTGACGACCGCAGGATCGGTCTTCGAGTATTCGGCCAACAATTCCCGGGCCGTGGCGAAATCGCCCGCGGCCAGCGCCGCGTCGGCAGCGATCAGGCGGATGTTTTTCTTTTCGACGTCGGTCAGATTGGGGGTGGCAAGGGCGGCATTGAAATCGCTGACCGCCTGCGCCCGGTTCCCCAGCTTTTGATAGAGATAGCCGCGCCAGACCAGCGGCACATAGTTGCCGGGGTCCAGCCTGATCGCGCCCGTAGCGGTCGCGACGGCGTCGTTGAAGTTGCTGTCGGCGATCTGCGCGCTCAGCAGCAGCAGGCGGTAAGACATCGAATCCGGTGCGTATTCGACGGCGCTGCGGGCCGCCCGGATCGCCGCCTTGGGATCACCCCTTTCAAGCGCCTTGTAGCCCTCGCCGGCTGGCCGCTGGGCGAGGCGCTGCCGAATGTTCGCTTGCCGGCCATCGAGCTCCTGGTTGCCTGCAAAGGCAGCCGCGGCAGCTTTCGTGGCCTGTTCGGCCTGGGTGAGGTCGCCGGCGGCGACCAGCGAGTCGATCAGGAGCAGGTGCAGCCGGAGGAGATCAGGGCGAAGCGCCACAGCCTCTGCAGCGCTTGCCGCCGAGGCCTTGTAGTCGCCCTGGCCGAACGCCTTGTAGGCGGTCTCCGCCGCCGTATAGGCATCCCCCTCCAGCGGGGGACCGCTGTCGGCAACCTGGGCGCCGGCGCCCGGACATAGAACGGCAACGAGCAACAGCGCCCCCAGCGCCGCCCGTAAAACCGTCAGGCTCAGGTATTTCCGGCCCCAATTGCCCATGCAACCAGCGTTACGCCAATCCCGTTAAATTTTAACGCTTAAGTCTAACCGAGCCGGTGATTCAGCGGAACGGCGATTTGACTTTTGGGTGGCGTGTCAGGCCTTGATGTCGTTCATTTTTCTAACTTTTTTTGACGCTGTGATGTTTTTGCTGCGATCGCTTCAGCGAAGCATGACGATGCGCGCGTTAACCAATTTTCTAACCGCGCAGGGCTTCCATCAGGCGCGCATTCCAGTCGGCCGGGCCGATAATACTTTGCGGCGCCCATTCTCCGACAGCGTCCGGCCCATTTTGAACTTGGGCCTCGTTAAATTGCCAAACCAGGAATTGGGGCGGGCTGCTCGCGAATTCTGGTGATTTAAGGTACTGCAGTAAGGTGGCCCACGGGCCAATATCGCCGGGATTCCATTTAAGGGAGACCGGCCGGTCGATCCTGTTCGACAGCCGCTGCGAAAATCCGAAATAGGGCTGCACGAAGCTATTCCCGACCACGGCGACCGGCGCGGGATCGCTGTCGAGCAAGCCGGCGCCTGCCTTGGGCGCCTGGCGGATGACATAGGCTTCGGGACCGATCGCGCGTTTGCGTTCAGGTGAAAGGAAATTGGCGGCGAGGTCGCCGAGATGGCGATCGTTGATCCATTCGCCGAGCTTCATGCCCGTTCCGGCTTTGCCGGGCAGTGGACCGGCCGAGAGGATCAGCTCCGCGAGCTGGTCGGCGCTCGCCTCCGCGGCGAACGTCGTCCAGTGGAAATCGGCGCGGTAGAACACCTCCTGCTTGCCGGCGACCACTGTCTTGAACGCATCCCTGACGTCGATCGCGGTGACGCCGCCGGCGCGCAGCCCGGTCAACAGCACATCATAGCGCTTGCGAATCTCGTCCGACATGACGACGCCGTCGGGCAGCAACGTCTCATAGTATCGCGGCTTCAGCGGAACGATCAGCACGACCAGCTTGATGTTCTTTTTCGCGAGCAAGCGGCCGGCTTCCGCGATCAGGGCAATCGACGATTTTTCTGCGGCGGGTTTTGTGGTGGTCAGGTTTTCCCAGCCGGCAAACAGCCAGTTCTGCTTTCCCTCGAGCACGGCGTCGCGCGCAAGACAGGCGGTTGCCGTTGCGGCGAAAACGGCAGCCGCCGCGATCAGGTTTGCAAGAGGCCGGTGCACTTTTCAATGACCTTCGGTTTGCCGCAGCCACTGCCGCTCGGCATCGCTCAACGGCGCCACAAGGGATCGCATCGGCCACTCCCATATCACAACCTTTGCGCCCGCCAACATGTCGGGCTTTTGCTGCAGCATTTTCAGGATCGCGCCGGCAAAGCCGCCACCGGCCTCGCTGACCTGCGCGACCTCCCGCGCAAGCGCCGCTTGCAAATATTCGATGAAGCCGGAATTGAGCGAATAGGAAGAGCCGGCGAGCAGGACCGATGGAGCGCCGGCGTCATCCAGCAGCCCGCCGGAGCGCTGGATGTTGGCTCGCGCATCCTCGGCATATTCCACAGCCGGTGCGAGCCATCTCGGCGCGTCCTGCAATCCGGCAAGGCGCGCAAGGTCGCCGGGACGCTCGTGCCGGGCGCCGCGCGTCAGGTTGACGCGCTCCGTGCCGGCTCCCAGCACATCGTTGATGAGCCTTGCGGTGATCTCGGCAGCAAACTGTGCTCCGGCGGTGTCCCAGTGCGTGTCGGTGCGCCAATAGCCAGGCCGCGGCCATTGATCGCGTAAATTGACCTGATGGAGTTGTGTCATACCCGCAGCCTGCGCCCACGCATTCGCTCGAACGCGTGAGGGATCTGCGGCGAGGCCGCAAAGCCTGTCCTCGACCTGCTCGGCCTTGTCCGGCACGGGAACGACGATCAGCAGGATCTTGCGCTCGGCGAACGCCTGAACCAGGCCGGGCAACATGCGAAGCCGCGCGGCCATATGTTCGGCATCGCGGCGATCGACGCGCAATTCCTCGGCAGAGTAGAGCCAATCGTTACAGCCCGCCCGGACCTGGGGTCCGGCGTCGCGCAATCCCTTGTAGAGCAGCCCGGCCGAAAGACCGTTCAGGCCGGCGCTTCGGGGAATCGCATCAAACACGGCGCGATCGACTTTGCCCGGGAGGCTTCCGGACAGATAGTCCTTTAGCGGCGCAGCCTTGAGGATATCGAAGAGGGAATCGCCGCCGCGGACCAGAACCGACACGAAGCCGGAGAAGACGATCGCCAGAACAGCCAGGATTTTTATCATGCCGGCGCTCATGTTCAGAACTGGAAATAGAGGAATGGAATGACCGTCCGGCTTTGCATCACCCAGAGCGACCAAAGCCATAACATCGAAGCGAGCAGGAACGGCGGCCGCGCGACCGCCAGTGTCAACCTTGGCGACGACCTGGCGAGTGCCGGTAAATACACCAGCGCGATGCCGGCAAGGAGCGTCGCCACTTCAATCGGCCTCAGCGCGGCGGCGAAGCCGTTCGACATCGCAAAACCGTGCTGGCCTGCCAGCCCCTTGAACATGGTCGCGGCCGTCTGCCAGTCCTGTGCCCGGAACAGCGTCCAGCCGATCATGACGAACACAAGCGTGATGACGTGGCCGGCGAGGGCGGGCACCGCCGGCATTCGCATCGCGTTCCAGGCGCGGCCTATGACCAATCCGATGCCGTGCCAGATGCCCCAGATCATGAAGGTCCAGCTCGCGCCGTGCCACAGCCCGCCCAGCGCCATCGTCACCATCAGATTGATGTAGGACCGGAACCGGCCGGCCCGGTTGCCGCCAAGAGGGATGTACAGATAGTCGCGCAGCCAGCTCGACAGGCTGATATGCCAGCGCCGCCAGAAATCCGCGAGCGACGTGCTCAAATAGGGATTGTCGAAATTCTCCGGGAATTTCAGGCCGACCATCAGCCCGAGGCCGATCGCCATGCTGCTATAGCCGGCGAAGTCGAAATACAGATGCAGCGTGTAGGCCGCGACCGTGACGATGGTGTCGCACATCGAGGGCGCCGGCAGCGCGTAACCGGCATCGACGAGCGGCGCGAGCGTATCGCCGATCAATACCTTTTGTGCGAAGCCCAGCATGAACCTTCGCAGGCCTTCGGCAAATTCTTTCGAATCGAATACGCGGGATTTCAGCCGCGCAGCGACCGACTGATACCTGACGACCGGGCCTGCCACGAGATGGCCGAACATTGCCTGATAGGTCGAATAGTTGATCAGGCTCGGCTCGGGCGGAACGGTCTTCCTGAAAACGTCGACCGAATAGGATATCGCGCCGAACACGAAGAACGACAGTCCGATCGGGAGCGGAATCGGCGACCAATCCTTGATCGGCGCGCCGAGGCCGGTGATGCTCTCGACGATCAGGTTGACGTATTTGAAATAGATCAGGCCGACGAGCGGCGGCACGATCCCCGCGAAGAGGGCCCAACGCCGCTCCGTCCCGTAAGCCCTTGCGATCCACAAACCTGTCAGCCAGGACCAGCAGGCGATCGCGACAAGCAGCGGCAGGAAATCGAAGCGCCACCAGCCATAGAAAATCAGGCTGAAGACGAGGATGGTCGAATTTCTGAGAAAGGCGGGGACGCTCGCATAGGCGATCAGGAACAGCGGCAGGAAAACGAAGATGAAGGAGTCGCTGACGAAGACCATGCGGTGATCGCCTACCGGTCCCGATATGGTTCGGTTTCGTCAAATTGGCCTGATAGCGCGCTCTTGCCGCCGGCCTGGGTGAGAAACAGGCTGTAATGATCGCCCGAGCGGAGCTGGGGCAGCTTTAGCGATGCATGGCTGCCGCCGCAGGTGGCCTCGAGCTGAGCTTCCACCGGATTTATGGTCCGCGATTTGACGGCCGTGAATGCGACGGCGTCGAAGACGGTGGGGCCTTCGGCAATTCGCAGCGTGGCCTCGCAGCCCGGCGTGAGATTGAAGAAGCGGAGCTGGGCTTTCAGATCGCTGGCGTTGCCGCCCTGGCCTTCGTCGATCGCGTAGCTGTTCCACTTCGCGCCCTCGCGCGCAACCACCAGCGTGTAGAACCGATCGGGTGTGAAAGTGACGTTCTCGCCGATGGCGGCGCCGTCGATGGAGAGCTTGATCGGCGCATCGGCGCGCACGGCACGGTATCGGCTGGCGGCGTCATTGTCAGCGATCGGCAAATCGCGGGCGTTGATGTGCAGTCTCGTGCCCGCCTTGGCGTCGCCGATCGAAACGACACGAATGAATACCGATCCCGGGGGAGGCCGCGTAGCGTAGAGCTTGCCGATCTCTTGCGCCGCCGCCGGACCGATCGCCAGCCAACACATGGCTATTGCAGGCAGCCACGGCCGGCTCAGGCATCTGGCGATGAACGAGGACTGCACGGAAGGCGGCCTGGATCGGCAAGGCAAATTAAATGCTCCGAAATAAGGGCGCTCGGCCCTGCGCTGACGCCTGATTTATCGGAATTGCGCGCCGTTAATGCGCTGTCATACCAAACCGGCAGGGATTGGGAAATTTGCCGTGTTCACGAATCCTGCAGATAGTAAACGCTGTTACACGCCGCCTTGTTAGGGTTAAATGCGTTCAGCCATTGCAGGACCTGCAAGGAACCTGGATTTGTTGGGGTGGGACCGGCGCACGGGCCGGCTCCTGATTTGAAGGCCTTTAACCGTGCGCCATACATATTGCAGTCCGAATGGATAAATCGATATGGGTGTGGAACCGAACATCGTCCTGATGGATGGCCAGACGTTCAAGCTGGTTTGCGAACAATGCGGCAGCCTGACGATCGCATTGCCGGTCGAGGCGCAGCCGGACCCGTGCTCGATTCTGAAATGTGGGCGGTGCGGCTCTCCCAGAGGGACGCTTCAATCGCTGCGCGACACGTCCGTTCAGGCGGGCATCCGGCATCCGGTGTAGCGGCGCTCTTCCCCGACAGACCCTGGAAAATGCAGGCGGCAGGCCTAGCCAGCAATCGGCCGAGCAGGTAGGCTTCGAATGGAAGAGTGCTTCGGTTTGGCGGTCTATGGGCGGGCTGTGCTATTTCGCGAATGTTTGCGGTGGGGGCATCAGTCAAGACACCGATCCATCTGCAAGCAGAAGCGATGACGAGTTGTCGCGGCAGTCGGCCGTGTTGAGTCCTGTATTTGAGGTATCTATTTAATTCTTGCGAGGGGAGACTAGGAAACATGCGAACGATCTGTGCGTCCGTGCTGGCGGCCGGTCTTTTAATTGCGACCCATGCCGAGGCGGCGCCGCTGCTGAGCCATATGCAGCCTGCGCCGGATTCGCTGATCACGGCCGCAAAGGTCATCTGCGACGAGGGGGGCAATTGCTATCGGCCGAACAAGCGGCGGCCCGTTGCGCGCTGGGTCTATGGCGACAAGAATTTCTACGGGCCGTATGCCGAACCCGGCTACTACGGCAATCCGCGGTATCGTTATAGCTGGTGGCCCTGGTAGGGATATTCCTGCGAACGGGGGTCGTCGCTCACGGGCCGTTAGCCTGCCGAAAGCCAATGCAGGAACGTGGCGCAGCCGCAAACGAGCTGCGATGCGAGCAGGAAAACGGCCCATGAAACGAACAGGATACGAATAACCATCCTAGCGCTCTCGACCATCTGTTGATCGCAGATTGGCCGGGCTAACGCATCAGGTTCGAAATTGTTCATCATCGAAGCATGCGCGCGACCGAAACTTCGTTCCGGGTCCACCGTGCGAAGCGCAGTTGACGGTGAACGTCGCGCACTCGCTTGTCGGCGGCGTTTGCAATGAGATTAATGTCGCTCGCTTAAACGCTTTCAATCATCAGTAGCCAGATTTTTCCCATCGTGTGGAACCCGAATTATGTTCGGTCCGCCCTATAAACCGTTTCAAATCGTTGCTATAGCTGCATGGCGTCGCGGACGCGCGATCACTGCGAACTTCGCGGGGCTTCGATTACAAGGCTTGCGATCACTGGTTTTAAAGATAATCACCTTGTTTGATATCATGGCTGTTAAAATCAATGATGCGGTCCCCGGGTCCTTGGATGCTCGGGATGTCGGGCCCGGCGACAATTCCGGTTTGGCCGGCGTCTCTGATGGGACGCGGCACGACCAGTTCGATGGTATCGATTGGTCAGGGGCGGCGCCTGGCTGGGGTTCGATGTTTGCAGGGCTCGTTGTGCCACTGCTCGGCTTCGCTCTCATGACCGTTTGCATCGATCTTGGCTTGATCTGGCTGGCCGGAAGATGGGCCGGTGCTGCGAGTGCATCGCCCTTGCTGCTTGCCGCCATCATGTTTCCGGCGGCGCTGGTCATCGCTCTCGGTTGCTGCAAACTCGTCGTCCATTTGAAAGATGCGGCGAAGACGGCGGTTCGATCTGCCGAGCACAAGAGTGTTGCTTGATCGGCTACGGCCTACGGCGATCCTCTGATCGAGTGCACGGCCGTGTGACTTAGGCCTTGCGAAAGCAAGCGCCTCGCTCGCCTCCCTTGATATCAGCCCCGTGTGCGACGATGATTTCCGCTCGCGGAGTCCACCCCGGCATTCGGCCGGGGTCTGAAAGGGGATGTTCATGAGCGCTGAAATCAAGCCCTTCCGCATTTCGATCGGCGATGACGTCCTCGATGATCTCAGATCGCGGCTGCGCAACACGCGCTGGCCGGAAGCCGAGCTGGTCGACGATTGGAGCCAGGGTGCGCCGCTCAAATGGATCCAGGATGTCTGCCGCTATTGGGCCGAGGATTACGACTGGCGTGGGCGTGAAGCGCGGCTCAATCGCTTTGCGCAGTTCACCACCGAAATCGACGGGCTCGACATTCATTTCCTGCACGTTCGCTCGCCGCATCCCGACGCGATGCCGCTGATCATCACGCATGGCTGGCCGGGATCGGTGGTCGAGTTTCACAAGGTGATCGAACCTTTGACCGATCCGACCGCGCATGGCGGCAGCGCGGCCGATGCCTTTCATGTCGTCTGCCCCTCGCTGCCGGGTTTCGGCTTTTCGGCCAAGCCGAAAACAATCGGCTGGGGTGTCGGCCGCATCGCGTCGAGCTGGGCGGTGTTGATGGACCGCCTTGGATATTCGCGCTACGGCGCACAGGGCGGAGACTGGGGCTCGGCGATTACCACTGCGCTCGGCGTGCAGGACGCCGAACATTGCGCGGGCATTCACATCACGTTGGCGATGTCGGCCCGCCCCAATGTTGAAGGGCAGCCGACGCCGGAGGAGGCGCGGGCGCTGGACGGCATTCAGCATTACGCCGATTGGGATTCAGGATATTCCAAGCAGCAATCGACCCGGCCGCAGACCCTCGGCTATGGCCTGACGGACTCGCCGAGCGGGCAGGCCGCGTGGATCCTGGAAAAATTCTGGGCCTGGACCGATTGCGACGGCCACCCCGAAAACATCCTCAGACGCGATGAACTGCTCGATAACATCATGCTCTATTGGGCGACGGCGACCGCCGCCTCGTCAGCGCGCCTGTATTGGGAGAGTTTTGGCCCCAAACGCCGCCAACCCTTCAAGGTGACGATCCCGACGGGCGTTGCCGTGTTCCCCAAGGAGATCGTCACGCCGGTCCGAAAGTGGATGGAAGCGAGCTATACGAATATCCGGCACTGGAGCGAAATGCCGAAGGGCGGTCACTTCGCGGCTTTCGAGCAGCCGGAGCTCTTCGTGCGGGAAGTGCGGGATTTCTTCCGGACGGTGCGTAAACCGCCTGTTTCGTGATCAGTTCGGCCTGGTCACGCCCATTTTCGACGCATCCCGGTAACCCGGGGGACCGAAGTTGAAGCGCTGCCGTGCATCGAATAGACGGCCGCCGGCGCCGGATGAGCCGACGCCAAAGGCCGCTCATTCGGCATGTTTGTTGCATTTCCCTTTGGTTAAATAAGGGAGTGCACGATGACATTCGGAATCCGCCGACGTGAATTCATTGCCGGCATTGGTGCCGGTCTTATCGCCAGTCCGGCGATCGTACGCGCTCAAGGCCAACCCGTCGTCATCCGGGCCGGTGCGCTGAAGCTGATCCACTCCATCGCGCCCTATTTTTACGATCAGTTCGTACCGGCAGGTTACAAGATCGAAGTGCTGCCGTTCGAAACACCGACCGAGTGCAAGAACGCCGTCGTCACCAAGTCGGTCGATTTCGGCGCGTTCGGCATCGCCGCCGCACTGCTCGGCGCCGCCGCCGGCGAGCCGGTGGTGGTGATTGCCTCGACCTGCAATCGCGGGATGGCGATCATTGCGAAGAAGGATGCGGGGATTGCTGCGATCAAGGATCTGAAGGGCAAGCGCGTCGCCGTGTTTCCCGGCACCACCCAGGAAGTGTTCTTCCTGGAACGGCTGCGGATGGAAGGCATGACGATCAAGGACGTCGAACCGGTCCGGGTCTCCTTCAGCGAAATGCACATCGCCTTGTCGCGCGGCGACATCGATGCCTATGTCGGCGCAGAGCCGGGCCCGGGCGTATCGCTGTCCAGCGGGATCGGAACGCTGGTGGAATATCCGTACTCGACGGCGATGGGATCATTGAACATGGTGTTCGGTACCCATCGCGACGTGATCGCCGAAAAGCCCGACCTCGTCCGGGTGATGCTCGGCATTCATCAGAGAGCAACGGATTTTGCCTCGACAAACAAGGACGCGATGGTCGCGATGGCGTCGAGCAAGCTCGGCCAGAAGAAGGAGGCGATCGAGGCATCCGTCCCCAATGTCGAACTGACATGGAAGCTCGAAGCAAAGCAGATCGAGCAGTCGAAAATCTATGCCGACCACATGCTGGCGCTGAAGCAGATCAAGCGGCTGCCGGATTTCTCAACCTTCATCGACACCAGCTTCGTCGATGCGGTGAAGCCGACCTGACCGTGACCACGCTCGCGTCCGATGGTGAGGACGGTACGGTCGCCGCGCGCAAGGCGCCATGGATGGCGACTTGGTGGCCGCGCCTGCGTCCTGTCCTGTTGGCGACGGCTTTTCCCGTGGCGATGCTGGCGATCTGGCATTTTGCTACCATCGGACGGCCCGGCAGCCTGATTCCGCCGCCCTACGAGGTCTGGCTCGAACTGCGGGATCTCGCTTTCGGCGGAATCAATGACGATGCCTACAGCAAGACGCTGCATATTCATCTGCTGGCCTCGATCAGCCGCGTCTATGGCGGCTTTGCGCTCGCGCTCATCGTCGCGCTGCCGCTTGGCATGCTGATCGGGCGCGTGCCACTCGTCCGGCAGTTGCTCGATCCGACCATCCAGATCCTGCGGCCGGTTCCGGTCACGGCATGGTTGCCGCTCGCGATGATCATCTTCGGGCTCGGGCCGCGCTCCGCCTTTTTCCTGGTTTTCCTTGGCGCGTTCTATCCGATCCTTGTGAACACCATTTTTGGCGTGCGTTCGGTCGAGCCGCGGCTGTTCGAGGCGGCCTCGATGCTCGGTTGCAGCGGCTCGGCGCAGTTCTTCCGCGTGGTGCTGCCTGCAGCGCTACCGTCGATCTTCACCGGCATGCGGCTCGGGCTAGGCTTTGCCTGGGTCGTGATCGTGGTCGGCGAGATGACCGGCGTGCAGACGGGGCTGGGTGCCATCATCATGGAAGCCCGCCAGCTCTCGCGCACCGAGATCGTGATTTCCGGAATGATTGTCATCGGCGCCTTCGGCTTTCTCTCCGATCAACTGGTCACGCTGATGGGGCGGCGTCTCCTGGCCTGGAGCCCGTCGCATGGCTGAAGGTGTAATCCCCATTCTCGAAATGAAGAACGCCGGCAAAACCTATTCGCAAAACGGCCGCGCCATCGAGGCGTTGCGCGGCGCCAGCCTGCGCGTAAGAAAAGGAGAGTTCGTCTGCCTGATCGGCGCGTCGGGTTGCGGAAAATCGACCCTGCTGCGCATGGCCGCCGGGTTCGAGGCTGCCACGCACGGCGATGTCTTGATGTGGGGCATGCCGATATCCGGACCCGGCCCCAGCCGTGGCATGGTCTTTCAGGACTATGGTTTGTTTCCCTGGCTCAACGTCCGGGACAATATCGGCTTCGGCCCGAAGTCGAGGGGACGGACAAAGGCCGAAATCCGCGAGACGACGAAGCGTTTCACCGAACTCATCGGCCTGCAGAACTTCGCTGACGTCTATCCGCACCAGCTCTCGGGCGGCATGAAGCAGCGCGTTGCCATTGCCCGCGTGCTGGCCAATGATGCCGAAATCGTGCTGATGGACGAGCCCTTCGGCGCGCTCGATGCGATGACCCGCGAACGGCTGCAGGACGAACTCGTCGAGATCTGGTCGCGAACCGGCCTCACCGTGATTTTCGTGACCCACTCGATCGAGGAAGCGATCTTTTTGGCCGATCGAGTCGTGGTCATGTCGCCGGGACCGGGCCGCATTGACAGCGAATACTTTATCGACCTTCCAAGGCCGCGCGATATTGCAAGTGCGGAGTTCAACGAGTGGCGCCGCCGCTTGTCCTCGCAACTGCATAGTCATCACGGCCGCAAGGCGGGCTGATATGCCCCGCCGTTTAGAGATACCAGGCGAGCACGGCCTTGAGCAGCGCGTTTTCGATCACCGGGAGCACGACGATCTGGTTCATGCCGGCGGCGCGCGCGAGCTGCGCTGCGATCGATTCATCGACGCCGAGATGCTCGTTGATGGCGGGCATGCCCGTCGCCCAGGCGCCGCCGATGCTGCCTTCGCCCTTGCGGATCGTCTTTGACGCATAGAGCGAGTTCAGATCGGCATTCCTGCTGCAATCGCCGGATTGAAACACCAGTTCCGTTCGCGCCGGGTTCGGCACCCAGATCTCAAAACGCCTGGCAATCGGCGTTGCCTGCGCGGACAGGAAGGTCATGACCCAGGTCTGATCCGTGGGCGTCGTGTAGGGAATGCCGACGCCGCAATTGATCCCGATTTCGCTTGCTTCCTCCCAGCGCAGAAAGCTCTTGGCGTTGTGCAGGTCCTTGATGATGAGCGGCATGCCGGCTTTCCAGGCGCGGCCGGGCAGGCCAAATCCGCGCGGGAATTTGGTATGGCGGGAATTGAACTCGAACATGTCGGCGGTGCCGTAATAGCCGTCGACGAGGCCCATCTCGTGCGATTTCTCGGGATCGTTGTGCCAGAGCTCGATGGCGCCGACGTGCTTTTCGTCGTCGCCGCAGAACAGCACCATCACGGCCATCAGGAACTCGCCGGCAAAAACCGGCAGCGCGACGCCGCAGGTCAATCCGGCTTCGATCGCCTCGTCCGTGCGCCTGAAGTAGGAGTTTGCGAATTTCGTGAGGATGACGGGATGGCCGGCGGCCCAGGCCTTGCCGGGCAGCCCTTCGTCATAGGCGAACAGTGCGTTCTCGCTGACGGCCTTGAACTCCGAATACTCTTCGCTGCAAAGACAGCCGCCGAATTCCAGGCGGGTGCGGGTTCGGTCCGGTACCCACAATTCGACCACGCGAATGAATGTCTTCATCGGGACGCACCTGTCGCTACGCCAAGCTCAGCATCGGCGATTTAGCGACGGGATGTGCGAACAAATTACAGGCAGGCGCCGCCCAAAGATCGTGCGGACGCGCTGCGCCTGTCGAAGGGCTGAACTTCAATCCCGGTAGGACGGATCGGCGCGGTCGAGCTTGCGCAGCAGTGCCGGCCAGGCGAGGTCGCCGTTCCGGGCGCCGCGGCCCGGCCTTGGCTGCATCCGATCATAGGTGTCTTCGAGAATTTCCTTCGGCGGGTAGATCAGCTTGGTGTTGCAGGACAGCGCCATCACCTGCACCTGACAGGCGCGCTCGAGCCGGAACAAGACGTTGAACGCCGCCGGCACGGTGCGGCCGACGACGAGCAGGCCGTGGTTGCGAAGGATCATGGCTTCGTGGTCGCCGAGGTCCTTCACCAGCCGCTCGCGCTCGTCGACATTGTCGGCGATGCCTTCGAAGTCGTGATAGGCGATGTGGAGAAACCGCATCGAGGTCTGCGCCAGCGGCAGCAGCCCGCACTCCATCGCCGAGACCGCCATGCCGGCCGGCGTGTGCGTATGCGCCACGCAATCCATGTCATGCTTGGCCATGTGGATGGCACTGTGAATGACGAAACCGGCAATGTTGACGTCATAGTCGGACGCGTTGAACAGCGTATTGCCGTTGACGTCGACCTTGATCAGGCTGGAAGCATCGATTTCCTCGTAAAGCATCCCGTACGGATTGATCAGGAACTGGTCGGTCGTTCCCGGCACCCGGCAGGAGATGTGGTTGGCGACCATCTCGGTCATGCCGTAGATCGCGGTCAGGCGGTAGCAGGCCGCGAGATTGACCCGCGCTTCCCATTCCTCCGCACTCACCTGCTCGCGGACGGATTTGACGACCTTGATGGCCGGCGCGTTGACGGGAGGATTCATGGGCGTTTCTCCGCGGAGAGGAAATTTCCGGCTGCGAGGCCGGTGATTGGCAATCAGGATAGCGGCAAATTTCGCGGTATCGCAAGGCGAGGACTGCAAGCGTTATTGCAGGTCTGGCGGGTGAAATTTGAATGCGCTATTGATTTTGTGAGGTGAATGCCATGACCGAAGCACGTTACCGGCTGATCGGCTCCACCGCGTCGCCCTATGCCCTCAAGCTGCGCGCCTTGTTGCGATACCGGAGAATTCCGTTCGACTGGGTCATCATGACCAAGGCGCTGCGCAAGGTGACCGGGCATTTGCGGCCCAACCTCATTCCGGTGCTGCAATATCCCGACGGGACCTATCGGGGCGAGACCACGACGCTGGCTTACGACCTGGAGAGGCGTCACCAGGAACGTTCCGTCATTCCGGGTGACAAGGCGATGGCGTTCGTCTGCGATCTCCTGGAAGACCTCGCCGACGAATGGGCGGTGAAGCCGCTGTTTCTCTATCGCTGGTGGGATGCGGAGGACCAGGCCTATGTCTCGCGGTGGGCGGGCGAGGAGTGGTCGGTGTCGGAGGCCGAGGCCGGCAGCGCAGAGGAGATCGAAGAGTTCCGGCAGCGGCAGATCTCGCGCATGGTCATTCTCGGCGCGACGGCGGAAAACAAGCCGCTGCTGGAAGAGAGCTACCTGCGGATCCTGGCGGCGTTCGAGCCGCATGTCGGCATGACCAACTATCTGTTCGGCAGCCGGCCGTCGCTCGCCGATTTCGCCTGGTTCGGCCAGCTCAGCGAGATGGCGACCGATCCGACGCCGATGCGGATCATGCGCGCGAAAGCGCCGTTCACCGATCACTGGGTGCGGCGCCTGGACGATGCCTCCGGCGTCGAGGGCGAGTGGTATCCGCGCGAACAGGCGCTCGGCGGCATGGTGGAAGCGCTGCTAACGATTTCAGGCGAACTCTATCTGCCGTTCCTCGCTGCCAATGCCGAGGCCTTTGCCAAGGGCCTCGAACGGCTGGAGATGAACGTCTGGGGACTGCCTTACACGCTGGCGCCGTTCAAATATCAGGTGAAGTGCCTCACGCTGCTTCGCGACAAGTTTTCAGCGCTCGACGCAGACAGCCGGAATGCGTTGCGGCCGGTGCTCGAGCGCACCGGATGCTGGCAGCATCTGGCGGGTTAGCTAGCAGGGCGCGACTTATTTTCGGTGGCGGCTGCCCAGCGCCGTCGCGATCGATTCCGGGTTCCTGATGCGCTCGATCAGCATATCGATGCGATCGCCGCCCCAGAACAATTCGCCGTTGAAGACCATGGTCGGCACGCCGAATACGCCGAGCGCCTCCGCTTCGTCGATGATGCGGTCGTGCTCGGTGCGCGCAGGGCCGTGGACATAGGCTTCGAATTCTTTTGCCGAACCGCCGACCGAGGCGATCACGCCCGAAATTTCCGGCAGTTCGTCGATCTCGAGATCATGACTCCAGAAGCGGCGGAATACCGTTTCGTGATAGGGCCGGAAAAGACCATGGCGCTGTGCGAACAGCATGCCGGCGCTGGCATAGAAGGCGTCATAGATGCGCCGAGGACCTTTCATGACGAGGCCCTGTGCATTGGCGTAACGGCGCGCATCCATATAGGCGTAGCGCACTTTGCGCCAGAAATGCGGCGTGCGCTCCTCCACCGTACCCATGAATTCGGGAATGCGCAGCGTATAGGGCAGCCATTCGAGTTCGGCGCCGCAGGATTCCTCAAGCTCGAACAGCCGCTTGTTGGCGACGAAGGCGTAGGGACTCTTGTAGTCGGTGTAAATGCGTACGCGCGGCTTGCCCATGGTCCACCCCTGTTCGGTCGAAGCAGTATCGGCGATCCGGACAGAGCAGGGAATCATCCTGCGCGGTTCTGCTATTCCAAAAACGAATGGGCCCCGGTGCATCAGAGCATCGCGGGGCCCGACATCTTCGTTATAGGCGAAGGATTTCTGGTAGGACACCAGTAAGGTCTCAGGATCCGGCAGCGCGTGGCCTTTGCGCTCCAGTCCCGCAGATATGTGCGAATTGTGGAAGGCGCGATGAGGCTGGCAGCTGCTTATGACCTCAACCGCACTTGGACCTTGCGCTGAGCAAGGTCACCCGGATAACCCGGTGGCGTCATGCTCCTCTCCAAGAGTTGGCCAACGGACTTCGCGTCCGCTCTCGCTGCCTGTCGCCTCGATCATCAAACCGGGGTGCCAATTCCCGCGAAGTGAAGAGCCGAACGCTCCACGACTCCGGCAGGTGCAGCATCGGAAATGCTGCGGCAGATGTTGGCCGGTGTCAAGCCATCCCAAAGGCAAGGCGTGCCGCCGGTTCCCGGGGAACAGCGTCAGCGCTTTGTCTGGCGGTAGTCCCGTAGGTCAGGATCATGGGTCATCGCCCAGTAATCCACGAAACGCCAGGGCATTGCCGAGAACACACGGCCCCGACTGTTGCGGTAGTAGGTGGTCATGCCCGGGTGAGTCCAGATCAGCTGCTCATGCTCGGCATCCACTTTCTCGATGTACTGATCATGTGCTTCGGGACGTACGTCGATCGCGGCGATGTCCTGCTCGATCATGTCGACGAGGCAGGCCGAGATATAGCGGCTTTGGCATTCCGACTGGAAGATCACGCTGCCGCCATGCGCTGGTCCTGAATTGGGGCCGAGCATCACGAAGAGATTGGGAAAATCGGGCACGGTGAGGCCGAGATAGGCGGTCGGGTTGTCGTTGGCCCAGGCCGTCTTCAGATTCTTGCCGCCGCGTCCGGTGATGTTGAGACGGGCCGCCATTTCCGTGACCTTGAAGCCGGTCGAGATGACGATGATATCCGCACGCCGCGTCTTGCCGTCGGCGGCGACGATGCCGTCATGGGTAAAATGGTCGATCTTGTCGGTGATCAGTTCGACGTTCGGCCTGGTCAGCGTCTTGAACCAGTTGTTGTCGAGCAGAATGCGCTTGCCGTAAGGCGGATAGGTCGGCACGCATTTCTCGATCAGGTCGGGACGGTCCTTCAATTCGGACAGGATGAAGCTGGTCAATTCCTCGCGATGCCGGTCATTGCCCTTGTTGACGGCGCGTTCGGGATGCGGCCAGTCCGGGTCCTTGCGCAGGAACGGCAGCAAGCCGTCGCCGTAGCGCCAGAACATGTTGAAGCGATACCACTGCACATAGAACGGCAGGTGCGCGAGCAGCCACTGCGCGCCCTCACTGATGGGATCGGAATAGCCCGCGACCGGACGGGCCCATTGCGCGGTCCGCTGATAGACGGTGACCGAGGCCACGCGGTCCGCGATCGACGGTACCAGTTGCATGGCGGTGGCGCCGGTGCCGATGACGGCGACACGTTTGCCGTCGAGCTTGATATCGTCGGACCACAGCGCGGAGTGCAGTATCTGGCCCTCGAAATCTTCCTCGCCCTGGAAGTGTGCAGGATGCGGATCGTTGAGCTGGCCGATCGCGCTGACGAGAATTGTCGATTCAAATATCTCCTCGCCATCGGCGGTCTTCAGCGTCGATATCCAGCGCCGGCCGGCTTCGTCCCAGCGCGATGACGTCAGCTCGGTGTTGAGGCGCAGATGCTTGCGGATGTCGTGCTCCAGCGCGACCTTCCTGAGATAGTCGAGCAGCTCCTGGCGCTGGGCAAAATAGCGCGTCCACGGGTTACGTTTGCCGAACGAGAACGAGTACGAATGGTTCGGCGTATCGACGCCACAGCCGGGATAGCGATTGACATACCAGGTGCCGCCGAGCTCGTCGTTCTTCTCGACGATGGTGTAGGGGATGCCGAGCCGGCCGAGCGCGACGCCCAGCGCAATGGCGCAGACCCCGGCGCCGACGATCAGCACATGCTGCTCTGCCAGTTTCTCGTTCGAAGGCTGGTTGGTCCAGCGTGCGTCGCGGGGGATGAAGCCCATTTCCTCGCGCATCAGCGGCGCATATTCCGGCGCGACGTTCTCGCCGAGCGTGGCGCGCATCATCTTCAGCATCAGCTCATCGCCGGGGTCCGATATGACGGGCTGCGGCTCGCCATTGGCGAACAGCTTCAGCACGGCGGCGCGGATTTCAGCCTGGATCTCCGGCGGAACGCCCGCTTGCGGGTCCGGAATCAGGCGCACGTCGCGCTTCGGCTTGTAGGGCGGCTCCAGCCAGCGTTCGTCGCCGGTCATGTGCACCAGCACCATCAGGAGCACGCGGATATCGCCCTCGGCGATGGCCGATGACAGATCGAGTTTCTTGCGCGGCAGCTCGATATTCATGCTGGTGTCCTCGTTTACGCGCCTGGTGCTTCCGGCAAGCCGCCATAGGCGGCCCAGGTGGTGCCGGCGATGTAGCCGGCATCGACGGGAAGGTTGATTCCGGTGACGCCGCTGCTCAGCGGCGAAAGCAGCCAGGCGATGGCCTGCGCGACCTCGATCGGCTCGACCAGCCGGTTCATCGCGGTCGGGCTTTCCAGCCATTTCCGGTTCAGTGCGCCCGAAGCGATGCCGGCCTCCAGCGCAGCCGTGCGGGTGAAGCCGGGCGAGACTGCATTGACGCGCACGCCACTCCGGCCCCACTCAGCGGCCAGCGTCTGCGTGATCTGGATGACGCCGGCTTTCGCGGCGGTGTAGGCATGGATCGGGCCTGAGGTCATGCCGGCGACGGAGGCGACATTGACGATCGCACCGTGACGGCGTTCGGCCATCTTCACGCCGACGCTGCGGGCGACCAGAAAGGTACCGCGGAGATCGATGTTCACCTCGCGGTCCCATTGTTCCATTCGCACGCGTTCGATCTTGTGCATCTTGCCGAACACGCCGGCGGCATTGACGAGGCCCGCGATAGGACCATGTGCGGCCTCGATGTCGGCGATGCCGCTGACGACGGCCGCCTCGCTCGCGACGTCGAACGGCGTGGGCCACAGGATCACCTGTGTTCCGGCCAGCGGCTCCGGCGCGATATCGACAATGACGACCTTTCGGCCCTGTTCGGCGAGAAGCGTTGCCGTTGCGGCGCCAATGCCGCGGCTGCCGCCGGTGACGAGAACGATGCCTTCAGCGGTCATGGCCCGTTGCCCTTGTCCGGAGTGAAGAGGCCGCGCGTGACCAGCTTCCGGTATGCGGAGATGACGTGCCCGGGGACTGCGGTGACGGCGCCATTGGCATAGGAGTAACGCCGGCTGAGATAGCCGCGCGCGCCCATGAACATGTGAACAATGGCCTCGAACTCTTCGTCGCTGAAATCCACGATGGCGCCGGCCAGGCGGGCGCGTTTGAGAATGCGCACATAGGCCATGGAAATATTGTCGAGGTGCTTCTGATAGCCGTTCGGGGCAAAGAACTCGGCCTCGTTGAGGATGCGCAGGAACTCCGGCACTTCGCGGATGAATTCGAAGAAAGCGCCGAAACGTTCGATTTCCTGCTTGGCGGCATCGGCGTTTCCGGTGCGCTCGCGGATGAAATGGACCATGTCGGTACCGATCTTCGGCAGCAACTGGTCGAGCAGTTCCTGGCGGTTTTCAAAGTGATTGTAGAACGTGCCTTGCGCGACGCCGGCTTCCTCGGTGATGCGAGCGACGGACGCTTCGGCGTAACCGTATTTGCCGACGACCTTGGTGGCGGCGTCAAAAATCTTGCGCTTGGTCCAGGCGTTGCGCTCGACACGGTTGAGCTTTGTCACTTTGCCAGATGCGGCTTGCGATTGCGTCATGCTTGGGATTCCAGTTCGGCGCGCAGCACGCGCTTGAGGACTTTGCCGGAAGGGTTGCGCGGCAGGCTGTCGCGGATGATCAGCTGTTTCGGGACCTTGAAGGCGGCAAGGCGCGTCCGGCAGTGTTCGGCGAGACCTGGCAAATCCAGAGCTGCGCCATTCGCCAGCACCACCACCGCGACCGGCTTTTCGCCCCATCGTTCGTCTGATGTGCCGATGACGGCGACTTCGCGCACCTGCGGCAATTCGTAGATGACGCGCTCGACCTCGGAGGAGGCGATGTTCTCGCCGCCCGAGATGATCATGTCCTTCTTGCGGTCGGTCAGATAGAGGAAGCCGTCGTCGTCGAGATAGCCGACGTCACCGGTGCGGAACCAGTCGCCGAAGAAAGCCGCTGCGGTCTTCTCGGGATCCTTCCAATAGCCTTGCGTGACCTTAAGCCCGCGCAGGCAGATCTCGCCGTTCTGGCCTGACGGTAATGGATCGCCGGCATCGTCGCGGATTTCGATCTCGACATGGGCGATGGCGCGGCCGGTCGAGCCGATCTTCTCGATCTCCCGGCCGGCTTCCATGAAGGTGTCGCCGCCACAGGTTTCCGTCAGGCCATAGGCATCGATGTAGCGGGCGTTCTTGAAATACTCAGAGAAGGCGCGGATTCGCGCTTCCGGGGTTTTCTCGCCGCCGCCGATTGCCCAACGCAGGCTGGAGACGTCGTAGCTGTCGCGGGTAGGGCAGGTGAGGATCGCGGTGGTCATGACAGGCGCGAGCCATGCGGCGTTGAGCTTCTCGGCCTCGATCGCCGCGAGCGCCTGTTCAGGTTCGAAGTTGCGATGGATGGAGAGCAAGCCGCCATGCCAGAGCACGGCAATGCCCGGAAGGTCGAGCGCGCCGACATGGTAGAGCGGGCCGACCACCAGTAGTCGCGTTTCGGCGTTCAGTCCCAGGACCAGCGTCTGGTCGGCCGACTTCCAGTACATGTTCTCGTAAGTGAGCATCACGCCCTTGGGGCGGTCCGTCGTGCCCGAGGTGTACATCAGCCGCATCAGGTCGCGCGGCTGCCGCACATGCATGGGCGCCGGCGCAACATCGGCCGCGAGGAGGGAAGCGTTCGACTGCGCAGCTTCGTTGAGGAAGACCACCGGCGCGCCGCCGGCGGCCGTGCCGGAAAACTCTTCATCCGAAATCAAGATGCGCGCGCCGGAATTGCCGATGATGTAGCCGACCTCGTCGGCAGACAGACGGTAGTTGATCGGCAGAAACACCGCACCGATATGGCTCGTCGCAAACACCAGCTCGAGGAATGCTGTGCTGTTCTTCATCAAAACCGCGACGACGTCGCCGGGGCCGATTCCGCGCCCCGCGAGCCACCCGCCGACCCGCCGGATACGGCGGTCGAACTCGGCGTAGGAAATGTCCTCGCCGCGATATTTCAGCGCACAGCGGGCCGGCGTCCGCTTGGCGTGAAACGCGATGAAACTCGAAAGATTGATCATTTCCCGTTCAAAAGGCCGATTTCGGGGCTCTCTCCCGTTTGATGAATTCTGACTCGTAATTCATCTTCGGCTTGACGTCACCCCCCTTGCTCTGAAATCCTCACATCGTACGGAGACGACACGATCTCCGGCTGGGACTTGGGAACGCCAACCCCACAAGGAGGAAGCAATGACGAGAACCCGCAAACCGGGCGTGAGCCGACGCGCGACGTTGGCGATGATGGGCGCCGGTGCCGTAACATTTGCGGCGCCATTTGGGATTCCTTGGGTGGCGCGCGCGCAAGCCAAGACCATCAAGATCGGCATGCCGACCATTCTCTCCGGGCGTGTCGCGCAGCTCGGAACGTCGTCGCGCAATGCGGTGATGCTGGAAATCGAAAAGGTCAATGCCGCCGGGGGCCTCGCCGGCCGCACGATCGAAATGGTGATCCGCGACTCCAAGGGGCAGCCGCAGGAAGCCGCGCGCGTTGCCCGCGAGCTCGTCAACACCGACGGATGCGAAATCGTGATCGATGCGGAAGCGTCGTCCGGTGCGTTCGCGGTGCATGAAGTGGCCCGCGACCTCGGCGTGCTCTGCATTCACACCAATTCGGAAACCTCGGCGCTGACCGCCGATCCCAAGCAGCACATTCCGAATGCCTTCCGCACTGCGCGCCAGGGCGTGCATGATTCGATCGTCGGCGGCAGCTATGCCGCGGCGATCGCCAAGGCGAAAGGGCTGAAGAAATGGGCGACCTGTTCGCCCGACTACGCCTATGGCCGCGACACGACCGGCGAATACGTGACGTATCTGAAGCGCTTCGCGCCCGATGTCGAGATCATCAGCGAGTCCTGGCCAAAACTGTTCCAGCCCGATTACACCGAGGTGGTGACGAAGATTTTGCAGGCCAAGCCGCAGGCGCTGTATTCCTGCCTGTGGGGCGGCGATCTGACGTCCTATATCGACCAGGCCAATATCTATGCGCTGTTCAGCCAGATGGAGGTGTTTGCGGTCAACATGGCCGACTACACCGCGCTGACGGTGGTGAAGAACCTGCCGAAGGGCATTCATTCCGGCAACCGCTACATCAAGACCTATCCGGCCACGCCGGAGAACGCCGCCTGGGGCGATGCCTACAAGGCGAAGTACAACGAATATCCCACCAACTGGTCGTGGGAGAATGCAACTGCGATCCAGCTGCTGGCGGAGGCGTCGAAGAAAGCCAATTCGGCCGATGGCAAGAAGATCGCGGAAGCCCTGCGCGGCCTGAAGATCAAGTCTCCGTTCGGCGCCGATGGCACCGTCACCATGCGCGCCGAGGACCAGACGCTGGTCGGCTACGCGATCGGCTGGGGAACGACGATCTCGCAGGAGCCCTACGTGCCGCAGGTTCAGGCGGGCGACTGGAAGACGATCTTCGAGCTCGAAGCCGAGTGGAAGAAGAGCAAGGGCTACACCTGATCGGGCGGCAATGACGGAGGCGGCCAAGCCGCCTCCGTTTCGCTTGTGCAATGTTTCTCGCGTGCTGCGCATTCCGGCACGCCGCAATGGATGTTTCCCTTGGACCTCGACGCGCTTACCGGCTGCCTCGCCAGCTCTGCCTGTCTGGTGACCCAAGTCACCAGCGGCTTCATCATCGGCATGTTGCTGTTTCTCGTCGCCGTCGGGCTGACGCTGATCTTCGGCGTGCTCAAGGTCGTCAACTTCAGCCACGGCGCCTTCTATATGTTCGGCGCCTATTTTGCGATGTCGGCCTATCAGTTCTCGGGCAGTTTTGCGCTGGCGATGCTATGCGGTGCCGTGGGCACGGCCATCATCGGTCTGATCTTCGAGCGCGGGTTCATGAGCCGGGTGTATGGCGCCGACGTGCTGATGCAATTGCTGGTCTGCTACGCCTTCGTGCTGATCTTCGACGACGTCGTGCGGATGGTCTGGGGCCCCGAGTTCAAGTCGATGGGGATGCCTGCGGCTTTTCAGGTGCCGCCGCTGTTCATCGCCGGCGGCGTGGTGCCGCCATATTATCTGCTGTTGATCGGTGTCGCGCTGGCGGCAGCCATGGTGCTTGGGCTTGGACTGGCGCGCACCCGGATAGGCAAGGTGATCCGGGCAGCGGCGCATAATCCCGGCATGGTGTCGGCGCTCGGCATCAACACCGGGCTGATCTATGGCGGCGTATTCGCGCTCGGCGGCATGCTGGCGGGCCTTGCGGGAGCGCTGGCGGCGCCGGTGCGCTCGCTGACGCCGGGCATGGGATTTTCAGTCCTGATCGAATCCTTCATCGTCACCGTGATCGGCGGCATGGGCTCGATCCTGGGTGCGCTGATCGGCGCGCTGCTGATCGGCTTGATCCGCTCGTTCGGTACGCTCGGCTTCCCTCTTTTTACGGAGGGGCTGATGTATCTGTTCATGGTGATCGTGCTGGTGTCGCGGCCGACCGGGCTGTTCGGCAAGGAGGTCGTATGACCGAGCTGCAGGCCGAGCAGGGCGCGCCCGCACTCGATGTTCGTCGCGCCGACGCTAAGCCGCGGCGCAATCGGGATGCCCTGATAGCGCTTGCCGTCTTCGTCGTGCTGGCGCTGTTGCCGATGGTCTTCAGCAGCAAAGTGCTGCTCGATTTCGTGATCCGCTGCGCGGCCTATGGGCTGTTCGCGACCTCGCTCAACCTGCTGGTCGGTTACACCGGCCTGACTTCGTTCGGCCACGGCATGTTCTTCGGCCTTGGCGCCTACGGCTTCGGGTTGATGATGCAGAAGACCGGCGTTCCCGTCCCGGTGGCCTTCGTCGCGACGCTGGCGATCACGTTTGTCATAGCCCTCGTCATCGGCGCCATTTGCGTGCGGCTGAAGGAAATTTACTTTGCCTTCGTGACGCTGGCGTTCCAGATGCTGATCCACTCGACCATCCTGTCCTGGGTATCGCTGACGGGTGGCGATCAGGGATTGCGCGGTGGCATTCCGCGCCCGCCATTCTGGGGCATCGATCTATCGAACCAGTTGCATCTATACCTCGCGAGCTGTGCGCTGCTGGTGGTCGGGCTGCTGTTGATGCGCCAGATCGCGCAGTCGCCGTTCGGCTACACGCTGCGCATGATCCGCGACAACGCCACGCGCGCGAGCTTTGTCGGCATCGATGTCTGGCGGGCCAAGCTGACGATCTTCGTGCTGGCGGCGCTGTTCGCCTCGACTGGCGGGATGATCATGGCGCTGTTCGTTTCGGGGGCCTATCCGGAATTCGCCTATTGGACCACGTCGGGCGAAGGCATCTTCATCAACATGCTCGGCGGCGTCACGACATTCCTGGGGCCGATGCTCGGGACCGTGCTGTTTCTGATTCTCAACGACACGGTCACCCGGCTGACCGAATATCACGGCCTCGTGCTCGGCGTCGTGATCCTGTTCTTCGCCATTGGCCTGCGCAAGGGGCTGATGGATTTTGTCGTCGAATGGTACGCGCAGCGCCGCACCGGTCCTGGGGAGCGCGGATAGCTATGCTGCAGATCCGCTCCCTTTCCAAATCATTCGGAGGCGTCAAGGCGACCGATGACGTCACGCTCGACTTTGCCGATGGTTCGCTCACCGCCGTGATCGGCCCCAACGGCGCCGGCAAGAGCACCTTCTTCAATCTGATCACCGGCGCGCTGAGGCCGGATTCCGGTCAGATATTGCTCAACGGCGTCGACCTGGCCGGGCGCTCGCCGCCCGAGATCGTGCGCCACGGCATCGGCCGCGCGTTCCAGGTCGCGAGCATCTTTCCGTCGCTGACGGTGCAGGAGACGATGCTGGCGGCGGTATGTGCCGACCAGCGCAAGGCCGGCGTGCTGCATCGGCGTTTCCCCCTGGCCGAGACGAGGGATCGCGCCGAGCAGGCGATGGAATTGCTGGGGCTCGCAGCCAAGCGAAATCGCGTCGCGGCGACGCTGTCGCATGGTGATCAGAAGCTGCTTGATATCGCGCTGGCGCTGGTGCTCGATCCGAAGGTGCTGTTGCTCGACGAGCCGACCGCCGGCATGGGCACCGAAGAGCGCTGGCGGATGATCGACAAGGTGAGGGAGCTCTGGGAGAAGCAGAAGATCACGGTGGTGTTCATCGAGCATGACATGGACATCGTCTTCAAGATCGCGCCCGAGATCGTCGTGCTCTGCTATGGCCGCATTCTCGCAACCGGGACGCCGGACGCGATCCGTCGCAACGAGGCGGTGATCGAGGCCTATCTTGGGACCGAGCACCACGCGGAGGCCGGGGCATGAGCGCGCAACCGGTGGTGCAGGTCGAGGATCTCGACGTCTATTACGGCACCAGCCAGATCCTGTTCGGTGTCGGCCTTTCCGTGCGGCAGGGCGAGACGATGGCGCTGCTCGGCAGAAACGGCGCCGGCAAGTCGACCACCATGAAGGCGATCATGGGCCTCGCGCCGGCGCGGCGGGGCAGGGTGACGCTGCACGGCAAAATTGTTTCCGGGCTGAAGCCGCATCACATCGCGCGCGCCGGGCTCGGCTTCGTGCCGGAGGATCGGCAGATTTTCCCCGAGCATTCCGTCGAGGATAATCTGGTCATCGGCGCCAAGAAGGGGCCCAATGGCGAGGACGAATGGCCGATCCGGCGCATCTATGACGTGTTTCCCCTGCTGGAGCCGTTGCGGCACCGGATCGCGGGGCGGCTGTCCGGCGGCGAACAGCAGATGCTGGCGATTGCCCGCACGCTGATGGGCAATCCGACGCTGCTATTGCTGGACGAGCCGAGCGAAGGGCTGGCGCCGATCATCGTGCAGCAGATCGGCGAGTTGCTGCGGCAGCTCCGCGGCACCGGAGCGACCGTGCTGATCGCCGAGCAGAACATGCATTTTTGCCTTGGCCTTGCGAGCCACGCGACGGTTATCGACAAGGGCCAGATCGTCTACACATCCGGGATCGAAGAGCTGAAAGCCAACGAAAACATTCGTCAGCGCTATCTCGCGCTGTAGCTTTCACCCGATCCGGGAGACGAAATGGCCATCGATCGCAAGCTATCGCCGACGCATGAGGCCCCGTATCGCGGCCTGCGCGTGCTGGATTTCGGGCAGGGCATTGCTTCGCCCTACTGCGCGATGCTGCTGGGCGTTTATGGCGCCGACGTCATCAAGGTCGAGCCGCCCGAGGGCGATTGGTCGCGGTTTCTCGGCACGACCTATGGAAACCACACCACGCTGTCGGCGGTCTATAACCGCGGCAAGCGCAGCCTGTGCCTCGATCTGAAGCACAGGGACGGTATCGCGGTCGCTCGGAAGCTCGCCAGAGAATGTGACGTGCTGATAGAGGGTTTTCGGCCTGGCGTCGCTGCGCGGCTCGGGATCGGGTACGAGGAATTGTCGTGCGACAATCGCGGCCTGATCTATCTCTCGGTCAGCGCGTTCGGGCAGAGCGGTCCCTATTCGAAACGGCCGGGCTCTGATTCCGTGGCGCAGGCCTTCTCCGGCTTCGTATCGATCAACGTTGGCAACGACGGCACGCCGCATCGGGCCGGCACCACGATCTCCGACGTCGTGACAGGGGTCTATGCCTTCCAGGCCATTGCGACGACGCTGTTTGCGCGCGCAACCCTCGGCACGGGGCGCTGGATCGACGTCAACCTTTGCCAGTCGACGTCGGCACTACTCGGCCACAAGGTCGCCGAACACATCCTGGAAGGCGGGGCGCCGCGCGCGCTCAACGTTCCGGCCGGCTCGTACCAGACGGCGGACGGCTGGATGATGGTCACGCTTGTGAACGAGCCACAATACAAGCGACTGTGCACGGCGATCGGCCGCGAGGATCTCGCCAGCGATCCACGCTTCGCCGATTTTGCCCGCCGAGCGGATTCCGTGGATGCGTTGATCCCGCAGCTCCGGGAGGTATTTCTGAAGCAGCCGACGGATACCTGGCTGTCGCGCCTGCATGCCGCCGATCTCATCGCCGAGCGGATTCTCAATCCCGGAGAATGGCTGCGCAACATCCATGTCGAAGCGACGAGGGCCGCGGTATGCCAGAACACGCCGGGCGTGGGGCCGGTGTACTCGCCGCGAACGCCGGGCATTGCAAGCCTATCGGAGGATGACTTGTGCCCTGCACCTGATATAGGCCAGGACAGTCTTGAGGTGCTGCGCGAAGCCGGTTTTGAGCGCGGTGCCATCGATGATCTGGTCAGGGCCGGCGCGGTGCGCTTGGCCAAGGGAGGCAAGGCATGAGTACCGATCTCGTTCGTTATTCCGTCTCAAGCAATATTGCCGAGATCATGCTCGATCGCCCACCGGTCAATGCGCTCAGCATGGACCTCATCGATGCACTGCTGGCGGCGTTGGCGAAGGCGAGGGACGACGACGCGGTGCGCGCCGTCATCATCGGCAGCGCGCACAAGGTGTTTTGCGCCGGGCTCGATCTGGATATTGTCCGCGGCAAGCCTGGGATCGAGACCAAGAAATTCCTCGAACGGCTGTATTTCGCGCTGAACGACACCCAGTATCGCATGGGCAAGCCGACGATTGCCGCGCTTGATGGCGCGGTGCGCGCCGGCGGCATGACGATTGCCATTTCCTGCGACATGATCATCGCGGGCGACGCTTGCACCTTCGGCTATCCCGAGATCGATGTCGGCCTGATCCCGGCCATTCACTTCGTGCAACTGCCGCGGCTGGTCGGCAAGCACCAGGCTTTCGGGCCGCTGTTCCTGGGCGAGCCCTTCGATGCTGCGACCGCCTTTCGGATGGGTCTGCTCAGCGAAGTGGTGCCGAAGGGCGCGGCGCTCGAGCGTGCGCGGGAGGTTGCGCGCCAGCTGGCGGCCAAATCGCCTATCGTCATGAAGATCGGGCGTGACGCCTTCATGCGGGCGGTTGACGCCGATTTCCGCCGCTCCGTGGAGAACGCGGCCGAGAGCTTTGCGCTGGTCGCCACGACGGAGGATTGCCAGGAAGGCTTGAATGCGTTCGTCGAGAAGCGGACGCCGAACTACAGGGGGCGCTGATGGCTGGCTTGTATTTCGAGGAGTTTGAGGTCGGCCAGGAATTCCATCACGAGTTCAGCCGTACCGTGACCGAGATGGACAACACGATGTTCAGCCTGCTGACCATGAATCCGCAGCCGCTGCACATCGATGCGCATTTTTCCGAGAATACCGAATTCGGTCAGCGGCTGTTCAACAGCATCTATACGCTCGGCATCATGATCGGTATGAGCGTTTACGATACGACGCTTGGCACCACGATCGGCAATCTCGGCATGACCGATGTCAAATTTCCAAAGCCGGTGTTTCACGGCGATACGCTCAAGGCGCACACCAAAATTATAGGCAAGCGCGAGAGCAAGTCGCGGCCGAACCAGGGCATCGTCGAGTTCGAGCACACCATGACCAATCAGCGCGGCGAGGTGGTGGCGAGCTGCCGCCGGACCGGCCTGATGCACTGCAAGCCGAAGGCGTAAACCGATGCGATCGTTCCTGTTCGTTCCAGGCGACAGCCTGCGCAAGTTCGAGAGCGCCAAGAAGACGGCGGCCGATGCGCTGATCCTCGACCTAGAGGATTCCATTGCGCCGGATGAGAAAATAGGCGCGCGGAAGACGGTGCGCGAAATGCTCGACACGCGCAATCCGAGCCAGAAGGCCTATATCCGCGTCAATGCGCTCGATACCGGCCTGACGCTTGGCGACCTCGCCGCCGTGATGCCAGGCCGGCCTGACGGCATCGTGCTGCCGAAATGCGCCGGCGCGGCCGACGTCAACCGTCTTTCGCTGTATCTCGACGCTTTCGAGGCGGCCGCAGGGATCGAGCATGGGACGACGCGAATCGTCACGGTGGCGACCGAGACGGCGCGGGCTGTTCTCAAGCTGCTCGATTTCGAGAATATGAGCCCGCGGCTGTGGGGCATGATGTGGGGCGCCGAGGATCTCGCGGCCTCGCTCGGCGCGTCGCGCAACCGGACCGGTGGCCGTTTTCATGGGCCGTTCCTTTTGGCGCGTGACCTGTGCCTGATCAGCGCCGCTGCTGCCGGCGTCGTTGCCATCGACACCATTGCCACCGACATCAACGATCTCGACACCCTGCGCGAAGAATCCGTTGCTGCGCGGCAGGACGGGTTCCTCGCCAAGGCGGTGATCCATCCAAAGCATGTCGATGTCGTCAATGCGGCCTTCATGCCGACGGATGAGGAAATCGCCTGGTCGGAGAAGGTCGTGAAGGCATTCAGCGAGAATCCAGCCTCCGGCGTCGTCAAGATCGACGGCAAGATGATCGACAAGCCGCATCTGCGCGCCGCCGAGAAGATCCTGGCGCTGCGGGGAAGGTAGAAGACGGGCTACGAGCTGATCTGATTGACTCCGTCGCTTGATCGCTGCAAATGCAGCCAACGAACGAATTGATAAGGATACACATCATGGTTGACGCGCTGATCATCGACGCATGCAGGACGCCACGGGGCATCGGCAAGGCCGGCAAGGGTGCCTTGTCGGGCATTCATCCGCAGCAGCTTGGCGCCACGGTGCTGCGTGCGCTGGCCGATCGTACCGGCATCAATACGGCCGATGTCGACGACATCATCTGGGGAACCAGTTCGCAGCGCGGCCAGCAGAGCGGCGATCTCGGGCGGATGTCGGCGCTCGATGCCGGCTATGATGTGCGCGCCAGCGGCGTGACGCTGGACCGGTTCTGCGGTTCCGGCATCACCAGCGTCAACATGGCGGCCAATGCGATCATGTCGGGTTCGGAAGATCTCGTGATCGCCGGCGGCACCGAGATGATGTCGATGGAAGGCCGTCGCGGCGAGGGGCCGTTCATGATGGACAATGGCAATCTTCGCCTGCGCGCCCGGCATCCGCAATCCCACCAGGGCGTCTGTGCCGATGCGGTCGCGACGCTGGAGGGCATCACGCGGCAGGACGTCGATGGGCTCGGCCTCGAGAGCCAGAAGCGCGCGGCGGCCGCCATCAAGGGCGGCTATTTCGACAAGAGCCTGGTGCCGGTTTACCGCGAAGACGGCAGCCTCGCGCTCGACCGCGAGGAATACCCGCGGCCGCAGACCACGCTCGAAGGGCTGGCCAGCCTGAAGCCGGCGTTCCCGGCTGTCGCGGACTACGCGCTCGACGACAAGGGCACGACCTACCGCAAGCTGATCCTGGACAAGTATCCAGATCTCGACATCAACTTCATGCACCATGCCGGCAATTCCTCCGGCGTCGTCGACGGCTCGGCGGCGATCCTGCTGGCGTCGCCGAGTTACGCAAAGGCTCACGGCCTGAAGCCGCGGGCGCGTGTCGTTGCGATGGCGAACATGGGGGATTCGCCGACCCTGATGCTGAACGCGCCGGTGCCGGCTGCCCGCAAGGTGCTGGCCAAGGCCGGTCTCACGCTCGATGACATCGATCTGTTCGAGATCAACGAAGCCTTTGCGGTCGTCGCCGAAAAGTTCATCCGCGATCTCAAGCTCGACCGCGACAAGGTCAACGTCAATGGGGGCTCGATCGCGCTTGGTCACCCCATCGGTGCAACCGGTTCGATCCTGATCGGCACCGTCCTGGATGAGCTGGAACGGCGCGATCTCAAGCGCGGCCTGGTGACGATGTGCGCTGCCGGCGGCATGGCGCCGGCCATTATCATCGAGCGCGTCTGACGGCAGCCTCAAGCTGCCGGAAACTGCAGTTCGAAGGTAACCCCTTCGCTGGTCGGCAATAGCCGGATCGATCCGCCGTGGCTGGCCATCACGGCCTGCACGATCGAGAGGCCCATGCCTGTGCCGCCGGTGTCGCGGCGGGTGGTGAAGAAGGCATCGAAGATCTTTTCCCGGTTCGGCTCGGAGATCGGGTCGCCGTCATTGCGGACGGTCATCCTGATGGAGCCCGGTTCAGCGACGGCGTCGAGACGAATGTTCTTCGCGTTGTGACGGATGGCGTTGTCGGTCAGGTGCGACAACACGATCAAGGCCTTTTCGCTGGACATGCCGATCGAGCGGTCCAGACAGCCGGTTGCCTCGATCGTGCGTGTCGGGAACCGGCTCTTCAATCCGCCGATCACTTGCGAGAGCTCGGATTGCTCATTCTGAGGCACGGTCTCGGCGCGGGCCAGTTCGCGTAACCGCTGGGTCATGGCTTCCAGGCGGCCGGTGTCGCTCAGAATGTTCGAGATGAAGTTCTTCTGTTCCATCCGAGTGAGGCTGTCGGATTTGCTTTGCAGCGAATCCAGCAGCAATTCGGCGGCGCCCTTGATCGACGTCAGCGGCGATTTCAGTTCGTGGGTGAGGTGCGAGGAGAACGTCGCAATGTAGTCCGATCGCCGCGACAATTGTTCGGCCATGTCGAGAAAGCTGTCGGATAGCTGGGCGAACTCGCGCGTGCCGTAATGGGCGAGCGGCTGGAATGCCTCGTGATCGCCGCGGCCGATGCGCCTGGCGCGATCCACCAACTCGCGCATCGGGCGCGTAATGGTACGAGAAAAAATCAGACCGATGATGATGGTCGCCAAGACGACCGTAAGGCCCGCCAGGATGAACTTGCGGCGCTCCTGATAGAAGTGATCGAAGATGTTGCTCGGCGTTCTCGAGGTATAGATGACGCCCGCCACGTGGTTGTTGACGATGACCGGCATCGCCGAGAACACGTGTACGCCGACGCCGCGGCTGATCGAATAGATCGGTGGTGGAGGCTTGTCGGGTTTGCGAATTCGCAAGACCGCCCGGTATTGTCCCTGCAGCGCGATCGCCACTTCCTGGATATGGGCGAGAGACTGGCCGACCTCGTCGCGCCCGGCGATCACGACCCCTCGGGGATCGAGGATACGGAAGCCGGCCAGCGTGACCTTCTGCGTTTCAAGAATGATCGGCATCAGCCCCGTGCCGATTTCGACATAGGCACGCGACGCCGGCGCATTCGCGGGAAGGGCATCCGGCCGTCGCCGCAGCAGATCGCGACCCGCGGCGAGATCGAGCGCGGGGCGGATCGGCGTTAGCCGGTCCTCCCGGTCAGGACGCGCCTCGGGAGGAATTTCCGCACCGAGCGCTATTCCGGTCGCCAGCCTTGCCTCGACCTCGCGCGCATAGACGGCAGCCAGCACGCGGCTTTGGGCGATCAGCTCGGCCTGGGTCTGATGGATGAGCTGGTTGTCGTAGAGGCGGAAGAAGAACAGCCCGACCAGGGGCAGCATCGCCACGGAAGCGAGCATGGCGAAAATGACCAGTCCCAATGACGGTCGCCATTTCTCGCGTGCGCGCGATGTCATGCCTGCGGCTCGCATCGGCCGAGCTTGAAGCCGACGCCATGAATGGTCTCGATGACGTTGTCGCAGTTCACGGCCGACAGCTTGGCGCGGATATTGCGGATGTGGCTGTCGATGGTGCGATCCGATACCTGGATATTGAGCTGATAGGCGGCGCCCATGATCTGTTCGCGGCTGAAGACGAACGTCGGCCGCGTCAGAAACGCCCTGAGAATTCCGAACTCGATCGCCGTCAGCCGCAGCGGAGTGCCGGCGAACTCGGCGATATGCTGTTCGGGATCGACGGACAGCCTGCCTTGCGACAACGCAGCCGTGGAGGCTCTGTCATCCTGGCCGCGCACTGCGATGCGGCGCAGGATGACGTTCACCCGCGCGACCAGCTCGCGCGGGCTGAACGGCTTGGTGACATAGTCATCGCCGCCGATTTCAAGTCCCAGGACGCGATCGATCTCTTCGTCGCGCGCAGACAGAAAAAGGATGGGAACGTTCGATGACCTTCTGATTTCCCGGCAGACGTCGAGGCCGTCGAACTCCGGCATGCCGATGTCGAGAACGATGAGATCGGGCTTGTCGGAGGCAGAGCGGGTCAAGGCTTCCTTGCCGTCCCGCGCCTCGAAGACGGTCATTCCGGCCTTCTTCAGTGCAACGCGGATGACCTCACGGATATGAAGATCGTCGTCAACGATGAGAATGCGGTGCGTCAAACGTCTCTCCTGGCGCAACTGGTCTGCGGTCGAATTAGCCTGCGATCGAACTCTTCGGTTGGGCGCCCATGGCGCGTTGGAGGCGCCAGCTCCGAAAACCCCAGGAGCGCCAGAAAGCCGTGTCTTTCACCTGCTGTTCTACAAGGCAACCACGGCGGGAAACAAGGGTGGGGTCGAGCCCGCGGAGGGCGATGGCCCGGTCGATTGCCGGCAATGCCTGCGGTCCCAGGGAAAACAGATAGTTCATGTCGATCCATACGCCCTGGCCGGTGGCCTCGCGGCTGTGGCTGACATTGTAGTCGGCGATGATGGCGGCGAAATTGACCAGCGAGCAGATGTAGAGCGTGGCCGTCAGGGTGATGAGGTTGGCGCGGATCAGCCAATCATTCGAACGGTTCAGAACAATGCGGGCGACGATGAGCAGAAGTCCCAGCGCGACCAAAACCATCCAGATGAAAGCCGCGACGCGCCACCAGGTCAGGAGATAGATCTGAACATAGAGGTCGAGACGCAGGATCGATGACAGCACGAGCAGGACATTCTGCGTGACCCACAGATAGACCAGTGGCCTGATCACCCGCGATTGCTCGGCCGGCCCGCCGGGGCGCATCGCGGCCAGAACGAAGCCTGCCGCCAGCAGCGCCGTGACAATGAGGGGATAGGCGCCGCGATGGGCATATGACGCGTAGCTGATATCGGCGGGCAGGGCCACGTTACCCCAGAGGTAGATTGCATCGAGGATGGTCTGAACGGCGAACAGCAGGTTGAACAACACCAGCGACCGCAGGATCGTGGCGACGCCGAAAAATTCCATGTGGTCAGACGACGGCGGCTGCTCGGGAGCCGCCGCGTCGGTCAAAGCGGGAGTGACCTCCGCCTTGCTACGCCACCAGACCTGGATGAACGGCCAAATGATCGACAGCGCTACCGTCCAGAACAATATTCGTCCTATGCTTATGTAGGAAGCGGCGTCCCCAGGGTTCATCAGGCGGATCCACTTCTCGAGCAAGGGATTCGCCGATACCAGCAGAAATACAAAAACGCAGCCGAGAACGACGGGAATTATCCAGACAGTAAAGCCGGTCTTCAAGGTGGGCAGACTGAATAGTCCCACGGCGTCCCGGAAAAATCTGAACGGGCCGACCAGATACAGATCGCACAGCGCCGCCGCCCGCTCGCCGAGATCGCCCTGCTGCGGATTGGTCGTCAGCAACAGGGCGACACCGAGCGCCAGAGCCATGAACGCCAGCGACGCTGCGTTGAATTCCTCAATGGCGGGCACAAGCCCGGCAAGCACGAGGGCGGCAGCCGGCAGCAACCGACTTCTGTTCAACCTTGCGAAATTCGCGGCGAGCGATCCGGCAACCAGCGCGAGGGCGAATGCGACGGCCGAAATTCCGATCTGATGTCCGTAGAACAGCCAGTCGGCCAACGCCGCCAATGCGAGAGCGATCGCGGGCTTGACCGGCAGCGGGCTCGCCTGGGCGGAGCCCGCATCGGATGCCGGCGTGGTGAGGTCGGTCATTCTTGCGCCACCTGTCTGGAGAGGAAAACTGCAAACCAGCGCCGTCGCGGGGCGCTCGCATAGCCACCACCCGTCGTTTGCTAGTCTTGTCGGAATAGTCATTCGATGATCGCCGTTGAATTGCGAAACGACTATCGAGCGCCGCTGTGCAGTTGATTGGACTTCCGTCTGCAAGACTTCAGGATTTTTATGCAGTTTCTATGCAGGCGCTGTTATGCGCTCGCGCCAACGAGACAAGTTTGATACGGGCAGTCGTCCCGTTCGCCTTCCCCGCGCAAAACCCCATCGAAACTCATGCAAATTCTCAGACGTATTGGCCTCGTCCTGGTCTGGTTCGCCGGAGCACTCTTCGTTTTCGCTGCGGTCAACAAGAATGATCCCTATCTGATCTCGCTGCGCGGATGGGGAAACATCCTTCTCGTCGCCGCCAGCATCATCGTCGCTATTATCCTCAGCCGCCGCGGCCATTGGAGAGGAGGCGTCGCGGGGAGGGGGCTCATTCTGCTGTGGTGCCTGCCGCCATTGTCGATGCTCGGCGCCGATGCTGCGTTTGAATGGCGCAAGCTGCGCGTCCTGCAGGCCGATGTCCCGCAGGCGCGAAGCCTTGGGCGGCACTTTGTCGTCGGTTTCTCGTCATTCCCGGAGGTGTCAGTCCTCGCCGAGAAGGGGCTGATTTCGGGCGTCTACATCACCAAGCACAATATCACGGGATCGTCGGCGGCCGGTCTGAAAGCGGAGATAGCGGCGCTGCAGGAGAAGCGGCGTGCCGTGGGCCTGCCGCCCCTGCTCGTCGCGGCCGACCAGGAAGGCGGCATCGTTTCGCATCTGGCGCCGCCCCTGACAAAACTGCCGGCGCTGTCGACGCTCGCGAACCTGGCGCCGGACGTCCGTGCGGAGAAAGCGGAGGCGTTCGGGCGCACGCATGGGCAGGAGCTGGCGGCGCTTGGTGTCAACCTCAACCTGGCGCCGGTGCTGGATCTGCGGCCCGAGCTGAAGCGCAACCGGTTCGACTTCAACACGCTAATCGGCCAACGTGCGATTTCCGATGATCCAGCTGTCGTCGCCGATATCGCCCGCGCCTATGTGAGTGGCCTCGAAGCATCCGGCGTCGGCGCGACGGTGAAGCACTTTCCGGGGCTTGGGCGTGTGCGAACGGATACCCATCATTTCAGCGCCGAGCTCGATACACCCGTCGACGAACTCGAAGCCTCCGACTGGATTCCCTTCAGAAAAGTGCTGTCCGGCTCGAAGGCACAGCTGATGGTCGGCCATGTGACGCTGACGTCGGTCGATCCGGACCGTCCGGCGTCGCATTCCAAACGGATCGTCGACGGCATTATCCGCAAGAAGTGGAACTATCAGGGTGTCGTCATGACCGACGACCTTGTGATGGGTGCGATCTACCAGCGCGATGTCTGCACGGCGGTGGTCGAGGCGCTCAACGCCGGCGTCGATCTACTGCTGGTGGCCTTCGATGGCGCGCAGTTCTATCGCATTTTCAGCTGTGCCATGGCGGCCTCAATCGAGGGAAGGCTCGACGCCGCCATGCTGGGCGAGAGTGACATGCGGTTGAAAGCGGCATTCCCGTTGGATTGAGCGAACCGCCGAGAAAGCAGAGCCGGCGCGAATTACTTCGCGAACCGGCCTTGCTCCGGCAGTCCGGCCATTGCACGGGCCTGGAACGCGGGTTTTTGATCCTGCCGTTTCGACCAGGACACATAGTAGGCAACGCCCGTCATGATTGAAATGCCGGCAGCGCTGACCAGCACGTGCATCACAAGCGAGTCCGGTCCTGTGATCAGGACAAGGTGCCCGGCAAATGAAAGAAATACGCCGGCGCAGAACACGGCCAGCCATTCCTGGCCGCATTTGATGACCGGCTGTAACGCCGGCCATCGGAAACCGGGCCAGTCCCGCGGCACCATGTAGGCAAAGAGAGAGGCCAGCGCCAGAAAATGAAGTACCCTGTATGGCGCCAGATTTTCCTTATGGTCGGGTAGAAACACATCGCGCAGCAGGTCCGGCACAAGGCCGGCCTGGGGAAATTTCCCCGCCACCGTCACGGCCAGGGCAAATAGCAGGTAAAGCCACGCCACGGCGCGCAGGATGACGAATTCCCGAAGGGTGCGCAGGGCGCGCATCTGATTCGCTCCGCTTAGCGCCAGCCAGGCGCCGAGCACGAACAGAAGCTGCCAGCAGAACGGGTTGAGGTACCACTTGCCATCCGGAAACGACGACAGATTCCAGTCGAAATGGCGGGCCGCGGCGTAGAGAGCCACTGACGCCGCCATCGTGATATTCGGGCGCCGCACCATGCCGAACAGGACCAGCGGGAAGACCGCCATCAGTACGATGAAAAGTTGCAGCACATCGAGGTTGAGCGGCTTGGCCTGCAGCAACAGGCCGTGAATCAGGGTCCGGACCGTATGATCGACGATTCCCGTCACATTGAAGTCGCCAATGAGCTCGGACGCGCGAGCCTTGCGCGCGACATATCCGATCAGGTCGATATAGATCACGAACAGGACGATATAGGCGGCATAAAGCTGCCACAGCCGCTTGAAGATGCGGGTTGCCGTCACGACGAACCCGCGCTCCAGCATCATCCTTCCATAGAGAATTGCGGCAGTATAACCGCCGACGAACACGAACAGGTCCGTGGCGCCGCTGAAACCGAAATTGCGCATGGTCAGCAGGCTGACCGCATTGTGCGGGACGTGGTCCAGAAAAAGAAACCAGGCCGCGATACCAAGCAGCAGACAGAGTCGGAGATCGCCGTCGCGCGCAGCGAGCTCGGCCTTCATTGACGTATGCATTGAAGTTTAAGGGCTTTACAAGTCGGAGGAATCGAATCGCGACAATACCGCGATTGTCCGCAGCGTCGGAATAGACTCTGCATGAAGAATAATTAATCAGCCTGTTGGCGATTGCAGCGGCTCATCAATCACAATTTTTTGAGAGACGGAGAGATGCCTATGCCTGCTCGTGCTTGCGCAGGTCGCGGATGTGATCGAACTGGCTGGCCTGCAGATCGGCGCCGGTCGCGCCGACGTCGGGCGGGGCCGCCTCGGTGAGAATGTCGGCAGTGATATCCTCGACCGAGCAATCTGCGATTTCATGGATGAAGCTGATATTTCTGTATTCACCCGAAGCGACACGGGAGACGACTTCGCGCCTCGTCACTTCCGGATCGACGATGGCCTCGCGGCCGCGGCGGCCGTAGTCGATCATCACGACGAAATACTGCATGCGGGCGATCTGATCCCATTCCGTTCGCCGAAATCGACGACGGAGGCAGTATTTCCGATAATCGGAAATTAGTCAAGCGTAAATTCGGAAAAACAGAAATAACGAGGCCCCGAACCGAATCGTTGGAATCGGAACGGTCCGAAGACCACAGTGAACCTATTTGTCCGACGATCGGCTGCCTGAGGCCCTTGCCGCCTTGCGTGCCCGGGCCGCGGCCTTGCTGCGCAACCGCTCGATCTGGCCCCTGGGCAGGGTGACGCAGATCTCGCCGACCCATTCCAACTTCACGCCGGTGATCGGCTTGGCGTTGAAGCTCTTGAGATTGACCACGGTCGGCGATTTTCCCCGCTCGATGGTCTTCAGATAACGCTCGCCGGTCTTCAGGCGGACGGCGGCTTCCTCGCCATAGAAGCTCGACAGCGGGTGGCGCTGCTCACGATAGACCACGATGATGTCGCCATTCTCGTATTTCGGCAGCATGGAATCGCCGGATACCTCGAAGGCGATGGTCTCTTCGGCGATCGGGAACGGCAGTTCGACCTCGCCGAGGCCTTCCGGCGGCACCTGCTCGTGCTCCGGCTCGATCGATGCGCCAGCGCCGACACGCCCCATGATCGGAACCGAGTTCAGTTCGAGATACTCGATGATCGGCGCGATCTCAGACGCCTTGATCAGGCGTATCCCGGACAGGATTTCGGAGACGGCGCCGGGCCGAACGCCCATCGCAGCCGCCAGTCCGCCCTTGGTCTTGCCCGGCTTTTCCAGGCCCCGTTCGATCAATCTCACGTCCAGCATGGCCGAATCCTTTCCGAATCTCAGAAATCGTATCACTTCCGAATATCCGAAATCAAGCTTGACTTTTATTTCGGAATATCAGAAATTGATTGCCGGCGTCGGGCGGCGTTGGCGAGCGAAGGATAACAAGAATGGAACTGTGGAACTGGGCGCCCGAGCACTCGGACGCGCTGCGGGAATTTATTGTCAAAGGCCTGAGCTACGCGGAAGCCGCACGCGCCATCAATTCGCGTTTCAATACGGCTTACACGCGCAATGCTGCGCTCGGGCGCGCCCGGCGCCTGGGACTGAGGCCGGACGATCGCCGGCAACCGTCGGTGCCTTGCAAGGCTGCGGAGCAGCACGACGTCGCGGGACCCGAAGCCCGTGAGGTCAGGAAGCTCGCGCTTCCCTGGCCGGTGCCGATGTTCAAGGAACTCGGGCCGGTCAAGCCGGTCAAGCTGCGTTGCGTGGAGATCGAGCCTCGGCATCTCTCATTGGTCGAACTCGAGCAGGGAGACTGCCGCTACCCCTATGGCGGCGACGAAGAAGGCGAGGTCATCACGTTCTGCGGCCATCCGCGCCGCGCGGGTTCGAGCTACTGCACGCCGCATTTTCATTTGTGCCGCGATCCGATCGTGCCGCCCGAACGTGCGGTGAGCGCAGCTTCGCTATGGTTGGTGGAGATGGCATGAAGAATACCGTCGTGACTTGCTTCGAGGGCCGGCTGAAACGGCTGCCGCGCCGTCACCGGATCGCTCATCTGCGCGCCCTGATCGGGCTTCAACCAGAGAGCGGCCGCACGGACGAATTGTCCGACTTGCTGCATCAGGAGATATCGGACGCGTCGGCCGATTAGCATTTTCTGTCCAAAACCTAATTCCATCGCCTTCAAGGAGTGCCCGGGATGCCGAGAGCCAAACGCCGAAAGCCATACGACCCCGTCAAGGTGCATGACCGACGCTCGCGCGACCTGCCGCGTCATGCCGAAGTCGCGACCGTCGAGGTCGATAATCCCCTGGCCCTGGATCCGGGCGAGAAGATCGTCGCGTTGCGCTCGATCCGAAACGATCCGCTTGGCCGGTTGCATTCGCACCGCCAGATTGACGACGCGCAGTTTCTGGCAGGGCGTGCATTCCAGAGTGACTGGGAGAGGGCCGAGCGTGGTCCGCGCGCGGTGGATCCGACGCGGGATTATGTCGATGGCGGGCAGGGGCGCGAGCCGATCACTGAAAGCCAGCGCAAGGCCGTGCTTCGGCTGAATCGGGCCGAACGCGAGCTTGGCGCCGACGGTTCGGCGCTGGTGCATGACGTTCTGGTCCATGGTCTGACGATGGAGCAGGTCGGCCAGCGGAGAGACCTCAGTACCCAGCGCTGGCAGGACTACTTCTCGAAGCGATTTCGCGAGTGCCTCGACCGGCTGGCGCTGCTGTACGGGTTTGCGACGGAGCATCCCATTCCCGTCAAAACCCTCCAGCGCTGAATCGCAGCGGTTGTACGACGTCATAGGCCGCCTTGGTCAGCGGTATGGCGTAGTCGACGGTCAGGGCGCCGAACGGCGAGGCCCAGGTCAGGCCCGCCCCGACGGAGGAGCGGACGACATTCTTGTTGGCGACCTGCAGCCCTGTCGTCGACCCGCTGTAACGGAATACACTGCCGGCATCGACGAAGGCGGTGGCCCTGAGGCCGTATTCATTGGGTATGCCGGGGATCGCGCTCTGCAGTTCGGCGGTCGTTGCCCAATAGGCGCTGCCGCCGACATTATCCATCGTGGTGCCCGGCGTCAGGTCGCGCGGTCCGAATCCGTTCGGCGCAAAACCGCGCACCATGGTGGGGCCGCCGAAGAAATTGTTCATCAGCGGCACCTGCTGACCGCCCCAGCCGGTGACGTACCCACCCTGGGCGCGAACCATGCCGACGAGGTCGCTGCTGATCGACTTGTAGTAGCGTACGTCTTCCGTGGTCTTCAGAAATTTTACGTCGCCGCCAAGCCCGGCGAGATCCTGGCTGAGCTGCGACCGGATTCCGCTGGTCGGGCTCTTCGTATTGTCCAGCGTGCTGTAGGTCGTCGTGCTGCCGGGCGCCGAGACCCAGGTCGGGCCGGCGGCGGCCGCCTGCCGAACGGCCAACGACGGTATCAGGCCGGAGCCGTTTGGCGAGATCGTGATGTTCTGGTTGTAGATCGCGTAGCGCCATTGCACGCCGATTTCCTCGGTGATGGGCGTGCCGAGCTGAAATCTCGCGCCGTAGGTCGTGCTGCCATAGGATTGATAGTTGCTGAGGTCGGCTTGCCGGCCGAAGAGCTCGATTCCGGCCGCGACTTTGGTGCCGAGAAAATAAGGTTCGGATGCTGCGAGATTGATGCCGCGTGCATATTGGCCGTAGGTGAAGGTCGCCTGAACGTTCTTGCCCGTGCCGTAGAAATTGCGCTCGCCCACTTTGACTTCGACGAGGGCGCCGTCGACGGTCGAGTAGCCGCCGGCCACGTTGAAATCGCCGGTCGCCTGGTCAACCGCCTCGACGTCGAGGATGACGTGGTCCGGCGCCGAGCCCGGCTTGTTCGTTATCTTCACCGTCTTGAAGTAGTTCAGATTCTTCAGGCGCCGTTCGGCCCGGTCGATCAGCGTCTTGTTGTAGGGATCGCCCTCCGCGATGTCGAACTCGCGCCGGATCACGTAATCGCGGGTGCGCGTGTTGCCATGGATCTCGATCCGCTCGACATAGGCGCGGGGTCCCTCGTCGATCACGAAGGCGACGTCGATGTTCTGCGTGGCGGCATCGCGCGTGAGGCGAGGGGTGGCCTGGGCAAAGGGATAGCCGAGCCTTGCCATTTCGATCGCCAGCAGCTCGGTGGACTTGTCCAGCGCGTTGCCGTCAAACACCGCGCCCGCTCGGGCGGTGGGGAAGGCACGAAGCTTGTCGCAATCCATGCCCTGGATGTTGCAGGCGACGCTGACTTCCCGGAAGTGATAGAGCGGACCCTCGTCGATTGCGAAGGTCAGCGTAAACCCCCTTGTTGCGGGATCGTACTCGGCCTTCGCCGCCGCGACATTGACATCGGCATAGCCCTTGCTGCGGTAGTAGAGCCGCAGCTGCTCCTGGTCTTGCGCGACGCGGTCGGGATCGTAAACGTTACCGCCAATCAGGAAACTCAGCATATTGGTTGCGGACGTCTTGATAACGGCGCGAAGCTGGCGCTCGCCGAAGGCCTTGTTACCGGTGAAGCCGATCTGCCGTACCGGCGTCTTTGCCCCCTCGGTGATGGCATAGATGAGGTCAACCCGGCCATCGCCGCGGTCGATGACCTGCGGATCAACGTGGACCTCGGCCCGGCCGGCGCGCCGGTATGCCTCGATGATGCGGCCAACGTCGGACTGCACGGTGGCGCGCTGCAGCGAGCCGCGCGGTTTGGATTCGATGGCCGCGGCAAGGTCGGTGTCCTTGACCTTCTTGTTGCCTTCGAATGCGACGCGGCCGAGCACCGGTGCTTCGGAAAGGCGCACGATCAGCCGTTCGCCAGCGCGCTCGATGGCAACCTTTTCGAACAAGCCCGTTGCAATCAGCGCCTTCAGGGCGGCGTCGCGTGCGGCCTCATCGAAATGTCCATCGGACGATGGATGAAAATGCGAACGGATGGTTTCGGCGTCAACGCGGCGGTTTCCCTCGACGATGATCGAAGCCTGCGCTGGCGCAGCCGTTTCGGCGGCGACCGGCGTCGCTAAGATCAAGCCAACGGCGCCGGCTAGCCGGCAGGCTGACACGCCCGATCGGAACGATCGGTTGCGCTGCGTGATGCGTCTGATCTCCACGTCCCTGCAGGACTCCCAGTTGATCGAGTGTGATCGAATTGCCACGGCGGGGCAAAAAAATGTCTGACATAAGGTGAGTTGCGGGCGAGTTTTAACAACGCGCCACAGTTTTGGCGTCTTTTGTTAGGGCCGATTTTCTCAGAATTGTCGCAATGAGCGCTTCATGCTTCGCCTCGAGAGCCTGGGACGCGCGCATCGGAATTGCGCAGGCGTCTTTGCTCGCAGGAGCATCACATGCGTTATGCAGCTTTCGTTGTCGCCGCCGCGCTCATGCTGATTCAGCCCGCGTATGCCGGCACGACACAAGAGGTCGACCCAGGCGCCTCGCTCGGCGTCGTCCAGCGATGGATCTACAACTACCGGGCCAAGCCGGATTACACCCACATCCCTGCGGCCGTGCGCGTGCTGTTTCATTCGCAGACGTTCAAGGAGCCGGAGAACGCCGGAATCTACCTTGGCTTTATTGCCGGCGCGATCGGCTCAAACCCGGCCAAGGCCGAACAGCTCATTGCCGGCTTTTTCCCCGTTCGCCCCGAGGATGAATGGGTGATCGTCCGCGCCATCGCCTATTCGGGATTGCCCGACTGGCGCAACGTGCTGCGCCGGGTCGCGCCACGCATGCCCGGCCGGCGGATCATGATCGACGCCTACCTCGCCGGCAAGCTGCCGACCTTGACCGACATTCCGCTGGAGGAGACCAAGCCCGGCATGATGGACAAGTTGCGCGGGGCCTTCACCAAGAATCCGTTCGAGAAGGACGAGCGCAAGGTGAACACGACGCTTACTTTTGCGAGCAACCAGGATTTGCTGGATACGCTGTGGGGCTATTATTTTGCGACCGGCTCGCATGCGCCGATCCAGCGCATCGTGCAGATGCTGCCGTGGAGCAAGAGCCGCGATACCGTCGACAAGCTGACGGTCGGAAGCATGGCGCGCTATACGCTCGCGAGTTACGCCATCCGCGACGGCAGTTTGCGCGAGTATCTGCGCAGCGAACTTGCCAGGCAACCGACGGCGGTGAAGGCGCCGCTCGCTGAAGTGGTCGAGGCGGCAGACACCGTTCAGATCGCGCCGCTGCGCAGGGATGCGCTGGCTGCGGTGGACGAACTCAAGACCAAGGGCTCCGACAGCCGGCGCGACCTCAGCTTCTGGGGGCAGGTCGGCGTCGGCGCGGTCGCGCTCGGCTGCGTCTCCGCTGCCGCGCTGGGGCAGGTCGCGGTCGGCATTCCCTGCGTGATCGGAGGCTCGGCGTCGCAAGGGTTACTGTCATTCTGGGAGAGGCAGCAGTAATCGACGAGCAGTCTCCGCTGCTCATTCCAGTCCGGCACGGCGAAAGCCCTCGAGATAATGCTCGCGGTCGGCATCGTGCTTCCAGGGTAGCTGCGTCGCGATCCAGGCGAGCGAAATGTTGGGCTGGGTCCGCCGCAACTCCTGGAGCGCGGAACGGGCGAGTTCGATCTGGCCGGTCATGCCGGCGGCGACGGTCAGCACCCGATAGGCGCCGGTCAGGTCGCCACGCTGGCGGGTCGCCTCGCGCGCCAGGGTAATGGCTTCCTGATAGTTCCGTCCGACGAACTGGGCGTAGGCGGCAACGCCGTAATAGATCGCGGAAGAGGGATCGCGCGGGCTCTGACGGATCGCGCGCTGCGTTGCTGCATAGGCATCGGTCCATCGCCCGGTATAAGACAGCGCCAGGGCGTAATATCCCTGCGCCAGCGAGAAATTCGGGTTGAGCTGCAGCGCCAGTTCGAACTCGGCCAGCGAATGGTCCAGCCGTCGCGTGGAGAAATACACGCTGCCGAGGGCCGTATGCGCCCAGGCGTCTTCGCTGTCGGCGGCAATCGCCGCCAACGCCGCTTGCTCGGCGACGGGCGCTGCGGTCGCAAGGTCCGTCCAGCCCAGGTGCACGCCGAACATATGGTTGGTCGCGAACAGGGCCAACGCCTGACCGTAGTCCGGATCGATGGCAATGGCGCGCTCCAGCAGCGTTTGCGCGGCCTGGCTGTCGGGCCGCGTTATGCGCCAGTGATGCGATAGCGCCCGCATCACGAGGTCCCATGCATCGATGCTGTTGGGCGGCTTGCGCCGGCTGCGAAAGTTCTCCGCCGCGTAAATCTGCGGCTCGATCGCGGCGACGATGGCGTCGGTAATTTCATCCTGTACTGCGAATACGTCGGTCAGGTCGCGGTCGTAATGCTCTGCCCAGATGTGACTGCCGGTCGAGGTGTCGTTGAGCTGCGCGGTGATGCGCACGCGATCGCCGCTTCTTCGCACGCTGCCTTCGAGCACATAGCGTACGCCGAGCTCGGCCGCGATCTGCCTCATGTGAACGGGCTTGCCCTTGTAGGTGAACGAGGAGTTGCGCGCGATCACGAAGAACCAGCGCAGCTTCGACAGGGCCGTAATGATGTCCTCGCTGATTCCGTCGGAGAAATATTCCTGCTCCCGCTCGTCGCTCATGTTGTCGAACGGCAGTACCGCGATCGCGGGCCGGTCGGGCAGCATCAGTCCTGCACGCGATTGTTCTGCTTCTGCGCGCGACGCAGCCTTCGCATCGCATGGGCCGTTTACGTTGCCAACGAAGCGCAGCCCCTTGCGCGGGATGGTGCGGATGAGCCGTTGTTCCTTGCCGTTGTCACCGATCGCGTTTCGCGCTGCGTTGATTCGGCTGTCCAGCGTCGAGTCGGAGACGATCCGTCCACCCCACACCAGGGCAATGAGATCGTCCCGGCTGACCACGCGATCATGATGCTTCAGCAGGTGGACCAGCAGATCGAACACCTGTGGCTGCATCGCCACCAACTCGCCGCCGCAGCGTAGTTCGCGACGATCGGTGTCCAGGATGTGATTGTCGAAATTGAATTTCACGTGTGCTTTCTCAAGAAACAATCAAGTCCGTCTGAAGAAGAGCTGAAGCATAAGGCAAAGTTCTGTGGACGCTCTTCGTGCATCGTCTCAAGGTCGGCAACTGCAAACCCAATTGCCGTAACGGAGCGAATTTCATGACGGAGACCCAAATCATTCACCCGGCGGCGCCAGGTAATCCAATACTAAGATTCACTGCATTTCTGTTCGGAGGTGTGGCCTACCTCACATTTCTCTTCACGATTCTGTACGCGATCGGCTTCGTGTCCGGGCTCGCCGTGCCAAAGACCATCGATACCGGCCCGAAAGCCGGATTATCCGACGCAATTGTGGTCAATCTCATACTGATGTCGTTATTTGCCATCCAACATAGCGTCATGGCGCGGAAATCATTCAAACACTGGTGGACGAGGTTTATTCCGGAGTCCGTCGAGCGCAGCACCTATGTATTGTGCGCAAGCCTGACGCTTCTGCTCTTGTTCTGGCAATGGCGTCCGATGCCGGCCGTGATCTGGGACATCCAGGAGCCCGAAATGGCCATGGTGATCGCGACAATATCGTTTGTCGGTTGGGTGATCGTGTTTACGAGCACCTTCCTGATCAACCATTTCGAATTGTTCGGACTGCATCAGGTCACGAACAATCTCGCCGGTCGGCAGATGCCGTCACCGGTTTTCCGGACACCTTTCTTCTACAGGTTTGTCCGGCACCCGATCTATCTCGGTTTCATCATCGCCTTCTGGGCGGCACCGGTGATGACCGCCGGGCACTTGCTGTTTGCGGCTGTGGCCACGGCCTACATCCTGATCGGCATCAAGCTCGAAGAGCAGGATCTCGTCGATATGTTCGGCGATCAATATCGCCACTATCGGGAGAGGGTGTCGATGTTGTTCCCCTGGCGCAAACTTTCCTGATCACTTTGACAATCGTCTGCAAGGAGACACACTAGTCATGAAACATACTGGAAGCTGTTTTTGTGGAGCGGTCGAGATCCAGGTCACGGGTGAGCCGGAGGGAATGGGTTATTGCCATTGCCGTTCCTGCCGCTCGTGGTCCGGCGGACCGGTGAACGCGTTCACCTTGTGGAAACCGGATGCGGTCCGGGTCACAGCGGGGGCGCAACATGTCTCAACATTCGCGAAGACGGCGATGAGCCAGCGCAAATACTGTGCGGAGTGCGGAGGTCATCTGATGACCAATCATCCGACGCTCGGACTTGTCGATGTCTTCGCCGCAACCCTTCCGACGCTTTCCTTCAAGCCTGGCGTGCACGTCAACTACGCCGAGACGGTGCTGCCGATGCGGGATGGGCTGCCGAAGCTGAAGGATTTTCCGGCCGAGCTTGGCGGCTCCGGCGAAATGGTCGCCGAATAGGGAAGGCGGCCTTCCACAGAAAAGGCGTGGCGTTGCGAAAACTGCCAGCAACGCCCGTTCATCGGCGGAGCGCCGCTCGTCTCCTGGACCAAGACCGGGAGGCGGGCGACGGCCCTGCGTGCCGTCTTGAGAGCTATGTCAGCGGCAGGTCCCGCCCTGCAAAATCGGAGTTTGGCGTTACCCGTTCGGTTCCGGTAAGAAAGCCTTGAAGTCGCGGCGAAAACGGTCATTTCGCCAGGCAAAATAAAACAGGGAAACGCCGGAAATGACAGCCAGACCGCAATTGCCGGAGCGTACGCCACGCGCCAAGGGCGCCCCTACTGCGCTGGATGGCGTATTGGTCGTCGACTTCACCCGGGTCGTTGCCGGCCCAGCCTGCACGCAAACGCTGGCTGACTTCGGCGCCGAAGTGATCAAGGTCGAAAACCCGGACGGGGGCGACGATACCCGTCACTATGAACACGCGGAAATCGGCGGCGAGAGCGCGGCTTTCCTGAGCCTCAACCGCAACAAGCGCGGCATTGTGCTCGATTTCAACAACCCGGCAGCGCTCGAGGTCGCACGCGAGCTGATCGCGAAGGCCGATGTCGTCGTGGAGAATTTCTCCGGCGGCGTGATGAAGAAGTTCGGCCTCGACTATGCTTCCGTCGCGCCGACCAACCCGCGGCTGATTTACTGTTCGATCTCGGCCTACGGCCGCAAGGGCGAGTTCGCCTTGCGGCCGGGCTTCGATCCGATCACGCAGGCCGAAAGCGGCTTCATGTCGCTGAACGGATTTCCTGATGGGGAGCCGGTGCGGACCGGCCCACCGATCGTCGACATGGCGACAGGCATGTCTGCCTGCAACGCGATCCTGCTGGCGCTGATCGCGCGCGACCGGCTCGGCCGTGGCCAGCAGGTCGAGGTTGCGCTGATCGACACAGCCGTCTCGATGACCGGATTTTATGGCATGGCTTATCTGATCAGCGGTGCGAACCCGGGGCGTTTTGGAAATTCGCCCAACGGCTCGCCGACCGTCGGCCTCTATCAGGCGTCCGATGGACCGCTCTACATGGCTTGCGCCAATGATCGCCTCTATCGCCGGCTCGTGGTGGACGTGCTCGATCGGCCGGACCTCGTCACCGATCCCCGATTCGCACACCGAAAGGACCGAACCGCCAACAAGGAAAAGCTGCGCGCCGTCATTGCCGGCGTCTTTGCCAGCGACAGTCTTGAGAACTGGATGGCGAAGATGAAGAAAGCCAACATACCCGTCGGCTATCTGCGCACCGTGGAGGAAGGCTTCAACGCTCCGGAGGTGCTTGACCGGCATCGGCTCAGCCGGATTCCGCATCCGACCGCGGGCGCCGTCCCCAATATCGAGACGCCGCTGCAGATGAGCTTGACGCCGACCATCGACCCCGTGGCGGCGCCGCTGCTCGGCGAGCATACAAGAGAAGTGCTCCGGAAGACGCTCGGCTATGACGAGCGCCGTATCGCCGACCTGGCCGAGGCCGGGGCTTTCGGCAAGACAGGCGATACCGGCTGAGGCGTCTTCGGCTCGATGCCGGCGGTTCTCGCAAACGAGTAACATCCCTGCGTTTGCATGGCGCCTAAGCCTTTCAAAGCAGTAGCTTTTCCCGCTTGTCCGGCTAATGTGCCGCCAAAAGCGGGAGAGAAGCATCATGAATGAGGGGACCCCCATACGGCCGGCGAGAAACGTCGAACTAGGGGCTAGCGGCGAGGAATTCCAGAACCTCCACGAGTTCATCCGGAAGGCCCGCGCGCGGCTCAATCAGAATGCCTGGGACTATATCGTCGGCGCCTCGGAGACGGAGACGACGATGCGCCGCAACCGCATGGCGCTCGACGAGATCGCGTTCCGGCCCCGGGTTCTGCGCGATGTCACTGACGTCGATCCCTCGACCGAAGTGCTCGGCCGCCGCTTGCGTCTGCCGGTCATGATCGCGCCGGTCGGTGCGCTCGAGATTTTCGATCCCGATTCGGGCGCCGCGGTGGCGCGCGGGGCGGGGAAGTTCGGCGCCGCTCACATGCTGAGTTCGGTATCCGAACCGGGGCTTGAGGCGACCGCCAAGGCCGCGCCGGACGCGCTGCGCATCTACCAGCTCTACGTGCGTGGGGACGACACTTTCGTCGAAGACCTCGTGAGCCGCAGCATCGACAACGGCTATGCCGCCTTCTGCCTGACCGTCGATACCGCGCATTACAGCCGGCGCGAGCGCGATATCGCCAAGCGCTATGTCCGCGAAAGCCGCATCCGCGCGACCGGCGGCGACTTCCAGAAGGGGTTGGAATGGCGCACGGTTAAGCTGATCAAGGACAAGTACAAAATCCCGTTGGTCATCAAGGGGATTGCCACCGCGGAAGATGCCAGGATCGCAATCGATCACGGCGTGGAATGGATCTACGTGTCGAACCATGGCGGCCGCCAGCTCGACCACGGCCGCGGCTCCATGCATGTCCTGCCGGAAATCGTCGACGCCGTTGCCGGCCGCGCCAAGATCATGGTCGACGGTTCGTTCTGCCGCGGCACCGACATCGTGAAGGCGATCGCCTCCGGCGCCGATCTGGTCGGCATCGGCCGTCTGCAATGCTGGGCCCTTGCGGCCGCCGGCGAAGCGGGAATCGTGCGGATGCTTGAATTGCTGGAAGACGAAGTGATCCGCTGCCTCGGGCTGCTCGGCGTCACCCGCTTTGCCGAGCTCGACAAGTCCTACCTGCATCCGGCAACGCCGACCAATCTGCCCAGCGTGTTCAGCGCCTTCCCGCTGCTGGATATCGAACCCTATCGCTACTGAGGATCGAGGCTGCGGCGGGCCTGCCCAGCCCTCATCATCCTCCGGGCGACATGGGTCGGGGAACCGGGCGCGGATTGCCGCGTTGTCAGGCGTGGCAGTGCGCCGCCGCAATGAGATATGCTGATCCCAAAGGCGCGATTTCTTGGAAGCGAATGGCAGAAAACCCTTTCGCTGAATTCAGCCTCGATGAAGCCATCGGTCTTCGCTGGACGCTGCGGGATATTCAGGCCCGTCGACTGAAGCTGTCACCGGTCAGCGACGAAGATCTGAAAACGCTGACGGCCCTGGGGCTGGTCGAAATCCACGATGAAGGGATCGTGCTGACGTCGACCGGAATTGCGGCGCTGAATGGGTCGTGATCAGCGCGCCTTCAGGAAGCTCTCGCCGGAATCGCAAGGCGTGCAGCGATAGGTCAACACATCGTAGTTCACGTCACGCGGTTCGATCATGGCCAGCCGCATTTGTGCGCCGCACTTCATGCAAGGCATTTCTATGCTGGTCTGAAACCGCGTGCAGGTTGGCGTCGGCCGAAACGTTTGCAGCATCTTATCCCCTTGTCCCGAGAGAGACTTAAAACCAGAGACGCAACGCCACCGACAACCGATCATTAACCCGAATCACTATGCCACACTGTTGCCACCATTGGAATCCGCCGTCGATCCCGTACGGCTACGGGCGCCGCAAAAAGGAAAGAATTCCTTGGCTCACTCTAGTGGGCTGAATGACGCCCTCGGGGGCCGCTCGCGGCGGCTGAGCTATTACGAAGCAGACGGCGCTGCGATTTATGCTAACCTGCCAAGGTCGACAGTGGAGAAGCGACCATGACTGAACCGAAACTCGAAGTCCCGGCCGAGCTGCGCGAACTGGCCGAGAAAACCATCGATCAGGCGGAAAAGGCATTCAGCATGTTCTTCGATGCCGCCGGCAAGTCCATGACGTCGATGCCCGGGGCAGGCACGGAAATTTCCAAACAGGCGCTGTCGTTCACCGAGCAGAACATGAGGGCTGCGTTCGAGCATGCCCGCAAGCTGGTTCATGCGACCGATCTTCAGGAGGCGCTGCGGATCCAGTCCGAATTTCTGCGCAGCCAGTTCACCAATGCCGGCGAACATATGCGGCAGATCACGGGCGGCGTCATGTCGGCCGCAAAGGATTCGACGAAGGGCAAGTTCTAAAGCGATGTGCTAGCGGCGGCGTGCGACCGCGACGCCGAACAGAAAGGCCACGAACAGGCTGGCCAGCGGCGCTTCGCGGGTAATCGCACTGATCGTCGCGAGCGGCATTCCAGGTCGCCGCGCCGCCGCAATCGCGTCGCTGAGACGACCAACCGCTGCCTGCAGCCCATCAGATACTTCCGTCAGCGTGCGCGACACGTCGGTTGCGGTGTCGATGGCGCGCTCGGCCATACCGGGCTGCAATGGCTCTTCGATCGTCACGTTATAAAACCCGTTTCGTTGTCCCGGCATTCGCAGGGTGGTGGCTGTTGCCCTGACAATACGCGGTCAAGGCGTTTGTTCCTCGACGTCATATGTGCCGGGACGACGCGGAACTTTCGCCGCCGCCGGGATTTAATTCAGATCGGAGGAAATCAACGCGGATATTCAGATGGTGAAGGAACTGACGGAAGATCGTTTGAACCGATCCGGTGGCGCGCCGCTCAAGGTCGCGGTTGCCGTCGCAGTTCTCGGCGTGATCAGCATGCTGGTCGTCGACCATGGACCGTGGAGCAAGCCGAAAGTCGAGCATCCGGTGGTCGCGAATTACAGCAACACCGGCGAAGCGGCCCGCGCGGCCGGCGCGCGGGTGATGCCGACCGAGCCCAGGCTCGAGGTGGAGCCTGATCCCCCGGTGCCGAAGCCGGTTCACCCAATCAATCCAGCGCCGCAGCCACAGTAGAAGACGGCGTTTGACATGTCGGGCAAATCACCGGCATGAGGACATCATTCCGGAATTCGCGATGCATCCGACCGGGCACGTCAGCGCACGTGACCGGCTATTCCACCTACGGCAGGTGACTTAGCTTCGATGTCGCTGCAGGCTGATTTGAATCTGTTTGCTTCGGCACTTGACGCGTCGGGCAAATCAGGTGCATATTAACATCATCGCAGATTTCGTAGAGCCCACGCCGGAAACGGCGGCGGGCTTTTTCCTTTCCCGGGCCGGACGCCCGCGGACTGTCGAAGCCGTCGCGCTGAATTTCGTAGTGCTGACCGCGTGACGACGGTTTGATCGCCGTAACACCGGCATATCATCATCGCAAAGATTGCAAGGCCCGCGCGGAGAAATCCGTCGCGGGCCTTTTGTTTGGAATCCTCGAATCGGACGGCGGCCGCCCATCGACGCCGCAACTCCCAACGCCCCCGCCCCGGGCGTCGCGAGCGTGCCGTCGTCCGAACCTTCACATCATTGGCCGTGCATGCGCGAACATGCCGGCCCGCGGCGCGAACGTCACGCGCCGCACGCGGCCCCTCGAGGGGGATAAGGGTTCGCGCCCGAAATGGTCTGCGCCCACACCGCGATCATGCCGCACATTTCCATTCTTCAGAGAGATATCGATGACCGGCTATCTGATCTCGCTTGCGCTCATCGGTCTCGTCGTCATCGCCATATCGGAGGACTTCTCGTGAGCGAAATCATCCAATTCATCCTGCGGCCAGATCGCGACGACGCGCAGACGGATTTTCCGACGATTGCGTTCCGGTCGGCACGGCATGAACCCGTCACCGATCCTGTAGATGCCGTACCGGATAAGCGCGCCGGAGCGGCCAAGCGGGAAGCCTAGATGGGAAAGGCAAAGGCTCTTCTCGAGATTCGCTCACTCGCGCGCAGCCACACCCGAACCGCGATCCGCGTTCTCGTCGGTATCATGCGAAGCGAGGATGCAACGCCAGCCGCCCGCGTATCCGCCGCCAACGCCATCCTCGATCGCGGCTGGGGCAGGGCGACGCAACCGCTGGAGAACAGTGGTGACGGCGCGCTCGAACTCATACACCGGATCGAGCGCGTCATTGTTCATCCCGAGAGACGGTGAGCGTGCGTAAGGCGTCAGTTATCGCTCCAAGCTTGACAGATGTTCTTATCCTGTTCTATCTCTGGTGGTAACTTAAACTGGCTTTCGGGCGTTAGCGCCAAAGACTGACACTCTTATGAGCTTCGCCTCACTAAAAAGAAGTTCAGATTCGTTACGCTTGACAGTGGGAGTGGCGCTCTCTGCTTTCTTGTCGGCCAATGTTGCGCTTGCTCAGAACTACAGCGTCGAATTTGGCGCTGATACGGAGCGAGGCAAGGATGCTAGCACGCTCGATTGCCAGTTTGGGCAAGCATGTCGTGCGAAAATGGAATCGCTGGGACTCTCAGTCAGCGTGAAGGTTTCTCGCGAACCCGTCTTTGCTGATGTCAGCATGGAGGGCAGCGATCTTGACTGCTGCTATTTCGAGAACGGCAAAAGCCAGATGGGAATTGATGCACGTAGACCATTGTCACGTGTGCCGATTTTCAAAGGGAGAGGACCCAAGGGCGGCCTGTTCATTCAGAATGAGCGTGTCGGCTATCTTTATCTCAGATTCAATTTCCTAAAACATCGTCCCTCTGACAAGGCTCAATCCGGCGGTATGCTCTAGATGGAAGCTAGTCGCTGAGAAGTTCGATCGCTGATCGAAGAACAACTCCGGACTTTGCACGGGGCTGGATACAAGTACTGTTGGTCTAGCCACGTATCATGCAAAAATGGATTCCCTGCAGTTGAGAGGCAGTCGAGAGGCAGTCGAGAGGCGGCGATTCCCGTGCGGACCTTTGTCGCCTTATGTGGACGCGATTTAGCCGCTTCCATTTCTCTAGTGTCAGACTCGATAGCTCTCGATCCACGTACGCGCCATTCGTCGCCAATAGCACAAAGTCGGCGTTGCTACGCCGTTCGCAATGATGTGGGGCTTTCTCTATTTCAGATCATATTATCCTGAGATCTCATCGGTTTGTAAGGATCGGAACTGCCAACATGTCTCCAATCGAAAGAAAGCCGCTACCGCCGCCAGGCTCTTCAGTCACCACGATAACTGAGGCGGACAGGGCCGAAATGATAGCTCATGCAAATGCCGTCATTGACTATTACGTGAATGGTCCGGGATCCTACTGGGACGCTGGAACGCAAAAGCCGCTAGTAAGCGACGATCAGCTCGCAGACCCCGATACTACGGTCAATGATTTGAAGAAATTTAAGGCTCGGATAGTTGCCGCGAAGCAATTTGCCGATGACCCCAGTTTGATCATGGATTCCGTTATCGGCTTGATTGATCAAGCGATGCAGGAAATTGAAGAGGCCGCAAGATATAATGAAGGCAGGGATAACATTTGGCGCCTTCCTCCAGATACAGCGGATCCGATTGTGCGTCCCAAAACATTGAATAATGCCGCTCGACCCATTGTATTCGAGGAGGGGCGGCGTGCGGCGCCGCCGCAAGCTGCCGAATCGACCGAGGTATCTAACGCCAGCCCGGTGCGAATCTTGAGCCGCAAGACTGTCAGCCATTCGCCGCCTCATACGCCGAACCTAAACGGTGCACTGGCGCCCGCCTTCGGGGAGACGGCGGCTCGTCGCTCGGACGCTCAGAATATTCGCACCTTGAGCGGTGGCGTTATGCCGGACAGCAGTGCTGGGAATGTCGACATTTCTTCGCTACGCATTCCCACTCCACCCATATCGCCCCCTCAATCCGGTCCGGCTCTTGGCCTCCTCACGGACAAACCGATGTCGAAATGGATCCTTCCGCCTTCGGTTTTCGGTTTTTCGAATCGCTCAAGCTCGTTTGGCGACGACGTCGCGCATTGGCCGGCCGCTCTGGTAGGGCTTTCCGGAGGTCACGGCGGATCGCCGACATCAGTGTCTGACTTGGGCACGTCAGCGGCACTGCCCATTTGGTCCAATGAGTTTCGTTCACCAGGTGGTCGAAGCGCCTTTGATGCCGGAAGCGATGGCTTTTCCTCGGATACGCCAACTGGTGTGGCAGCACGGATCGCCGCTCTGACCAGCGTCGTGCCCACGAGCATGGATGCTCGGGCATCGCAGGAGAATGGGTTCTATGGCGACGGGCAGTCGTGGTTGTTTCGCGCGCTGACCCGCCGCCCCTAGAGAGCGAAATACCTGTTTTCCGCCGGATCGCGCGCTGGACCTCCTCATTGAACAGGATAGGCCGTTGTCCATTCTAAAAATCCCCACAGCGAAGGTCTTCGAGCCGCTCCTGGAGCCCGCAAGATACAAGGGCGTTTACGGCGGCCGTGGCTCGGGCAAATCGCATTTTTTCGGCGAGCTGCTGGTCGAGACCTGCCAGGCCGAGCGCGGCACGCTTGCGGTCTGTATCCGCGAGGCGCAGCGGACGCTGGCGCAATCGTCGAAGCGGCTGATCGAGAGCAAGATTGCCTCGCTTGGCGTCGGCAGCGGCTTCAAGCTGTTCAATGACAAGATCGAAACGCCTGGAGACGGCCTGATCATCTTTCGTGGGCTTCAGGACCACACGGCCGAGTCGATAAAGAGCCTTGAGGGGTTTCGAATCGCGTGGATCGACGAAGCTCAAACGCTGAGCGCACGGAGCCTTGCGCTGCTGCGCCCGACCATCCGTGCGGAAAATTCCGAGCTATGGGCGTCGTGGAATCCGCGACGAAAGTCCGACGCGATTGATGACTTCCTGCGCGCGCGCAAGCCGCCGGGCGCGATCGTCATCAGCGCGAACTGGCGCGACAATCCGTGGTTTCCGGCGGTGCTGGAAGAGGAGCGCCACACCGACCTTTCACTTTATCCGGATCGCTATGATCACATTTGGGAAGGCGACTACGTGAGAGCGTTCGAGGGCGCTTACTTTGCGCAGATGCTGACCGAGGCGCGTGCGCAAGGGAGGATCGGGAAAGTTTCGGCCGATCCGCTATTGCCGCTCCGCGCCTTCATCGATATCGGCGGGTCTGGTGCCACGGCGGACGCCTTCACGATCTGGATCGTGCAGTGGGTCGGGAACGAGATCAGAGTCCTGGATTATTACGAGGCGGTCGGACAGGTGCTGGCGTTTCACGTCAACTGGCTGCGCTCGCGCGGCTATGCGCAGGCGATCCTTCATCTGCCGCATGACGGAATCAACGAGAACAACATCACCGGCAGGCGCTATGAGGATCACCTGCGCGAAGCCGGCTTCACCGTCGAGCCGCCGGTGAAGAACCAGGGCAGGGGCGCGGCCATGATGCGGATCGAAGCGCTGCGGCGTCTGGGCTCGCAGATCTGGTGGAACGAGGCGACGACTGAAGCCGGAAGGGACGCGATCGGCTTCTACCACGAGCGCAAGGACGACGTTCGCAATGTCGGGCTTGGCCCGGAGCATGATTGGTCGAGCCATGCTGCCGATGCGCTGGGACTGATGGCGATTTGCTACGAGTCGCCCGGGAGGACCGGCAATTTCAATCGAACGATACGGTATGCGGAGCAAGGATGGAGGTGAGGCGATGTCCGGCGATGGCAGGCTTCGGCATTATTACCTCTTCGCCTTGTTCGCAGCATAGGCGCGCTGCGCGTCCTCAGGGCAATAGGCGACCGGGCCGCCATCATCCTTGAATTTTCGATCCACCGTCTTCTGCATGTGGAAGGTGTTGTCGTCTATCCGGCTCATCCGGATGATGTCGGCGCTCGACGTCTCGGGATCCTTGCGGGCATTCGCGTCGCTGCGCTTCTTTTTCGAGGACGAAGCCTTGCCCGCGTCCGGACTACAGGTCAGCGAAACAGCTGTCTGTCCCGTGCTCATCACTCCAACGACTTTGCATTCCGCTTTACCCCTCGAAACCGACCCCTCGGTCAGGCCGATGACGACGTTGCCTGATCTTGTGCAGCGATCGTTGAAGTCTGCGCCCGGGCTGGCGTAGACGCCGTCCTTGGGGCGCCATAGCTTCGGGTTCAGTAGCTGCTCCGGTACTTTGTACTTAGCTTCTTCCTCAGCTCGTTGCTTGTTCTCGCTGTAGATCCGTTGTGCGTCGTCCGGACAGTAATCGGCCTGCCAACTCGGGCCCTTGAATTTCCCGTTTAGTGTTTTCCTAACAGACAGCGTTTTGTTGTTGATCCGCTTCAAAAATATGACTTCCTTAAAGCTGCGGTATTCAAGATCCTGGTCAGGCTTTCGCAGGCTTTCTTCGAGGTTCAGGTCATGGCAGGTCATATCGAGTTTGATGGCGTCGGCCGCAGTCTCCGACAGCCTGTTGATTTCACAGCCCCATTCGTGGCCGCTGATCGACTTCTCCGAAAGCTGAATATTGAGGTCGCCATATTCTCTGCACCAGCTATCGAAATTCTTGCCGGGACTTGCGTAGAGGCCGTCCTTCGGACGCCATCCATCTGGCGTCCCCTTAGTGCTCTCCTGCGCAAAGCAAGCTGCGGTAGCTCCAGCTAACAAGCACGAGATGGCAAAGGCTAGGCCCGCGACGAAGCGATAGTTTCTTTGCTTGCAATTCAGGAACGTATTCGCGTGGCGCATTTGTCTCCCAACGGATCGGTCGCGGAACCCGGTGGTTATACCGGTCGCCCTTAGGTTGATCAATGTAGCAAGACAGCCCATCGACTTCGGCCGGGGGTTGACCCTTCCTCGCGCAGAAAAAGGAGATTTGAAAATGTCGTGGCAGGACATCATGCGGCGGGTGCTACCTCCGATCGGAGGTGTGCTACCCCATGTCACCAGCTCGTACGCAGCGACGGACAGGCCGCCTGGCTCAACAAATCCGCACGAAGGCATCGACTTCAACTACAAGGTCCCCGGGCAAAGGGGGATTAATCTAGCGCACCCAGCGTTACGCTCGCCAGTAACCGGCATAGTTACAAACGCAGGCGAAGGTACTGCCGGCAGAATTGCCATAAGGGATTCCAGCGGCCTTACACACGAGATTCTGCACTCTCATAAGCAGCATGTTAGGGTGGGAGATCCTGTCGTCGCCGGGCAATTGATCGGCACGATGGGCAACACCGGAGTGAATCGCAAGGAGCCTGAAAAAGGTCCTCATCACGTCCATTATCAACTGAGGACTCGTGCAGAAAAAATCATCGACCCGGGCACCTTCTGGGATCAACAGGGCCCGATGGACCCCAATCCAGCGCCTCCCGCTTTCCTTGGGGAGCATCAGCAATATCTGCGTAGCTTAGTGACGAGTCCTTCCGCAGGCGCAAATCGGCCCGGAGCACCGGGCGCCATGCCTCTTCCCGACGAAGCGCGGATGGGTGGCAACGCCGCGCCCTTTGGCACCGGCGGACAATTCGTGCCTGGCCCTGCCACGTCCTCTCGGCCGCTCTACCAAACGCGATCGTTTACCGCGCCGGAAGCTGCGCCTGTCGATACCGGGAAAGATATTCGGCGTCTGCTCAGGTTGCCCGTCAGAAAGGAAGACCTCGCCAGCTTCAACCCGAATGCTCCCGCCCCACTGGCTAACGAGATTCCGTCCGCAGATCATTCAGTTTCCTTTGATGACCGCTTCGGAAACTGGGGCTCTTCCTCTGGAGTCAGCGCGCCCCTCGCGCCCCATTCAGCCGGTAGCGCCGCCGCAGCAAGCGAGGCGTCCGCTCGGATTCCCGACCGGCGAGCTGATGCCGGATTATCCTTTCCCGCCAACGATCTTTGGCTTTCCGGGCAGATCGATTGCGCCCGGTGAAGAAGACTGGGTCTGGGGTCTGGTCCGACGTGCCGAATGGGACAAGAAGGCACGGTGAGGGATCATCGCGATCGGCCGTCAGCGGCGAACGTTGAGCGATGCGGCTGGTAAGCATCGTCTGTCAAAAAGATAGCTCAGCTAATCAACTCTCCGAAAGCAGGAATCTCACTCATGTCTAAAATGTCCACTTCCGATCTCAAGGCGATGCTCGCCTCCGAAAAGGCCAACGCGCTGGCCGCGATCTCGGCCGCGCGGCTGGCGGAGGATCGCGCCGATGCAATGGACTATTACCTCGGCGACATGTCCAAGGATATGCCGGCGCAGGACGGCCGCTCGCGCGCGGTCTCGACCGATGTCGCCGACACCATCGAAGGCCTGATGCCGCCGTTGATGGACATCTTCGCCGGCTCCGACGAGGTCGTGCGCTTCGAGCCGGTGGGACCTGAAGACGAAGCTGCCGCGCAGCAGGAGACCGACTACGTCAACCACGTCTTCATGCAGCAGAACCCCGGTTTCATGGTGCTCTATTCCTTCATCAAGGACGCGCTGCTTTCGAAGATCGGCATCGTGAAGGTGTGGTGGGAGGAGGGCGAGGAGGAAAGCCGCGAGACCTACTACGACCTCACGGATGACCAGTTCGCGTTTTTGGCGCAGGCGGTGACGGAAGCGAAAGGAGCGATGAAGATCATTGCGCACACCGTGCACGCTGAAGAGCCGGTCTTGGGGAGGCTGCAGAACAATGGCGATAGCGTGTGAGGCGCTACGGATTGCCGGGGGATATCCACACGATCAGGATGAAGCCAGCAATCGCCCACGCGAGCATGATCAGTTGGTGACGAGACACCCGTTCGAGATGATTACGGCCGGTTTCGTTCAGAAGCGCAGGGTCAAAGTTGGCTAGGCTATAGGCTTTGGTTGGATCGAAGTTGAAGAAACGACCGAGCAGAAGCATTGCCGCCAGAAAAGAGAGCTCCAGGTAAGACGCCACAAACGGCAGCGTGCCCGCCGTCATGTACAATAACCGCTGAGGTGGCGGTGGTCGTCTTTCTGAAGGTTGCGCATCCGGCGCAAGATTGTTCAGCACCACGCGAATATCGTTCAGGTGCTGCCCGGCGAAAAAGAGCAGGCCACCAAGCCAGACCGAGATGATGCCGGCAAGAAGGTAGGTCATGCGGCGACTTGCTGCTCCCGGCTGGTATCTGCCGTGCTCATTGGGGCGAACATAATCGTTGGTTTCAAGAAGTTCAACCAAGGAGAGAGTAATGCCCCCTATTGAAGGCAGAGTTCGATGGCCGGACGGGATGTCGATCTCGGTGCCATTTCCCGGTGGAAGAGTCGGTGGGACCTATTATTGGGATCCGGGCTCGACAGGTGCACCGCATCTTACGGTGACGCGTAGTTTGGGAATGCCCGGGGCAGGACTGAACGCCGTCTTTCTGCGACAGGGAACGACCTCAAGTGATACGCTTGGGCCCGGCCTGAGCGGGAATGTTTCGACGATCCTGCCGTCTGTGAGCCTCAACGGCACGATCCCCAACAACGATATTTTCCGTCCATGGAAATCGAGGGTGACAGCCGTCGAAGCCGGGATAGGCACACCGAATGCGTCGCCCGCGATTACTGCCACTTACACTCCGCTCTGCGAAACAATCCTGCGTCCTATCGCTGATCGCTACTGGTACGCCGACGCCCGGCCGCCGGCCCAGAGCGGCGCGTAATCTATGCAAAATTTGTGCAGAAGCAACCCGAGGCTGTATCATTGATCGCTGTGCTTGGGGCGTGTACTCTTGGTTGGTTTACGCAGCGCGGAGGTCAGGCGTGTTCGACTTGCAACTGTCGGATCCTGCGAGGGAAGGAAAACGGGCGTGGTGTTCTCCGGCGCTGTTGCCATTGCAGACGGAATATCTGTGGTGCTTGTGGAGACGTTGCGTTTATCTTCTCTGCACGTCGCTGCGCTTTGCTGGGCTTAAGAGAGCGCAGTGGTTGTTTGCCTTCTTGACATTGGGACTTGTCATTGATGTCAGCGTCGCTCGCGCTCAGCAGGATTTTGACAGAGAGAGCTATTATCGTGCGGTCGAGTATTGCCGTGGCGACGTATCGCGACCGATGGCCCTCAGCTCTGATCAGAAAATTCTTTGCTTTGATGGTCCGATAGCAGGGGACCTGAGTACTTCATTTGTGGCGGGCCTGGAAGAAGATGGGCTTTTCGTCGTACGCAGTTTCGAGGGTGTCGGCGCAACTGCGATTGCGATATCAAATGCACTACGCAACCGGCGTGCGGCTGTAGTCATTTACGACCATTGCTTGTCGGCATGCGCGAACTACTTCTTTTTCGCGTCACTTAAGACTTATGTACTCAAGGGCGCGCTGGTCGCGTGGCACAACGGAGGGAGCGGATTTCCCGATTGTACAGTTCTAATAACGCCGCGCGATGAAGGCCCAAAGAAGATACAGCGCGCGCCATGCGAAAATCCCCCGCGAGAATTTCAAACCGGGTACGAGGCGTTCTTGTCAGCGCGAGAGCTCTTCTATTGGGAAAGAAGGATCGATTCGAAGTTCGAATATCCTCCAGACAGTTTCTATGTCAGAAAAATCCTGAAGAACATGTATGGAGAAGCGGGAGTTTTCCCGGATGTGGCTTGGACTTTGAGCCCCGGATATCTCAGAAAGACTTTCAAGGCAAAGATCCACTACGAAGCTTATCCGGAAAGTCAGGAAGAGGTGGATGGCATGGTGGCTCGGCTGCAGCGCGTCAGGAAGGTGATTTACGATCCCTGGTTGATGGTAGCGCGATGAAGATGCGCTTTGGCGTGAGGAATCTTGCGATGCGAACACATATGCCAGCCTTGATAACAATTGCGCTGGTCGGATTTTGCAGTCACGCCTACGCGCAGGCGCGATGTCCTGAACTGCTGAAGCTGCGTAGCGAGGCTGCTGAGGCCGTCAGACAGATGACGGGTACTCCGACGTCGGACCGATGCGAAGCATATAGTCGTTTTTCCATGACATGGGGCGAAATAGTCCGATACGCCGACGACCATCGCGAGCTGTGTAACATTTCGAGCGTTTCGCTGAGCGAGTTCGAAAAACGTCACCGCGAGGCAGTGAAAGCGCGCGACGCAGTCTGCGCGCGTCGCCCCCCTCAGCCATTTCCACCAGATATTTTTCAACGTTAAGGCGCTGGGACCGCGGGCCATTCTTATCGCATATGTCTGAGCTGGAGACATAGCGCCACTTTTGCACGTCAGAGGCTTGCCCGGTAAAGGGGCAATCTTGCGTTCAAGCGGTCTCTGTCGAGGCCGTCAGTGAACCTGTGGGATGGAAGGAATCCACTCCCCGGCTCGCATGATCCGTGGTCGTCTCAATCCTGCGCAACCGGAGAGCTGTTGCGTATCAAAATCCTACAGTCTGAGGTCGCAGCATGGCGCGCACAACCGGCAAACCCGACATATTCGGTCCGATGATTCCCAGTGTGGAGGAAGAGGTCCCTACACAAGTCCCCACGATAGAAGAGCTCATGTGGCCGCCACAGCCTCGTCCTTGGTGGGAGCTTCTTCCGCCGCCGCCGCCGTCGAAAGACCTTAGTCCGTACGCTCCGGTTCCGATTGTACCGCCACTGCCGCCGCCTCCGCACGAAGTTGATCCGCCTTCTCGCCCCCCGAGTGGCTATTTGGGGCCGCCTTATATAGCTGGAGCGCCGACCCCCGTGCCTTCGTCCGGCCCCGTGCATACGCAGTTCGTTCCGCCTAGCAACTCGATTGCGAACGGACTCGCTGAACGGATTGCCGCACTCAAAGGCGACTTGCCGACGACCGCGCGTAATTTTTTGCTGTCCTCGGATGTCTTCGTCAATAGTGTGCCTCGGATTCCATATTCTCCTGTCGCTTCACGACAAGCGCCCCGCGGACTTCCAGTCGTGTTGGCGGAAATCGGCGCTTTCGATTCATTGAATCCCGAAGCGTCGCCGAGCGGCGGGCTACCTGGCCTGATCCAGAAATACTTGCGCAATCGTTGAATGGTCGGCGGCCGGCCGCTGAATACGCTTCGTACGACGAGACGAGGCGGGTCCTTGCGCGCCGTATTGACAATCCTTGCGCACAAAATTGGAGAGATCGATGAATACTTCTACTCCCCCGAAGACGGCTCCGGCCTTGCCGGCGATTTCGCTGCCAGCCACGCACGACGTCACCATCGTCACCACGCGGAAATTCGCCCATGTGCGCGTGATGGGTGTTCCGCCGGAGGAGTTCGGCATCGAGCGCGGCGCACGCAGCATCCGCGATTGCAATTACTGCTTTCACGAGGTGGTGACGAAGACTGAGGCACAGTTGATCGCCGAGGGTTTTGACGCCGAGCAGATCAAGTCGCTCGATGACTATACCGGGCACAGCAACGTCGAGACGCTGGCCCGCGATACCGCGGACGAGCATTTCGGCGGAGCTGGCGACAGCATCAATTCGGCCGCACGGCTGGTCCGCATCACCGAGCACTATGTGCGGATGGATTATGAAGGCGATGGCCGGCCCTCGCTCTATCAGGTCATCACCGGTGGCGACCAAAGCGAGATCCTGCGCAAGGACGGGCGCGATTGCATCACGCCGTTCGATGCGATTCCGTTTGCGGCAACCACACCGGTGCCGATGACGCATCGCTTCTTCGGCCGCTCGATCGCCGATCTCGTGATGCCACTGCAGCGGGAGAAGACCGCGCTCAAGCGCGGCGCGCTCGACAATCTCTATCTGCACAACAACCCCCGCGTGGAGGTTTCGGAGGCCAATGCGGGCCCGAACACGCTTGATGATCTCCTGGTGTCGCGGCCGGGCGGGGTGGTTCGCACCAAGACGCCGGGTGGGCTGAATTGGCAGGTGGTGCCCGACATCACCACGTCGATCTATCCGATGATGCAGTATATCGACGCCGAGCTCGAGATCCGCACCGGCCTGTCACGGCAATCGCAGGGGATCGACGCCAACGCGTTGCAAAACCAGTCGGCGACGGCGGTGGCGCAGATGTTCTCGGCCTCGCAGATGCGGATCAAGCTGGTCGCGCGGATCATGGCTGAAGGCGTGCGCGACATCTTTGCGCTGCTGCACGGCACGATCCGCAGGCACGGCCAGTCGCAGCAAACTGTGCGGCTCCGCAACGCCTGGGTCGCGGTCGATCCGCGCGCCTGGAAGACTCGCGACGACATGACCATCAATGTCGGCCTCGGTTCCGGCGGCAAGGCGCAACAATTCTCGCAGCTGATGGCGCTTGCCAACATCCAGAAGGAGCTCATCGCCGGCGGAAAGGCAAACATGGTCGGCGATCGCGAGCTCTACAACACCGCGGCCGAGCTGACGCGGATCATGGGTCACAAGAATCCGGGCCGCTTCTTCAACGATCCGACCGCGGTCAATCCGCAAACGGGGCAGCTCCTCTATCCGCCGCCGGCGCCGCCCCAACCACCGCCGGATCCGAAATTGCTAGTGCTGCAGGCGAGGGCGCAGGCCGAGCAACAGAGAATACGGGCGGACGCTATTCACCAACAAGTCAAGATGCAGGCCGAGATCGAACTAGCGAAGATCAAGGCCGAACTCGACGCAAAAATGAAAGTGCTAGAGGCGCATCTGAAGGCCACCACCGAGCAGCAGAAGATGCAGCACACGCAGGCTCGGCACGACGTCGAAGTCGCGGAGGCGGCACTTGGGATGGTGGCGGCCGCCGAACGCCGCGATGCGCAAGTGCAGGCGAAGAGCGGGGAGTGCAATTGCGATGTCTGACGAAGGCGGGCTGGATCGAGCGGTATCAAAAGCAGTGCATGCGCAGGAGCTGCTTGACAGCGAACTCCTGACCGAAGCGTTCAGGACACTCGAGGAAAACTACAGTGCGGCTTGGCGCGCGACCACTATCGACGACGCGGCCGGACGGGAGAAATTGTTTCTCGCGATCAACATCGTCGGCAAGGTGCGCGACCATCTGAACGCCGTCGTCGCCAACGGCAAGCTGGCGCAGGCAGAGTTGAGGGAGTTGGCGCGAGTGGCGGAGCGGAAGAAGCGGTTCGGGATCCTGTAGGAGGGGAGAACCAGAGACGCAGCCGATTACAGGGTAACGACTTTGGCGATCCAAGATTGGAAGGCTGTTGACCGGGTTCCCGATTTGTTCTAATCACGGGAGGTCTCGTCCTCAATCTACCCACGGCTGTATCCCCGATGTTGCATTCGTTGTCTGCCGGAGGACTGCTTGTCCTGATGCTGCTTGCGCAATCCTTCGCAAGCATTGCTCAGGCCCAAGAGAGGAACGCGCCGGCCAAGAGCAGTCCCGTTCCAACACTGGAATCCCTTCCGCATGCGCCCTTGCCGAGAGGCGTGTTCAAGGGCTGGTGCGGGCAGAAGGATCGGTATCTTCTGGATGTGGATGGCCAATTCGAAGCGTACGATGGTGGCACCAAATACGCGACGATCGCCGTTTCGTCCGAATGGCCTTGGCAGTGCCGCGACGATGGCGAGCAACTGGTCTACATAGATACCCGCATGGGATATGTAACCACGGTCGATATCGCCAGCGGTGACAGTCGGCTGCTGGCATCCTACCAACCGCCAGAGCGCGAGAGCACCACGATATCGTTCTCGCCTGATTTCAAAAGCGTTGCGACAACTGCACCACTGAAACTCTCGAACAATGCGGGTGAGCTGAACGTCGTCCGCATCCAGCATATCACCAATCGGGATTCCAAAGAGAGCATCCAACAGGTCAGGTGGAGCAAGGACCTTTCAAGATTGGCTGTCGCTTATAATTCCACGACGGTCGAAATTCTTGACGCTGAGGGCAGGCGGGTGGGTTCGGGAAAGAGACCGAATGCCGGAAATGTGAACGATGGATGGTTTGATCTCGGTCGTAAGGCGTTGACGCTGTTTCTGGTGCCCGAGCAAGAGCAGACAGGGATCACCGTCAGATGCGATCTGATTTCATGGAAATGCAATCGGCTAAAATCGCGCGTCGACTCGTTTTCAATCGGCGGGCGCGGTATCATTGCAACGGTTGAGCCGCTCGGCAAGTCGCAGATCCCGGATGATGATTCAATAGTCATCCATCATCATTATGCAGCCGAAGTTCGTGACCAAGCTTTCAGGCTTTTGGCCCGACAAGTCTACGCCACATCCAGCGGCCGGTGGGACTATGCCATGAGCATTTCGCCTTCTGGAACGCAGGCAGTTTTGACGTGGAGGAACGAGCGTTTGGTTGGATGCGGGACCGGTCCGGACTCGTCCAAGTGCGCTCAGGGGATTCTGATCAATCTTTCGAAGGTGCTTAAATGAGTGATCCTTACCGTCCTCCTAAACCGTTTAATCGAACTTCTCGCTACGGCTTGCGTGTTCATCCCGTGACTGGAAAACCTAAATTCCACGCGGGCGAGGACTGGGCTGCTCCTGAAGGCACTCCGATTCCAGCGGCGACGCCCGGGAAGGTCGTTTACTCCGGCTTCAACCCTGGATTTGGCAACACCGTCATTGTGCAGACGACCAACGGGCACAGCCTCCATGCTCATATGAACGAGGCACCGAAGGTGGCCGTGGGGCAACAGGTCTGGCCTGGAGATATTATCGGTGGTGTCGGAAATACAGGTAAGTTTTCAAAGGGCAATCATCTTCACTACTCGACTATTACGAGCGGTATACCAAAATCCGAGGGCGAGATCGGCTTCAACATCGACAAGAAGCATACGACGGCACCCGCATTGTTCGATACGGCAATCCGTTACCCGAACGAGACCTTGCAAGCCGGCCGAGCAATGTTTGGACCGAATAACACGAGCGACGCGCTGAGTTTCGGAAATCGCCGCAGCCCGCTGACGAATGCGTCTCCGTTCCATCAATTCGGATTGCGTCCTCCGGCCGATGACCCAACATTCGCCGACCGTTTTGGAAACTGGACGTCTTCGGAAACTGGAGTCTCTGCTCCGGCTGCGGAGCCGCGGGCTTGCCTGCGGCGTGGCGCCCTTGTCGCCGCTGTTCTCGGATCCCAGGCCCGCGATCGGGCCTCGAAGTGAAGTGCACTTGCACCGGAAGGAAAGAAGATGGCTGCTGTATTCGTCGTCGGGGCTGTGATGGCCTTTGTCTGGACAGCCGCCAAATACCAGATGGTCTACCATTCGGTGATCGACTCGCTTCCTCCGCAATTGTCATCACGTTATGCGTTCCCCGTTTACGCGCTAAGTTCTTCAACACCGCTGTGGCTGCAAGCGGAGTACGTGAAGTCGCTGTGGGGTGGGAGCGTGGGATTTCTCTGTGTTTCATTGTGCTTCTTCTCGCTCCAGGAAATCGGCGTTGGTTGTGCCGTATTTGCTGTTTTCTGCTGGAGCGTTGTTTATTCGCTCAAAGCCCGGAAGAAGTACATGGAGAATTGCAGTCAGGCGCTGGCGCGACGAAAGGAGCCAGATGTATGATTCGATCCTTCTGGTCAGCCGCTAGACGCCGGATGGTCTAAGGATCTGTAATCGACCTTGTTTCCTTTACGGCTCACGATGCTGACACCTCGCGTTGCGCATCTCTGACTGCGGATGAGTCCTTTAGCGCCACGCCCCCTGTGAGCCGAACACAAGGGCCAGGTGGACATCAGGCGTTCTCATTCATCGCGCCTCCTTCTCTCCGACAACTGATCAGCATTGGCCGTGCTTGCCTGGCTGCTTTGCCGGGCAGCTACCTTCGACGATCAGGTCCAAAACACACAAAAATGAAATTGCAATCGGGCGGTAGCCCTGAGCGATAAGGAAGAGACATGACAGCAGGAAGTTACGCTGGAGCAACCCTTGGATTCCCATTTGGATTGGGAGGTGGCTTGTACATCGACAACCACGGGCGGGCCTACCCTCAGTTCTACGGCGGCACTCCCGGATTAAGTCTTTCGGGTGGGTACACGCCCGATCTCGAAGGGCTTTTGACGGGGCCGTCGATTTCGTGGAGCCCGGGAGTTGGAGCCGTCCGGTACAATATCGGAGGAAATACAGATACTATGGGGGGGGGCGTCGGGACGGCCACTATCGGGACACCTTCTGTCGGCGTCACTCATGGGTTTGGGCCCCTCGAGGCATCGAAGGACTATTCGAAGCCGTGGATGACGCCTGCTATCCGCGAGTCGGCAGCGAGAGCGGGTGTGCCCAGTCGTTATAATGTATTCGAATACGGCTATCCGGACTCCAACGACGGTTCGCCAACTTTCGATGAACGTTGGAATGCTATGGGGCGATCCGCGAACGGTGCGGTCTCTTCGCCAACTCCTTCGAGCCGGCCTCAAGGATTGGCTGCTCTGCTCATGGATCATATCCGACGGCTCAACGAGCAGGATGCCGACAAAGCACCGGCTTCCGTATTCGATGCCGGCGCGCAGGCGGTTCCTTTTATTGCTGACGATGGCGAGGGTTCGTTCGCCGATCGCTTCGGCGATCAGTCTCCGATCCGGAAATTGTCGCGATTGGATCGGCGCTGAGCTGCGCTCGCATGTGTTGAATTCGAGCTCGGAGTTTTCGTCTCAGGTCGCTCCATGACGTTGCGGGCCGACAAGAAAAAGTTTGACACGTCGGGCAAATCACCTGCATAGTATCACCATCGAGAGAATTCCAAGCCCGCAGCCATTGAATTGGATGCGGGCTTTTTGAATCAAACTTCCGCCAGACTTGGCGACGACGGCGCGAAGATCGCGCACACACTCTCTCGCCAATGCCGGCGACGGCAACAAACCGAAATTGGCAATACGCCAACGCCGACCCTGCGTGATGCGCAGGCGCCCGGCCAAGACGTCTCGCAAGCCGAACCGGAGGCGACGCTTCCGCGCCATCGTGCGTCGCGAGATATGACCACTCCGAAAGCCAACCATTCCGACGCCGTTCCTGCATGACGTGCTGACTGATGTTCAGCACGTCCAAACGCATGCAACGCCCGAAACGACAAGGACCCACAGATGGCTCTACCTGCCAATACCGTCACCACCTATTCCGCGGTCGGTAACCGCGAAGACCTCAGCGATATGATCTATCGCATCGATCCAACCGACACGCCCTTCATGAGCGGCGTCGAAAAGGAAAAAGCGACTGCCGTGAACCATGAATGGCAGACGCAATCGCTGGCGCCGCAGTCCACCGCCAATGCCCAGCTTGAAGGCGACGACCCCGGCGCCAATCCGACCATGGCGACGGCCCGTCTCGGCAATCTCTGCCAGATCTCCTACAAGGTGGCGCAGGTGTCGGGCACTCAGCAGGCGGTCGACCACGCCGGCCGCGACAACGAGCTGGCCTATCAGGAAATGCTCAAGGGTCTCGAGCTCAAGCGGGATATCGAGAGCATCCTCTTGACTAACCAGGCGAAGGTGGCCGGCAATACGACCACGCCACGGCGGACAGCGTCGGTCCTTTCCTGGATCGTATCCAATACGTCGAAGGGTACGACCGGCGGCGCCGCCGATCCTGGCGCTGCTGATGGCACCGGTACCCGCGTTGATGCCAGCACCCAGATCGCATTCACCGAAGCGCGCCTGAAATCTGTGCTGTCGTCGATCTGGACCAAGGGAGGCAAGCCGGGCATCATCTTCACCGGTCCCTTCAACAAGCAGGTGTTCTCGACCTTTACGGGCCGGTCCACGGCGATCGAAGAAGCCAAGTCGAAGAAGATCGTGGCCTCGGTCGATGCCTATGAGTCCGATTTCGGCAAGCTCAAGGTGGTCGCCAGCCGTTTCCAGCGCGACCGCGACGTGCTGGTGCTTGAAATGGAAAAATGGGCGGTCGCCTATCTCAATGGCCGCAACATGATCTCGATCCCGCTCGCCAAGACGGGCGATTCCGATCGCTGCCAGATCCTCGCGGAGTACGCCCTCGTTGCGCGCAACGAGAAGGCTTCCGGCGGCGTGTTCGACAACACCACGACCTGACGCTTCGCCTGTCGTTTCGGATTGCATGTGACAGCCGAAAGACGCGGGCTTCCGGCCTGGTCCTTTCCGGGCCAGGCCGGAATAGCCGGCGCATCCTGAAAACCATCTTGGAGACTTGAGACATGCCGCTTCCAGGCAATCGCACACTCAATACCGCTGATCTCACTGCCTATACGCCATCGTGCGGCGCATCGCCCGTTGCCGCCTATGTCCGCGTGCCTTTTCGCTGCCGCTTGGTGAAGGTCGCCGGCATTCTCGGCGGCGCCATCACGACCGCCGACGGGACCATTACCGTCGCCGCGAATGCCGCTTCGCTCGCGACATTCACCGTGACGCAGGCCGGCTCTGCCGCCGGCCAGCTGTTTTCGGTGGTGCCGCCGTCGCCCACCTACCTCAACGAGGACGACGTCATCGTATTGACGCCATCCGGTGCCTCCGGCGCGTCGGTGCCGATGCATTTCTCGATCGCCGTGAGGGCCGCCTGATGTCGTTTTTTCCCAAGAATCCTGCCTCTCGCGTCGGCGCCAGTCAGACCATAGCCTACGATTCCAACGTCGGAATCGCGAGCGCCTTCAGCACAGGGACTTACCAGTTGCGCCTGGCTGCAAATTCCGCCTGTCACTACAAGATCGGCGACGGCGTGCAGACAGCGACCACCGCCGACACCTTTCTGCCGGCCAACACCATCGAGTATGTCATCGTCAGCCCCGGCCAGCGGATCTCGGCGATCAAGGCCGCCTCCAACGGACTGGTTACCGCAACGGCGGGGACGCTCTGGGTCACGGAGTTGTCGTGATGAATGGCGTCTTGGTGCGGCCGCATCTCGACAGCAACGGCAGGGACCTTGCGATCGAGCATCTCCAGGATGTCGAGCCCATTCTGGAATGGAACAGGCAGGCGAGGGGTGACGAGCAGCGTAGCGATTGGGGACGCCACGTCGCGCGTATCCCCAACGTCATCTACGTCAGGTGGCTCGATGAAGAACACGCAAGAGGCAATACCGGCTTGCGGATGTTCACGCCAGAGTTCGATCTGATCGTGCAGCGGAAACTCAACGATCCCGAATGGGCCTATTTGCGCACCGACAGGCCGAAACTGCAGGCTGGCTGGTCAGCGGAGTTAGCATGATGCAAATCGTGGATTATGCATCCCTGCAATCGGCGGTGACCGAATATCTTGCGCGGGACCACGACACCACGCTGATCGCGCGGATCCCGACATTCATCCAGCTGGCGGAAGCGAAATTCAACCGGCAGCTTTTCGTGCGCCAGATGGAACAGCGCGCAACGGCGCTGGTCGATCTCGGCTCCAGCGAGCCGGAATTCATCTCGCTGCCGGCCGATTTCCAGTCCATGCGACGCGTGCGGCTGTCGAGCGTGGCGGGAAAGCCTTGTCTTTCCTTCAAGTCGGGCACGCAGCTCGACGAGTATCGCTTCGGCATATCCGATGTCGCGCGACAGCCGCGATATTTCACGGTGTTCGGGGACGAGATCGAACTCGCGCCCACGCCGGACGCTGCCTACACCATCGAGATGGTGTACCGGCGCAGCATTCCACCGCTCGCCACGAGCGATCCGAACTGGCTCCTGATGCTCGCGCCGGACCTCTATCTCTACGGCGCACTGCTGGAATCCGCGCCGTACATCAAGGAGGACGGCCGGATTCAGACCTGGGGGCTCGGCTTCTCGAGCGCGCTCAACGAGCTCAACAATCTCGGGCTGACATCGACGTTCAACGCAGGGCCGATGACAGTTCACGTCTCAGGCCAGGTCATCTAGGGGATTTCCGCGCAAATGGCTTCGTTCAACAAGTTCAATTGCTTCGTGCTCGATATCGCAAACGCGCTGCACGACATGAAAACCGGCACTTCGCACGCATACAGGATTTACCTGACCAACACGGCTCCGGTGGCGACGAACACGGTCTACAATACGCCAGCGGATCTCGCGACGGCGAACGGCTACACGGCAGGCGGGGTCAGCGTGGGCACCGTCACCGGCGCGCAGACCTCCGGCACGTTCAAGTTTTCCGGCGGAAGCGACCCGGCATGGACAGCGTCCGGCGGCTCGATCGGCCCATTCCAGTATGCGGTGCTTTACAACTTCACCTCGGCCACGAAGCCGCTGATCGGCTGGTGGGACTACGGCGCGCCGATCACCCTGACCAATGGCAACACGTTCACGGTCGATATCGACCAGACGAACGGCATCCTGACGATTACCTGACATGGCATCCTTTCTCAACGTCTGCCGCTTCAATCCGACCGCGGGCGGCACAACGGATTGGACGTATTCGAGCGCCATGACCGGCTATCAATCGCCAGCGGCTGCGGGAGCGATCAATGGCGCGACCTACAGCTACCGCGCCGAAAGCACCGACCTTTCGCAATGGGAGGTCGGGTTCGGCGCCTACAATTCCGGGACGGGGGTCTTTGCCCGAGCAACGGTGCTTTTCAATTCGCTCGGCACCACGGCGAAAATCAATTTCTCAACCGTGCCGCAAGTCGCAATTGTGGCGCTCGCAGAAGACTTGCAAATGGTGCGGTCGGTCAAGGTGCAGAAGTTCACGGCGAGCGGAACCTACACCCCATCGGCCGGGATGCTCTATTGCGTCATTGAATGTCAGGGCGGCGGTGGAGGCGGCGGCGGTACCAGCGGAGCGGCAGGACGAAACGACAGCGGCGGTGGGGGAGGCGCTGGCAGTTATTCGCGGCTGTATGCTACGGCCGCGACCATCGGAGCGTCAAAGACAGTGACGGTCGGCGCCGGAGGGGCAGGCGGAGTTGGCGGCGTATCAACGGGTGCCGCTGGCGGAGACACCTCAGTAGGGACCCTCTGCATAGCGAAGGGGGGCGCCGGCGCTCTCAATGGTCAAGCCGGCATACTGGGCTCTGGTGGCACCGGCGGAGTTGCCGGGACCGGCGATGTTACACAGGTCGGTGGCTCTGGAAGCGATGGTTCAATTGGGAATTCGACCGCGCAAATTGTCCCATCCGGGGCTGGCGGGAATGCGGTCATGGGCGGCGGCGGCGGTGGCCTGACCTCATTCGCGAACACGAACGGCAAGCCTGGATCGAACTACGGTGGCGGCGGTGGCGGCGCCATCGCCTTCAATGTGACGGCCACCGCTAACGGTGGCGCGGGCGCATCCGGCATCGTCATCATCACCGAGTATTGCACTCAGTAGGCAGGTGGAGAATGTCGCTTCTCGGCTCTGATGCGGTCGGCCGCCTTGCGCTTGGACAGCTTCCGCGCATTGGGCTGACCAATACGGTCCTGATTGCGAATAGTGGCGCCTATGCCGTATCAGGGCAAAATGTTGCGTTCAAAGCGGTGCAATCCTGCGGTACCGGCACATTCGCATCAGCAGGAAATCCGGCGGATCTTCGGACCGCACTGACTGCCTTACTCACCTCTTACTCCGTGCCGGGCCTCGCTGCAGCGTTTTCGCGTCGGCTCTCGGCCGGCGCCGGCGGCTATTCCGTAGGCGCTAATGCTGCGGCGTTTGCCGCCAGAATGCTGTCGTCTGCTGGGTCCCTCTCGATTTCGGGACAGGTCGCCGTGCTCGAACCATCGATCGGAGCGGCCGTCGGAGCCTGTGTTGTTACCGGCTTCGACGCTGGCTACTCACGCGACTTCGAAGATTGGTTTCCCCGCCCGTTCGACACGGACAATTGGCTGGCCGTTGGAAGCAACGGCGAAGTCTGGATACCGAATACGCCGCAGTCGAAAACATGGTCGGCGCATGTAGCGCAACCGTCGCCCTGGACGGCGGCCGTCAAACAATCCGAAAATTGGACAGTCGAATAATGCCGCTCATTCCCTTCGGTGAATACCGCCCCGACGTCAGCGATTATGAAGGCCAGGCCACCAGGAATATTTGCAACGTGATTCCGCGAGGCGACGGCTATGGTCCGTTTCCTGGATTGTCGACCTACACATCAGCGCTGCCGTCCGCCTGCCGCGGAGCATTTTACGCGCTCAAGTCCGATGGAACGGTCATCACATTCGCTGGCACCAGCGACAAGCTTTATCGGCTCAACAATACGGATTTCAGTTGGATCGACGTTTCCAAGGGCGGCGGAACGTATATCGCGCCTACTTTCGGCGGGCAGGTCGCCAATTGGCAATTTGCGCAATTCGGTAATCTGGTTTTCGCGACGCACGCAAATACAGTTCTGCAGGTTTTCGACCTGTCTTTGTCCAGCGCGTTTGCCGATTGTGCCGGCTCTCCGCCTCAAGCGGCCTACATATCCGTGGTTGGACGCTTCCTTGTGCTATCTGGCCTGTTGTCAAATCAGTACCGGATTCACTGGTCCGGGTTGAATGCTACGACGACATGGGCAAGTGGCGTAAATTCGTCAGACTATCAGGACTTTCCCGACGGCGGCGTTGTCCGTGGCGTCGCCGGCGGCGAGCACGGAATCATCTTTCAGGACCAGGCGATCCGGCGCATGTCATATGTGCCGGGCTCTCCGCTGATTTTTCAGATCGATCGTATCACCCAGGACAAAGGCCTTTACGCGCCATATTCCATCATCCGTGCGGGCGAGAAAATCTTCTTCTATGCCGGGCAGGGATTTCACAAGATCGAGCCCGGCGGCGTCCCCGAGCAGATCGGCCGGGAAAAGGTCGATCGCACGTTTCTTGCCGATCTCGACAAGGGCAACCTGCAGTTATTCATCGGCGCGGCCGATCCGCGAAGCACACGGGTGTACTGGGCCTACAAGTCCGTTTCCGGTGCGGTTGGCACGGTCTACGACAAGCTGCTCGGTTATGATTTCCTGCTTGACCGGTTCTTTCCGGTGTTGGTGACAGGCGAGTATCTGCTTGGTATTTCGCAAACGGGACTTACGCTCGAGAACCTCGACAGCATTTCATCCTCGCTGGACGCCTTGACGCTGAGCCTCGATGCCTATGCGACGGCGGTCCAGCCGGAGATCGGGCAGTTCAACGGTTCGCATGCCCTTGGCTTCTTTCGCGGCGCCAACCTCGAGGCCACGATCGAAAGCGCCGAGCAGGGCACCGACGAAAATCGGATCACGATCCGTGGCTTCCGACCCGTCACCGATGCGCCGGCGCTATACGGTTCGGTATCCTATCGCGACACGCCATCGGCGCCGGCGGTGTCCGCCGATGAAGTCGCGGTCAATGCCCGAACCGGCCGCTGCGACCTGATGCGCGATACTCGCTATTCGAGGTTCAAGGTTCGCATCCCTACCGCGACGACGTGGACGTTCTGCGCCGGCGTGGTGCCGGACCTCATGACGGGGGGCACGCTATGACGGCCTACGTCCCAGGGATCACCGAGACCGACCTAAAGAAGATCATTCTCGCTCTGCAGCAGCTCGCGGCCGGCCGATCGAACGCGGTGGGAAGCGTGACGCTCGCAACGGGATCCGCGGCAACGATCGTGGCGGCGGAAAACTGCGCGCAAGGTTCGACGCCTATCCTGACGCCGGCTTCAGCCAGCGCTGCTGCGGAGGTCGGCAACGGTACGATGTATGTGAGCACCGTGGCGAAAGGGTCGTTTACGATCACGCATGCGAATTCGGCGACGCCGGGGCGCACGTTCCTTTATGCGATCCTGGGGTGAGTGCCAGGACGGCCTTGCTGTCGATCAGCTGATCGCAGCGACTAGGCATCACAAACTCGTCTGACGTAGTCGAGCGAGGATCTTTTCGCTCGTCCGCAATAACTCCCACGTCGGCCCGACATGTTCCGGCGGACGAACATTCCAAATGAAAAACAACAGTTCGAACTGGCTGCGATCGTATCGCAGGCCGGCGCTTTCTAATGGAGAGATCGATGTCGTTTATTGATTTTGAGCCTAAGCCTCAACCTCAATCCCAACCCTCGTTTTCTGAATGGCTGCAGCAATCTTGGGAGAACCCACATCCGCTAGGCGTGTTCGCGATGATAAAGCGAGGGCTGAATATAGCTCCAGATCTGATAAACGCGTCCATCGCCGCGACAGGTCCAGCTCCTTCGACGGAAGAAGAGGCTTTTCTATACAATTTGGCGCGAGATCGCGGAGTGATCGGCGCTCTTGGCGCTGCGTCGACATTTGGTCCCGCATCCCCGCAATTCGTGGGCTCTGCAATTGGTCGCTATGTGGCCAACAAGCCTATTCCTCAAGCACTCGTGGAGCGTCCGCGGGGCCATCCAAGTGGTGCGCGAAGCAGCAATCCACCGTCCCCCAATACTGCCTTAGTTCCTCCAGACCGTTCGAGGACTGGTGGATTGCCGCCATCTAGTCCTATTGGGTCGGTCCCAATCGTTACGCCGCCGGCAGCCAATCTTCCTTCTTCCGGAGGTTTGCTGGGGCGACTGCGCGAGCTTGAAGCGATTGAACGTCGATCGGCCGGTAATGCCGGTCTGATTTCGCCGGAGAAGGATCCAAACTTCAGGCAGCTTTCGCGTTTTCCTCTCCTTCCAACCTTAGAGGCGAGTGGCTCGGCTGCTTCCCATTTCTTGGACATTCCCGATTTCTTGCGACGTGTCCCCAAGCCACCAAACCCGGATTCAGTGGTTACCGAGCAGACTGATGAACCGCCCAGGACGTCGAGCTACGGTGGCGGGAACGGAACTGGTCGCCGAGGCGGGGGCGGCGGAGGAGGCGGGAATAGCCGCAAACCCAGACGGAAGGACGATGATCCGTGTGGTGAGCGGCTAAGCGAGGAGTTGCGTAGATGCGAGTCCTATAAGGATGACGTCGCTCATCCGGCCTATTTCCATGGATGCACGCGGCGTGCAAAAGACCGATGGGCCTTATGCTATAAGCATGGTGGAACGGATCACGGTGGTCCGGGTGAATGGAGACCAGGTACTGACGCATGGCCGGGCGATGAAGAAACGTGGCGCAACTATAACCGATAAGCCTCTCTGAACTTTGAAAGAAAGTTCGGTCTAATCCAGAACGGGTTTGAAAGAATGTATGGGCCCTTGCCACGTTCGTAGTTATAGGATCTTTCGATCATTCCGATTGACAGTAGTTCTCATTCTGCTCCATCGTTATCTTCTGCTTCAACAGCCGTGAGGGACCGCCATCAATTCTCGCGCTTCAATCTACGAACTGTATGAATGGGTCGAACACCTTAGGGGGGCTCTTCCGATTGATGATGCCATTCGCACAGTTTCGAATGCCTTAGGGAAGGTAGAAGGCAAAGATCATCGTATCTTAGCCTCGCAACTTGCTGAGCTTATGTTTGAAGCTGGGCGAGATCGCGAGGCGTTGCAGGTGCTGGACGCGATGATGCAGCAGTACCCGGACGACGTTCGTCCGGCGATTAGCAAAGCAACGTACTATTTGTATTCCCTGGAGGATCCCGAAGAAGCGCTGACAAGCATCAACTTGGCGCTCGAACGAGCCTATCGCACCAGGTATTTCCGAAGGGAAGCTCTCGGCAACAAGGCTCGGATACTTCTGGAACTTGGCCGCGGCGAAGAGCTGTCGGATATTCTCGAGGAAATCATGTCGTTACAGATCGTCAAGGGCATTCCCGACATCGGCCGCGAACGCGACTTTGTCGATCGAGCGCCCCCAGGATTTATTCGAAAGAGCGTTCTCGACCGATATAATGAGTTTCGGCCAAAGCGGCCTGACGACATGTCGGGGAATGAACCGCCGAAATTCGAGCCCCCGGACGATGCGGCGTAGTCGCCGCGGCGGCTTCTCATCTACGCTAGTCCTCTCTAGTATTTGAATTGTTCTTGATTTGTTCTTAAGGTTGCGCTATGTTTAATGCGCAAGTTAAGAATGTACGCTACTGCGAGATTTTTTCTTGCGGCGTCAATATGTGTTGCCCTTGTTCTTATGTTTTCTCTCACGCCCGCCGGGGTTCGCGCGGGCGAC
>Ga0102590_1000309_pt1 | contig 120871 bp, 118 predicted proteins | sample AraplaMF_Col_mMF_FD_76859 | JGI IMG/M metagenome (GOLD analysis project Ga0102590, IMG submission 76859) | Arabidopsis root microbial communities from the University of North Carolina, USA - plate scrape MF_Col_mMF | ecosystem: Host-associated > Plants > Roots > Endosphere | place: USA... | reverse complement strand
CCACTTTGTCAGCGCCTTCTTTACTTGATGCGTAGTTAACTACAACACTCGCTCCTTCAGCAGCCAGGTGTAATGCAATAGATGCACCAATACCTTTAGATGCACCAGTTACCACTGCCACTTTGTTGTTTAGCTTTTTCATTTTTGATTACGTTATTAATTTAAAAAATGTTGTTTGTGTTTTTTTGATTAGCAGAAAATAGTTGATTGTTTCAATTCATTAATTCAAATATCTAAATATTTCGATGTAATTAAAACGTTTTTCCATTATTCTTTTTCTTAAAAAATTAGTCCTTCAAAGCATTGAGAAAATCAATGTAATCATTAAGTGCTTTTGGGTTCAAACTGTACTTAATGATACGGCCTTCTTTTTCGGAGATTAGCAAGCCGGCGTCTACCAATTGTTTCAGGTGATGTGAAACAGCAGGCTGGGTAAGCTCAAGCATTTCATTTATTTCTGAGCAATAAACACAGCCCTTCTTTGTTTTAAATTTCTGTAAGATGGAAATCCTGCTTACATCGCTTAACGACCGTGATATCTTTTCAAATTTCCACTTGCCCATTTCACAAACGAATAATTCAGCACAAAGGTAAGGGAAATATCGAAACATTTGAATGTTTTTATTGTTCCGCCAGAATACTCAAACTATCCCTTGTTATGAAACGACGAGAATGGTTTACCGGCCTTTGGAATAATGTCAAAATTTTCAATCCTACTGTTTACTTTAATTCCTGATGACTATTTTGGGTAAAAAGCGGAAGGTTTGAAGCAGGCATTAATCGCCTTTAACTTCAAACCTTCCGCTTTTATATTGTGAGTATTACGAATTAACTCCACACGCCCGTATAATTCTCCGGCGTAATTGCTTTCAGCTCTTTCTTTAGTGTAGCATTGATCTTTAAGCCATCAATAAACTTATGAATGGTTTTTTGATTGATCTGATCCCCGCCGCGGGTAAGCTCTTTAAGCGCTTCGTAAGGCTGGGGATAGTTTTCCCGGCGCAGCACCGTTTGAATGGCTTCTGCCACTACCGCCCAGTTGTTTTCCAGGTCCTCTTTCAGCTTGGCCTCATTCAGGATCAGCTTTTCCATACCCTTTTGGATGGAGCGCAGGGCCAGCATGCTATGGCCAAAGGGTACGCCTACGTTACGCAGCACAGTAGAATCCGTAAGATCGCGCTGCAGGCGGGAAATGGGCAGCTTGGCGCTCAGGTGCTCATACAGCGCATTGCCTACGCCTAAGTTACCTTCTGCATTCTCAAAATCAATAGGATTTACCTTATGCGGCATGGCGCTGGAACCAACCTCATTCTTTTTTACTTTTTGCTTAAAGTAATCCATGGATATGTAGGTCCAGATGTCGCGGCAAAGATCTATCAGCACATTGTTAATACGTTTCAGCGTATCAAAGTGGGCGGCCAGGTTATCGTAATGCTCTATCTGGGTGGTGTAGCGCATACGTTGCAGGCCCAGGGTAGTGTTCACAAATTTATCGGCAAACTTTTCCCAGTTTATTTTAGGGAAAGCTACGTGGTGGGCATTAAAGTTGCCCGTAGCGCCGCCGAATTTAGCGGCAAAGGGTATTTCGCCCAGCAATTTTATCTGTCCTTCCAGCCTTTCCACAAACACCAGGATCTCTTTACCCAGAATAGTGGGCGATGCCGGCTGTCCGTGGGTACGGGCCAGCATGGGGATCTTCATCCAGCTTTTGGCAAATTTCTTCAGCTCCAGCACCAGGTTGGCTATGGCAGGCATGTACAGCTGCTCTACGGCTTCTTTCCAAAGCAGGGGAGTAGCGGTGTTGTTAATGTCCTGCGAGGTAAGGCCAAAGTGTACCCATTCCAGCTTATCTTCCAGTCCCAGGCTTTTAAGCTCGTTCTTCACAAAGTACTCCACGGCTTTTACATCGTGGTTGGTGATCTTCTCTGTATCCTTGATCAGCTGGGCGTGCTCCAGGGTAAACTCCTGGTATATTTTCCGAAGGGCAGGCACTTTTGCTTTTGGCAACGCAAATACCTTTTGTTCCGCCAGGGCAATAAAGTATTCTATTTCTACCAGTACACGGTAACGGATCAACGCGTATTCGGAAAAATAGGGGGCCAGCTCTTCCAGTTGTTTACGGTAACGACCGTCCAATGGTGAAATGGCGGTTAAAGGTTGTAGTTGCATAATAATTTAGCTTAATTTTGCGGGCCACAAAAATACAGAAATTGGAACGGAAAGTAAAAGTAGCGGCAGTAAGTTATTTGAATACCAAGCCTTTGTTGTACGGTTTCAGGGGACATGCAGTAATGAAGATGATGGAGTTATCGATGGATTACCCGGCGGTGATTGCCAAACAGTTAATTGAAGGCAGCGTGGATGTGGCGCTGGTACCGGTGGCCGTGATCCCCAAAATGCAGGAGCATCATATTATTTCAGATTTTTGCATAGGAGCGGAGGGGCCGGTGGCCTCTGTATGCCTGTTCAGCGAAGTGCCGCTGCAGCATATTAAACGTATTTACCTGGATTATCAGAGCCGTACCTCTGTAGCCTTACTGAAGCTGCTGATACGCGATTTCTGGCGGCTGGATGTGGAGCTGGTGGAAACCAGCGGCGATTACCAGCACCTGATCAAAGACCTGGATGCCGGTTTGGTAATAGGCGACCGGGCGCTGGCACAGCGCCATAACTCTCCCTACATTTACGACCTGGCCGAAGCCTGGATGCGCTTTACCAGCCTGCCTTTTGTATTTGCGGCCTGGGTAAGCAACAAACCCCTGCCGGTGGAGTTTATACAGGAGTTTAACAATGCCAACAGCATAGGCATTCATAATATACCTGCCGTAGTAGCGGAAAACCCATACCCGCTGTTCGATCTTACGGCTTATTACACAAAACATATCAGCTACCCGCTAACGCCGGCCAAGCGGCAGGGCATGCAAAAGTTCCTGGGATATTTGCAGTAATGCGCTTTTACCCTGAACATCATGCGCTTTTACCCTAAGATGTATGCGCTTTTAATACGGGATGCACATGGGATGCTCATGGGAATCACATGAGATCCGCATAAGATCCACATGGGATTTACAAGGTGTAAACCTATATTAGGACGAGACCGGGTGATATTGCTGCGCAATTCGGGTGCAACCCGTGCGCAATTCGGGTCGGGGCTTTTCTCTTAAACCTTATAGGAATACAGGTTAGCTATTTTTTTCTTATCTTCCTGCAAATACTACGTCATGAAGATCGGTATCCTGGGTAGTGGGGCCGTAGGGCTCACTTTAGGCGCCGGGTTTGTAGGAATGGGCCATCATGTCATTATTGGAACTCGTAATCCCGCTAAAGAATCATTACAGCAATGGTTAAAGCGGCAGGGCCCTCTTGCCAGCATTGCACCGTTCCGGGAAGCAGCCGCCTCCGGGGAGATCATTATTTTATGTGTAAGCTGGATCGGCGCTAAAAGCGCTATAGAACAAGCCGGGATCTGGAACTTCAAAGGCAAGATAGTGGTGGATGTTACTAATCCGCTGGATGGGAAGGGGCCGGATGAGGAAGGCCGCTTATCTTTTGTGAGCGGGCTAAAATCATCCGGGGAGCAGATCCAGGCCTGGTTACCGCCGGATACCAGTGTAGTAAAGGCCCTGAGCTGTGTGGGGCATGAGATCATGTTCCAGCACAAGGATACCAGTCAAAACCCCACCATGTTTATTTGTGGTAATAATGATGAAGCTAAAAAAGTAGTGACCGATATGCTGCACCAGATGGGCTGGGAAGATGTGGCGGATATGGGAAAGATCGTGATGAGCCGCTATATAGAGCCCCTGGGTATTTTATGGAGCGCTTACGGCTACCGCACCGGCAACTGGAGCCATGCATTTAAGCTGGTGAAGAAAACGGACTAAAAAGAATGTAAAATCATAAATGTAAAATTTTGAATGTAAAAGTGAAATGCCACGAACATGGGGTTGTACCCGGTATCGCGGCATTTCACTTTTACATTTAGGATTTAAAATTTTACATTTTACATTCCCCTCTAATTCGGTTCCTTCATCTCCTTCACCGATTTCATTTCCCGCACTTTAATATAGAACTGCTTATCTACCTTAAACAGTTTCGGATCTATATAGCTCAGGTTATCCGTAGCCCAGCGTGTACCGGGGTGAATGAACTGGAAGTTGTTTTCACCCACCGTTACCTTTACCGGCATATCAAAGTTAGGAATAGAGGATTTCCAGCGGTGGTACAGCACCTGGCCTACAATGCGGTACTGCAGCTCCGGCAGGGTAGTATCGCGCAGGTACTGGTCAAAGGTTTTGCGCAGGTCTTTGCCGGTTTTTGCACAAATGTAACGTTCTATATCGCTGCCATTCACGGTTTTGTGCGCAAAATCCGTATTCATGCCACGCAGCAGCTGGCGGAACTCTTCATCATTATCAATGATCAGGCGGATCATATGGATCATCGTACCGCCTTTGTAGTACATATCGCCCGAACCTTCATTGTTCACGTTATAGATGCCAATAATAGGGCGGTCGTTCTTAATATTTTTACGGCAGCCCATCAGGTATTCTGTACCGGCTTCCCTGCCATACTCACATTCGGTGAACAGGGTTTCGGAATAGTTGGTGAAGCTTTCGTGCACCCACATATCCGCTATATCGTTGGTTGTAATGTTATTACCAAACCATTCGTGGCCGCTTTCGTGTACAATAATAAAATCCCATTTCAGCCCCTGGCCGGTGCCGGAAAGGTCGCGGCCCTTGTAGCCCATCTGGTAACCATTGCCATAGGCCACGGCGCTCTGGTGCTCCATGCCCAGGTGGGGCGCATCTACCAGCTTATAGCTGTCTTTATAAAAAGGATATTTCCCGAACCAGTACTCAAAACACTGCATCATTTTAGGTACTACCTCAAAATGTTTTTTGGCTTTCTCCAGGTTGTAATCCAGCACCCAGTAGTCAAGGTCCAGCTTACCGCCTTCGCCGTTATATACCTCCTTAAACTCTTTGTAGTAGCCAATGTTCAGGGCTACATCGTAGTTGTTGATAGGGCTGTTCACCGACCATACATAGGTAACCGTACTATCGGCATTGGGTATACGCAGTTTCAGGCGGCCGTTGGATACATCTGTGAGCTCCTTGGGTACGGTTACGTTAATATTCATGTATTCCGGCTCATCGCTCTGGTGATCTTTATTAGGCCACCATACGCTGGCGCCCAGGCCCTGGCAGGCAGTGGCTATCCAGGGACGGCCCAGGGAATCGCGGGCCCATACTACGCCGCCATCCCAGGGGGCATTAATGGCTTTGCGGGGCTGCCCATGGTAAAACACGGTTACTTTACGCTGGGTGCCTTTCTTTTGTGCGTTGGGAAATTTTATGAAATAGGCGTTGCTGTCGCGGTCAAAGGCCAGCTTGGTTTGCTTGGTGATCTTTAAGCTATCAATATCCACCACCACGCTGTCCATGATCATAGGATACTGCAGATCTATCTGCATAACGCTATCCTGCTGCAGCACCTTATAGGTAATGGTGTTATAACCTTTAAAGGAGCTATCCTGGGGGGTAACGGTTACATACAGGTCGTAACCTACTACATCCCACCAGGCACGTTGCGGGGTAATAGAACCCCGGAGGGTATCCGCATGAGAGAATTTAGTCTGGATCGTCTCTTTAAAATGCGATTGTTGTTGCTGGGCTCCGGCATGCAGCGCCATTATCAAAGCCAATAAAAACATAGGTATGCCACGCATCATATTCAGAATCGTATTTTGAACCCGAAAGATATTAATTTACAGTGTAAAATGTAAAACCTTACATGTAAATGACGGCTAACAAACGTAAAAGTACCTCCGTTATTGTATTAATAAATTGTGTTATCTCTGCTTTTACTTTTGTAACGGCCTGTCAGCCGGATCAGCATTCCAATACCCAGGTATTCCGGTTTAATCATACGGATGGACTATCATCCCTGGACCCTGCTTTTGCGAAAAGCCAGGCTATTATGTGGGCCGTTCACCAGGTATACAGCACCCTGGTGGAGCCGGATACCCAGATGGTCATCCGGCCCCTGCTGGCTACCCGCTGGGAGGAGAGCGCCGACCATACCACCTTTACCTTTTATCTGCGGCCGGATGTATACTTCCATGATAATGATGCTTTTGTGAACGGCAAGGGCCGGCGTATGACGGCGCAGGATGTGGTGTACAGCTTTCGCCGTATTATGGACCCGGCCACTGCATCGCCGGGGGCCTGGATCTTTAACGGCAAGGTAGATCCGGAGCAGGGTTTCAAAGCGCTGAATGATACGGTGTTCCAGCTAAAGCTGTTACAGCCCTTTCATCCTATACTGGGCATTTTGAGCATGCAGTACTGCTCTATTGTACCTAAAGAGGTGGTGGAAAAATACGGGGCCGATTTCCGTCGGCATCCCTGTGGTACCGGGCCTTTTCAATACTTCGACTGGGACGAGGGGCAGGCCCTGATCCTGCACCGGCACCCGCATTATTTTGAAAAAGATGCGCAGGGAAAAAACCTGCCTTACCTGGATGCGGTGAAGATGACCTTCCTGGATAACAAGGCTACAGAGTTCCTGCTGTTCCGCCAGGGGCAGCTGGATTTTATGAACGACCTGGATGCTTCTTTTAAAGATGAGGTGCTTACCAAAACAGGCCAGCTTAAAAAGGAATGGAATGGTAAAATGGTGCTGTCTAAAACGCCGTACCTGAATGTGGAGTACCTGGGTTTTATGCTGGACAGCAGCCAGGCTGCGCTGAAACAATCGCCCACACGGCTTAAAAAAGTGCGGCTGGCCATTAACTACGGGTTTGACCGTACGAAAATGATGACCTACCTGCGCAACAGCATAGGTGTGCCGGCCAATGCGGGTTTTGTGCCCCGTGGCCTGCCTTCTTTTGACGCAGCTAAAGTAAAAGGTTATACCTACGATCCTGCCCGTGCACGCCAGCTGCTGCAGGAAGCCGGTTTCCCGGAAGGGAAGGGGCTGCCCCTGATACGCCTGCTCACCATCCCGGTGTATGCTGATCTCTCGAACTATATAGCCAACCAACTGCAGGAGCTGGGTATTCCGGTACAGGTAGAGGTGGTGCAAAAAAGCCTGCTGCTGGAGCAAACGGCCAAATCGGCCGCGCTGTTCTTCCGGGGCAGCTGGATAGCCGATTACCCGGATGCCGAAAGCTTCCTGGCCTTCTTTTACGGTAAAAACCCTGCGCCGCCTAACTACACCCGGTATAATAACCCGGCCTTTAACAAGCTTTATGAGCAGGCCTTGCAGGAAACCAATGATTCCCTGCGTTATGAGCTGTACCGGCAAATGGACCAGCTAATAGTGCAGGATGCGCCGCTGGTACCTGTTTTTTATGATGAAGCGGTGCATTTTATACAGCCCAATGTGAAGGGGTTGCGGGAAGGGGGATTGAATATGCTGGAGCTGCGATGGGTGAAGATGGGTGGTTAGCGGTCGGAAATTGGGGGCCAGCAGTGGGCCCAACAGCTGAAAACAAGCAGTAGACAGCGGTCTGTGGGCCATGCACGATTTAACATTTCATTGCACTGGCTTCCAATATTTTAAACTACCTTTGACCCTTAATACTCATTTTTTAAAGTCAAGTTTTAATGACAGCAATTCTGATCTTCTTCTGTGTGCATTGGTTCTTTTCATTGTTCTTTCACACATTTTTCTTACACCGGTATTCATCTCACCAGATGTATACTACCAGCAAAGGCTGGGAGCGTGTATTCTACTTTGCCACCTGGTTTTTCCAGGGCTCATCCTACCTGGTTCCAAGAGCGTATGGTGTAATGCACCGTATGCATCATGAATATAGCGATACTGAACATGATCCGCATTCTCCCCACTTCTTCAAAGACGTTTGGAGCATGATGGTGCGTACCCGCCAGATCTATAATGATATTTTAAACCGCAGGAATGTGCCGGATGCAAAGTTCACCGATGAGCCCTTACCGGAATGGGATGCTATGGACCGCGTTGGCGACCATATACTGACCCGCCTGGCATTTGCTTTAAGCTACATTGGTTTTTACGTGGCTTTTGCCCCCAGCTTCTGGTGGTACCTGCTGCTGCCTATCCACTTCCTGATGGGCCCTGTACAGGGTGCAGTAGTGAACTGGTGCGGTCACAAGTATGGCTACAGCAACTTTAATAACGGCGATCATTCCAGGAACTCATCTCCCTGGGGTATTATCCTGTTAGGTGAGCTGTTCCAGAACAACCACCACAAATTCAAAGACAGTCCCAACTTTGCCAAGAAATGGTTTGAGCTGGATCCTACTTATCCCGTAATGAAAGTTATGAACTGGGTAGGTATTATTAAGCTGAAGAGCGCCAAAGTGAAACGGGCTACGTTTAAGGCAGCGGCGTAATGATGTGCAGGTGTGCAGATCTGCAAATGTGCAGATGGATAGCACTGGTAGTTAAAGAGATATAGATGCCGAAAGGCAAATAATATAAATGTCCGGGTGATAATATCATCCGGACATTTTGTTTTATAGGTAAACACCAATTCATGCAAAGCCCAATTGCATATCTGCACATCTGCACACGATCACAGGTAGCTTAACCAGCGCCAGTCCTGGTGGCGTTGCTTATACCCTGCATACCATTTGCACAGCGGGTACAGGGCTGCTACCAGCAGCAGCCAGATCGCATACACGGCTGCCAGGGATACGCCGTAATGGCCTTTCAGCTGGGCAGTGTCCGTGATAAAATTATAGGTAAGCATAAAGCTAAGCGGGTGCCCCATAGCCACGCCAATGATAATACCGATAATATGAATAATGTGAAAGTGCAGCACATAATAAAAGAACGGCACGCGCCCGAAATATACAAGCGGGTTGGTGGGCCGCAGGGGCTTATCTGCAATAAACGAGAGTAAGATCAGCACCGGTCCCAAAGTAATAAGGGTAAACAATAAGGAGGGTGGATACTTCTGCACATTAAAGAAGATCATGAGCGTTTGCAGGGCATTGGCGCCCTGTTTCCAGGGAGTGGGGTTACCGTAAACATTACTATACCGCAATATTACAAACAGTAAAACAGCCGCCAACCCTATATAACGCAGCAGGCGTTTGCGTTTATCAGGGTCGTAACCCGGGCGGAATAACATGCCCAGCCCATAGCCGCAAAGTAACACCCCCAGCCAGGCCAGCACGGGGTACCCAACGAAAATTATAAAGCCGTTAATGGGCAGCATGTTAGGAACATTCACAAAGCTCCAAAGCGCCTGCGCCACAGAGCCCGGTGCAAACCGGATCCCATCCAGCAGGTTATGGCCAAAAACAATGATCAGGCCCAGCACCGGCAACAGGCGTTGCGGTAGGTAAATAAGCAGCGCAAGGATCATCATACCTACACCCATGGTAGAGAGTACGCCAAACAGCAACGCGTGCAAGGTAAAAGACCAGCCAAAGCTCATGATCACCATATCTACAAACACCAGCCACAAACCGCGGGTAAGCAGAAAGTAAGACAGCGCCGCTTTTGTACGCCGGGTGCCCATCAGATAAGCGGATGCACCGGCCAGCATTACAAAGGTAGGCGCGCAAAAATGTGTGATCCAGCGGGTGGCATAGAGCAGTGCGGTGGTTTTGGTTTCATCCAGCGGGTTATAGATCAGGGCATCTGCATGTAACAGGTCGCGCACATGATCCAGCGCCATAATGAACATTACCAGGCCCCGCAGAAGATCAATGGATACATTGCGTGGAGAGGCAGGGATCGCAGTAGTTGTCATGCTACAGGTAGGTTTTCTTTAAGGTAGGGATTCAGCATAAATAATTGCTGATTATTATGATGAAGGGCGATCAACCTGGCTAAATATAATTGAGGATCAAATTGTTAGAAGCATTGACTGATGCGTTATGAGAGTGGGGCAAATTATCAACCTGATGATCCCTAATGAGATCGTTCCTTTATTATACCAGCGCCTGATAAATGATAAATTATATGACCAGGCAGAAAACCTGAGAACATCTTATTATAACATTTTAGCAATCAGGCTGGACGATTTATAAAGACCTGGATTTACATAGCCTTATTGTTTGTTTGTAATACGGGGATCAGGCAAGATGGCTATAGATAGCACCCTAATCCCGGAACGGCTTAAACTGACTCTTTCCTGCTATGGCCAGCATGGCTTTGTCGCCGCTGCTATCGCCATAGGCAAAAATATTTTCAAACAGCTCCAGGTCATATTCGTTCTTAATACGGCATACTTTCTCGTCTCCATTACAATTAAGGCCCAATATGTTACCGGTTAGCTGCTCATTTTTTACTTCCAGCTGGGTGGCAATGCAGGTGATGTTCATTTTCTCACACCAGGGGCCCACCCAATCCTGTGCGGAGGCAGTTACTATTACCACCTGGTGGCCTTTTTCCTGGTGCTCTTTAATCGCAGCCAGTGCGCCGGGGCGTATGAGCGAAGGCAGGCGTTCCCGGCAAAAGGCAGCACATTTTTCCCTGAAAGGAGCCACTGCCGTGCCTTTAAAAAAGTGGCGCAAAAAGATCTCTTTCATGGTATGGCTGGATACCAGCTTTAATTTAAACAGCACCAACAGGGGGGATAACAGCAGGAATCCCAGGTATAAAGCCCCGCTGCCTTTCTGGTAGCGGATAACCTCAAACATGGTATCCTTAGTGGTGATAGTACCATCAAAATCAAAGAAAGCGATCGTTTGCTTCATATTTAATTGTAAGATTGGCAGATCATTAATGGCTGATAGTCAATTGGAATTAGGCATTAACCATTGTCAGCTAATTACTTGCAGGTAGCTATTTTATAATTTTAATTTTTTAAAGATAAACTCAGGTATTGATTTAATAATCAACATAATATAGCGCCAAAACCATTTTACGTACAGCACATTTTTCTTTGCTTTGGCAGCCTTTACAATAGCGCTGGCCACATCTGTTGGCTGGGCGGTTAAAAGCGGCGGCAGGATTAAACCTTCCGTCATGCGAGTATATACAAATCCTGGTTGTACAGTCATTACATGCACTCCGTTATGGAAAAGGCGGTTGCGCAGGCCACTCAGGTAAGCGGTAAAACCGGCTTTGGCGCTGCCATATAAATAATTGCTCTGGCGGCCACGCTCGCCGGCAACAGAGCTAATGCCTATAATGGTACCCTGGCGGCGGGCAGCATAATCTGCAGCTACCACGTTCAGGATAGAAACGGCGCCGGTATAGTTGGTGTGAATGATACGGCTGGCTTCCTGCCAGTTGCTTTGACCCAGCTCCTGGTCGCCGAGGTAGCCGAATACGCAGATGGTAATATCGGGCTTTACCGGCAGGCTTTCGTAAAAAGCAGGGTGGCTGGCGAAATCAACCGCATCAAAAGCATGGGAGCTGGCATTTATGCCATAGCGTATGCGCAGGTCGTTTTCCTGCGCCTGTAAAAAAGAGGTGTTGCGGGCAGCCAGCTGCACATCGTACTTTTCGGCGGCAAACTGACGGGCCAGGGCTACAGCCATATCGGATCCTGCACCCAGAATTAAAACAGTCATCTTTATAATTAATAATGAAGAATTAAGAATTAATAATCATGGGCACCATTACCGCGCAGTATTTGCTAATGCTCCAATGCAGCGGTGCTTTTGACCGGTTTTATGCTTATAAGTGTGAATTAATGAAGGAACTATAATGAAGTAACAGCTAATTATTTAACTACTGCCTCCTTAATTATTAATTCTTCATTATTCATTATTAATTCCGGCCGGGGCTGCGGAGCAGCAGTAAGGAGCAGCCGGTCGGATTGTAAGGAACGGAAGCGGTTATTGCTGTTGTATTGTTTTACAATCCCTGCAAAACGTTGTACGTGCGGGTAGCTTTGCCAGAACACTTCCTGCTTCATACGGGCATCCTTGGAAAGGTACAGGCGGCCGCCGTATTGCAGCACCAGGGCATCCAACTCGTCCAGGAACTCAAATAAACCTTTGCGCACGGGAAAATCCAGCGCCAGGGTATAGCCTTCCATAGGGAAGGAGATGAGGTCATCCTGATGGCCAAATACCTTCAGCACAGCCAGGAAAGAGCCCAGGCCTTTGCTGCTGATGCGTTGCAGGATCTCTACCAGGCCCTGTTTCTGATCCATAGGCAGCACAAACTGGTATTGTACAAAACCAGCTTTGCCATAGCCCCGGTTCCAGTGCAGGAAAGCATCCAGCGGGTAAAAGAAGGGTTCGTAAGACACCACATTATTGATCTCCCGTTTGGTGTTCTTGGCATAGTACAGCCAGTTGAACGCCTTCACAGTAAAGGTGTTCAGCACAAATGACGGCAGGTTGAAAGGGATGGTGAGCTTCTTTTTGGAGGGCAGCTGCAGGGGGGCCTGCGCTTGTTGGGGCGATAGCTCTGCTTTGGTAGCATGCTCGCCCAGTATTAAAATGCTCCGGCCAAAGGAATCGCCTTTTTGCAGGCAGTCGATCCAGGCTACGGAATAGGTATAGTGCTTGTTTTCCTCAAACAGGCGGATCACTTCGTCCAGGTTGCGGGCTTTGATCTGCTTCTGTTTTATGTAAGAGGTTTCTACTTTCTTCAGGCGGAACAGCACCCGGGTAATAATGCCGGTAAGGCCCATGCCGCCGCAGGTAGCCCAGTACAGGTTGGGCTCCTGGTCAGGGGAGCAGGTGATAAGCCCCTGGGAGGTGATCACATCCATAGACACCACTTGGTTGGAGAAGGCGCCATCCACATGGTGGTTCTTACCATGCACATCGGAGGCTACTGCGCCGCCAACGGTAATGAACTTGGTGCCGGGGGTTACCGGGAGGAACCAGCCTTTGGGCACTATAATGTCTAGGATCTGGTCCAGCGTAACGCCGGCCTGGCATTCAAACAGGCCCTTTTCAATATCAAAGCTTAAAACTTTATCGTATTTAAGAGTAGAGATGCTGTGTGCGCCCAGGGATGCATCTCCATAACAGCGTCCGTTGCCCCGCGCAATAAGGGGTGTTTCTGTGTGAAGCAGGTCCTGTAACTGATCTTCCCTGGAGAAAGAGCTTTCTTCGCTTGCTACTACAGGATAATTGCCCCAATTTGCTAACCGTTTTTGCATTAGTCAAAAAAACTTTTGTTTGCCGGTAAATAAATGATCACATAAAAACTTAGGATCCACAGGGCTATGGTTAACTGTATGAAGCGGTCTTTGTACAGGATCTTAGTGGGAGAACCGGTATTGTTCTCTACGTAGGTTATTTGCAAATATCGTAATAATCCCGCAATAACAAAAAGGGTGGTGTAAAAAAGGCGGTGGGTGCTAAAGCGCACCATGGTCACCGGATCCAGGGTGTACATGAGGTAGCACACAATGATCACGGCAGACAATAAGGCCAGTGTTACGTTCATGAAATCCATATTATAACCTTTGGCGGCTTTGCGCATTTCCTGGCCGGATACCTGTTTAATGATCACATCATCCCGGCGTTTGGCTACCGCCATGAACAGCGCCAGCAGGAACACCATTACTATAAGCCAGGAAGATACTGCGGTGCCGGAGGCAATACCGCCCGCTTTAATACGCAGCACAAAACCAGTGGAAAGAATGATGATGTCCAGGATGGAAATATTCTTTAACCCGAGAGAGTATAACAGGTTTAAAATAAAATAGATACCTACTACGAACAGGAATTTTGGTTTAACATACCAGGCCAGTCCCAGGCCTATGATCATACATACAACAAACAGCACCAGGCCGGCGGTGGGCGATACTGCGCCGGAGGCCAGGGGGCGTTTGCTTTTAACCGGGTGCGCGCGGTCGGCTTCAATATCTTTATAATCATTTATGATATAGATACTGCTGGCCGTAAGGCTGAACGCAAAAAAGGCGGCCAAAAGATGCCCGATGGTAGATAGATAAAATAGTTCTCCCGCAAAAAAGAGGGGAATAAACAGGAACAGATTTTTGACCCAATGATGAGGCCTGAGTAGTTTCAGATATTGCACGGGGATGAACAGATGTTAATACGGGGGGCAAGATACAAAGGATTGAGCGTTTTTGCCAGCACAATTACGTGAATGCTAAATGCTGGAGGGTGAATGCATAACGCTGAACGCTAAACGCTTAATACTACGGAAGTGCTGGAATCCTTAAAAGATGCTAAACACCCAAGGTTAAACGCTTAAGGCTGGTACTGCGGAAGTGCGGGAATGCCATAGAGAGGCTGAATACTATAAATACGCTGAATACCAAATACTTAACATAACGCCGGGAAAACAAGGTCTGCGGCGTTTAGCGTTCGGCGTTAAGCATTACGCATTCTCCGTATTATATACTACTTTTACGCCTTCAAAAACATAAAAACCCCCATTATGTTGTCCGGGTCATCGTCCCTTTACCAGAAACGTACTGTTTTTACTGTTATTGAATGTGTACTGATCATTGGCCTGGCGCTGGTGCCCCTGTTCACTACTTTTCCTTACCGGGTTAATATCTTTTTGTCGTGGGAAGGCGCTTACCGCATGTCCATCGGGCAAATGCCGTATAAGGATTTTGGTACGCCGCTGGGGTATGGCTTCTGGCTGATACCGTCCCTGTTCTTCCGCATATTTGGCCCGCAGCTGATCTCACTCGTAAAAGCGCAGGTGCTCATTAATATTATGGCGGGATTTGCTTTCCGCTCCATTTTAAAACGCCTGAACATAGAGCCGGCCATACGGGCCTTATCTGTGATGGTGTTTGTGCTGTCTTATTCCTTCTTCAACTTCTGGCCCTGGTATAACCATACGGTAATTGTATATGAGCTGGTAGGCTTAGCCTTCCTGTTCCAGTACATGACCCGTCCGCAACAAAAGCTGCGTTTCCTGTACCTGCTGCTGGCAGCCCTGTTCACCTTCCTGTCTATTTTTACCAAGCAGGATGGGGGCGGACTGGCCCTGCTGTTATGCCTGGCCCTGTTATTATATAATAGCATTTATGAAAAGCGCTGGTGGGAGATCCCTGCTTTCCTGGGCTGTTATTTCCTGGTGGCGGCCATTATTATAGGCCCGCTGCTGCCGCATGGTTTTGGATACTGGTATAACCACGGGCAGCCTCCGCACAACTCCCGCCTGGCAGTAACGGATTTTGCAGAGGAGATCCTGGGCGGGTCCCAGTGGATCAAGTTTTACCTGGTGCTCATGGTGTTATGCCTGGTACCGGCCCTGCGCAACTTTAAAGCTTTCTGGCAAAACAAAACGGCCGTGCTGTTTACCCTGCTTACCCTGGGTATACTGGCAGAGGCAGCGCTGTTCCAGGTAACCAGCTACACGCCGCCGGATAACAACATCTTCTTCCATAGCTTTGCCTTTGCGTTCCTGTGCACACATTTTGCCGGCATGCAGCATATTGACCTGGGCCGCCGCAATGCCTTTTTAAGCAGTGCGCTGCTGGTGCTGCTGTGGTGGTCTGGTGTGTTCTGGAAATATATTGACCGTATTTTTCAGCGCATATTCCCGGCGCCTACAGAAATGGTGCAGGGTGCACCGGACCCGAATGCAGAGAACGTGATATCCCGCCGGAACTTTATGTTGAATACAGATACCACCACGGATGTGCCTACCGCTGAATGGATCTTCTCCGACCTGCCGGGATTCAAGAAAATATACATGCCGCCATCTACCGTACATGGTATGGAGCGCTTGCTGGCAATGCCCGTGGTAAAGGAAAAGAAAGATAGTATTAAAGTGCTGAATATGACAGAGTTAACACCACTGGCTTATGCTATGCCCTTTAAGCTGGAAACCGGGGAGGATTACCCGCTGTGGTATCACCTGGGCGTGGGCATGTTTAACCGGCAGCTGGCAGCTTTCAAGGAAAAAGTGCAACAGCACCACTACGATATTATCCTATATGAATATGCACCCGGACTGAACAACTTTTTTCCCTTTGCTTTAAGACCTGAGCTGAAACAGCATTATAAGCAGGTAGATGAATTTCTGGCGCCGCGCCGCCCTACCAATGCTATTATAGAGGTGTATGTAAAACCGTAATTTTTTTTGCAGCTACCCAACCTTTAGGTAATAACACCCTGTCTGTATTATCAGGGCCGGTGTATTGCCTGTCTACTGTATGCTTAATCTGAAAGAAACTGCCGTTTAACTTATCCGACCATACGGACCATTCTGATCAAACACACGGCCAACTGGACCAGCTACTGGCCGGTTGCCGGAGTAATGACCGTTTGTGCCAGGAGAAGCTATACTACCTTTTCTTTGACCGGATGCTGGCTGTGATAAGGCGCTACACCAGTGACCGGGACAAGGCGACTGATATTTTGAACAACGGTTTCCTGCGGGCATTTACTAAAATAGCCCAGTACCAGCAAACCGGTAGTTTTGAAGGATGGCTGCGCCGTATTATGGTGCACGCTGTTGCAGATTATTTCAGGAACAGGGCGGGAGAAACAAAAGAGCAAATGCCGGGAGAGCTGCCGGGAGAGTTGGCTATTGCCACAGAGAGCAACACGCTGGAATACAAGGACCTGCTGCTGGTATTGCAGCAGCTGCCGCCTACAACAAGGATCGTGATCAACTTATTTATCATAGAGGGCTATTCACATAAAGAGATCGCTGAATTGCTGGGCATCAGCACCGGCACAACCAAATGGCATGTAGCAGAGGGGAAGCGTTTGCTGCAACGGTATATAACAGCACCACCATCGTCATTAAAGCGCAATATGAATGGATGACCAGCACAAACATATTGAAGATTGGCTGAAAGCAGCTGCGCAGCAACCGGTGCCGGATGATACCGGTATGGATGCTAAGCAGCAGGCCTGGTCCAAAATGGCCAACCTGCTGGATAATGCCGCAGTGCCTGTGCCTGCGCAGGAGCCGGCACCGCTGCCGAAACCCTGGTTTGCCACGGGTCAGGGGATGCTGTGGTTAGCAGCTGCAGCGGCAGCGGTGGGGCTGGTTGCGCTGGTGGTGTATTTGCAGGTAAATCGTCATCAAACGTCAGAAAATAAAGAGCTAAAAGGAGTTGTGCAGGAAAATGTGAATCCAGTAACTGTGAATGAGCGCAATGATGATACATTAAGTAGTAATGAACCGGCGGCCGGAGATAAGGGAGGAACGATCGTATACGGATCAACGGAAAGTGATACGGTGGTTGGGGATAACAGGGGAGTTGCCGTGAACGGACAAGCGGAAGGTGATACGGCGGCAGATATAAACGGCGATGCTGGCGGAAAAGGAGCTTATAGCCCGGCAGCAGGAACAGGCAGTCTGGTCACAGAGGTAGTGCCACAGGGTAATAAGCTGTGGAGTGGTGTAACAGCTGGTGCGGAAAAAGGAGCAGGTGAAAAGGGCAGGGATGCTGCCATGGCTTCTGATGGAAATGGGGCAGCTATCGATGAAAAAGCTGCTCAAGGGAAATTATCTCCAACAACTAATGTTACTCAACCTGCTGTAAAAGAATCAGATACAGCGTTATCTTCAAGTAATTTAATAGCTAAAGGATCATCTTCAGAAAGGGCAAACACCAATAAGACAGCACTGCCAGTTAATGCGAATAATGGAAAAATAAATAATAAACCGGGCCGCCTGCAGGCAGATAAAAACACTGCCCTGGCAGCCAGTACGCCGGGTAACACTGTGAATACTTCAAAGCCTCCCTATGTAAAAGCCGGTAAGGCAAAACCGGGTGGTATTTCCGGTGGGGGGAGTGCAGGTAAAACGAAACCAGGTGGTGTTATAAAAGCGGCGCAACCATCTGATGGTGTTACTAATGCTGGCAAAGCGGAACCAGGCGCTGATGTAGGAACAGGGCAAATTCCCCGTGAAAAGTCAAAACCCGAAGGCGTTGTAAAAAGGACACAGCCATCCGGTGATGTTACTAAGGCAGGCAAAGCCAAACCAGGCAGTGTTATAAAAACAGATGTTTCCGGCGAAGAAACAACTGCCGGCAAAACAAAACCCGGCCTGGCAAACGAAACCCCAACCGGCCATCCTGATAATGCCAGCAAAGCTCAATCAACTATTATCCCTATACCAACAACGCCCAGCCATACCAACCGGCAGGGCAAAACACCTGTTACACAAAAAAATGCAACAGGCACGCCTAACACCGTGGTATTACAACCCTTACGTACGGTGAATGCATTTTCCATACACCTGCCCACACTGCCGTTAAACAACCGTGAGCAGCAGGTAAGCTTTCTTACAGGTGGTTTTAGAGACCCTGTAAATTACGACGGCCCCATAACAGGCGGCCTGGCATTACAAGGCGGTTTCGTATACCCGTTAAGTGTTGGCGTAGCAGCGGGCGACAGCGGCACTGCCAAACCGGGAAATGGATTGGGCTTTAAGCTGGGCGCATTGTATTCATTTCCAATAGCCCGGGGCTTATACCTGCAGCCAACATTAAGCGCTGCCTACCTTGGTGGATTTGGTAAAGCATTCAGCCACACTGCCGTTAACAGAAAGCAGGAGACGGATAGCTTAGGCGCAGCTACAGGTGTATACAAAACAGACAGCACCACTACGCCTTACACCGTAAAAAGCACTTTTGTAGGAGGGGCAGGGGTGAATGTTGCCTATGTTATAAATAAATGGATCTTCAGCACCGGGCTTACCTATCAATATGCTTTACCCTCCGGCACCAAAGGCACACCGGAAACGCACACCCATACAGATAGCCTGCAAAGCGTACCTATAGGCAGCACACCTGCCTTCAGCAAGCAGCAGCTACCGGGCATGCATACACTTAGCTGGAGCCTGGATGCAGGTTATTACATCCGGCCCCGTATACAGGTAGGGGTAAGCTATAAGGCCATTCTGCTGCGTTCTGCCGGCAACAGCGGCTTTGCAAAACCGCTACAGCCCCTGCAGGATAAACAGCTGGAATTGTACATACGTGTACCGCTAAGAAAATAAAATATTTTAGTGCAGTTACCCAACCTCCGGTAATAAAATAGCTGTCTATATAAGTGTAATCAAACCCATATTCAGCTATGCACAAACTTCATTTTTCGCTCCTGGTGGCAGGCACTTTTATTATAGCGGCAACAGCCTGCCGGAAAGAGAACTCATTGATTGAAAAGCTTAATGCAAAGGAAGCGGCTTTTGCCAAACAGGATTCATTGCCAAACGATTCCCTTCCGCATGATTCACTGCCTCATGATACTTTTCCTCATGACACCTTTCCGCACGATACGTTCCCGCATGATACGTTTCCGCATCCACCACACGACACATTCCCTTACCCGCCTCATGACACCTTCCCTAATCCGCCACACGATACGTTTCCGCCGCATGACACCTTTCCTCATGGGCCGGATACCCTCTATCGCAGGCATCGTTAAGTGAAGGCAGCCGTTCACCTGCTGTTAAAGACATAAGATGGCAAGCAGTTTATTTCCAGGTCTTGAATGTTAAGCATTATGCAAGAGTACAATACAGATGCGATAGTAAGCCCCAACGGGCCTAACCAGAGCATGCCCTATACCGGGGCAATGGCAAGCGCCACAGCCCCGCCAGCATTGGCGCTGCATGCATGCACCTATTCAGGACCTGGATCACCTAAGTCTCTAAAAGCGGTTAGTAAAGACTTTTACCCTTCAATGGGCCAGTCGGTTTATATCACAAGAACCTTATTGATCACGAATCTAAAGAAGCATTTCGGGGTTTTACACGGCCGTATGCTGGATTTTGGTTGTGGCAGCAAGCCCTATAAGAGCCTGATCAGGGTGGACGAATATATTGGGGTGGATTATCAGGGGCAGGGGCATAGTCATGAAAACGAACAAATTGATGTTTTTTATGATGGTAAAACCATTCCGGTTGCATCGGATCACTTCGATAGTGTGCTGAGCACAGAGGTGTTTGAGCATGTCTTTAACCCGGAAGAGATCCTGGATGAATTACACCGGGTAATGAAGCCAGGAGCGGTAATGCTGGCTACCTGTCCGTTCATTATAGCGGAACACGAGGTGCCTAATGATTGCAGCCGCTATACCTCTTATGGCCTGAAGATGTTACTGGAACGTAAAGGATTTGAGATCCTGTATTATGAAAAGCTGGGAACTTCCGTACAGGCCCAGATGCAAATGTTTATGTCTTACCTGGACAGCTATGTGCTTTCTAAGCTGAACTTTGCCAGGCCGGTAAAGAAGGTGGTTTCATGCTGCTCCTTTCTGATGCTCAATCTCTTGTGCAAGCTAATGAACCGGATACTACCCAAAAGATATGATGCATTTCTGAATCATATTGTTATTTGCAGAAAGCGCGATGTACCTCAATAAAGTATGGACGGATGGCAGGCAGTTTATTTTTTTAGGTCTTGAATATTAAGCATTATAGACGAGTACAACGGCCCTGGCATTCCTGCCGGGGTCTTTTTATTAATGGGAAATAAACTTATTTTGCTGTCCTGACAATCCACTTATGACAACAAACAGAAGCATTATTACACAGGCGCTTATTGACAAATATGGTTTTAAAACCTACCTGGAGATAGGCGTTGAATCCGGCAAAAACTTCTTCCCGGTCAAGGCTGGCCGCAAAATAGCCGTAGATCCTTTTCTGAAATTTGGCGCCCTTAAACAGTTTTTCAAAGCCATCCAGTACCCGGCTAATTTTAACGCCAGTTACTTTCGCATGGAAAGCGACCGCTTTTTTGCAGAAAAGGCAGATAAAGCCCTGCAAAACACATTGTTGGATATTTGCCTGGTAGATGGCATGCATGAATATGCTTATGCCTTACGGGATGTGGAGAACTGCCTGGACCGGCTTGCCGGTAATGGGGTGATCATAATGCACGACTGTAACCCGCAAACCAAAGAAGCCGGTTATACCTGGGCGGAGTGGGATGCCAATAAATGCCAGGGCTTTTGGAACGGAGATGTGTGGAAAAGCGTTATTCATTTAAGAAGCCTGCGCAAGGACATTAATGTATTTGTGCTGGATGCGGACCATGGCCTGGGGATTGTAACCAGGGGCACGCCGGAAAATCCGTTGTCTTTTACCCCGGCGCAAATTGAGGCGCTCACCTACGAGGAGTTTGCCGCTAACCGGCAGGAGTGGCTGAATTTGAAGCCAGCGGAGTATTTTAACGAGTACTTTAAATAAGAATGTAAAATCTTAAACCGGCAAAGGAGGTTCATAGAGACCATTTTAAAGACTTTATGAATGGGATAAATGTAAAAGTGGAATGCAGCGATGTATGGGCCAGGCCCGATCGCTGCATTCCACTTTTACATTTATTATTTTGCATTTTACATGCCTTCGCTCATCACGCTGGTATAGATCTCGTCAAAAGAACGGCCTTTGTCTTCCGGCCAGCGTTCGGAGAACTTTATTTCTACATCCTTCAGCAGCTGAATGCATAATAATACTTCTTCTTCATCCATATCGCGCAGCATCATCTTCACCAGCTGCCCCATACGTTTATAGGCATGCTGCAATATTTTCTCGCCTTTAGCGGTGATCTTCACGCGTTTGGAGCGGCGGTCGGCAGGGTCGGGGACCTCCATAATGTATCCCTTTTCCCGGAGCCGGTTCAGCAGATCTGAACCTGTGGAAAGCTCGTAAATAGTAGCATAGATCACCTCTGACTTTCGGGGATCTTTACGCTGCTTTACCCCGTGCATCAGGGCAAACTCCTCAAACTGGCCAAGGCCGGCATCGTCCAGGGCAGTACGGGCGTACAGCTCATGCAGGCGCATAATGCGGCCCATAACCTTCATCAACATTGCTTCCGGGGCAGGCGGCTGCAACCCGCCTGTAAGCTTTTCGGTATTTACCGGCACCTGCTGCTTTTGCTGCAGCAGGTAATAGCGGCAAAAATCTTCTATGCTGCAGCCAGGATGTTTTTCTTCATAAGCTCCCCAGGCCGTTACCAATTCAACTGTTGTATTCATATTACTACGGATCAAGAGCAATTTAGCGAAAATTATTACAGGATTGTTGTATTTATAACGATGCTGTATTATATTTGTAATTAATACTGCGGTTATGTAGTAATTTATCTGTTTTACCTGCACTTCAGGCCTAAGCGGCCACACAATAGCTTGCCGGCGCTATTGGTAAAGTTTCCTGTTGCCGTCACAAATTTTCCGGGAGAACTGTCTATTAAGATAAAACTATCTGCAAGATGGTGCAATACCTGTTTGCTCATTCTAAAACCCGTATATATGAATCTGTTTTCTTCAGGCCTGGTCCTGCACATTATTGGTATAGCCCTTATATCCGGCGGTACGCTGGGGCATTTTATTACGCTACGGCAGCTTTGGGGCTACCTGCCGGGCGAGAATCAAAAAGCTACCGTGGTATTTAAAGTGTCCTCCGCATACGACTGGTTCCTGCGTATAGGCGGCCTTTTACTGTTTGCGAGTGGTTTTATGCTGTTAAGGGCTTACCAGTTTGGCGTAACCAAACAATTCTGGTTTGAGTTTAAGATGGGGCTTATTGTGCTGATGATCCTGAATATCACACTGGTAGGTGCGCCTGGCGTAAAAAAATTGCAATCCCTGCTGTTTACCCAAACCACCGCTACAGATATGCTGCAGTACACTGCGCTGAAAAAACGGATCGGCATTTTTCACGTTGGGCAGTTCCTGATATTGCTGCTGATATTTATACTGGGGGTGTTTAAATTCCAGTAAAGTAAAATAATGGAATACAGCGCATTAAGTGCTTTACATGTTATTTTACTTTTTAATAACCGGAAATTAAATCTGAAGTGAAACAAAGGTTCCCTGCCAGCGACTTTATTTTTTATAGTATGCTGCTGTGGTGGTGCCTTGGGTATCGTCCAAAGAAATTAAAAGTAAAAAAGCAAAAAGTAAAATAGAGATGAACGCTATTTACTTTTTGCTTTTTGTATTTAATGCACACTTAGGTGCTATACTTCCCATTTTACTTTGCATTCCACGTGTTGTTAGCCCGGTTCACATCCGGCAGGGCGCCCTGCGGGTCTATGATTACCTGGCTTAAAGTGGTGGTTGAAGGGTATAAAAAAGTCCAGGTGCCGCCGCGCTGCCAGATCTCCACCGGCAGCTTTACCGTATCCGCCTTTCCATCAGCGGTTTGTATGGCTACTTCCACAGGCATTACCAGCTGCTCCAGGTTTTCAATAGTTACCAGTGCGCCTTTTGCAGGATCATTTTCCTTGTACTTCACTTCTTTTACAGATTGATCCAGTTTCCAGGTGTTCAGGAACCAGCCGCGCCAGAACCAGCTCAGGTCTTCGCCCGCCACGTTATCCATGGTGCGGAAAAAGTCCCAGGGGGTGGGGTGCTTAAATGCCCAGCGGTGTACATAGGTGCGGAAAGCTTCATCAAAACGTTCTGGTCCCAATACCTGCTCGCGCAGCAATTTTAATCCCAGGCCTGGTTTAAAATAGGCTACATTACCTAACTGGGCGTTCTGGATCACATCCGGAATGGTGGTAAGCGCTTCTGCATTGGCGCCAAACATGCCGGGTCCGGTTTTGCTGATATCGGCGGGGCGGTAATATTCCCCGTTATTAAAAGCTTTGGTATTTATACCGTTAATGAAGGTATTAAAACCTTCATCCATCCAGGCGTACTTACGTTCATTGGAACCCACTATCATGGGAAACCAGTTATGCCCGAACTCATGATCTGTTACACCCCATAAGCCGGCGCCGGTAGCTCTTGCAGAACAGAACACAATGCCGGGGTATTCCATACCACCCACAATACCGGCTACATTGGTAGCTACGGGGTAACTGAAGGAGAACCATTTATTTGAATACAGCTCAATACAGCCTTTCACATATTCGGTGGAGCGGCCCCAGGCCTTGGTAGATGCTACTTCTACCGGGTATACCGACTGTGCCAGCGCTTTTTTACCACCCGGCAGGTTAATGCGGGCAGCGTCCCATATGAAGGCACGGGAAGCAGCCCAGGCTACATCACGGGTATTTTTGCAGGAAAAGCGCCAGGTAAGGTTGCCTTTACGTTTATCCGTAGGGGATATAACGGCGGTGCTGTCCTTAATAGTTACGGTTTGGTCGCTGGTACGTGCTTTGGCCAGGCGGCTGCTTTGCTCAGGCGTTAATACCTGGGCGGCATTCAGCAGCTCGCCGGAGCCGGCTACTACCATATCCGCCGGGGCGGTTACACTATATTCAATATTGCCATAATCCAGATAAAACTCACCGGCCCCTAAGTAAGGCAGGGTGTTCCAGCCCAGCACATCGTCATACACGCACATACGCGGGTACCATTGTGCAATTTCGTAGATCCATCCGTTACGGGTTTGCAAACGGCCCATACGGTCCGTGCCATATTGCGGTATGGTAAAAGCATAATTGATGCGGAACTGTACGGTACCGCCATTAGCTTTCAGGGCAGCAGGCAGCTGGATCTTCATCCGGGTGTCATTCACCCGGTAGCTGGCAGCCTGTGTTTTACCGTTTTGTACAATGCTTACACTGCTGATCTCATCGCCCTGGGTAAAGCTGCGGTTCACAAAACGCCCGCCGCTGTACTGGGAGGCTGCTTCACCGCGGGAATCTTCCCGGTACACGTTCTGATCCAGCTGCAGCCATACAAATGATAAAGTGTCGGGGCTGTTGTTGGTGTACGTGATCTGTACCGAACCGCTAAGGCGGTGTTGCGCGGTATCCAGCGTTACGTTAATGGTATAGTCCGACCGGTTTTGCCAGTATTTAGGCCCGGGTGCGCCGCCTGCGCTGCGGAACTCATTGCCGTTCTGTGTGTAAAAAAGCGGGTCAAATGCTTTGTGCTGATCGTAATTGCTGGCAGGTGCGGTTTGAGCCCGGATAAATGAATGGTTGGTTGCCAGCAGGACTGCCAGGCAGAAGGTAAGCTTGTTGATTGTCATAACCTGTAAAAAGTGATACGTTAGTATTGAAAGGCAAACAAGATACTTAATTAATCAGAAATAATACGGTAGTTCAGGCTTCCTGCTGGGGCGGGGGGCCCTCTGCGGAATGGCGGGTAAAACGGGAGTGAAATACGAAGGTGATCACTAAGCCCAGCACGCAGCCGGCCAGCACGGCTATGATCCTTTCCAGGGCCGTATCCCATACATGGATGCCTGCCTCGTGCAGCGTTACAATAATGGCGGCAGCCAGGGCAGAGCGGGCAGAAGCTTCCAGCTGCAGGAACGTGCAGGCAGCTACTGTAATGGCAATAGCCCCGCTTACCATTACTATCGTTGACGGATGTACGATGAGCATAATGAGCCCTGCAGCGGCGCCCACCAGGTTGGCCTTAATACGGCTCATGGCCAGGGTTACGGCATCCGTACCATCCGGCGAAAGCACCAGCATTACAGAGATCATGCACCAGATGTAATCCTTGTAGTTGATAAGATGGGCTAACAAAAATACCAGCAGCACGCCGGCCACACATTTGGCCATATACACCAGCAGTTTTTTGATGTTGGGCATTGTCATGCGCGTAAATTACAAATTATCAGGCAGCCATTTTTTGGACAGGGCCGCTTGTACCTGTATATTTACGATACTAAACTGTTTTCCCTATGCGTTATCTCAGGAGTACAACTACCTTCCTTTTTTTACTTTGCATTACAATTGCATCCTGCGCTCAAAGTCCTGCCGTAAAAAGCCCGGCCGAAAAGATCCGGCAGCTGCTGGACCAATATAATAGTTACAAGCTGTTTAACGGAACGGCCCTGGTAGCCAAAGATGGGAAGGTGATCTTTAAGAATGGAGTTGGCTACGCCAATTTTGAGTGGGAGATCCGCAACACGCCGGATACACGTTTCCGTTTGGGCTCTATTACCAAACAGTTCACGGCTATGCTTATACTACAACTGGCAGAGCAGGGTAAGCTAAAGCTGGATGGTCGTATTTCCGATTACCTGCCTTATTATCCAAAGGCTAATGGTGAAAAGGTTACTATCTACAACCTGCTTACGCATACTTCCGGTATTCCCAATTACACAGCCCGGCCTGATTTTTTTAACCGCTTCGCGCGGAACCCATCTACCCCTAAAGAATTTATACCCTTCTTTTCAGAGCTGCCGCTGGAATTTACGCCGGGCACGGATTATAAATATTCCAACTCCGGCTACTTTGTGCTGGGGGCTATTATTGAGGAAGTTACAGGGCAGCCCTACGCCAGCGTATTGCAGGAGCGCATTTTTACGCCACTGCACATGGCTAATACCGGTTATGATAAGGCCGACCCTATCATTAAAAAACGCGCTGCCGGTTATGAGCGTAATGGTGACAGCTTAATAAATGCTCCTTATTTAGATATGGACCTGCCTTATGCTGCCGGTTCCATGTACTCGACCGTAGAGGACCTGTACCTGTGGGACCAGGCCTTGTATACCAACCGGTTGTTAAACGCCGCAGGTAAAACAACTTACTTTACGCCTTTCCTGAAAGGGTATGCCTGTGGTTGGTCGCGCCAGCCTTTCAGCATTGGTAATACAAAAGATACCCTGAGCGCAATTTCTCACGACGGTGGCATTAATGGGTTCAACACCCTGATAGTACGCATTCCTGAAAGCAAAGACCTGGTGGTATTACTGAATAATACCGGCGGTGCCCCGCTAAGGGACATTGCAAAGAGCATACTGGCCATTTTGTATAACAAACCTTATACACCCCCGGTAAAACCAACGCAGCCACTGTCACAGCCAGGGGCTAAAACCCTTACAGCTATTACGCCGGATACGGCTGCTTATCATTTATATATAGGTAAATATGAGTTAGCGCCTAATGTGGTGATGACCATTTCCACAGAAGGAGATCATATTTATGAGCAGCTTACAGGGCAGGCCCGCTTTGAAATATTTCCATCGGCCCCGGCGGAGTTTTTCATGAAGGTGGTAGATGCGCGTATTTCGTTTAAGAAGAATGAGCAGGGTGTGGTCGACAAGCTGGTGCTGCACCAGAATGGGAAGGATATGGCGGCTAAGAAAATGTAAAATCATAAATGTAAAATCATAAATGTAAAAGTGGAATGCAGCGATTTGGTTCCGGCCAAACTTCGCTGCATTCCACTTTTACATTCGGCATTTAAAATTTACATTTTACATTCCATCACCTGCACGGTTGATAGGTGATCTGCAACGTGTTGGAATACCGGAGTGAAATAAAAGCATTACCTATTTCTCCGGCGCCGGATGCCTGAATAGTGAGCGGCAGCCCTTTGGCATTATAGGCTGTTACATTTTCATGATTATTAACACTAAAGTCCCGGTCCAGGAATTGCCAGATGGAGTGCGTACGGTGCAGGTTGATCTTATTATCATAACCACTCAGGTTCAGATCTGTGCTGTCCGATGTGTAGGGTTCATAGGTGCGGATAACAGTCAGATTGCCGTTAGCGCCATACATATAACGGCGTATGGTTTGCGGATTGGTTGGGGGCGCTCCATAAGTATCCGTAGTGCGAATGATCCTGTGCTGCGCATCATACTGGTAAGTAGAAATGTTGCCTACATACAGCTGATCATACGGCGGCGGCGCCTGCGGATCGGGCAGGGGGCCATCAGGGCCTACCAGCCCAAACAGGTACATGGTATCCGTTACAATATGGTTATGATCGTCATAAACATAGCGGTGCCAGAACTCAAAGGTGCGGCCATCGCTGTACGCGCCGTAATAATCAGTTAAACGGCGCTGCGCATCGTAACGGAAAAAGTAATTGGGTGCGCCGGTGCTTACCAGGCTCCGGGTAATACTTACGGGATCGCCCAATGCATTGTACACAAACAGGGCGTAATTTTCGTTGTCCATTGTTACTTTCTGGATCTGGCTATTGCCATAACCAGGACCTGGGAAAGGATTTTTTTTGCAGGTGGTAAATAGTGAAAGGATCACCAGCATGGTAAGGCATAAGGAAAAATGACTTTTTTGCATAAAAAGGGGTTTAAAATAAATGGAAAATGAGGGGTACAAATCTTACAGCATGGAAATATCCGGTAGCAGGTGTTGTAGAGGTATGGGGTTAATGGGGTAATGGTATTAAAGGTAATGAAAATCCTGATTCGTTAAGTGAATATTATAAGCGTTGTTTCTTTCGTGATATAACGATAGCGTTCAAATAATTGCCTGTCAAAGGTTACGGTGGAAGTGCAATATTTGAAATTTGTAACTTTTGGTTTGAATATTATAACTGTTGATCTGATTACTGAACTATCTTTAATCTTGTGTGTTCATGATAAGGGAACGCACATTTTTCAGGTCAAATCTTTTAAGGAAAGCAAAGTCTGTACTTATGATTAAATTAACCATTAACCATCAGGAGCACTCTATTGATGCCAGTCCGGACATGCCATTACTATGGGCTTTACGCGACATAGTAGGGCTTACCGGAACCAAATTTGGCTGCGGCATGGCGCAGTGCGGCGCCTGTACCGTTCACCTAAACGGGGAAGCGGTGCGCTCCTGTGTAACACTGCTGTCAAGAGCTGCCGGCCAGGAAGTAGTAACCATTGAGGGCCTTTCGCCCAACAGTGATCATCCCCTGCAACGCGCATGGATCGAGGAAGATGTACCGCAATGCGGTTACTGCCAGTCGGGCCAGATCATGTCTGCAGCCGTGCTGTTGCGGGAAAATCCTCAGCCCACTGATACCGACATTGATAATGCTATGAGCGGCAACATTTGCCGTTGCGGCACTTATCCGCGCATCCGCAAAGCCATTCACCGCGCAGCTGAATTACAAAAGGAGGGAGGTAACAAATGACACAGGATGTACTGAACACCAGCCGCCGGGGTTTTCTGAAAACCGGCGCCATGCTTAGCGGCAGCTTAATTATATCTTTTGTAATACCGGGTGCCAAACGCTTGGCAGCCATGGGCATGCCCGCCGCGGAAGATGCTGCAGCAGCAGTATTTGCCCCCAACGCTTATCTTAGTATAGGCGCTGACGGTAGCATACAGATCGTACTGGCGCATGTGGAAATGGGCCAGGGTATCTGGACCACCTTATCCATGCTTATTGCAGAAGAGCTGGATGCCGACTGGCAAAAAATAAAAGTATTACATAGCCCGCCCGGGCAACCTTATTTGCATACGGTTTACGGCCTGCAGATCACCGGTGGTTCCAGCACCACCTGGTCTGAGTTTGACCGTTACCGGCAGGCCGGCGCCACAGCCCGTACCTTATTAGTACAGGCAGCAGCGCAGAAATTTGGCGTAAGCCCGGCAGATTGCCGTACTGAGAACGGTGAGGTAATAGCCGGCGACAAACGCGCCACCTATGGTGAGCTGGCCGGCATAGCCGCTTCGCTGCCGCCGCTTACAGAACCGGTAAGCCTGCGCAGCCCCGGTGAATGGAAGTATATTGGCAAAGGCGTAAAACGCCTGGATTCACCCGCAAAGGTGAATGGTACCGCCCAATTCGGGATGGACATGCGCTTTCCTGGCTTACTTACTGCCGTAGTAGCGCACCCGCCGGTATATGGCGGTAAAGTGAAGTCGTTTGACGCCACTAAGGCCCGTACGGTGCCGGGCGTACGAAAAGTAGTGCAGATACCCACCGGGGTAGCGGTGATAGCAGATAATTTCTGGGCAGCAAAAAAAGGCCGCGCCGCTTTAAAAGTGGAATGGGAAAATGGCCCCAACGAAAAAATTGACAGCGTAGCGCAGCTGGCGGAGTTTAAAAAGCTGGCAGGCACCCGTGGCGATACGGCTGCGGAAAAAGGCAATGTTACCAATGCCTTAGCCAAAGCCGCTAAAGTGCTGGAAGCGGAGTACACCTTTCCCTACCTGGCGCACACGCCCATGGAGCCGCAGAATGTTACGGTAAAAATAGCTGACAATAAATGTGAAATATGGACCGGCACTCAAATGCCGGGGAACGATCAAACCGTAGCTGCCAAAATACTGGGCTTTAAGCCGGAGCAGGTAAATGTGCACACTGTTTTCCTGGGCGGTGGTTTTGGCCGCAGGGCTAACTTTCAATCCGATTTTGTAGCGGAAGCAGTGCATATAGCAAAAGCCAGCGGCGACCCCATTAAAATGGTATGGACGCGTGAAGATGATATTCACGGCGCTTATTACCGTCCTTCATTTGTGCATAAGATCCGCGCAGGTATTGATGCGCAGGGTAATCCCATAGCCTGGGAACATGTGCTGGCAGGACAGTCTATTATGGCCGGCACCCCTTTTGCCGCCGGTATGAAAAATAATATTGACGAAGCTTCTGTGGAAGGGGTAAAGGATTCGCCTTACCTGAGCTCTATCCCGGATCATTATGTAGGGCTGCATTCACCCAAGCTGGAGCTGCCGGTGCTGTGGTACCGCTCTGTAGGCCATACGCATACGGCTACCGCCATGGAGGGTATGATAGATGAGCTGGCGCATGCAGCAGGCAAAGACCCGGTGGAGTACCGGCGGGCATTGCTGAAAAACCATCCCCGCCACCTGGCTGCGCTGAACCTGGCCGCTGAAAAAGCAGGCTGGGGCAAACCACTGCCTCCGGGCCGTTTCAGAGGTGTGGCGGTGCATGAATCTTTTATGAGCTATGTGGCTGATGTGGCAGAAGTTTCTGTTGATGAACAGGGCCTTATTAAGGTGCACCGTTTTGTATGCGCCATTGATTGCGGCCTTGCCGTGAACCCGGATGGGGTGGTTGCGCAAATGGAAAGCGGCATCAACTTCGGCATTTCCACGGCTATGTACGGCGCTATTACGCTGGACAAAGGCAGGGTGCAGCAAAGCAATTTCCATGATTACCACATTGCACGCATGCATGAAACGCCGCTGGAAATAGAAGTACACATCGTGAACAGTACCGAAAAAATGGGTGGGGCAGGGGAGCCCGGTGTACCGCCGGTAGCGCCGGCCATTGCCAATGCAGTTTTTGCCGCTACCGGCAAACGCATGCGGGACCTGCCTTTTTGCAACATCAACCTCAAAGCGTAGTAAATTATGGCAACAACAAAGCAACTCATATATTCATTATTAACAGTAACCGCGGTATCGGTAATGGCGTTATCCTTTAATTCGGATGCCGCCCGCACTACGCATCATATGGATACGGATGGAACGGCTAAGGACAGCGCCGGCTCTAAAAAGGCCTTCCTGGCTGCTTACAGCGTACTAATGCATCCGCGTTGTATGAACTGCCATCCCTCCGGGGAGGCGCCCCTGCAGGGCGATGACAGCCATGTACATACCATGAACGTGCAGCGCGGGCATGATGGCAAAGGCCTGTATGCGCTCAAATGCTCCAACTGCCATCAGCCCAAGAATACGCCGGGCCTGCATATGCCGCCGGGTAATCCTAACTGGCATTTACCGCCGGCGGATATGAAAATGGTGTTCCAGGGTAAATCACCCCGCGAGCTGGCAGCCCAGCTGCTGGATCCGGAACAGAACGGGCACAAAACCAGGGCACAGCTGATAGCGCATGTAACATCCGATTCACTGGTATTAGGCGGATGGAACCCCGGCGATGGCCGCACCCTGCCACCGCTGACCCATCAGGAGTTTGCGCGGCAGTTTAAAATGTGGATCGACAAAGGCGCTTTCCTGCCGGATAAATAACCGATGTGCAAATGTGCAGATATGCAGGTGTGCAGATGTACGCTCCAAACAACAAAAACCAGCACATCACCACAGTCCCATCATTTGCACATTTGCATATTTGCATATCTGCACATTTAACTATCTTGCGTAAGCACATGGAACAACCGATCCGCAATCTTTTAAAGGAGGGCACTTTTAATGTGAATGGCAGCCTTTGGCTGGAGTTTGGGGGCAAACGCTTTTTTGGCCCCGGCCCGGTGGAGCTGCTGGAACGTATTGCCGAAACAGGTTCTATTAAGCAGGCGGCATTAGCCATGGGCATGTCTTACAAAAAAGCCTGGGACCTTATCAATAACCTGAACAGCATGGGCGTTCGCCCGTTTGTAGTAACCAGCACAGGCGGTGAAAAGGGCGGAGGCTCTTCTATTTCGGAAGAAGCCCGCCAGATGATAGCTTACCACCGCCAGCTAAGGGAAAGGTTCCGCCAGTTCCTTGAACAGGAGAGTAGTCATTTAAAATAATCCTGTAACAACGACCCGTTATTACAGGACTTTTTTTAACCATCGTTATATATTGAAAAATACAGCGAAATTATTACTATGTACAGGACCTTTACCAGCTTCTTTTTTTTATGCGTGCTGTCCCTTAGCACGCAGGCCCGCCAGCTAGCAGACACTACCCGGAGAGATACCATGGTGCGTATTTTATCGGAAGTAACCGTATCAGCATCCCGCCTGCGGGAAAGCATTCTTGCATCGCCGGTAAGCGTGCAAAAAGTGGGCGCCACTTATTTTAAGGCCTCACCGGCGCCTTCTTTTTTTGATGCGCTGGAAAATGTGCAGGGCGTGCAGCTTATCACTCCCAGTATGGGATTTAAAGTATTGAATGCCCGTGGGTTTGCCAATACCACCAATGTACGTTTTGCGCAGCTGGTAGATGGGATGGATGTACAATCACCGCATATAGGCGGCCCCATAGCCAATGCTTTAGGTCCTTCTGACCTGGATGTTGATAACGTGGAAATAGTACCGGGCGTGGCTTCTGCGCTCTATGGCATGAACACGGTGAATGGGCTGGCCAATATCACTACTAAAGATCCCTTCACATCCGCCGGGTTAAGTGTGCAGCAAAAAACAGCGGTTACACATATCAGCGATCCTAACAGCGGCGCTAAACCTTTCTCAGAAACCAGCCTGCGCTGGGCGCATGTTATTTCACCTAAATGGGCCTTTAAGCTGAACGGTGCCTACACCCGCGGGTACGATTGGATAGCCAATGACCATATGGAGCTGAATGGTAACGCTAACGCCAGTACGGGATTAACCGGCGTTAATAACCCGGCTAAAGACCCGGTAAGCAGCTACGGCAATGAATCATCGGACCGCAAAACCATTTCCCTGCTGGGAAAGAACTACGTGGTAGCCCGTACGGGTTACGATGAAAAAGATGTGGTGGATTATACCCTGCAGAACATAAAAGGAGATGCCGGCATCTATTATAAGATAAGGCCGGATGCTACTTTGAGCTATACTTTTCATATGGCGCTGCTGAACAATGTATACCAGCGCGCTAACCGTTTTCGCCTGCAGGATTATTTTATACAGCAGCATGGTATACAATATGAATCCAGGGGCCTGCAGCTAAGGGCTTACCTGAATAATGAGAACACCGGTAACTCGTATAACCTGCGCTCCATGGCCGAAAACATTGACCGTAACTATAAACCGGATAATGTATGGTATGCAGATTATACTACGGCTTTTAACAAAGCATCGCAGGATGGTATGACGGTAGCGCAGGCACACCAGCAGGCCAGGACGGCCGCTGATCGGGGACGCTATATGCCCGGTACACCTGCATTTAACAGTGTGCTGGAAACATTACAGCAGGTGAACAACTGGGATACCGGCGCTGCCTTAAAAGTAAAGGCCAGCTTTATACAGGCAGAAGGGCAGGTACATTTGAATGAGTGGATCCCCGAGCTGCGGGAAAAGGCCGGGCTGGAAGTGCTGGCCGGTGCTGACCACCGTACTTACATTATTGTACCGGATGGCAACTACTTTATTAACCCGGTTCACGGTAAAGAATATACGAATATTCACTACAGCAAAACCGGTGGTTTCCTGTCAGTTACCAAATCGCTGTTAAAGGAGCGGTTAAAGCTGGGCGCTATTTTACGCGCAGATAAGAACGATTATTTTGACCTGGCCTGGAGCCCGCGTTTTACGGCGGTGTTCTCGCCCCTGCGTACGCAAAACTTCCGGGTATCATTCCAGAGCGGATACCGCTACCCCAGCATCTTTGAGGCCTATTCCAACGTGAACAGCGGCGGCGTAAAAAGGGTAGGGGGCTTACCGGCTATGTCGCAGGGCATTTTTGAAAATGCCTGGCTGCAATCATCTATCACTGCATTTCAGGCAGCCATGCTGAATGATATTAATACCAATGGTTTATCACAGCAGGCAGCTATTGAAAAGAACCAGGGGCTGTTAAAGAAAAACCCTTACACTTATATTAAACCGGAACATGTACGGTCCATTGAAGGCGGCTATAAAGGCTTGTTCCTCAAAGGGCGTTTGTTTGTTGATGCTGATCTGTACTTTAACAACTACCGTTCCTTTATTGCGCAGGCCAATATGAATGTGCCTAAAACACAAAATGCAGATTCCATCCCATTTGCGCTGAATAACAAATCGCAACAGAATCAATACCGTATGTGGACCAATTCACAAACTAAAGTATATAACTATGGCGCCAGCTTAGGCATAACATATAACGTACACGGATATAGGTTACATGCAAATAGCTCCTATGCAAAGCTGCGCAAATCAGCTAATGAAGACGGGCTGGAAGATGGTTTTAACACACCGGAATGGACCCTTAACGCTATGATATCCCAAGAGGAGATTATAAAACATATAGGCGCTGGCGTTAGCTGGAAATGGCAGAGCAGCTTTTTGTGGCAATCGTTCCTGGTGAACGGGCAAACACCGTCGTACAATACATTGGATGCGCAGGTAAGCTATACGTTTGAAAAAATAAATTCAAAGATCAAGCTGGGCGCCAGCAACTTACTGAACCATTATTACTATTCCTTTTTAGGAGGGCCGTCTATTGGCGGTATGTATTACGCTACGGTACAGTATGGGTTGTGAAGAATGTTCCTTTAGCATTGCTTATTTTAATCAAGCCCGCATTTTTCCGCATCAAATTAAATTTTAGGTGTAAATTTCCTACCGTAACACGGAACCATAACCGCTGATCTTCAGCAGGGACAAGTACTATAGCTGCATCAATTCATTAACCTATAAACTGCGAACATATGCAACCACATGACTGGAGTAAATTCTCATTAAAGCTACCCATCAAAGCTAATCCCCGGGATATTTACAACGCCTGGACCACGCCGGCAGGGCTGGAAAGCTGGTTTCTGCGGCAGGCCGATTTTGTTGGTGAAGGCGGTATCCCCAAAGGTAAACAGGAAGCAATTACTACCGGCGATACCTATACCTGGCGCTGGTTTGGCTATAGCGACGATACTACTGAAACCGGTAAAGTGCTGGCCGCCAACGGGAAGGATCACTTTCAATTCACTTTTGGTATAGCCGGTACCGTTACTGTGAGCTTAAAGAATGCAGAAGGTGAAACGCTGATAGAATTAGTGCAGGATCATATCCCTACAGATGAAAAGGGTAAAGTGGACTTTCATATTGGCTGCCAGGGCGGCTGGCTGTTTTACATGGTGAACCTGAAATCCTTGCTGGAAGGGGGAATAGACCTGCGTAATAAAAATGAAAAGCTGAAAGGCGTACTTAACTCCTGAACTTACGGCCGCTTACATAAGGGCTGTCTTTTAGTATAAAACGGTAAGGCAGCAGCGCATCTTCACCGGCATAATCTACTCCAATTCTTGCAGTGATACCTATAGCGGATGGTGATACAATAAAGTCATCATCCGCTATGTATAACTCTTTGCCCGTGAGGCTGGTGCCGGTATGCTGGGTATTAATGCCCAATGCTTTTGATACATTGCCGGGACCTTTACCCAGCGTATAATCCGCCTTGGTACGGCCGGTACGCGCCAGCATATGCGGTATGCCGTTCAGCGGTGCAATACCCCTGATCAATATAGCATGCGGCGTATTTTCTTTATTGGTAACTACATTGAACAGGTGGTGAATGCCGTAACACAGGTACACGTATGCCGTGCCTGCTTTGCCGAACATGATCTCCGTTCTGTTAGTGCGGCGCCCGCCGTAAGCGTGCGAAGCGCGGTCTGTAACGCCCTGGTAGGCTTCTGTTTCTACTATACGGCCGCTGGTAACAGCGCCATTGAACTTAGTAACCAGCACTTTACCTAATAGCTCCTTTGCAATGGTAAGCACATCCTCCCGGTTGTAAAAATCATATCCCAGTTTCTTCATAGAGCCCAAATGTAAGTAATTCCCTTTTTGGTAGACACATTTCATGCTTTGATCTCTTATACGCAAATGCATGGCTGGCAGCGGGTTAGCTTTGTTACAGCAACATTATTTAATTACTTAAAACTTACAGCCATGTTTTTTGGATTGATCATTTTACTGCGGGTGTTGTTTGTGGCCTGCATGGTATTTATTATAGGGCATGTGTTTGGACCTTTTTCAAAACATCCGCGCTTAAGGGTGTTTACGAAAATTGCCGTTATACTGGCTATTGTATTATTTATATCCAGCAACATACTCTTCTTCCGCTTCGGTCATGCCCGCGCAGGGCATTATCCTGCCTACCGTACCCATTGTACGTATGAAGAGGCGCCGCATCCATAACCCCATTATCAGAAGGTAAAGCTTACGGGCACGCCTGTATACTTTACCTGCAATGAGTCACCCTCCGGCAGTAACACTATGTTGAACGTACGTTTAGCAGGCTGATTAGTGGAGCTGCGGAGGGTGTTTATGCTCAGCTTTTTTGCAGCATTGTCCCAGCTGAAATGGGTGAAGGTAGCGGCGCCCTTCAGGTAAGCCTGGCTAATGCCATCATCTTCATACAGGGTATAGTCGCCGTTAGCGCCGCGGTAAATGCGGATCGTTAGCGGCGTATCTGTTACCTGCCCGGTGTACTGGCGGATGGGATCTATAGGAATAATAGCGCCTGCGCGCACATAAATGGGCATAGTAGAAAGATCCACCCTGCGGGTAATGGTTTGATGGCCCGTAACCGGGGTGTTGGTCCACCAGTCGTACCAGGTACCTGTTGGTAAATATACTTCCCGTGTAGCAGCGCCCTTTTGAAATACCGGCGCTATCAGCAGATCGCGGCCCCAGAGGTATTGGTTACCCAAAGCAGCCGCCTGTTCATCCTGCGGGTAATGCAGCCATAGGGCACGCATCAAAGGCAGGCCGGTGGTACGCGCCTGCCAGGCCAGCGTATAGTTATAAGATAATAGCTGGTAACGCAGCTCATCATATTTTTTCACCACCGGCTCAATGGCAGGGTTGTTCAGCTCTGATGGCAGCGGGTTGTTCTTTGCTTCAAGCGGCCCCATTTCGTGCAGGCCCCAGCCCCAGGGAAGCCGCATCCACCAGGTTTGTCCGTGTGAGCGGAAGGAGGCGCAGAACGCGCCGAACTGGAACCAGCGTGCGTATAATTCACCGGTTAGCTCTTCATTAGGAAAAAAGCCGCCAATATCTGAACCCCAGAAAGGCGAGAGGCTCAATGAGTAATTGATGCCTACTGCAATTTGTGTTTCCAGTGTTTTCCACGACGATTCCGTATCACCGGACCATACCCAGCCGCCCCATTGTGCAATGCCTAAAAAGCCGTTGCGGTGCAGGCTCCAGGGGCGTACGTTTGGCCGGGTGGAAAGTGGCCCCTGGTAATAGAGCTGGTGGCGTTTGATACGTTCAAACAGGTTAAACCAGTCGCCTTCATCAGGCCAGAAGGCATCTACGCCGGCATTCATTAAGCCCAGGTGCTGCTGCCAGTAGGTATTAATATGCCCTGCATCGGGATTTTCAAAGGATGGGGGCGGAATGTTGCCATGGAGGGAGGGCAGCTTATCACGGTCCCAGGGCACTATATGCAGCACCACTTTTACGTGGTTGTTATGCAGATCGTTTATAACGGCAGCGGGCCTACGTTTAAATACCTCCGGGTTAAAATCAAAGGAAGGCTGCGGTGTGTTCCAGCCGCGGGGTGCAAAACCGGTGCCCAGGTAAATAACGGCGTCTACCGGGATCTGTTTAGCGCGGAAGGTATCTACAATGCCCGTCATTTGTGCATCATTTTCCAGCGTGCGGTGGGATTGCATGTAACCCAATGCCCATTTGGGCGGCATAGCTGCAGGGCCGGTGAGGGTGGATACATCCTGCATAAATTGCAGGGGATCATGCGCATCAAACACAAATACATCCAGCAGGCCGGGTATAAAATTATTAGCCGGCGGCAGGCCTTTGCCCTGGTTCAGGTGCTGGTTGGTTTGCGTTTGCGGGCCGCCCTGGCCGGCAGGTGGGGCGGGAATAAAGCGGCCCTGTGTTTTGTTCTGCAGATCTACCTGCACCCAGGGGCTGGCTACAAATAATGCCCAGCCGACGGTGCCTACCAGCAAGGGTACGGGGTTGCGGGAGCCATAGGCATCGCCCTGCCAGCGGGGCAGCATCTGGTGCAGGCGTCCGCGGCGGTCAAACTCCACCGGCAACTGCCGCCAGTTAGCCCCGGCAGCGGGTTTGGGGCCGCCTTCGCCCATGCCTAATATGGGATGGTCATCTAAAGGAAAGGTAATATTGCCATTTTCCTGGAAGCTTAGCTCCTGTACTTTCTCCCCTTTATTATTGGTAATGGTAACGGTAAGTGGTTTGGGCCGGATGCTTACCAGCAAATTACCCACACGCTTTTGCAAGGGGCCATGCAGCTCTTTGATGCTGATCTCCGGCGCTGTTACTTTTCGTATAGCCAATGCTGGTGTATAGGGCGCCGCCTCTTTATAACTGAGTGGTTTTAAAGTAATACGAATGCTATGCGCGCCTGCGGAGCGGATGTTAAGCTGTGCAGGCTGACTGCTCGTAGTAATGGTTTGCGCCTGTGCCATACCTGTGAGTAACAGGAGCGCGAGGGGGAGGTGGAATTTCATGTTCTAATATACAATTTAGCAGGGGCAAGATTTTGCCGGATATTAACCGGATGTGGACGGAAATTATGCCGGGAGCCAGGAGGATTTTTTATTTTAGTAGCTGCTCTCCCAAAATAATTTAACTCATGCGTACTGTTATCATCAGCCTGTTCTTATTCGCTGCCGCACAAACCATCCATGCCCAAACCTCCAAACGCGCCCGCGATTTGGGTATTCACATTGGTGTGCTGCCCACCGGCCAATGGAACGCAATTACCGATGTACCAGGCGTAAAAGTGGGGCAAACCACTTTAATAAAAGGCGATAACATCCGCACCGGCGTTACAGCCATCATTCCGCATGAGGGAAATGTTTTCCAGCAAAAAGTACCAGCCGGCATTTTTGTGGGCAATGGCTTTGGCAAGCTGGCCGGCACTACACAGGTAATGGAGCTGGGTAACCTGGAAACACCAGTGGTACTTACCAACACGCTGAACGTAGCCACTGCCATGGAGGCTGTGATCGAATACACGCTGCAGCAGAAAGGCAATGAAAAGGTGCAATCCGTAAACGCAGTGGTAGGCGAAACCAACGACAGCTGGTTGAACGATATCCGCAACCACCCGGTGCAGAAGACAGATGTAAGGCAGGCATTGCAAAATGCACAATCCGGCCCGGTGGCCGAGGGGAATGTGGGCGCCGGTACAGGCACGCTTTGTTTTGGGTTCAAGGGTGGCATCGGTACAGCATCCCGCAAGCTGCCGCCTAACCTGGGCGGCTATACGGTAGGGGTGCTGGTGCAAACCAATTTTGGCGGCGTGCTGCAGATCGATGGAGCGCCGGTAGGCAAGGAGCTGGGAATATTTGAGTTCAACGATGAATTAAAGAACCGTGTGGATGGTTCCTGTATGATGGTGGTAGCCACCAATGCACCGCTGGACAGCCGCAACCTGCAGCGCCTGGCTAAACGCGCGTTTATGGGACTGGCAAAAACCGGCGGCATTGCCAGTAATGGCAGCGGCGACTATGTAGTAGCTTTTTCCACCGCGGATTCCGTACGGGTACCTTATGAGAGCAGCACACCGGTTCGGCTGGTGCCTGTGCTGCAGAATGATTATATGTCGCCAATATTTATGGCAGCCATTGAAGCCACTGAAGAAGCCATTATTAATTCACTGTTTGCAGCAAAGACTATGACGGGAAAAGACGGGCATACCATGGAGGCGTTGCCGGTGGAAAAAGTAATGGACATCTTAAAGAAGTATGGGCGGGTAAAATAGGAGAACAGAGCCATAGATGGTGCGTGGTAAAACAGCTGCTTAAAAAAATAACGTAAATTCATATACCGACTGCGCCCGTTAAATAGTAGTATATGTTATTTTTTGGCATCCGGCTTAACCTCGTGATCTTTTGTATTATCCTGTTGGAGATCATTATTTTTTGTAACCAGTTACAGAGCTTCCTGGCCAGGCGCCACGAAAAAGAACGGCGATGGCACCTGATACTGGTGGGGCTGTTAATATTATATAACCTGGCAGAGAATCTCATGATCCTGCCGGACCCGCATATACCCGTACCCATTACCCTGCAGATCATTATTAACCAGGGTTTCGGATACCTGGTAACCGCTTACATGCCTTATTACTGCGTAAAAACAACCCGGCTGCAGGGATTGGAATTTCACCGCAAATACGGATTCCTGTTCCTGGTAGTGCCCTTTTTCGTTTTTTTTGTTTGCTATTTTCCCATTACCCATGATCTTCCCAATACCTTATTATATACCTATATTATTACGGCCGCCTATGCCTGCTACGCCCTGTTTGACCTGGCCAGGGTGCTTATAAAAACCCATCGCAGGGAAAAGAACTGGCCCGTTTTCCGGGAAAGGCTCTGGATCTATGCCTCGCTGTTTTTCTGGTGCAGCTCGCCGGTGATAGGCGTTTTCCTGGAACAGCCTAACTGGGTGGTGGGCGTGTTCAATAACATAGTGTTCATGCTGCTGAATGTAACACTGCTGCGGCAAACCGTACAAAAGTCTAAAGAAGAGTATATAAAGCTGCAGCAATACACGCTGGACCTGGAGAAAGAGGTGAAGAAAAAAACAACTGCGCTGGAAACATCCAACGAGCAAAGGACCAATGCCTTTGTGAACCTGGTGCATGAGACCAAAACGCCCATCACCCTTATGAATAACTACCTGGAAGAGTATATCCAGAAACATGGTTATAATGAGGACCTGCTGATCGTAAAGCGGAACCTGGCCAAGCTGAATAATGATATCAGCAACCTGTTCGACCTGGAACGATATAGTAAGGGCCTGCCCATCTACAACTATGCCCAGGTGATCAGCTTTAGCCAGGTGGTAACCGATAACCTGATCCTGTTCCGGAGCTACTGCCAAAAAAAGAAGCTGACCCTGAAAGAAAATGTTGCGCAGGACCTGCTTATGAAGGCCGATCCGGAAGCGGTGAGCCGTATTGTAGTGAACCTGGTGGAGAATGCCATTAAATATACTGAAGAAGGCGGGGAGATCAGCGTTTCGCTGGAAGCATCCGGCAACCAGCTGCGTTTTATGGTGCAGGATAATGGTATAGGTATTGAGCCGGGGCTGCAGAAAAAGATCTTTGAGCCCTACTACCAGATCAACATGCAAAAGAAAAGCGCCCAGGGTATGGGCCTGGGCATGCCAATGCTTAAAAAGATAGTGGACAGCCTGCAGGGAAAGATCATCATCGACAGCCATCCCCAAAAAGCAAAAGGCACCTGTGTTACTGTGCTGCTGAACCGGCATATGCCTGGCAAAAATGAGGTGGTAGCGGAGGACTTTAAGATCAGCACATCCTCCGGGCTGGAAGTGTCGGACTTTAACATCAGCGATACCAGCTACGACGCCCGCAAGCAAACCATTCTGCTGGTAGAGGATAACCAGGCCATGGTGAGCTATCTGCTAAAAAAACTGAAAGAGAAGTATAATGTATGTGTAGCGTTTAATGGTAATGAAGCCCTGGGGAAAGTGAAGAGCTACCCGGTTTCCCCTGACCTGATCATTTCCGATGTGATGATGGATAAGGTAGACGGGTTCAAATTTGCCCGTATTATTTCCGAAAGCCCGGACTATAACCATATCCCTTTCATTTTCCTGTCGGCCAGGTTCACCAATAAAGACAAGCTGGAAGGATTGAAGCTGGGCGCCCTGGATTATATCCCTAAACCTTTCCGTATGGAGGAGCTGATCCAGAAGATCAATTCAGTGCTGGACAACGCCCTCCGGCAGAAAAAAAGCCTGCTGAACAATACCATCAGAGCGCTGCAAAAAGTTGAGAACCTGGATCTTAAGCAGGCCAGCTCCGGCGGTTTTGAGTTCAACTGCAGCCAGTATAACCTTACCACCCGGGAGGTGGATATAGCCCGGCTGATCTGCGAAGGGCATTCCTATAAAGAAATAGGAGATAGCCTGTTCATTGCCGAGCGGACGGTTAAAAAACACGTACAAAACATCTTTGAAAAGGCCAGTGTATCGAACAAGGTACAGTTGATCAATAAGCTGCAGGCATAATTGCTATCCATTGCAGGCAAAATTTAATCCCGCCCTGCGCCCCATGAAACCCTTACTGGCAGCGGGTAATACTGATTTGTACGTATAAAAATAGTACCAAGTCCTTATTGCCTTTTTCTTCCCAACGCATGAAATTGCCCTTATTCCACGTACCTGAACCACAGCGCTCATCAACCGAATATAAAAACCATCCCCATGCGTTTGTCTGAGAAAGAAGTAACCGAACAACCCTCGTTTGAGGTGCTGAAATCCATTTTTCATACTGCCCTGCATGAAATTGGCGTGCCTATCAATGGGGTAGTAACGGCAGCCACCTTTTTAAAACGGGAAATAGAGCATGGAGATCCGGCATTTGTGCAGGAGCTTTTACAAATGATCTTCTCCGCAGCCAATAACCTGAATGAGATCTTTGAACGAGTGAGAGAGGTAGTAAGGCAGGAAAACCAGCAAAAGTTTCAAATTATGGAAACCTATTTTGATTTCAGGAAATGGCTGGATAATGTGCTGTTATCCATGTCGCCCTTATTTATGGACAAAACCATCTCGGTAGTAAAGCAGGTAACCAAAGATTTCCCGTCATTTATTTATGTGGATAAGGTATACCTGACCCAGATCGTGTATAATTTATTGATGAATGCCTTAAAATATAGTCCGCCTGGCACGGTGGTATCTGTAACCTGTTTTGCGGATGCAGACCGGTTTAGCATAGAGATCACGGACCAGGGCATCGGGATTTCCACCGCCGATCTGCCGCTGATCTTCGAGGAATACCGGCAGCTGTCCAACGGGTTTAAAACCCAGCTGGGCGGCATTGGCCTGGGGCTTTCTATTATAAAAAGCTTAACGGAAGCCATGGACGGTGTAATTACCGTAAAGAGCGAGATTGGTGTGGGAAGTACTTTTACGGTGAGTTTTCCACTAAGGAGTGAGCCGGCCTGAATCTATTAAGAGTTAACCCCAAGGAATATTGGCTGCTTATAATAATCCGCGCTGGCTTGCGGTGCTGATAAGCTCCGCCATATTCTTCACAGCGAACTTTTGCAGGATGTTCTTGTGGTGGTTTTCTCTTGTTTAAAAAGAGTGTTCTGAAATTTTTGGGGGGTGATCTGAGGGTGGTGGTTTGTGGAGAGTTGGGGAGATTTTGGAATGGTAGTGAGTAAGGAATGAGTGGAAGTGCCTGGATTTGTGGGAGTTAGTTATTTAACATAATGTAAATTATAGGACAAAAAGGATGATTGCGCAAAGAGCTGTATTTTACTCAGCAGCATCATCAGGCATATCCTCGTTTTAACAGGTAGTTGGCCCCAGCCTCAAACGCTTTATCTGATGGTACAAAAAATCCAAAGGCATCGGCCAGCCGGTTGGTGATATTAAACGCAAAGCAAATGGCTAAGGCATCCTCAATCTGTTGGGAAGATACGCCGGCATCTAAGACAGCACGCATATCAGCCGTATTGATAGAATTTTCCCGCGTCAGTTTGCCTAGCATGGTCAAGGTCGCTTTCAAAGGTGGATCTATCGCGGCGGTATTTAAATCAGCCAGGACTTGATCCACGATAGTTGCATTGTCATATGCTTTCGCGGAAACAGCGCTGTGCGCCTTTACGCAAAAAGTGCATGCATTTATGCTAGATACATAGGCTGCCATGAGCTCCCTTTCACGCACCGACCAGACGGATGGGCCACGCAGGGCCCTGTGCGTAAAGTTTTTAGCCGGATTGCCGTAAAAACCGGGACGGTAAAATACTATTTTGGCGGCATCCGGCAAGGGATAACCGGAGAACAATTTAATGACGCCGAAAAGCAATTTTGAACCCACCTTATAACCGTTGTTTAATATGTTAAGACGCATACGAACCTCCTTCTTTTTTTGCTTCAGCTAATGCCGCCAATCCGGCTTCGTACTGCCGGGAGGCCTGACCCACCGCGGCGCAAATGATCAGCTCAAACAGTTGGTCTTCACTGAACCCGGCTTGCCTGGCCGCATCAATATCTTTATCAACTATTTTGTAAGCCTGATGTGTTACTTTTTCGATAAGCGAGTGTAATGCCGGTTGGGCATTCTCATTGGCGAATGCTGCCTGCCGGTCCTGTTGTGTGCTGTACCCTTCTCCTTTCAGGATATGATCGGTCAATGCCTGATACAAATGGTTGTAATCTGCGTCTATTGTTTTCATGATGTCTTTTTTACTTTCGATGCATCTTTACCCAAACGGTCCTTAGCGCGTTCTAAAGCCTTTTCTGATATATCCAGGACCGTAAGTTGCTCATAACCTTCACTGATTAGAAAATCGATAAGCTTACTGTCGCCACCGCCGATATCGATGATCCGGGCATTCTTAGGAACGGCAGCCTCCTGATGAAATCAAGTGATGTTTGTGGCACGCCTTGTGTCCAGCTCACCTGTCGGGGTGATTTGGTCTCATAAACCCGTTCCCAATGGTTCTTTCTTTCATCCATATCTTAGTCTTTCTTCAAATTTACCGGTAAGTAGGATATCATAGTAACCATTCACAAAGTTTTATTCCCCTCCCCCCCCACAAAAATTTGCGTAGTTAAATAACTACACATATATTTGTAGTCAAATAGCTACACAATGAACCTCCGACGAGATGTATTCCAAGCCATCGCAGATCCCACCAGAAGGACTATCCTCCTATTGGTAGCCTCACAAGCCATGACAGCCGGCGCCATTGCCTCCAACTTCGATACCGCACGACCAACCGTTTCAAAACACCTGCAGATACTCACCGAGTGCGAATTACTGGAACAAAAGCAAAACGGCCGGGAAATTTATTACTACATCAATGCAAAGAAAATGAAAGAAGTAGCGGACTTTATCGAACCATTCCGCAAAATGTGGGATGACCGCTTTAATAAGCTGGAAAACATCATGAAAGCCTACAAACCGAAAAAATAGAAGCATGGAACAAAAAACAAAGATCAATGCAGAAGAAGGCAAACAGGATCTGGTGATCACCAGGGAATTTGATCTGCCATTGGAATTGCTTTTTAAAGCGTATGAGGAACCCGAAATTATTGAACAATGGATGGGAACAAAAGTGCTGCAGCTTGAAAACAAAAATCATGGCAGCTGGCGCTTTGAAACAAGCAATGAGAAGGCAAACATGGTATTTCAGCTCAATGGAGTGATCCATGAGTTTAGCCCCAATCAGCGGATCATCCGGACCTTTGAAATGGACAATGTGCCTTTTGGCGTTCAGCTTGAGTTCCTGGAGTTTGAAAAGCTTACCGATGACACCAGCAAACTCACTATGCATATCATATACAGATCCGCTGAAATCAGGGACCAGGTATTAAAGCTCCCTTTTACTTACGGTATAAATATGGCACATAACCAGTTGGAAAAAGTCTTAAGCAAACTAAAATAATATCCCATGACCAAAAGAAATAAGATCATCTATTGGATCGCTACTATCTGGCTTTCGTTAGGAATGCTCTCAACCGGAATGGTACAATTATTAAGAATGAAAGCGGAAGGCGCTGTAGCCCCGCCCGGAGTAGATGGCATTACACGTTTGGGCTATCCCATCTATTTTCTAACCATACTGGGCGCCTGGAAAATCCTGGGAGTTATAGCGATACTGATTCCTAAGTTCCCTTTATTGAAAGAATGGGCTTATGCAGGCTTTTTCTTCATCATGTCAGGCGCGATCTTTTCACATATCGGATCGGGTAGTCCCATGAGTGAAATATTCCCGTCACTGCTGCTCCTGATACTAACGGTGGTATCCTGGTATTTCAGGCCTGCAGATAGAAAGATTGTTCCAGTTATAATATAAAAAATATGAAAAAGAAGCTGTCATCAGAGCAACATGAAAAACTGCTCAAACTATTAAAGGCCCGTTTTGAGAAGAACATGAACCGCCATAAAGGGCTGGAATGGGCTAAAGTACAGGCAAAGCTGGAAGCAAATGCTGAAAAGCGTTGGTCGCTCAATGAAATGGAAAACACCGGCGGTGAGCCGGATGTGGTGGATTATGATAAAAAGACGGGCGAATATATTTTTTATGATTGTTCAGCAGAAAGCCCTAAAGGCCGCAGAAGTCTTTGTTACGACTGTGAAGCACTGGAAGCAAGAAAAGAATTTAAGCCGGAAGATAATGCTGTTGATATGGCCGCAGCCATCGGTATTGAACTCTTAACAGAAGAACAATACCGGCAGCTGCAGCTGCTTGGAAATTTTGATACTAAAACGTCGAGCTGGGTGAAAACACCTGCTGAGATCAGGAAACACGGGGGCGCCGTCTTTTGTGACCGCCGCTATAACCACGTTTTCATGTATCACAACGGTGCGTCCTCTTACTACGCCGCCCGGGGATTCCGCGGCGCGCTAAGGGTTTGATTAAAAACGCCACCTCACTCCTGCATTTGCACCCAGCCCGCCAATGTTGATGTAAGATTTAAAGTCATTCGCCGGCATATCATCATTCTTATACATTGTTTTACCCCCACTTTTCCCGGTGGGTGTATTTGAATTCTGATCGATGGTAGTTACATAATCTGTATTCCTTTCAGCGGTCGACAGGTCATTTAAACTGCGGGCCTGGGTGCTGATGACCTGGTTGGTGGCCAGGTTCATCACCGCTGTTTTTTCGTCGTATACAGTTACCTCTTTCTTCTTACTTTTTGCCGGCACATTGCGGTATTCTGCTTCTACAAAAACATCCAGCCGCGGGCATACGGGCATGGATACACCCAGCGCGCCCTGGAATCCCAGGGTGATGTTGGGATGCACTTCTTCCTCACGGTGAATGGTGGTTTGCGCCACCACACCTGTGCTTACCGGTGTGCTGGTTTGGGCGTCTGTTTCAATATGCAGGCGGCCCCAGTAAGGCACTACCAGCCCAAACCGCACGTACGGGTTTATTTTTTCATAACCCGGGCTTATCACAACGCTGGGTGCAAAATCCAGCGCATTGGCATAACCGTGCGACTCAATACTACCTGCCACCTGGCCACTGCCCTGCACAGTGGTGAGCTGCCGGGTCATAAGGTTCTTTTTGCTGTGGTAGTAATTGAAAGCTGCTTCTACTGAAACATACTTGCTCAAAAACCAGCCAAACGTGATACCTCCCCTGGCGCCGGCGCCGTAAGAGCCGGTAAGCACCTTATCAGATGTCACCGTACTGGCGCCTGTGGCCGGGTTATAGGTGCTGCGCACATCATGCGGCGCATAAGGCCCTACATCCGGGAACTGTCCTGGAAATACGCTGAAAAAATAACCGCCGCTAACTTTCAGGTAAAATTTGGAAGAAGGCACAACGTTGTAATCCTTTTTTACATCCTGGGCTAATAACGGGTTAAAGCAGGTCAACATAAATGTAACCGTGCAAAGCAAAGTAATGCGCTTCATAAGATATTGTTTTGGTTAACTCATAACATGGTCGTATTGGAAGTTAGCGATTATACGTTGTAAAATCAAAAATTTAATGTGTATATTGTCTACTTAAATAGTAGACTAAGTTAAAACATAGCAACTCTTACAACCACTATGCAAACGGATATTCAAATCAAACCCTTGCTGCGGCTGGTTTTGCTGGCCATGATCTTTTTTGCGCATACTGCTGCTGCACAGCAGCCAAATAACGGGCACAAGCGTACGAACATCATTTTTATTATTGCAGATGACCTGGGTTATGGTAATCTGTCTTGCTATAATAAGAACAGCCGTTTCCCCACTCCTAATATTGATAGCCTGGCTGCGCAGGGCACACGGTTCACGCAATTTTATGCGGGCAGCCCGGTATGCGCCCCCTCCCGCTGTGCATTAATGACCGGTTATCACATGGGCCATGCCTATATACGCGGTAATGCCAACCAGCACCTGCGCCCGGAAGATACTACGCTGGCGCAGCGCCTGCAGGCCAATGGATATGCTACCGGCATGTTCGGTAAATGGGGACTGGGTGAAGAAAACGACAGCGGCGCGCCGCAGTTCAAAGGCTTCGATGAGTTTTTCGGCTACCTTAACCAAACACATGCACATCATTATTTTACGGATCATTTATTTGAGCTGAAGAATAAACAGCTGAAACAGGTGGCCACAGATTCCCAATACAGTCATGACCTGATCATGGCGCATGCGCTGGATTTTGTACGTGCGCACAAAGACGGCCCTTTCTTTTTATACCTGCCGGTAACCATTCCGCATGCGGAACTGTTACTGCCTAAACAATACCTGCAGCCTTTCCTGAACGCAGATGGCAGCAGCAAATTTGCGCCGGAAACGCCTTTTGTACAAAAGGGTAAGGTAACCTATCATAGCCAGCTGCAGCCGCATGCTGCCTTTGCGGCCATGGTCACCAAGCTGGATTCCGATGTTGGCCGCCTGATGCAGCTCCTGAAAGAATTAAACCTGGAAGATGATACGTATATTTTCTTTACCAGCGATAACGGCCCGCATAAGGAAGGCGGCGCAGACCCGGAGTATTTCAACAGCAGCGGCCCGTTACGGGGTATTAAGCGGGATGTGTATGAAGGCGGTATTCGTGTGCCCATGATCGTGAGAGCACCGGGTAAAGTGCCGGCCGGCCGTACCAGCAGCCAGATATGGGCTTTCTGGGATGTGCTGCCCACGCTTTGCGGATTAACAAACACCTCTGCACCCGGCGATATTGACGGTTTATCTTTTGCCGCAGCCATCCAGGGAAAACCACAGGAGCAACAGCATGATCACCTGTTCTGGCAGTTCAATGAAGGACTGTTAAAACAGGCCGTATTAAAGGATAACTGGAAGCTGGTGCGGTTTAAGAAAAAAGATCAGCCGGAAGTGCTGGAGCTGTATAATATCAGTAAGGATAATGGTGAAAAGCATAACCTGGCAGCGCAGTATCCGGACCGTGTGAAGGCCCTGCAGGTGTTGCTTAAACAGTCGGTATCACCGGCGCAAAATGCAGCTTTTAACTGGCCGGAACTGCAGTGAGCTTTATGCTTTTTTCATAGTCCAGGTGCCGAAGAAAGCCAGTTCATGGGAATAACCATCGCCATCTATATACTGCTGCGTAATTTCCCATTTGCCAACAAACAAATCCTCTTCAAAAAAGCCGCTGTAATGTACTTCATGTGAGGGTACGGAAGGTACGTGGTTAACTTGGTTATTTTCCGTGTACCAGAAATGATCATACCGTTTCAGGAAGCTGATGAAATTTCCCTCTATAAAACCTTCTATAATGGCTGGATTGGCGGCGCCTCCGCCCTTTTCATCATCAATGCAATGACCTTTTACCAGGCCATCTTTCACTTCCATAGCCATGCTGAAAGCTACGCAGATATCGCGCCGGTCCTGAAAATAATTTTCTTCGTATGTGTACTCCCCTTCCCAGTTGCCGGAAAAAAACATATCACTCATGGTCCCAACTATTAACAATACGAATATGCTGAAATAATTTTCCCTGAGCAACTGATTTGATTATTTTTTCCTGCTAAATGCTGCATGCCGAATGCTTAATGATGAACGCTCGTGTGTGGTGCTGATTACGAAGAATTTCCACCAATCAGCATCCGCATTGATCAGCGTTTGGCCTTCAGCGTTCTGCCTTAGAAAGCTTCTGCCAGTGACAAATACAAGCCGGATTGCCGGGGCTCCCCGGGCCGTTTTTCGCCCCAGCCATAATCCATACGGATGGTTAAGCGGGCGCTTTCATCGTAGAACCAACGGCCGCCAATACCATAATTGGGTTTAAAGCTGCCAAGATCAAAATTATGATTGTTAAATACGGTGCCGGTACCGCCAAAGGCCACCAGCGCAAATTTGGGCTGCATATGCACAAACCAGATGTTGATAGGGATCTTGGGATCCCAGAAATAACGGTACTCTGCCTGGAAAGCCAGGTAATTCTGATCCCGGTAACGGCCGGCGTAGTAGCCGCGCATCAGCAGGTCGTTGCCCATTTCAGATAAGAGGTAAAATGGTATCTGACTGCCCTGCACCGTACTATAGTTTACATTTAAACCAAGGGTGCTTTTTCGGGAGATGGGTATGAAATGTTTGCCCTGGGCCTCTATCTTCCACAAAGCACGGGTGCTAAAAATATCAGGCGCATAAGCTACGTTTAGCCGTGCCCAGGAGCCGTGGGTGGTGTAGTTCTGGTTATCGCGGTTATCGTAAATGCCGGTGAGGCCAATGAAGGTGTAGTAGCCGCCGGATTTATCCACCAGCGCCAGCCCGGGATAAATGCCCTTATTGTCTTTTGAATCATAGGAATCATGCTGGTATAATAGCGAAGCGCCGGCGTAAAAATGGCCGCCAATACGCCGCTCCCCTTCCAGCTGCACCTTATAACGTTTGTTGTTCAGCAGGGATTGATCTGCCTTATGGGTGGTATCGCCAATGCCATAAAAGTAGATGGGATAATCGTGGTAACGCAGGTTACTTTTAAAATGCCATAGATTGGCATGTGTCCAGATATCTGTTTTCAGATCTATTTTCCATTGCTTTTTGGTGGTAATGGAAGGTATGAGGTTAATGGTGGAGTTACGTGTAAGTGGATCCGGGTGTTTGTTATCGGTATAAAAAGAATACAACATGGCCGCGCCTACTTCCAGTCCCTTTTCCTGGGAGTAACCCGCTACCGGCAGCGGGAAAAAGCTGTGGCGGCGGATGATGGTGTCCTTAAGCACATAGGGCGTGTCCTGCGCTGCTGCTCCCATAGCGGATAACAGCAGCATAACGATAACGGTTAATCTTTTTTGCATGCTGATTGTTTACTACTTCCTGTCTGAATGGCCCAGGCTTTTACCGGGAGCCACTTTGTCGCGTACCACCTGCTTTAATTCTTTGATCTCCGGGAAATGTCCCAGCTCCTTTCTATCTAACAGCTTTTCATCATCTATATAAATAATAAAGCTGCCAGACACTTCGCTGGGGCGCAATGTAACGCCTCCCAATTCATCGGCGAACGTTGTCAGCAATTCCTGTGCCATCCAGGCGGAACGCATCAGCCATCCGCACTTTGGGCAATATTCTATTGTGATAACTGGTTTCATTGTAATTAATAATTAAGAATGAATAATTAATAGTAATGGATGATGGAGTACAAGTAGTTGAATTACTAAGTTATTGATTGTTAATATAGTATTTGCAATGCAAGGTGCTAAATTATTGAGTATAATGCAGTACCGGCAACACGAAGTACCTATTAATTATTAATTATTCATTCTTAATTATTTTTCTGTCATGCGCTTCCAGGGAAGGCCGGCATAAGAACAGGGCTGCCAGCGTAAGTACCGCGCCGGCTACGAAAGGCATGCCCGGGAAATAAACCTTTGCGGTTGGTTTGGAGAACCAGGCAAACAGGTTGGTCATAATAGGCGGACCTATTACAGCGGTAAGGCTCATTAAGCTAGTGAGCGCACCTTGCAGCTCGCCCTGTTCTGTGGGCGGCACTTCGCTGGAAATAACGCCCTGCAAAGCCGGGCCGCAAATACCACCCAGGCAGTACGGCACCAGGAAGGCAAACATCATCCAGCCTTTATTGGCAAAGCCAAATAACAGCATACCTAAAGTATAGAACAGCAGCCCCAGGTAAATAGACCATTTCTGTCCCAGCTTGGGAATGGTCCACCGGATCAGCACTCCCTGCACAACACCTACCAGCAGGCCTACAAATCCCAGGGAGTAGCCCACCCAGGTTTCGTTCCAGCCGAATTTGAACATGGTATAATAGCTCCATGTAGACTGTACGGCGTGTGCAGCTATATAGATCAGGATCAGGGAGGCGATCAAACCGGTTATCACGGGGTAGCGGAACAGGTGCCAGAGGGAGCCTACCGGGTTAGCACGCTGCCAGCTGAAGGCACGGCGGTTTTCCGGCAATAACGATTCCGGCAGTATGAAATAGCCATAGAGTACATTCATGAACGTTAGTGCAGCTGCTGCCAGGAAAGGCGCGCGCGGGCCCCAGTGGCTGAAAAGTCCGCCAATTACGGGGCCTATAATAAAGCCCATACCAAATGCAGCGCCTACCAGGCCAAAGTTCTGCGCTCTTTTTTCCGGGGGGCTTACATCTGCGATGTATGCTGTGGCCGTGGTAAAACTGGCGCCGGTAGCACCGGCAATTACACGTCCTAAGAACAGCCAGCCAATGGTGGGTGCAAAAGCCAGGAACAGGTAATCGAAACCAAAGCCCAGCAGCGCCAGTAATAATACGGGACGCCTGCCATAACGGTCGCTTAGCCCGCCTACAATGGGCGAGCAAAAGAACTGTGTAATGGCAAATGCAAATAATAGCCAGCCGCCATATTGGGAAGCTTCGCTCAGGCCTTTACCGGTAAGGTGCTCAATAAGCTTGGGCATAACGGGAATGATGATACCAAAACCGATAACATCAATCAGCACGGTTACAAAAATGAACCCCAGGGCGGAATTCCTTTTAACTGTCATGTGGCGGAAAAATTTGGGCGCAAGATATTTAATTAATAATGAACAATGAATAATGAATAATAATATAAGGGGAAAGCGATACAGTACATGATTACTTCATAAAGTAGTGGTTATTAAAATATTAATTATTCATTGTTCATTATTAGCTGTTTGCCAGCTATACAATAAAGGCCGCCGGTGGTCCCTTTATTTTTGATTCCTGGGCTTTTAGCCGTATTTTTATTCGATGAATGGTTATAATCCCTTAATAGCCATTGCTTTGGGACCTTTTTTTGATTAACTACCGGGACATACATGAGAGTACAGTTTTTCCTATACCTGGTACTTACCTGTATCTTTTCTTTTCGGGTAAACCTGGGTTTTACTATGCCACCGGCCAACCCTGCCGACAGCCTGCAACAAGCATTGTATACGCATGCACAAAGGGATACCGTAAGGGTACAGCTGTTGAATAAACTGGGCCGGGTATATTTTACCAGCGACCCGGGAAAAACAACACTCTATGCTACAGAAGCCCTGCGCCTGAGCGATAGCCTGCAATATGCAGAAGGCACCATACTGGCTACCCGCAACCTGGCGCTGGTAGAAAATACCAAAGGCAACCTGGATAAGCAGATGGACATGACCCTTTCTGCGCTGCGGCTGGCTGAAAAGAACGGTCTGCTGCATATGACGGGCATCCTCAATAACGACATTGGTAATATATTAATAGAGCAGAATAATCCTGTACAGGCGCTCCCCTACCTGAAGCGCTCTTTAAAAATAAAGAAGCAGTTCAATGAGCAGGCCGAGATTGCCAAAACACTTAATAACATTGGCTCCTGCTATATGCAGCTGCAAAAGCTGGATTCTGCGCTCTACTTCCTGCGTGAATCGGAACGTCTGAAGCTGAGCATGGGCAATACACAGGGATTGGGTTTTACCTATGAAAATATGGGGCTCATTTACCTGCAGAAAGGCGAGTACGAAGCCTCCCAGCAATACCTGGAAAGATCCATGGGATATTACAAGGCCGCTGAAAACCAGGCGGGCATTGGTAAAACATGGCTTAACCTGGCTAAGGTAAATACCCTGCTGCAGCATTACACCATTGCTGCCGGCCAGCTGGAAGAAGCCGCGCGTGTGAATGTTACCCAAAAGAATGCGAAGAATGAAATGATCTATTACCAGTACCTGGCGCAGCTGGATTCTTCGCGGGGTGATTATATTACGGCGCTTCGGCATTACAACACCTATACCTCCCTGAAGGAGAAATACTTTGCGGTAGAAAAGGCGTTATCTATTGCCAATACCCGCGAAAAATATGAATCTGAAAAACGGCAGCGGGAAAACCATCTGCTGAAAGCCGCGCAGCAAATACACCTTGCCACCATTCATCAGCAGCGTATACTGGTAGGGATTTGCGCTTTCTTATTACTGATCCTGCTTGTGATCACGGTGCTGCTATACCGCTTATACAAACGGCAGCAGGAGCTGTACCGGCAGCTGAATAGTAAGAACGAAGAAGTATCGCAGCAGAACCGCATTATCATGGAACAGAATGTGAAGCTGGGCAGCTTGAACCAGGTGAAGGACAAGATCTTTTCGGTGATCTCGCATGATCTGCGCTCTCCCCTGGCCATCCTGGAAGGGATGCTGTTCCTGCTGCGCGACCGGAAAATGTCAACCGAGGAATTCCGCACCTTTGCAGATGATCTATGGCGCGATATGAAAAATACCGCCTACATGATGGATAACCTGCTGAACTGGGCCAGCTCGCAGATGAAGGGCATCCGCACCAAGCCGGATGAATTTGAATTTACCGGGATGGTAAGGCGGGAGATTGAATTGCTGCAAACACTTGCGCGGCAAAAAGAGGTAACCCTTACCCACCATTTGCAGCAGCCGGTAACGGTATTTGCTGATCCGGATATGATGAAGCTGGTGCTGCGCAACCTGATCAGCAATGCCATTAAGTTCACGCCCGGCGGCGGGAATATTGAGGTGCTGGCGCATATTAACGGTGCTGAACTGGAAATATGTGTGCGGGATAACGGTGTTGGTATACCGGATAAAGATCAGCATAAAGTATTCTCCAATATTTATTACTCCATGCCGGGTACCCGTCATGAAAAAGGCTGCGGGCTGGGGCTGCCGCTTTCAAAAGATTTTGTGGAGCTGAATAAAGGCGCTATCTGGTTTCAGAGTCAGCCAGGTATCACCAGCTTTCATTTTACGATCCCTCTATCGGAAGAAGATGCTAACCAGCAGGGGCATATGGCGAGGAAGAAGAAGCAACTTTTATAATGTGCAGATGTGCAGATATGCAGATGTGCAGATGAATGATCTCCGAAGTGCCGGTTTTACTATCTGCACATTTGCATATTTGCACATCAGCTAATTCTCTGAAAACGTATCCCCCTGTTTAATATCTCCGGTTTCAAACCCTTTTTTAAACCAGTACATTCTTTGGGCAGAGGTGCCATGGGTAAAGGCATCGGGCACTACCCTGCCCTGGGAGGCCTGCTGCAGCTTATCATCGCCTACTGCGCTGGCAGCGTTAAGGGCTTCTTCAATATCCCCGGCTTCCAGTATGTTATCCATCTTTTGTGCGTGATTGGCCCACACACCGGCGAGGAAATCGGCCTGCAGCTCCAGCTTCACAGATAATTTATTGTATTCCTTTTCGCTCATACGCTGGCGCATGGACTGCACTTTAGCGCTGATGCCCAGGAGGTTCTGTATGTGGTGGCCTACTTCGTGGGCAATTACATAAGCCATGGCAAAATCACCTACCACGTTAAAACGCTCCTTCATTTCGTTGAAGAAGGAAAGGTCCAGGTATACCTTATCATCTGCCGGGCAGTAAAAAGGCCCCATGGCAGATTGGGCAAAACCGCAGCCGCTTTCTGTAGCATCACTAAAGAGCACCATTTTAGGCGGGGTGTAGGATTTGTTCATCTGGCTGAACTGCTCCGTCCATACATCTTCCGTATAGGCAAGCACGGTAGATGCGAAGCGTGAGGTTTCATCGCTGCCGTTAGTTACCTGTTCTGCAGGCTGACTGGCGCCCCCGCCCTGCTGTTGTACCTGTTGCAGCACCTGCTGCGGGTCTTTGTTAAATAAGAGCGCCAGCACTATAATAATAATGCCGCCAATACCGCCACCGATACCTACGGTACGCATACCGCCACCGCCACTGCCACGGCGGTCTTCCACATTATCGCTTAAACGTTTGTTTTGCCAACGCATATGATGTTTTTTAAGTAACAGATCTGCTGCCTGTAAGGTACTATTTTCCTTCTGGCGGCGGAGTGAATTTAAATAAATTTATAAAGCGGTTACTTCCAAAATCGCGCCGTATTCCTGCCAATCCGGGTTACCCTTTAACCTTTCCTTTCCCCCCTTTCACCGGTGTTTCTACCGCCGGTAACCGAAAGTGTATTTCCCCCCGCCTGCCTGCTGCCTAGTTTTGAGGCAGATAAAACCTCCGTTATATGGAACATATTGTGCTAACCAATGGATTGAAAAAGAGCTTTAAGGCGCAGGGAAAAGCAGTAGAAGCGGTACGCGGTGTGGACCTGGCCGTGCGTAAGGGCGAGGTCTTTGGTTTCCTGGGGCCTAATGGCGCCGGTAAAACCACTACCCTGCGCATGCTTACCACCCTGCTTACCCCGGATGCAGGGGAAGCAACCCTGGCAGGCTGCGACCTGCTGAAACACCCGCAGCGGCTACGTGAGCGTATTGGGTATGTAAGCCAGGCCGGTGGCAGCGACCGTGGCATGAGCGCCTGGGAAAACCTGGTGCTGCAGGGCCGTTTATTTGGTATGAACCGGCATAATGCTGCCGCGCAAGCCAAAGCGCTGATCCTGGCCTTTGACCTGGAAGCTATTGCCGACCGTAAGGCGGCCACTTACTCCGGCGGGCAACGCCGCCGCCTGGATGTAGCCCTGGGCATGATGCACCGTCCGCAGCTGCTGTTCCTGGATGAACCCACCACCGGCTTAGACCCGCAGAACAGGGCCCGCCTCTGGAATGAGGTAAGGCGCCTACGCGATAGCGGCGTTACCATTTTCCTGACCACCCATTATTTAGATGAAGCAGATGCGCTGGCAGACCGGATTGCAATTATGGACCAGGGAAAAATAGAAGCCGAAGGATCGCCCCGGGAGCTGAAAAAACAAATAGCCGGTGATGTAGTGCTGCTGGGCCTTTCGGCCGATGGTGCGCATAATGAAAAAGCGCTGCAGCTGTTCACTGACCAGCCCTATGTGCGCGAAGCCAGCTATGAGCAGGGGCACTTACGGTTATACGTACACGAAGGCGAGGCAACATTGCCTGAAATACTGCGCTTACTGGATCATGCGCAGATAGGTTTAAAAACCATCTCCCTCTCCCAGCCTACCCTTGACGATGTATTCCTGCGGCAAACAGGCCGCTCCCTGCAGGAAGCGTGAACGGTTCATGGTCCATAGTCGATGGTCCATGGAGTTTTACAGGAAGCAGGTTTGCGAGTATCACCTGTTATGAAATACAATTATTTAAAGCATATGCCATGGACCATTGACTATGGACCATGGACTAAAAAACACACACCATGTCATTCTTCTCTAATCTTCAGATCTACTATATACGCAAGGTAAAAGAGTCTCTGCATAACCCGGGATTCCTGTTTATGGCAGTAGGTACGCCTTTAATGTACCTGTTATTGTTTGCGCCTATGCTACAGCATTTCACGGGCATGCCGGGTTTTACCAGCGGTAGTGTGCTGAACGTATTCCTGCCCGGTGTGGTTGTGGTAATTGCCGTATATGGCGGCCTGTATGTGGGCTTTGGTTTGGTGGATGAGATAAGACAGGGTATTATTGAACGTTTCAGGGTAACGCCTACCAGCCGGCTGGCGCTGCTGCTGGGCAGCGTGCTGCGGGATGTAAGCGGGGTGCTGGTGCAAACGCTGCTGATCACTTTAATGGCTATGCCTTTCGGATTAAAGGTATACTGGGCCGGGTTTATAATTGTGATGATACTGCTGGCTATCATTAGCGCACTATTTGCCGCATTCTCCTATGCGCTGGCATTACGTTTGAAAAGTGAGGATGCCATAGCTCCTATTATACAGGGTATTTCCTTACCCATTATGTTGCTTGCCGGCTTTCTGTTACCAATGGAAATGGCCCCGCACTGGCTGCAGGTAGCAGCGCATTTTAACCCGGTATACTATGCGGTAGAGGCTTCCCGGGCGCTGATGGGCGGGCAGGTGAACACCCCGGTGGTATTCCAGGCTTTTGCAGTGTTGCTGCCGGTAATGGGACTGGTGTTCTGGTGGGCTATCCGTTCTTATAAGACGGCCGTGGCATAGAAATGGTGGCTTTCAGCTAAACCCAAACATATGTCAGTTAAACAGATCGTATTGGCGGCGCGGCCATCCGGTATGCCGGATGCTTCGGTTTTCAGAACAGAAAATGTTGAATTACCGCCGCTGCAGGCCGGCCAGCTACATATCAGGGGATTGTACTTTTCAGTAGATCCGTATATGCGTGGCCGTATGAATGATGCACCTTCCTATATTCCGCCCTTCCAGCTCAATGCTCCTATAGAAGGCGCTGTAGTGGCCGAAGTGCTGGAAAGCCAGGTAATGGGCTACAACCCCGGCGACCTTATAACGGGTGGCCTGCTGCCCTGGGCCACAGAAGCAATTGTGTCTGCAGAAGCCATCAAACCCATTGACACACAAAGCATACCTCCCGCTTATTACCTGGGAGTGCTGGGTTCAGCAGGCATAACCGCCTATTGCGGGATGGTGATCATTGGCCGGCCTAAAGCCGGTGAAACAGTGGTGGTATCCGGCGCAGCAGGTGCTGTGGGATTGGTAGCAGGGCAGATCGCCAGGATAATGGGCTGCCGGGTAGTAGGCATTGCAGGATCAGAGGAAAAGATCCGGCGGCTGAAAACGGAGTTCGGTTTTGATGAAGCCATTAATTATAAAACCACCCCTGATATGAGCGCGGCGCTGGCTGCCGCCTGCCCTAAAGGCATAGATATTTACTTTGATAATGTAGGCGGCACTACTACGGATGCGGTGTTTCCCCTGCTTAACTTCCAGGCCAGGGTACCGGTATGCGGGCAGATCTCCAGCTATAATGATACCGCTACCCCACCCGGTCCGCGTATACTGCCGCAGGTGGTAAAACGCAGCATCCTGATACAGGGATTCCTGGTGCGTTATATGAAGGAATATCATGCGGAGGCTGCATTGCACCTAACCCAATGGCTGAAGGAAAACAAGCTGAAGTTTGAAGAAACCGTGGTGGAAGGCTTTGACCGTTTGCCGGAAGCCTGGCTGGGATTGTTTTCCGGGCAAAATATGGGTAAGATGATCGTGAAAGCGTAAAGCTTTCCGTACCTTTATTTCATGCAGCAACACGCCTTATCATACACCCGGATCAAAAAGATCCATAACACCACCATTACGGATGAGGAAGATGTGCTGGCTGCTGAGGAACCGCTGGAAATAAAGCTGGTACATGGTCCGGAGCAGGAACGGCAGCAGCAGAATATTACAGTTACCATGCGTACACCGGGGCAGGACCAGGATCTGGCCACCGGTTTTTTATTTACAGAAGGTATTATTCAGTCGGCTGCTGACATTGCTAACCTGCAGCCCTGCGGATCTACTATCACCGTTACGCTGCAGCCACATGTACAGCCGGTGCTGCAGCCTATGCAGCGCAACTTCTTCTCCAACTCCGGCTGCGGGGTATGTGGCAAACCGGATATTGATTCTATATTCACCAACGTACAAAACGGTAATAAAGGAACGGCACTAACGTTTCCGGCTGCACGTTTATTGGAGCTGCCCGACAGCATACGCACACAACAAAAGTTGTTTGAAGATACGGGCGGCATCCATGCCGCTGCTTTGTTCAATGAAACGGGCGAATTATTATTGATAAAGGAAGATATTGGCCGGCATAATGCGGTGGATAAGCTGATAGGCGCCGCTTTGCTGGCCGGCGATATTCAACTATCCCGCTGCCTGATGCTGTTAAGCGGGCGTGCAGGCTTTGAATTGATCCAGAAGGCTGCTATGGCTGCCATTCCGATTATTGCCGCCGTGGGCGCGCCATCCAGCATGGCGGTTAAAATGGCGGAAGAATGGAATATTACGTTAATTGGTTTTTTAAGACAGCAACGCTGCAATATTTATACAAGGGCGGAGAGAATTACTTTATAAAGCTGAAAAGATAAAGCAGAAAGCAAAAAGGGATTGGCGAGGATAAGGCGCCGCTGCATTCAGCTTTATGCTTTACGCTTTCTGTTAAAAAAACAAACATGAGCTCTGAAAAAATACCTGCTGCAGAGGCCCCGGCGCATTTCACCGGGTTAAAATTAGGTAAGATTAAAACCGTGGCTGCTGGTATACCGGCGGTAATGATCAGCGCACAGCATATCTTAAAGGAAACGGGCGCATTGCGGGGCATGAAGGCCCTGCTGAAGCTAAACCAGAAAGATGGTTTTGACTGTCCCAGCTGCGCCTGGCCCGACCCTGACGATGACCGATCCACTATTGCCGAGTATTGTGAGAACGGCGCTAAGGCGGTTGCAGAAGAAGCTACACTCAAAAAGCTAACGCCTGATTTTTTTGCAGCCAATGCGGTGGCCGACCTGGCTGACCTCTCTGACTATGAGATCGGGAAAAAAGGCCGTATTGCGCAGCCCATGTACCTGCCCGCCGGCGGTACGCATTACAAACCCATTTCCTGGGAAATAGCTTTTCAGAAAATAGCCAACCACCTCAATGCATTGTCGTCGCCTGATGAAGCCATTTTTTACACCTCCGGGCGCACCAGCAATGAAGCGGCTTTCCTGTATCAGCTGATGGTGCGGGAATACGGCACCAACAACATGCCCGACTGTTCCAACATGTGCCATGAATCCAGCGGGGTGGCCCTGGGTGAATCGCTGGGCATTGGCAAGGGTTCTGTTACGCTGGAAGATATTTACAAAGCAGAGGTGATCATTATACTGGGACAAAACCCCGGCACCAATCATCCGCGCATGCTAAGCGCCCTGCAAAAGGCAAAAGCCAACGGGGCTACCATTATAGCAGTGAACCCCTTGCCCGAAGCCGGTTTAATGAACTTCCTGAACCCGCAAACGGTAAAAGGTTTCCTGAGCATTAAAACACACCTGGCCGATCTTTTCCTGCAGGTACGTATTAACGGCGATATGGCTTTAATAAAAGCCCTGGCCCTGCTGCTGCTGGAAGCAGAGGCTGAGCATCCTGATAAGGTGCTGGACCATCACTTTATAGCCAAACATACCCATGGCTATGAGCATTATGTACAAAACTTACAGCAATATACCGTAGCTGAGCTGGCGGCAGATTGCGGCGTGCCGGTAGCGCAGATCCAGGCCGCCGCAAAGGTGCTGGCGCAGAAAAAGAACATCGTGGCTTGCTGGGCCATGGGCCTTACCCAGCATAAGAATGCGGTAGATACTATTAAGGAAGTGGTGAACCTGCTGCTGATGAAAGGCAGCATTGGCAAACCCGGCGCAGGTACCTGCCCCGTACGCGGGCATAGCAATGTGCAGGGCGACCGTACCATGGGCATTTTTGAGCAACCCTCCCCTGCCCTGCTGCAGCGGCTGCAGGAAGTATACGGGTTTATACCGCCCCAGCATCACGGGTTTGATACCGTAAACTCCATACGCGCCATGCTGGAAGGCCGCGCTAAAGTATTTATGGCCATGGGTGGCAACTTCCTCTCCGCCACACCGGATACTAACCTAACGGCGCAGGCCCTGCATAATTGCGCGCTTACCGTGCATGTGTCTACGAAACTGAACCGCAGCCATTTGGTGCACGGCAAGGAAGCGCTGATACTGCCCTGCCTGGGCCGTACGGATATGGATATGATCAGCGGGGAACGGCAATTTGTGACCTGTGAAAATTCCATGGGCGTGATACAGATGTCCAAAGGAAACCTGGAACCGGTATCCGACGAGCTGCTGAGCGAACCGGTGATCATTTGCCGTTTGGCCAAAGCCTTGCTGGAAAACCGTTCTAAAGTGAGCTGGGATGTGTATGAACAGCACTACGATCATATCCGGAACGACATTGAAAAGGTGATCCCCGGCTTTGATAATTATAATGAACGGGTACGCCATCCCGGCGGATTCTATTTACCCAATACAGCCCGGGAAGGCCGCTTTAATATCCTGGGCAGCGGTAAGGCGCATTTTAGCCTGGCTAACATCAGTCCCCTGTCGCTGGCGGCAGATGAATATGTGATGATGACCATCCGCAGCCATGACCAGTTTAACACCACTATTTATGGCCTGGACGACCGCTACCGCGGTGTGTACAATGAACGCCGCGTGATCCTCATGAATGAGAAAGATATTCAGCGCGCCGGTTTAAAGGCCGGTGATATAGTGGACCTTATTAATGAGGATGACGGGCAGCGCCGGGTAGCACACCGCTTTATTGTGGTAGCGTATAACATCCCGGAAAGGAACACCGCTACTTATTTCCCGGAAACCAATGTGCTGGTGCCTTTGAGCAGTGTGGCGGAAAAGAGTAATACGCCTGTTTCGAAGATGGTGATCATAAAAATAATGTTAGCGGAAGGATAGAAAACCTGGTGCGCGCAGCACTGATATATCGAACCTGAAATCTACAATGGTCGTGATCTCATAATAGAAAGACTTAACCGGTGCCGGTGCATCGGGCATATAATAGGCAGCCAGGCGGAAGGTGTTCAGGGCTAAGTTCTCATTACGGATACGTACGCCCGCACCCACGGCGCTATGCAGCGGGTTCTTAAAGATGGCATTATTCTTTTCCGTGATCTGCGCCAGCTGCAGATACGTAGAGAAATTAAACTTGAAGCCCAGCAATTTCAGCGGGCTGTAATACACGGTTTCAGAGCGTACATTCAGGCGCTGGTAACCATTGATCCTGGAATTACGATACCCCCAGATACCTACATCCAGGTTTACACTCAGCGGCTTATAGAAAAAGTTATTCGGATTGGCCAGGAAATCAACCGTTACAAACTCGCGCAGCCTGCCCCATTTGAAGTTGAACAGGTTGCTGTAGTACTCCATGTTGGCATGTATAATAGCATCCTCAGAGGAGCCCCTTTGCCAGAAGCTGCCTACTGCCAGCGTGGTATTGAACAGCCCCTCATGTTTGGTTACCCAGAACTTATGCAGCTCCAGCGCAGTGTAAAAGCGCTTGCGGCTTTGCCAGCTTTCCCAGCCGGATGATATGGATGCGTTATACCCCAGCGGAATATCCTCCGTTCTGCCAAATCCAAAGAAATAGTGCGCCTTAAAGAAATCCTGCCGGAATACAGCCAGCTGCCCCAGGTAATAACGGCGGTCGTTATATACCGGGTCAAACTTAAAGATGGGCTGTGCAGGGTTCCGGTGAAAAAAGAGGTTGTAATGCCGTGCAAGCAAGGCCACATTCGGCTTTTTACCAGGGTCCTGCCCGTTCTTTCCCGGGTTAATAAAATTGTACCCCACCCAGGCGTCTATTACGCTGTAACGGTAGTCGCGGTACAGGGAATCCGGCAGGTTACGGTAATTAATGGAATAGCTGCGCGACAGGTATAACCCGCCTATGAGGCTGGCGCTGGTGCGGTACAGGGGACGGTTCAGATTAATGAAATATGCACCTTCGAAAACCCCTGTATCAATAGCTGCCGGCGTATAGTCATTGAGGGTAGTATAGCCTACAGAAGCATCCACAAACGAACCTGCTACGTTATACTTGGTATACGTGAGGGCTGCGCCCCAGGGCGGGGAGCGGTCGTTACGCCACATAGTGGTGATGTCTATCCCCTGCCCGGCGCCCAGCAGGTTGTTATTGGAAACGCCGCCCCGGAAAGCCGTTTGGGTTAGCTCCCGCAGGTCGGCGCCATATTCAAAAAGGTCTTTTGTTACCACCAGCAGGTCCACAGAATCCGGTGAGGCGCCGGTATTGATGATGTATACCCGCGCATCCTGTATAAACGGACGGTTACGCAGGTAACGTTCATTATCGGCCATGGTATAGGGATCAATGGTATCATTTTCCCGGAAAAAGAGGGATTGCCGGATCACCCATTCGGCAGTATTAATGTGCAGGCGGTTGGCAAATCTCAGCAGCCTCATACCGCTGCGGAAAGCAGTATCATTAATGTTGCGGGGGCCAAATACGTTTACCTGCCGGTAATAAATATCACGTACTACCTTACCGCTGTAAGGGTTAAAATACTTTTCACTTTTTATAAGGGTACTGTCGGAGCCTGCGGGTTCCGGCACATTTTGCCGGGTAATACGACGCACCAGCGAATCACGGTAATTTTTATTACGGATGGAGTCCCGGTATTGGGCAAGGCGTTTGAATATCGTATTCCGGCGGGGCTGGGGCGTGGTATCGGCTTCCTGTGGAACTTCAAAAGCCGGCTTCATTCCCCCCTGCACTATATGTGGCTGCAGCAAATAGCAACAGCAGATTAACCAATATATTTTAATAAATCTTCCCAATCTTTTCAGACAGCTTAAAACGCGTGTAACAGTACTTACGTGTAATGTATTAAAAAAAGAAGAAACGGAAAAAAGGAAAATAAAGAAAGGATTGTTGTCCTTGCCCAATATTTTCCTTTAGTCCGTTCCGTCTAATTTTTTGGTCCCCTGATTTATCTCCTCAGTAATCCTGATAACAGGGATACAAGGAATAATACCACAAAAATGAAGAAGAGTATTTTGGCTATGGATGCAGCACCAGCCGCTATTCCGCCAAATCCGAAAATTGCTGCGATAATGGCAACAATAAAGAAGATAAGTGCCCAGCGTAACATAAGCTAATAGTTTTAAGTTAATAACAGTGTGGATACAATTATCATTCCAAGCGTGCCAGATCAGCCGGCGGGTAAGTCAGTTTAAGCAGCGGTTATTTTACAATTACGGTTTCCCAGCCGTCGTAGCGGGCATTCATTTCGCGGGCCAGCTCCCACAGGTACATTACTACCTGGTCTATGCGCTGGTCGGTGGTTTTATCCTCACGGGAAATATGCAGCACAAAAGGGTAGTCTTTTTCGCTTCTGCGGCTGTTTTTCTCTATACGGAAGCCGTCTTTTTTTACATGTTGCCAGTACCGGTCACGTTCGGCTTCCCGGCTAAAATAGATCCAGTGGTCAATGGGGCGTTCCACCTCCCCAATATCCCCGTGTTTCTGGAGCATACGCATCACTTTACGGTTCTGGATCCGTTGAAATTCCTGCACATCCGGCAGCAAAAAATCGAAATAAAGCTCCCAGGTCCGGTCTTCCTGCACCCCAAAATCGTAGCGATAATTGGGGAAATTAATCATCACATCGGAAATGGCTTTGTCGTGCAGCAAGGTATTACCGGTATAAAAGTAAAAGTCGCGCACGCCATTGGAAATGGTGCGGCCCACAAAATAGGCATTCAGCTTTTCTTCCAGCTGCTCAACCAGGTTGTCCTCTATCTCACCCAGGGTAGCAAATTCATCCCCTTGCGGAAAACCATCAGAACGTGGATGGTTCAGGTATACTGATATAAATATGGCATGCGGTTTATCTTTCAGCGGGGCAAAACGGCGCAGGTCAAGGTCCAGCCCAATAATGGCCGGGCTATCTTCAATAGCACAGGTATATATATCCCAGTCAGGTTGGTAATCGCGGTGCATATGGGTATTAGTTAGGCGTGTGGGGTAAAGGTACGAAGTTTGAGAAATGATGCAGGATATAAGGGCTTGGATGTGGAAAATTACTGCCGTTACCATTCATCATAAAACAGGGTTAACGCACTGTATTCCTATTACTTTTATGGGCGGAGATTAAAGCAAATCTTGAGGAAGAAAAATTTTTATATGCGGACTTTTGCCTTTTGGGGGTTGGTAATCATACTACTTGGATCTAATATTACTACACAGGCGCAGCATGCAGGCGCAACGCAGGGCACTATTATAGGGAAGCTGGTGGATGCACAGGGTAATAAACCTGTGGAATATGCTTCTGTAGCCCTTTTACGGCCCTCCGATTCTACCGTTGTAACCGGTATGCTTTCCAAAGGCAATGGCGATTTTAACTTTGAGAACGTAGCTGCAGGCAGGTATCTGCTGAAGGTAAATTTCATTGGATATACAACCGTCTATAAAAATATTAACCTGAAGGCCGGCAGCCAGGTGGATGCAGGCAATATAAAATTAAGCGCCAATGTAAAATCACTGGCCGGTGTGGAAGTGGTAGGCACAAAACCTACCTATACCATGGCTATTGACAAGAAAGTATTTAATGTAGATAAAAGTCTTTCTACTGTGGGCGGCACTGCTGCTGATGTGCTGAAGCAGGTACCCTCTGTGAGTGTGGATATTGATGGCAACGTATCGGTACGTAACGGCAGCCCTACCATTTTTGTGGATGGCCGCCCTACTACTCTTACCATTGACCAGATCCCGGCCGATGCTATTGAGCGCATAGAGGTGGTTACCAACCCCTCTGCCAAATATGATGCAGAAGGAATGAGCGGTATCCTGAATATTGTGCTGAAAAAGAACCGCAAAGCGGGTATTAACGGGCAGGTGAATGCAGGCGTATCTACCCTGGGCGGTGCTAACGGCGGTGTGGACCTGAACCTGCGGCAGGAGAAGTTCAACTTCTTCGCAACATATAATGTGCGCAGCCGTAAAGCCTGGACCCGTACCCATCTTTTCCGCAAAAATATTGCATCCGATACCACTACTTACCTGGATCAATACCAGGATGGCGACCAGTTCCGCCGTTTCCAGTTTGGCCGTATGGGGGTGGATCTGTTCCTGGATAACCGTAATACGCTCACCATTTCCCAGTCCATCGTAAATGGTAAGTTTGAGAATAACAATGATCAAACACTGTATGACCTGGATCTGAAACAGCAGCGCATACGTTATGGTACAGGTATAGATAATAATAATCACGGTTTTACCAACTATACCACCCAGCTGGGGTATAAGCACAACTTTGCGAAAGAAGGCCATGAGCTGACAGCAGATTTCAACTATAACCGCGCTAATGGAACGGATGGCACCGATTACTCGCTGCAGTATTATGATATGAGCGATGCGCCCATTTACTCGCCCAATGAGCCGGAAATGCGCTTTGGCCGCGGCGGTGGTAATACCACCTATCTTACCGGGCAAATTGATTATGTAGATCCTGTTACGGCTACTTCCAAGCTGGAAGCCGGCTTGCGCACCACGGCCCGTACTTTCAATAATAACATCGTTACCCAGGGTAAAGATTTTACTACAGGTCAGTATGTGGTGGATAGCGCATTATCTAACCAGTATCACTATACGGAGCAGATCAATGCAGGCTATGTGAACTACAGCGGCACTATTAAGAATTTTGGCTACCAGGCCGGTTTACGTGCAGAGCAGTCTTATTATAAAGGCGATATGGAAAGCGTGAAAGCCAGCGCATATAAGATCAATTACCCGGTAAGCCTGTTCCCCAGCGTTTTCCTGTCGCAGAAATTCAAGGGCGATCATGAGCTGCAGATCAATTACAGCCGTCGTATACGCCGCCCCTGGTTCCGCGACCTGCTGCCTAACCTGGAGTATAGCGCACAAAGCGCCAGCCGTGGTAACCCTGCCCTGCGGCCGGAGTTCACCAATTCATTTGAGCTCTCTTACCTGAAAACTTTTTCGGAGAAACATAACGTGATGGTATCTACGTACTACCGGAATACCAATAATGCTATTACTGATTTTTATACAGATACCACGCTGAACCTGAACGGTCAAATGCAAAAAGTGGTGCTCTCCTACCCGGTGAACGCCGCTACCCGCAACTCTTTCGGGGCAGAGTTCACGGTACGCAACCAGGTGCTGCCGGGCTGGGATATTACCACCAACCTGAACCTGGCGCAAACTAAAATTGATGCGGACAATGTTGGCACTAACCTGAATAACAGCGGCTTTACCTGGTTTGGAAAGGTGAACAGCAATACCAAGCTGCCCCTGGGCCTGTTGCTGCAGGTAACGGGCAACTATGAATCCAAACGGATCTTACCACAGGGCGAAGCTGCTGCCGAATACCAGGTGGACCTGGCGTTGAAAAGAGAGTTCCTGAAGAACAAAGCCCTTTCTGTAACCATGGCTGTGAACGATATTTTTAATACGGACAGAGACCTCAATTATACCACCACTGCTTTTTCTGAGCAGGAAAGATACCGTAAACGCGCTTCCCGCGAATTCCGCATTAACGTAGCCTGGCGCTTTGGTAAGATGGATATGAACCTGTTTAAGAAGAAAAGCGAGAAAGGCGGAGAGAACGGTGGTGAGCAGCCGCCGCGGGAGGAGCTGTAGGGAGAGTCCATTGACCCATGGACCCGCGGACAAGGTCCGCGACTAATATTTTTAAATTACGATTTTTGACTATAGCTTTGACCCTGTCTTTGTGAGCGTTCTCATCAAACCTAAAATCGTAAATCTAAAATCAAAGATCCTTCAATGTCCAATATCTCTAACACTATTACCCTGCGGTTCCTGGCTGAGCCTTCAGATGTGAATTTTGGCGGCAAAGTGCATGGCGGCGCTGTAATGAAATGGATTGACCAGGCGGGCTATACCTGCGCGGCACAGTGGAGCGGGCAGTATTGTGTAACGGTGTATGTGGGCGGCATCCGTTTTTACCAGCCCATCAGCATTGGCAACCTGGTGGAGATCACTGCTACTGTGATCTATACCGGCAACAGCAGCATGCACATTGCCATAAACGTATTTGCCTCAAACCCGCGGAAGAGCGAGCGTATTAAAACCACGCACTGTATCATGGTGTTTGCAGCGGTGGATGATCATGGTAAAACAGTAGCGGTACCCAAATGGGAACCTAAAACGGATGAAGAGCTGCATATGCATGATTATGCACAGCGCCTGATGGACCTGCGAAAAAATATTGAGGAGGAAATGAAGCCTTATTTATAGCTGCTTTCAGCGCTACAGTCCATGGACTCGCACGCTAGTGCGAGAATTGCATCTCACTTAAATTCTTATACAAGCCGCCGTCTACATCTATCAGCTCTTTGTGCGTACCTTCTTCTACAATGTGGCCCTTATCCAGCACAATGATCTTATCTGCTTTGCGAACGGTAGAAAGGCGGTGTGCGATCACAATAGAGGTGCGGCCTTCCATCAGCTTTTCAAGGGCGTCCTGTACCAGTCTTTCCGATTCAGAATCCAGGGCCGATGTAGCCTCGTCCAGTATTAAGATTCGCGGATCTTTAAGCACAGCGCGTGCAATGGCAATACGCTGGCGCTGCCCGCCGGACAGCTGTATGCCGCGCTCTCCTACTATAGTATCCAGCCCTGCGGGAAAACGTTGAATGAACTCCCATGCATTGGCTTTACGGGCTGCTTCAATAATAGCTTCATCATCGGCGCCGGGTTTACCATAGGCAATATTTTCCCGGATGGTACCGCCAAACAGGAACACATCCTGCGGCACTACTGCCATTTGCCCGCGCAGGGCAGAGAGTGGCAGGTCCTGGCTATTGCGCCCGTCATAGGTTATGAGCCCATTCACGGGATCGTATAAACGAAGTAATAAGGATACAATGGTGCTTTTACCGGCTCCGCTGGGGCCTACCAATGCCACCTGCTGATCTGCCGCCACGGTGAACGATACATTTTGCAGCACCGGTATATCGGCGCGTGATGGGTAGTGGAAAGATACGTCCTCAAAGGTGATCTGCCCGCTCAGGTGGTGTTCCGGCGCTATCAGGCTGCTGTCGGTAATGGGTTCTGCCGGCTCGTCCAGTATTTCCAGCAGGTTCTCTGTGGCGCCCATGCTGCGCTGTATGCTGGTGTACACCTCTGCCAGCCCGGTTACGGACCCGCCTATAAAACCGGAGTAGATAATAAACGAGAACAGCTCGCCGGTTGATCCCATTTCGCCGGTGGAGATGAGGATGGCGCCTCTCCAGATCACCGCTACCATTGCTCCAAAAATGCCCATGATCAGGAAGGAGGAGAAAGCGCCGCGGTACTTGCCGCTTTTTATGCCGGTGGCTGCGGCTTCCAGTGTTTTATGTTTGTAACGGTTCATTTCAAAGAACTCGTTGGCAAATGCTTTTACGTTCAGGATGCCCTGCAGGGTTTCTTCTACAATGGTGTTGGCTTCTGCTACCTGGTTCTGTACCTGTTTGGAAAAACGGCGTATAAAACGCCCGAAAACATAGGCTACCAGCATTATAAAGGGAAAAATGGCCAGCATGAACAGGGTTAGCTTGGCCGATGTATGCAGCAGCAGCGCAATACCGCCCACAATAACTATGATCTGCCGTATGAACTCCGCAATGGTGGTGGTAAAGGTTTCCTGCAGCATGGAAATATCGGAAGAAATGCGGCTGCCCAGCTCCCCTACCCGCCGGTTCACAAAAAACTTCATGGGCAGCTTAATGAGGTGGTTATAAATGGTTTGCCGCAGGGTGGCCAGGGTTTTTTCCGTTACGTTCACAAACAGTATTATGCGAAAATAGGAGAACAGGGCCTGCCCGGCCAGTACGCCTACCAGCATAAATCCCAGGCGGTTCATATCGCGCATCAGGTTGCCATGGGTGCTGGAATCTACCAGGTCGCCCAGCAGCTTTGGAAAAGCCAGTCCAGCCAGGCTGGAAATGAACAGGAATAACATGCCCAGGCTAAACTGCGGCCAGTAAGGCTTTACGTATTTATAGAGGCGTAATGTCTTCTTTAAGGAGGTTAAACTAACACCTTTCACAAGGTTCTTTCTAAGATCTAATAATTGCATCTGGTCTTTTATTCAATAGTGGCTGATACGGGTAATTGAGCTACCGTAATTAAGGGACGGATCAGTGGGGCAATATATTTTAAATCCGGGATATAAAAAAAGGTTACAACCCTTTGCAGGTGTTGTAACCTCATATATAATCTCACAATTACAAGAGACGTTACTGATTTTTGCGGCGGTTCTTGGAGGAATCCTCTGTTCCGGTACCATACCTGGAGGAATCTTCGCCCGGGTTAATGGCGCCTGGCGGTTGTTCGGCTGCGGGAGCAGTGTCCCTTACAGAGGTGGTGTCAGACATCATCATATTACTGTCGGTAGTTATGACGCCGGTACTATCCGTATTGGTATTTTGTCCGCTGCCACAGGAAGTCATCAGGAACATTCCGGCAAAGGCGCCTGCTACCAAAAGGCAGGGCAAGTTCAATATTTTCATAAAAATGGTTTTCCGCGTGTCGTGAAATATTAGCTACAAAGTGGGATCGAAACGCCACAACTTAATGTTGCGTTGTATCCGCTGGCATGGTAGCAGCAGTATCGCGATTCACAGTAGAAGTGTCGCGCATGGCCCCTGAAGTATCCTGTATTACACTGGAAGAATCTGTTTCCGTACCGCTGCTGCTTTCCTTAGAACTGCCACAGGCAAAGAGGAACAGGCTAATCATCATAGCCAGGCAAAGCGTTATACACAGTTTATAGATCGATGGTTTTTCAATTCTGATATTCATTACAAAGAAATTTTTTTGAGTTAGCATTTCGTCATTCCGGGAGAGTATGGAAATAATTGTGCCAAGGGGAGTTAGCTGGCATTTCGTAATTTTGCAGGGTGTCTTATGCTGATCTTCCGCTACATTATGGGCAAGTGCCGCCCTGGCTTGCCCGCAGAATGGCCCTGTTAGGAGGGGCTATTGTAGAAGCGATTGTGCTGCAATATGGTAAGGGCGAAGTATTGCGCCGCCTGAGCGATCCTTGCTGGTTCCAGGCGCTCGGTTGTGTAATGGGTATGGACTGGCATTCCTCCGGCATCACTACCAGTGTAATGGGCGCTTTGAAGAAATCCGTGAACCCTATGTCGGGTGAGCTGGGTATATACATTTGCGGTGGTAAAGGCCGCCACTCCCGGGAAACACCGGCTGAGCTGCAGGTGATCGCAGAACGCACCGGCCTGCCCGGCGACCTGCTGGTGCGCAGCAGCAAGCTCTCTGCTAAAATTGATAACACCGCAGTACAGGATGGGTTCCAGATATACCTGCACTCCTTTGTAGTATCCGATACCGGGGAATGGGCCGTGATACAGCAAGGCATGAACGACGCCAGCGGCATGGCCCGGCGTTACCACTGGCACTCCGCTACCCTGCCCTCTTTTACAGAAACGCCGCATACCTTTATTTACGGGCAAAACCAGGGGCAGATCCTTAACCTTACTGATAAAGGCGCTACACCGGCCAAATCCAGTCTGCTGCAAATAGTGCAGGAAGGCCCCGGCCGTATGCTGCCTGAAATACGCAAGCTGGTAATGCCTTCCCACCACGATGTACGCGCCATGGATGTAGATCTTAAACGCCTGGGCAGCGGCTGGCAGTAGCGCATGAGCGGGAGCTACACGATTTTGAATCCCTGCTGCTGCTGGAAGGCGTGGGCCCCCGCACCATTCAATCCCTTACGCTGGTAAGCGAGGTAATATACGGTACCCCATCCCGCTTTACGGATCCTGCGAGGTTTTCGTTTGCCCATGGGGGTAAGGACGGACATCCCTTCCCGGTACCCACTAAAGTTTATGATGAAACCATCCAGGTGCTGCGCAGCGCAGTAGATAAGTCGAAACTGGGGCAAACAGATAAGCAGGACGCCATCCGCAAACTATCCGTACTGTCTGAAAAGCTGGAAAAGGATTTTATACCCAATGAAAACTTTCAGCAGGTAATTGAACGTGAAAGAAATACCTCCTGGATGCACGGCGGCCGTACCGTAATGGGCAAAGCCAAACCGCCTGCTAAAAAAGATAAGGACGATCCCCAGCTAAAACTCTTCTAAACCTTTATTTCCAGGGAATTGCTTACGCGATATGAGGTAAGGTATACACAAACCTGCAGGCCCGTAAAATGATGTAGGGTTTTATGCAGGGGGGTAGAGTTGCGCAGGGATGTTAGTAGGGAAAAAGAGGTGTTTTAGGAGGGCGGGACCCAAGTTGCACCCGAATTGCGCACGGATTGCACCCGAATTACAGCCGAATAAAACATAAGGGGCAGCTTTGTTTTGGTCTTTTTTTTGGACTGGTCGTTAAAACATTGATATATGGCACGTTATTCAAAAAAATCACAGGACACCGTAGGTGATGCTCTTCACCGGGAAAAGAAAGGAACGCTGCGTAGCGGCCGTAGTGGTAAAAAAGTGACCAGCCGCAAACAGGCCATTGCTATTGGCTTATCTGAAGCGAGGGAAAAAGGCGAGAAAGTCCCGGATGCTCCGAAGAGATCTTCCAGCGCAAAAAAATCAACCCGTAAAAAGGCTACTACCAAGAAGGCGGCGGCTAAGAAAGGAACGGCTACGCGTAAACGGGCTACCACCAAAAAGGCAGCTGCAAAGAAAGGTACCCGGAAAAGCACCGCTAAAACAGCCACCCGCAAGCGGGCTACTACTAAGAAAGCAGCGTCCGGACGGGCAAAGGCCAGGAAAACAACCGGTAAAAAAGCAGCGGCTACCCGCCGTAAGAGCAGCACCAGCCGCAAACGGGCCAGCACCAAAAAGGCATCTTAATATGCTGATATGCATGACCCATTAAATTATGATACCCTCACCATACCGGAAGCCACCCGCCTGCAGCAAGTGTTACGGGAACAATTACTGATACAGGAACGCGATTTTCCTGTTAACATCGTAGGCGGCGCCGACATCTCCTTTAATAAATACAGCACTACCGTGTATGCGGGTATTGTGTTGCTTAGCTTCCCGGCCTTACTGCCGGTAGGTTACAGCCTGGTTAAGAAAGAAGTGTTATTCCCATACGTACCCGGCTACCTGGCCTTCCGGGAGGTACCTGCTTTGCTGGAAGCCTGGCAGCAGCTGCCGCTGAAGCCGGATGTGCTGGTGGTAGACGGGCATGGGATTGCACACCCGCGGCGTATGGGTATTGCAGCGCATTTTGGTGCAGTAAGCGGACAGGCAACTTTAGGATGCGCCAAGAAAAAACTGTTCGGCAAGTATGTGGAGCCTCCATTGGAAAAGGGTTCCTACACTCCCCTGCTGGATAAGGAGGAAGTATTAGGTGTGGTATTACGTACTAAAACCGGCGTGCAGCCTGTGTTCATTTCTCCCGGTTATAAGCTGGATGTGCGCAGCAGCCTGGCTATCATCAGCCAGTGTACCGGAAGCTACCGCCTGCCGGAACCTACGAGGCACGCGCATAATGCGGTGAACAGGTTCAGGCTGGGAGAATTGAAGGAAGGATATACGGAGGTGTGAATTACGCAATTGGAATGCGGCGGTTAAGGGCGAATTAAAATTTAAAATTTTTTTATATTAGAAGTTATTAGGAATCAATATATTTTATATCTTGTAGCAGCTTAGAGTACAAGCTCACACTATTCCTATTGATTTAATAACTGACTATCTAATATGAAAGCGTCAACAATTAGCTTCCCAAGTGTTTTTGAAACTGCTTTTGGCAACACTGAAAATTCTTCACGCGATCTACTGAATGGTATTAAGGTAAAAAAGGATGATACCTGGTACATGGTAGGTAATCTTGCTAAACGGGGCGGCATTAACCCGGGCCGTATCACCAATGCGGCGCCGCTGGAAGTTGATTATGATATTTTGTTCAAAGCTGCTATGGTGAACATTGCGGACCGGGTGCAGCAGCCAATGTCCATCACAATGGGCTTCCCCTTCTCTACTTACAACATTTACAAACAGGTGGCAGAGCAGTATTTAAGCAAGCGCCATTTCCTGATAGAATACGATACACAAACCTTTAACACCAAAGGCGCGGTAAAAAAAGCCATGCTGGATGTGGAGAAGTATGAGATCATCCCGGAAATTGTGGGTGGCATTATTGGTTTAAAGAAAACCATTGGCGATCCTAACCTGGACAACTTCATTGCCGTGAGCTTTGGTTTTGGCACCATTGAAGGCGGTATGGCTACGGGCGATGGCCTGATTAACCGTACCTGCTTCAGCTCCCATGGTATTAAATATGCCATTAACAACCTTTCCCGCGAGCTGAATCAAAAGTACTACCTGGATATGAAGAATGAGCACCAGCTGGACGATGCGTTCATGAAAGGCTCCATCTTCACCAACCGTAAAAGAATTGATCTGAAAGAGGCACGTAAAGGCGTGCTGACCCAATATTACCGGGAAGTAGTATCTCCCCTGATGCGTCAGTATTTTACTGACCTTGATTTTGAGCAGTGCAGTAAAATTTACCTGATGGGTGGTGGTGCACATTACCGTGAATTAACGGATGCTTTTGTAGAGGAATTCCGGGATTTTCTACCTGTGGAAGTTGCGCCTTCCCCGGAAAACCTGATGAGCATTGGCTACCTGTATAATTCACTCCGCATCTCTGACAATAAACCGCAGCGAAGCGTAGGGGTTGACCTGGGAAATGCTTCATCAATCATTTCTATTTTTGACGAGGAAAAAGTAAATTTATCAGGCAGCGCAACTGCAAGTGCAAGTAACTAATGTCTACAATTACAGATCGTTTATGGAGCGCCTTCTCAAAAGGCAGATTTCTATTACCCCGTCAGGTGGTGGTACAGGGCTCTATTGAAGCCACTATTCCCGGCCGTATTGATGGCAACGTAAAAGGCGATGTGAAAACGGTAGGTATGCTGGTTATTGGCCCGGAGGGTAGCGTAAGAGGTAATGTGTATGCCACTGACCTGGTTACTTATGGTAAGATATACGGTGATATTTATATCAGCAACAAAGCGGTGATCAGCAACGAAGCTTATGTAAAAGGCGACGTGAATGCCGTGGTGCTGGAAGTAAAGGAGGGTGCCGTAATTGAAGGAGCCATCCGTAAGAATATTTCCGCCAGGCATGAGCCGGATCCGCTGAAACCTGCGGATGCAGAGGCAGATGCGCCGGAAGTGGAAAAAGTAGTGAAGCCACCGGAGGAAGAAAGAGCGAGCTGGTTTTAGGGAATTACGAATTATTCAATTACGAATGTGGCGGATGAAGTCATTGTGTTGAATCAGGAATTGAGTGGGAAGCAACATAAAATATTTGAAATGGATCAATCTTAGGATTGGTCCATTTTGTTTTCTGGGGAACTTTGTCGTGATCCTCCCCTTTTATGTCGTGACCGGGTACGGTTTATATTCTTAAGGGGCTGTAGTTTTGTGTACAGCTTAAATCCCGAATAATGGCAAACACTATGAAAAACGCGCCGGCGGAAAGCATTGATGCATATATCGCTGCGTTCCCGGCTGATGTTCAGCAGGTGCTTGAAGAGATCCGTGCAACAGTGCAAAAGGCAGCGCCGGATGCAAAAGAAACTATTAAGTATGCGATGCCTACATTCACCCTGCATGGTAACCTGGTGCATTTTGCAGCATTCAAAAAGCATATCGGGTTTTACCCGGTACCACAGGGCAATGCAGCTTTTGATGATGAGCTGTCAAAGTATAAACAGGGAAAAGGATCGGTACAGTTTCCGCTGGATAAACCAATGCCCTTAACCCTGATCACACGGCTGGTGAAATTCCTGGTAAAAAGGAACCTGAAAAAGGCGAAATAAATGAGGACTTATTGGAATGTTGGTTAATCACGCAACCGGGTAATATTTACCGTTGCATCAGATTATTATCCGAGCAACTCCCCTACTTAAACCGCTCTATTAATGCAGCAGCCACGGCTTCCGGCGCTTCGCGGGGCTGAAAGTGCCCTACTCCATCCAGCACTACGCGGTGAAAGCTTCCCGTGAAATACTCCTGCACATTGTCAAAACTTGCGGGATCATCACAACCATCTGCTGCGCCTATAATTACCAGCGCGGGCTGATCCAGCTTTTCAATGGATAACATTTTATGCTGCAGGTAATCATAACGGGGATCTGTAACTTCCCTGTTAGTATAGCGGCTGCGGTAACCGTTCAATGTAATGGCTGTCCAGTCGGGGTTTTTAAAGCTTTCTGCGGTTTGCTGGAATTCCTGCTCCTCATACCAGCCGGCCGGGCTCCAGGTATCCCACTGGATCTTTGCAAAGCCAATAGGATCCTTTTTCACAGCAGCGGCGCCGGCATCCACACACATAAACCACTGATACCAGAACTGGCGGGCCTGCGGGAACGGTGGTACGGTAAATTCTCCATGCGGCTGAAAAGTTAATGCCATTACGGCCAGGCTTTTTACCCGTTGGGGAAACAATGCGGCCAGCAAATAAGCGGCGCGTCCGCCCCAGTCGTGGCCGGCTACGTAAAACCCGCTGATCTGTAATACATCTGCCAGGTCAATTACATCCTGCGCCAGCGCAAAACCACGCCCATCGCGGGTGCTGCTGGCTGCCAGGAAATGGGTAGGACCAAAACCGCGCAGGTAAGGCGTAATGGTACGCAGGCCTGCCTGGTGTAATATGGGAGCTACCTTTTGCCAGCCGCGTACATCATCCGGCCAGCCATGTAATAAAAATACAACCGGACCGTCGGAAGGCCCTTCGTCCAGGTAAGCGATTTCCAGGAGTTCCGTTTTTGCAGTGAGCAGGCTCATAAACGTGGTTTTATCTACTGCAACAATTAACAGGCCACATTACTACCCGTTCAGCTCATCAATCCGGTGCATTACCTCCATACATGCGCGGCTGTTATGATAGGGGCATTTCCAGAACCCGGCGCTTTCTGCAATGGCAAAAAATAATTTGCGGGTAGTAGTTGAGTGAAGGGTGCGCTTCACGGTTAAATGTTTTGCTCATCCAGGTGCTTCCACCAGGTATGCTTAAGCGTGGTACATACAATAACAAGTATAATAACGGTTACGGCTAATGGAAGCCGCATAGAGAGTACTGCATAAATGGGTAACAGTGTAAGGCAGATCTGAGCCGTAATACCCAGCAGCACGTTGAACATATCCCTACCAAAACGTTTATTGGGTCTGAAGCCCGGATCATTTGCCATTACCTGCGCCTGTACCGGCCCCCAGAAGCCCCAGGGTTTTACGGTGCGGTAAAAATGTTTCAGGGTATCCATATCCGTTGCAGGGGCTGCGTAAGTGCCCAGCACACAGCCTGCTGCGGAAATAAGGAAGATGAGCGGGAAATAATACAGGCCCAGGGTATTGGGGAACAGCTGCGGAAAAATGAGCGCAGGTACAATGCCGGCCAGCATGCCCCAGAAAAAGCCGCTGCCGTTAAAGCGCCACCAATGCCACTTTAATACATTGGCTGCTACATAACCGCCATAAAGTGCAGATACGATCCATTGCAGAATGCTGTTCACATCGCGGGCGAATAATCCCAGCACAATGCTTACCAGCGTTACCAGTATACCGGACAGGTAGTTCATCGCCGTAATGCTGCGGTTAGCTGCATTGGGCTGCAGGTATTTCAGGTAAATATCATTTACAATATAGGCCTGCGCCGCATTCAGCGTACCGGCAAAAGTGCCCATAAAGGCTGCCAGCAAACCCGCCAGCAGCAAGCCGGTAAGGCCTACGGGCACAAAGTTGGAAATAGCGGAAGGCAGGATCTTTTCAAAGTCAATGCCCTGCGGTGTGCTTAAATTCAGCTGGTTGTAATACAACAGGGCCAGCACTGCAAAACCAATGATCATGGCATACCGCACCGGTATCAGCACCACGGATACAATGCCGCTCATCATAGAAGCTTCTTTGGGCGAGCGGGTGGAAAGGATCTTCTGCATATCGTAATTAGGCGCAGGACCGGCCAGGCTGGCCAGGATGCCTTTGAACACCATCATCATAAAGAAGATGCCAAAGAGGGAGAAGCCATCGCTTTTAATTTTTTCATTCACTTCGCGGATCTGCTGGCTCCAGTCCAGCTGCAGATGCCAGTTAAAGAACGGGGTATGCCAGCCATCGGGCACCGGCAGCTGTTTGCCGGCCAGGTTGCGGTAAGCAATAATGGCAATGGTTACTGCTGCCACGCTCATGATCAGGTACTTCAGCACATCGGCCCATACTATGCTGGTCATGCCGCCCATTACGGCATAGAACACGGCAAACAGGGTGAATACAATGCCGTAAAAATGCGGTACATACTGCGCGCTAACCGTAAAGGGTATGTAAGGCTGCACTACCTGCCAGGGTACAAAGATCTCCACAAATTTGCCCAGGCCAATAAAGCCATAGGCCAGGAATCCCAGGCAGCTGATGAGCGCAAAGATCACCACTATTGTATGCGAAAGCGAAGTGCCCCTGCCCTTTTCAAAACGGGTGCTGATCCACTCGGCGCCGGTGGTAACATTGGAGCGGCGCAGCCAGGCAGAGAGGTATACCATCATAAATACCTGGTTAAAGGAAGGCCATAGCCAGGGGATCCAGATGCTTTTTAAACCGTACACAAAGGCCAGGGTTACCATCCACATGGTACCTGAAATGTCGAACATATCGGAGGCATTGGAGAGGCCCAGCAGGTACCAGGGCAGCGATTTGCCGCCCAGCATGTAGGCATCCTTGCTGGCTTTGGCGCGTTTTTTCAATATAACGCCAATGGCTATAGTGGCCAGCAGGTACAGGATGATGATGATAAGGTCAATAGTGGCTAATTTCATTTTAGTTTTTTAGCTTCTTCCAGGAAAAGCGTATGCTCGTTTGCGTGAAATTTTTTAAAGTCTCCGACGCTGGCCTGGCCGGGATACGGCGCGTAGTAATGATCGGGGTGGCCGTTGCGCCATACCAGCACATAGGATAATTTATAGTTCTGCAGTATGGGCAACAGCGTTTGCGTCCACCAGGTGGCTTGGGGGATCCTTTCCAGGCCGGTTTCTGTAAGGGCCGGGATCATGCCGTGTGCGGCAGCTACCTCCTGCAAAACGTGTAAGCGCTCCTGTAACAAACGCTGATAATTTGCCGCACTGCCGCTTTGGTACAGATCAAAGCCTATTACATCCACAAAATCATCGCCGGGCCAGCGTTCCAGGTAATCCTTTTCATTGTTGAAATCAGCCGCAGAATAGGCAAACAGCAGGTTATGCACATGCTTCTGAATCTGCAGGTAATTAACGGTGTATTGCCATAAGGTTCTGAACTCCATGGAGGTGCACTGGTGCTGGCCCCACCAGAACCAGCTGCCGGTATGCTCATGAAAAGGGCGGAAGATCACGGGTATCTGTGTACCATCGCCGGCTTTCAGCGACAGCATAAAATCTGCCAGCTTATCCAGCCAGGTGTTGTAGGTAGCGTTGCTGCTGCCGCCTGGCAGTACTGCGGTAACGGCCAGCGAGGTATCCCAGGCAGAACCGCCGGTAGCAGGATTATTCCCATGCCAGCTTAATGTATCAATGCCACCGCTTTCATATACCGTGCGGATATACGACCGCAGGCTATCAAATGGCACGCTGTCCAGGTTGTGGCTGCGGCCCAGTTCAAGATGGCCCAGGTCCCAGCCGTAAACGGCCGGCCCATCTCCGCAAACCGATCTTACATCCGAACGGCCATGCTCATATTTCCAGCCAACGCCATAGGCCATATCATCCTGGTGACCGAACATAATGCCACGCTGCATGAGCTTATACAGGCGCTGGTGCAGCTGTTTGGTTGCAGGTGTAGCCTGGGGATCGGACTGCGCGTGGAGGATGAACGGAGTAAGGAGGAGTGCTAGGAAGATATGCTTCATGGTGAATTACGGATTATTCAATTACGAATTAGAATGCAGCGAATGTGAACGATATTTTATTTGAAAAACAATACAGTGAACGCGGAAATAATTGTGAATTGGAAATTACGAATTACGAATGAAAGATGTTAGTCTCTGTTCCTGGGAGCTAATGGCCGAATGGTGTTGGCATATAACAGGCTAACGTTAATGGTGCTATGCTGTTGAAAAGGGATCTCCCGCGGTTGCTGCAGGTGGAAACTTTTAGAAAGCGTTTCATAACGAAAGAATTTGATCCAAAACAAATCTTAATACACACTCCTTATTTATACTTTTTTATCTTCTCATTAGCAGATAACATCTTTATTGACAAGGTGATAGAAGTGAATCCCTGATAAATACGTGTAAACAGGGCGCTTTGTAATTTGTTCCAATGGAGTACGGGATGGTATTATTTTATCCATTATATTTGACTATAAGCTCCACTGTTATGAATCACGCAGTTATCACCAGTAACATTCTGCGGGAAATTACTCCGCTTACCCAGAGCGATTGTTTCATGATCTTTGCCCGCAGTAAGCATAAATTTGACTTTCCCTTACACTATCATGAAGAATTTGAGCTGAACCTGATCTTAAATGCAAAGGGCGCACAGCGCATAGTAGGCGATCATATAGATACTATTGAGGCCGAGGAGCTGGTATTGGTGGGGCCTAACCTGAACCACGGCTGGTTTACGCATGAATGCCGCAGCAAGGAAATTACGGAGATCACCATCCAGTTCCACCGCGACCTGTTTGATGATAAGCTGCTGCGTAAGAACCAGCTAAGCTTTATGCGGGTGATGTTTGAAAAGGCGGCTAACGGCATCCTGTTTTCTCGGGATACTATTAAACAGCTTACCCCCCGCCTGCTGACGCTGAATCAGAAAGCGGGGTTTGGTTCGGTGCTGGAGCTGATGTCTATCCTGCACGACCTGTCTATTTCCCGCAACATGCGCACCTTGTCGGACACCACGTTTCACAAAGGCTTGTTTAACCATAACAGCCGGCGTATTGAGAAGGCGTTCGAGTACATGAATATTAATTACGATAAAGCCATTAGCCTTACCGATGTGGCCAGGCTGGTAAGTATGACGGACGTTTCGTTCAGCCGTTTTATTAAGAAGTGTACCGGCAATACTTTTATTGACAGCCTGAATGAGATCCGGCTGGGGCATGCCTGCCGCCTGCTGGTGAATACCACGCATGCAGTGGCTGAAATATCGTATAAGTGCGGGTTTAATAATATCTCCAACTTTAACCGCCTGTTTAAAAAGAAGAAAGGCTGTACGCCCAGGCAGTTCAGGGAAAGTTTGAGCGGAACGAGAACGTTTATTTAATGTGCATATCTGCACATTTCCCCGCTTTCTTAATCTAGGTTAATGGTCATAAACCCCGCCTTTCGGACATTTGTGTTATCAAATTACAATTATGGCAACACATACCTTACATACGGCAGCTACCCGCGGACATGCGGACCACGGCTGGTTAAGCAGCCACCAGACCTTTAGCTTTGCAGGTTATTATAACCCCGAGCGGGTTCATTTTGGCGCATTACGGGTGTTAAATGATGATGTGGTAGCAGGCGGCAAGGGCTTTGGCAGCCACCCGCATGATAATATGGAAATAATCAGCATTCCGCTGGAAGGCCAGCTGGAACATAAAGATAACATGGGGCATACCCAGGCTATTCACCAGGGCGATATCCAGATCATGAGCACCGGCAGCGGCGTATTCCACAGCGAGTACAACGGCCACCCTACGCAACCGGTGAAGTTCCTGCAGATCTGGCTGTTTCCCAACAAGCTGAATGTAACGCCGCGGTACGACCAGATCACCCTGAACCCGGCAGACCGGCATAATACACTGCAGCAGATCATCTCCCCTAACCCGGACGATGCCGGTACCTGGCTGTACCAGGATGCCTGGTTTCACCTGGGCCGCTTTGATGCTGGTTTTGCAACCACCTATAATCTGAAAAAACAGGGTAATGGCGTGTATGTTTTTGTGATCAAAGGCAGCTTTACTGTTGACGGGCAAGCTTTAGCGGAACGCGATGGATTGGGTATCAGCGGTACCGATAATATTGCCATTACTGCCAACAGCGCCGATGCTGAATTACTGATCATGGAAGTGCCCATGCAAATTAACTAAACCGTTATGCAAGCTTTAAACATACTGGCAATAGGCCGCAACCCGGAGATCATGGCCGTAATAAACCGGCTGCTGAACACTCCTGAGAACCGTACAGGCATTACCGTAACTACGGATGAGGAAGCCCTGGCTGCTTTTCAAAAAACAGCTTTTGACCTGGTGCTGCTTTGCGCAGGCATCTCAGAACAGGAAGGCGCCGCATTAAGCGCTAAACTGTTACAGCTGCAGCCCGGTGTGCCGGTAATACGCCACTATGGCGGCGGCAGCGGCCTGCTGGATAATGAGATACAAGCTGCATTAGCTAATAAACAAACGAAATAACATCCACCCTTTAAATTGAATATATGAGCCAGTTAATTACAGGCATTCACCACGTTACTGCAATAGCAGGTGATGCTCAAAAAAATATAGATTTTTATGCCGGGATCCTGGGCGTTCGTTTAGTGAAGAAGACCGTGAACTTTGATGCCCCGGACGTATACCATTTTTATTATGGCGATGAAGCCGGACATCCCGGCAGCATTATGACCTTTTTCCCTTATGGCACAGGCCTGGTACATGGCCGCCATGGTAAAGGTATGCTGAACACCACTACTTTTTCCGTGCCTGCTGCTGCGCTTACTTTTTGGCAGGAAAGGCTGAAACGTTTTGGCGTAAGCTACAAAGAGCCGCAGGAGCGTTTTGATAATGAAGTAGTGATCTACTTTGAAGACCCCGATGGTTTAGGCCTGGAGCTGGTATTTAATGACCGTGATGAACGTAAGGGATTCACCTATGGCCCCATACCCATTGAATATGCCATCAAAGGTTTTTATAATGTAGAAATATGGGAAGATGGTTATGAACGTACTGCGGGCCTGCTTACGGAGCAGCTGGATCATAAGCTGATAGCAGAAAAAGGCAACCGCTTCCGCTTTGCTGCTACGGATAAGCCGGGTAATTATATCGACATCCTTTGTTCACCGGAAAGCCTGAAAGGCCTGGCCGGCAACGGTACCGTGCACCATATTGCGTTTAGCACGCCGGACAGCGCTTCCCAGCTGGCGGTACGCCAGAAGATAGTGCAGCGCATGATCAATACCACACCGGTGCTGGACCGCAATTATTTTACTTCCATTTATTTCCGCGAGCCGGGTGGTGTGCTGTTTGAAGTGGCTACGGCTGGTCCTGGTTTTGCGGTAGATGAACCGATGGAACATTTAGGCGAAGGCCTGAAGCTGCCCGCCCAGTTTGAACCCAGCCGGGAGCAAATTGCGAAGGAATTGCAGCAGGTGAGCTTACACTTAGACCAATACAAATGAGATGCACACAAAAAATATTATAACGGCAGGGTTACCGGTGAGAGAGGCTCAAAAAGCTTTGGTGATGATACACGGACGGGGCGGCAGCGCTGAGGACATTCTTAGCCTGGCGCCCCACCTGGCGGTGGAAAATTTTGCGCTGCTGGCGCCGCAGGCCAGTGGTAACAGCTGGTACCCTAACTCGTTCCTGGCAGCGCCGGAGCGGAATGAGCCCTGGTTAACCGCTGCGCTGAACCTGTTAAAAGCAATAACGGAAGATCTGAAACTGCAGGGCATTGCAGCGGAGCAAATGTATTTCCTGGGTTTTTCACAGGGCGCCTGCCTGATGCTGGAATTTATTACCCGTAACGCCACTAAATATGGCGGCGCAGCTGCCTTTACCGGCGGGTTGATCGGTGACAGGATCTACCCGGAAAATTATACCGGCGACTTTAACGGCACGCCCATTTTCATAGGCAGCAGTAACCCGGATATGCATGTGCCTGTTGAGCGCGTGTATGCTACTGCAAACATACTGCAGGACAAACATGCCAATGTTACCCTTAAAGTATACGACAATATGGGCCATACCATTAACCAGGATGAGCTTGCACAGGTAAATAAACATGTTTTCGGCGCTGTAGAGTAGCTGGTATTTGCAAGGCTATTATGTATATTTGGGTAGTAGCCAACAGCTGTTATATGGAGCCTGCCGGGATCAAACGAAGGGTAGCCTTTTACAATGGGGTTGCCAACCTCTTCTGGACTGTATTAAACCTGCTGCCCATTTATATTTACTGTTACAGCTCAGTAGCGCCATGGTGGCTGTATGTGGCAGGCGCCATCAGTATCACTACGCTGTTCCTTCCCCGGATCACATTAAATAAATTGCAGCTGGGCACCACTACCGCAGTGTACCATAAGCTGGGTGTACATTATATTAACCGGGTTACGCAGAATGGCACCTTTATCAATAACCTGATCCGCAGAAAATATCCGCATTATAAAGTGGTGGGCAATACACGGCAGGACATTCAGCTGCATTACCGGAAAACATATATGTTTGAACGTTTTCATTACCTGCTGCTTTGCTTTTTTACCTGCATCATCATCTATGCGCTGGTGCAGGAACAATATGGCTGGGCGGGGCTTTTACTGCTTACCAACATCCTGTACAATATGTATCCTATTTTGCTGCAGCAGTATGTGAGGATAAAGCTGGAGCCTTTTGTTTCTCATTCTTCCATAAAATAAGGCATACTGTTTTAAACAGCATGCCTTATGTTTTTGAATCCACCAGGTAAAATAATCCTTACTCTTTCCTGATCTCAAAAACCTGTGTAGTACCCAGGTGCTGTATTTGCAGGAAATATAGCCCGCTGCTTAAGCCTTGTAATGAAATGCTGTTACGGTTGCCCCCGGGCAATACAAATGTGCGGAGCAAACGCATATCTGTACTATAGATGCCGGCGGTAATGCGGCCTTTGTTCTTAGGTATGCCATAGTCAATATACAGCTGGTCATTAACGGGGTTGGGATACACGCGTATGGCAGCAGGGCCTTTTACAGCCGGTATGCTGCTAAGCGGCTGGCCGGCTGTACGCAGGTTATTGGCATTATAGGGATCCACTTTGAACGTGCCACATTCCAGCCGTGGCTGCACCTTATTGAATGGCGTGTATTCATCACGGTAAGGTACGAACGGCAGGCGGATCATAGTTGGCGTTACCGGCTGTACAACAAGCTGGTAAGCTGTTACCGGCGGCTGGTAGGTTTTTATACAATTGCTGAAGTCATTCAGATCACGGATGAAAACGTGCGTATTGGTACGCAGCTGGGTGCCAAAGGTCATTTGTGTATTGGCCAGGATGGCAAAACGTTCTTTGCCGGCCCACTTCAGCTCCAGCCCTTTCATGGCTACATAGTTGCTGATGCTGGTGGGGAAAGTATTAAATGACGCCAAGCTAAGCACGTGGTTACTGTATTTCAGCCAAAGAAAAAATGCATCGGTTTTCAGGTTGGTGGCATAGCTATCCGTGTAACCGGTAAGATATAGATTGAAGTTGTTAGTGCCCGGCACCAGCTCTGCTACCAGGTCGCTGGCTGCTTCACTACCAGCATCGCCAATATGATTAATGGTAATGGTACCGCCGCTTTCCTTAATGTCCACCAGCAGCACCTGTTTGTTTATAGCGCCGGTAGGGCTTATAAGATCAATATAACCGGTAATGAACATTTCATCTGCGCCGGCAATGGCAGTATGTTTTACGATCTTACTGCCGGATAAGGCCTGGCCGCCCAGCAACCTTTCCACTACTGCCGGCGTGCCTATGGAGTTAAACATCGCATACAGCAGGGTACGCGGCCCGCTGGGGCCACCGCTGCAGGATTCCAGGTAACCGGTAAGGGCAAGGTTACGGTCTGTAAGCTCGGTGAGGGACAATGCTTCTGCATTACATACCGACAGCGGATAGTGGTATGTCCATACCATGGCGCCGGTTTGGGTTAGACGGGTCAGCAATACGGAGGTTTGCTTGCCCAGCGCATCGGCATAGCGGCCGGCCAGCACCACATCGCTGTTAACGCTTTCAATAATATCATTGTACTCAATTATTGCCTGCGCATTGGCTGTAGTAATGGTGGAGTAATGCAGCTTAGCCACCCACACCGGGTTTAAATTAGGATCCAGCCGAATAACCAGCGGCGTGCTGTATACCTGGAAGCCGTTAATGGTTTTAATGGATTTGATCACATATGCCAGCAGGTAATAGCCTTTTACCTGTTTGGACCTGATGATCTTTTTGGGCAGAATGGATTCCGTGGGTAGCTGCGGCTGCGGGTTAAAATTTTCTGAGAGGAAGTTGCCGGCGGCATCAAATTCATCCAGCGATAAGCCGCGGATGGCGGGGTCTTTCACGAAGTTCTTGCTCCATAACAGGAATGCGCGGGAGGCTGCCGTGGGGCTGGGCGGCGTATCAACCACAAAGCTGGCCGCCTGGTAATCGAAGTCGGTGCTAAGCTGGTTAAAATACAGCTGCTGCGCATTCTGTGCATGTAAGGCTGTTGTAGCTGCAAGTAAAATGGATAACAAAAGGTAAAGGTGCTTTTTCATACACGGGGTTTTAATAGGGTTGATGATGTTTTATAGGATGCTCTAACCTGGATAGATTGCTGCTACGATAATACGGCAATTGCCTGCATGTAAATTGCAGGGCTGTAACTATGCATATGCGGGCAATCGTCTACGGAATTGGTCTGATGGTCGCAAAAAGGCCCCGGCATAGTTGATTTCTGCTCTTTTGAAGTATTTTTGGTTAATTACAACGCCATGCCATCCAAAAAACTAAGCTACATCCTCTGGCACCTGCTGGTACTAACACTGGCGCTGGGCATTCCACTGGTAGTGCTGCCTTCCAAAACAGATCCCGCTAAGGATCCCTATGAAACCACCCGGGTAGTTTTCACCTTCATGCATATTGGCGCTTTTTACCTGAATGCCTATGTGCTGTTTCCGCGGTATTTACTGCGGGGGCGGGCCTGGGATTATATCTGGCGGGTAGTGGCCGTGTGCGTGCTAATATTGGTGGTGTATTTTGTATCATCGATCGTGTTTGAGCACCGCAAACCGCAGGAGATGGTGACCAGCCTGATATTAAAGTTCTTTGTGAGCGTAATGATCCTGGGTACGGCTACGGGTTACTCCTACGTAGAAAAAATGATCAAGGACCAGCGCCTGCAGAAGGAGCAGCTGCGTACAGAGCTTTCTTTCCTGCGCTCACAGGTTAGCCCGCATTTTATGTTCAATACGCTGAACAGCATGGTGGCCCTGGCCCGCAAAAAGTCGGACAAGCTGGAACCTGCGCTGATAGAGCTTTCTAACCTGATGCATTACATGCTCTATGAATCGGACATGGAAAAAGTAAGCCTGAGCAAGGAAATGAATTACCTGCAAAGCTATATTGACCTGCAAACGCTGCGTTTTGGCAACCAGGTACAGATCTTACTAAGCATGCAGCCGCCGGCTACCGAGCGTTATATAGAGCCTATGCTGCTGATACCCCTGATTGAAAATGCATTTAAGCATGGTATTGGCCTGATAGAAGATCCGGAAATTAATATAGCCCTGCACGTGAATGAGGACAAGCTTTCCCTGGATGTGAAGAATAAATTTAATTGCCAGACGAACGAGGTAAAGGACAGAGTGGCCGGTATAGGGCTGGCCAACCTGGTACGGCGCCTGAAATTACTGTACCCTGACCGGCATGAGATCACCGCTGTGCAGAACGGGCATTGGTTTAACGCTTCCCTGAAAATTCAACTTCAAACTACATGATTAAATGTCTTGCAGTGGATGATGAGCTGCTGTCGCTGGACCTGCTGGAAGATAACATCCGGCGGGTGCCTTTCCTGCAGCTGGCAGGCCGTTGCAGCAATGCATATGAGGCGATGAGCATTATGCTCAAAGAACCGGTGGATCTTATTTTCCTGGATATACAAATGCCGGGGCTTACCGGTACGCAGTTTGTGCAAAGCCTCTCCCACCGGCCCATGGTGATCTTTATTACAGCGTATAAAAAATATGCGCTGGAAGGTTTTGAGCTGGATGTGCTGGATTACCTGATAAAACCGGTGCCTTTTGACCGCTTCCTGAAAGCAGTGAACAAAGCTGCCGAGTACCATGCGCTGAAGAATGCGCCCGCTGCTGCCCCACAGCAGGAGGCTAATGCCGATTACTTTTTTGTGAACGTGGAATATAACCTGGTAAAAGTGGTGGTGAGTGAGATCAGCCATATTGAAGGCTGGAAAGATTATATAAAGATCTATTGCTGTAATGAGGAAAAACCGCTGATAACCCGGCTGCCTATTAAGGTACTGATGGACCGCTTACCGGCCGGGCGTTTTGTGCGGGTGCACAAGTCGTACATAGTGGCGGTAGATAAGATCTTTGCCATCCGCAAGAACCGGATCTATATCGGGCGGCATATTATACCGGTCAGCGATTCACACCGGGAGGAGCTGTTTAATATTATTGGCCCGCAGAACCTGAAATGAGCTGGTCTGCACAAGTAGTGCAAACGTCGCAGAATTGCAGGTGTGCATCGATTTTACTTTTACAGTGAACGGCAAAAACGCAATTTTAATTAATAATCATAAGGTAGTTGTGCAATGGAAAGTGAAATGAACATAACAAAGTCAGTTGTAGGTTTAAATATACAGGGCCGGCATTCGTTGTTGGCCCTTTTTTAATTCGTAATTATCTATATGATGAATATATGAAAACAGAACTACTGCTTGTATTGGGCGCCCCTAATTCGCCGGAAGGCTTGCTGAGCGCTGTAGCCCTGAGCCGGCTGAATGCCTGTTATACGTTGTTCCATCCGCAGCAGCATACCATCCTGCTCACCGGTGGCTATGGCCCGCATTTTAATACTTCCAGTAAACCGCATGCCTGGTATGGGCAGCAGTATCTTATTGGTAAAGGAGTACCGGCTTCGCAAATACTTACCGGTGTAGAGAGCCGGAACACCATGGAAGACGCGCTGCTGTCAAAACCCCTTGTGAGCAAGCTGCAGCCTGCCCGTGTAACGGTGATCACCTCTGAATATCATTTGCAGCGGGCAGGCATTATTTTTACTGAGGTGTATAATAAGCTGGCGCCCCTGCACTTTATTGCGGCGCCCAGCTATGACCTGCCTTTACAGGAGATGCAGGCTTTATTACGGCATGAGGAAGAAGCGTTGGCGCTTATCTACAAAAGCGGTCAGCGCATCGCTACATTCAGCTGATAGATATACTTTATTTTTAAACGCTGCCCCCGGTTTGCAATTTTGGTGCATATCAATTAACCTATTATGCACAAATCCCTTCTGTTTATGCTACTCAGCGGCATTACACTGCAAGCTGCCGCACAAAGCAACCTGCAAACCATCAAAGGTACTGTAAAGGACAAAACATCTGAAAGGCCGCTGGTGCATGCTACGGTGGCTATTCCCGGTACGCAGATCGGTACGTTCACCGATGCCAATGGCCGCTATGTGCTGCACAATGTGCCCATAGGGCGGCAGCAGGTAGCCTTTCAATACATGGGCTACAAACCCTCTATGATACCGGAGGTGCTGGTAACAGCCGGTAAGGAGGTGGTGCTGGATGTAAATATGGAAGAAAGCATCAGCGCCCTGAAAGATGTAACAATTACCGCGCAAAAAGTGAACAAAGGCGCGGCCAATAATGAATTTGCCAGCGTAAGCTCCCGCTCTTTCAGCATGGAAGAGGTAATGCGTTATTCCGGCGGCCGTAATGATCCTGCGCGGCTGGTGACCAACTTTGCCGGCGTAGCCACTACCGATGATTCCCGCAATGATATTGTGGTGCGGGGTAATGCGCCTACTGCCGTGTTATGGCGCATGGAAGGTATTCCCATTCCCAACCCTAACCACTTTGCAGTGGCAGGCAACGCCAGTGGGCCGGTTAGCGCATTAAACACCAACGCGCTTAAGAACTCCGATTTTTATACGGGTGCTTTCTCCGCAGAATATGGCAACGTAACCGGCGCTGTATTTGATATTGCCCTGCGGGAAGGCAATAAGGACCGCTTTGAAAAAACGCTGCAGCTGAATTTTTTAAGCGGCCTGGAAGCCATGCTGGAAGGGCCTTTGAATAAAAAAGGGAATGGAGCTTCTTTCCTGGTAGGTTACCGCTATTCCTTTACCAGCATTGCCCAGTCGCTGGGATTTAACTCACTCACCACTGCTACGCCTAATTACCAGGACCTGATATTTAACATCAAGCTGGCGCCGGGCAAGCTGGGTACGGTAAGTTTGTTTGGGCTGGGCGGTATGAGCAGCATTGATTTTATTGGGAAGGAAATAGATTCCACCGACTTTTTTTCCAACACCGACCAGGATCAGTATCCCCGCTCCCGCTTTGGAGTGCTGGGGCTGAAGCATACCATAGACCTGGGTACGCGCACGTATATACGTACCGTGCTCTCCTACGCTTATTCCAGGTATTCGGTGAAATCATATAAGTGGTATGATTCCCTGGATACCAGGACCTTTGTATTTGATCAGGCTACCACTAACAGCTCCTGGCGGCTTTCTTCCTATGTGAACTCGAAGGTGAATGTGCGTTTATCCGTACGGGGTGGTGTGCTGGCAGAGGTGCTGGGAGCAGATATGTATACCCGTGACCGTTATAACAAACCGGGTTGGACCGACCTGCGTAACTACAACGGTTCTTCCCTGCTGCTGCAGCCGTTTGTGCAGGCCCGTTACCGCTTTACAGACAAGCTGGCCCTCACCGGCGGCCTGCATGGCATTTATTATGGATTAAATGATACCTATAATGTAGAGCCGCGGGCATCCCTGAGCTATGATGTGGCGCCGCGGCAAACCATTAGCTTCAGCTACGGCATGCACAGCCAGCTGCAGCCTTTGCCGGTTTATTTATACCAGGAGCGGTTGCCCGGTGAAATCGGTTACAATCAATCCAACCGGGAGCTGGACTTTACCAAGGCGCAGCACTATGTGCTGGGGTATGACTGGCGTTTTGCACCCAGCTGGCGTTTGAAGGCAGAGGCTTATTACCAGCACCTGTATAACGTACCGGTAGAACGTATGCCCAGCGGGTTTTCTATGCTGAACATAGGCGTTGATTTTGCATTTCCTGAAAAAACGAACCTGGTAAATGAGGGTACCGGCAGTAACCGGGGGCTGGAGCTGACGCTGGAAAAATTCTTTGGCAAAGGCACTTACCTGCTGACCACGGCATCCATCTTTGATGCGCGTTATAAAGGCAGCGATGGTATTGAGCGTTATACGGCATTCAATAACCGCGCGGTGTTTAATGTGCTGGCCGGAAGGGAGTGGAAAACAGGCCTTAATGGCCGCAATGCTTTTACGCTGGATGTGAAAGCCGCATTTTCCGGCGGGCGTTATTATACGCCGGTTGACCTGGCTGCATCCCTGGCTGCCGATGAGGAAAAGCTAGATGAAACCCGTTACAATAGTGAACGCCTGAGCAACTATTTCCGCCTGGATACACGCCTGGGCTTACGGCTGAACAGCGCCAAACGAAAACTATCGCACACCTTTTACCTGGATCTGCAAAACCTCACGAACAATGAGAATGTGCTGACGCAGCGGTATAATACGGCTAAAAATGCTGTGGGTACAGCGTACCAGATCGGTTTTTTCCCGGATTTCCTGTACCGGCTGCAGTTTTAAGGCAAAAAAAAGGTCCCGGTGTTCACCAGGACCTTTTTTACAGGTATAAAAAAAGAGATTAGTCTTAGTCTATGCGTCTAACATTAACAGCATTCATACCTTTTCTGCCTTCCTGCAGCTCAAATTCAACGCGGTCATCGGCTTGGATCTCGTGTACGAGACCGTTTACGTGTACAAAAGTTTCTTTGTTGGATTCATCATGTTTAATGAAGCCGAAGCCTTTTGTCTCGTTAAAGAACTTTACAGTTCCTTGGAATTTTGTGTTCATTTGTAAAATTTAAAAAACTTAGAAAGGTGCAAGGTAGGCTTAAGCATCGAATAAACCAAATATATTCTTCTGTATTACAATCTATTCAGGTTAAATAACACCCTCATAACATAGTTGTGTTTTTTTTAACATAGAAAAGACTATCTTAGACGCAGATATTGGCATTTAACTTTAGCTGATTTGCGTTTACACTAAACATTTCCTTCTCAGTGAATCTTCAACTGCCGTTTATTTTTGATCGTCCGAACTAAACATTATCCATTAAACAACATGGCAAAAGTCACTTTTAATAACAAGAACGCTTTCTTTTTCCAATCATTGAAAGCGGCCATTGAAGTATATTTCAAAGAGAACAACATAAAAAAAACAGGTAACAGGCGGCTGTATATTAAAACGGCTGTATTAATACCTGGCGCTGTTGGATTGTACTTATTGCTGCTGTTTGTGACTATGCCGGCCCTAGCGGGTATTTTAGTAAGCGGTGTATTAGGTTTTGTGCTTGCGTGTATCGGTTTTAACGTGATGCATGATGCCTGCCACGGCAGCTATTCCCGCAAACCCTGGGTAAATGAAGTGCTGGGCCTTACTTTAAATGCATTGGGCAGTAATGCCTTTATCTGGAAACAGAAACATAACATAATACACCATACCTATACGAATGTGGATGGTGTGGATGACGATATTGCCAAAAGCCCGGTGATCCGCCAGTGCAGCACCCAGACCTGGGTACCTATGCACCGCGTACAGCATATTTACCTGCCGTTGATTTACAGCCTTTCTTCTATCCTGTGGATATTCCTCACAGATTTTGTAAAGTACCTGGGCCGTAAAGTATATAAAACGCCTTTGCAGCCTATGAAGCTGAACGACCACATTATTTTCTGGGCCAGTAAAGTATTGTACCTGGTATTTTATATAGTGATCCCCATTTTATTGGTGGGTGCGCAGGCATGGGTGGTAGGCTTTTTAGCGATGCATGCTGTGATGGGCTTTACCCTGTCTATTGTATTCCAGCTGGCGCATGTGGTTGAAGAAACTGAATTTGAAACCGTAGCAGAGGAAGATAAAGTGATTGAGAACGAATGGGCCATTCACCAGATAAAGACCACGGCTAATTTTGCACCCGGCAGCCAGGTAGTAACCTGGTTTGCGGGCGGACTGAACTACCAGATAGAACACCATTTATTCCCCCGCATCAGCCATGTGCACTACCCTGCTCTTAGTAAAATAGTAAAGGCTAAATGTGACGAATATGGCCTGCCTTATAACAGCATCCCTACTATGATGGAAGCTGTAAGATCGCATTTCCGCTTAATGAAAGCATTGGGCGAAAGGCCGGTGCTGGCGCGGGCGTAAGGCATAAAGGATAAAGCACAAAGCAAAAAGGATAAAGCAATTGGAGTGAATGATTCCCACTTGCTTTATCCTTTTTGCTTTCACTACGTACTATGCATTAAGCTTTCCGCTCTAGCTAACTTCCACTTCTGCCGCTTTCAGCGCATGATATACCTGTAACAGCAACTCACTTTTCACTTTATGCTCATTGGCAATATTGCTGATCCAGCATAATACGCGCAGCCCGCATTCCTTATCATTTACGTGTGTGAACAGGATATCAACGGGCATTTTGTGCATTACCTGGGCATGTGCCTGAATGGTTTGCTGAATGGCTTCCTGCGCGGCAGGCAGCTTTTCCGTGGGGCTGATGGTAACCGGCAGCTCAATACGGATGTGATCATTGGTGAGTGTCCAGTTGGTAAGCTGGCCGGACAGCAGCTGCCCGTTGGGTACCACAACCTCTGCCCCATCGGTAGTAAGCAGGCGGCTGGCACGGATGCCAATATCTTTTACGCGGCCTTTTTTGTCGGATATTTCCACGTAATCACCCAGCTGCAGCGGCCGTTCAAAAATGAGGATGATACCGGAAATGAGGTTGTTCACAATATCCTGCAGGCCCAGGCCAATACCTACACCCAGGGCGCCCAGCACAATGGTGATCTTATCTATGGGCAGCCCGGTGGCGGCAATGGCCAGTAAAAAGCCGCATACTATTACGCATAAACGGATCATTACCAGGCGGGATCCTTTGCGGGTAATTTCCCCGCTGAAACCATCTTCCGTTTCTCCAAAGAAATAACCAATGTATTTCTGCAATATGTTGGCTGCATACAGGATAAACACCAGCATAACCATGCTGCCGAAGGTAAAACGGGTGCTGCCTATTTTATGAGATTCATTCAGCAGGTGCACAATACCCTGCAGCAGAAAATCATATAAATTAAGGTTGGTGGTAAAAATAATAAGCCAGCAAATAACCACCCCAACAGACAGCAGCTTGCTAAGCTTACCCTGGATACGCTCATAGTTCAGCAGGCTTTTGGTATCGGCTGTTACGCGGCTGCTCAGCATCTGCACATGAAACGCTTCGGTGATCATTTGTATGAACACAGCAAGGCCAATGATCTGTATAAGGCTGTAGATGGAGGCGGTTCCAAACACTTTGGCCATGCTGATGCGGCCAAACAGGTTACAGCATGCTGCCAGCAGGTTCAGGCCTATGTAAATGAAAGAAACAATGCGGATGAACCTTTTCATAGGCAGCTCCTCCCGGATACGGGGCAGGAACAGCCAACCGAATAATACAGAGGCTATATTCAGTACCAGCAGGGCTATGCGGGTAGATAGCCTGGGCGTAATAATGGCATTGGTAAAGGAATACAGCAGATAAAAGATTACAATGGCCACCCAGCAATAGAACAGGCGTTTAGGCCAGCGGCGCAGGAAAAGGGTGGTGAGCACAATCAGCAGGAAAAACTGCATCATCTCCACATAGGCAGAAGGCGGCCGCAGATCAAAGAAAGGCGCCATGCTTAGCGCTACTACCAGCGCGGCCAGCACAGGGATGGGCTTAATGTATTTGAATGCCGCTTCTGTTATTACCTGCTGCTGCCCGGCACGGCGTATTTTACGGAAGGCGTTAAACACCCAAGTGAAATACACCAGGGCTATGAGTATTAACCAGAGCCAGTTATCCTTATGCGCCCGGAAATAATACCCCAGCATTTTGCGCTGCCCGGCGTATGATTTGCGCGCCAGTGCCATTACCTGCACACTGGCTTTATTACTATCCGCTACCTCCCACAGGTAGTTAAACTCTTTGCTGAATGATTGCATACCGGACTGGCGGATACGGTCGCGCACATCATCCTGCAGCTCTATGAGCGCAAAATAGCTTTTGGATACATTGGCCTGCAGCTGCGCAATACGTGTTTGGTTGGCTTTGGCAGAGCGGCGTGCCAGCTTCCAGTTCTTTTTAATATCGGCTATTTCATCCAGGTAAAGCTTTTGCAGCAGGCTGTCTTTACGCAGCTGCTGCATTACCTCATCTTTGGCAAAACCACGCATTTCCATTTGCATGGTCACCAGCTGGCGGTTGTATTTAAACAGGGAAGTACGCCAGCCATCCAGCCGCTGCTGCATATCGCCCATCAGCACCTGGAAAGTGAGCAGGTTTTTGATATTGAGCACACTGCTGTATACGGAAAGGTTTTCCTTAATGATCTGGATGTTGGATTGAATGTCGGGCAGGTCGCGCTCAATGTCGGCGGTGTTAAAACCATCTTCCGTAACGTTGTTGATACGGGTAAGGGTTTGCTGTACCTGCTCTATTTTCTGGAGAATGCTGTCTGCAAAACCGGGGCGTTCCCTGTTCTGGTTGCCGGCGGAATCCCTTGGCTGACGTGCGGATTGTGCCCACAGGGCTACGGGTAATAAACACATAAAGGCAAGTAACAGCCCTTTGCGGCGGTTCAGTGAGGTATATGGTTGCACTGCTAGCGTATAATATCGGAAGGGAATAGCCCCTTCTGAGAGGCAAGAGTAGTGATTTTTTGGGAGAAATGTAAATTAAAAATAAGTTGTTAGTGGTTAGTAGCTAGTTGTTAATAAGGAGTATAGCTACTAACCATTAACCGCGTTATTCGCCACTGCCTTTTTCGCCGGTAAACCAGTGTTCCTTATCCCGGAACAATACGTTAAAGGTGGTGAGGGAGCCATAAATGCGGGTAATATATTGCTGCATGTTCACCTTATCGTCATCGCTGAGCAGCTTGTGGCTGTTGATCTGCTGTTCCAGCACCCGCAGGCGGTCGCGCACCATTACGATCTTGTGAAAGAACACATCCAGCGGTATTTCCTTGGGTTTTAAGGTGCTATCTGCCGGTTGCAGGATCAGGGTACCTTTGGACCAGCGGTCGCCAATGGGCACTACTTCAGAAAAGCCGCCCCAGAGGCGCAGGATCTTTAACAGTGATTTTTCCACATCGGAGGTGGTTTCCAGCTCCGTGGTCTGGTTTTCGGCATAAAGTACTTCGAACAGCGGATCGGTTTTATCTATTTCCTCTATACCGCTGTTCATAAAGGTTACCACGTACTGGGCATATTTTACGCCGATAATTACCCCGGGGCCGAAGCGGGCATGTTGTACTCTGGAGCCCGGGCCAGCCGTTAATTCAACTTCCATCAGGGAGAATTTAGGAATGTAAAATGTAAAATTTTAAATCTTAAATGTAAAAGTATTAATGCATTACTTAAAATTTAGAAATATAAAATGCAAAGTTTTACATTCCATCATCCTTCATGGGGCTTGGCGCCGGGCAGGCGGCCGGCAATCCACTTAATTTGCCCGTTATGATTAGATTCATGCTCGCATACATGGAACCATTTACAATAGTTATTGGTGGGGCCCCAGGGCCAGTCTTTATCTACGGTGAGCAGCCATTTATCATCGCGTTTTTTAAATTCATCGAGGGTATGCTGCCGTACTTCTTTCAGGGTATCCAGGTAATAGTTCAGGTCATGGCCTTTAATGGCTTCCCGGGCGGGCTCGCCCAGCTCAGAGGCGATGGACCAGCGTTTTTTATCGGCCTCGCTCCAATTGCCCCATTTTTTACCTTCAAAGGTATGGATCTGGTAAAAACGTTCCGTTGCGGCCAGGTGTAATAACATGGCGCCAATGGTGTTGGACTTTGTATCATGCAGATAATCCAGGTCGGTGGTTTGCATTTTACTTACGGATAACAGTACCACAAAACGCATCCAGTCCATCATAGATACCAGGGTACCTACCTGGGGAGAATAACCGGCTTTGGGGCCTATAATGTTTATGTCGTTTTCCACATTGGATACAGGGATACCAGCAGCCCAGCCGCCCAGGGGCAGCATACTGAGGCCGGTAAGGCCGGTGGCAATGGTAGCGGTGTTCCTGAGGAAATTCCTCCTGTTAAGGAGTTGCTTTTCGGTTCGCATGGTGGGGCGGTTTTGGTTGAGCCATTAAATTAATCATTAATGATTAATAATTAACAAATGCGGCGGAGCGTGCAGGGGGTATTTCTGCTCTGCTTTTCATGTGCCGCCCCTTGTAATTAATAATAAATAATTAAGCATTAATAATCGTATTGAAGCAGCGCAATGATCATGAAGTTTTGCGGTATAACCGATATTTGAAATACCTGTGCTCATGATTATTAATTATTCATTCTTAATTATTAATTAAATTTATCGGATGCAAACTTTTGCGGATCATGTGATCCAGTTTAACCGCTCGCTGGAATTTAAAGGGGTATTGCCACCCGGCATACAGATCATGAACCCCTTCCGGGAAGCTGCTATTGCGGATGTAATGCAGCAGTTCTATAAAAAGTTCTATGATGATACGCACACGCGCCGCCTGATCCTGGGCATTAACCCGGGCCGGCTGGGCTCCGGTGCTACGGGCGTGCCTTTCAGCGATACTAAACGTTTGGCGGAGGAATGCGGCATTCCGGTTAAGGGATTTAAAACGCATGAGCCATCCTCTGTTTTTGTGTATGATGTGATACATGCCTACGGCGGTGTACAGGCGTTTTACCAGGACTTTTACATCAGCTCCGTATGTCCGTTAGGGTTTACTGCCGGCAATGGGAAGGATAAGGTGGTGAACTATAACTATTACGATAGCAAAGCCTTAACCAATGCAGTACACGATCTTATTGTGAGCAGCCTGCGTAAGCAGCTAGGCTTTGGTATCAGCACCAAAGTGTGTTACTGTATGGGCACAGGAAAAAATGCCGCTTTTCTGCAGGCATTGAATGAAAAGGAGCAATTCTTTGAGAAAATAGTTCCCCTGGAACATCCGCGTTTTGTGATGCAGTATAAGGTTAAAACCAAACAAGCCTATATTGATAAATACCTGGAGGCTTTTGAAGCCTATTCACAATAACGTAACAGCCAGGGAGGCTGTTAATCTTCCGCTTCCTGCGGAACAGGTATAGGGTTTTTGCCCAGCATACGCCTTATTTCATTGGCCTTTTCATAGATGCTCACTGATTCTTCCAGCTCAATAGCGCCGGTGTTGGCAAGAAAATCCTGCATTTTCCTTCTGCCATTCACACATACTACTGTAATGGTACCATCGTCAAGAGCGTAAATAAACCGGCATTTCCGGATGCCATGCACCAGTGGGGATATCTGGTAATGAGTGATCATAAATTCCATAGTATATGGCTTTACTTGCAGGAAGTTAACAGTAATAAATTAAATAAAAAGTTAACTCGTTGTAAACGCCCAAAATTCCTGCTCCCTCCTGCTATATTTTAATAATGCTGAAAACCGTGTCAATAATGAGATTGAGCATGCTCATGCGGAATGCATCTATACGGGCCAGGGCCAGGCCGCTTTGTTTAAGCGCCTCCATTTGGGCCAGGTCTTTCTGGCTCATTACCAGCCATTCAAAATCTTCGGTGGTCAGCTGTTTGCTGGCCAGCAGCAGGGTCCAGCGTTTAAGCTTTTCTTCAGATTCCTGTATGAACTGCTTTCCATCCTTTATGGCCGCTTCAGAATAGTTCTTAACCGTAGATTTGGCCAGGCTCGTGAGATCTTTTATAAGTTTATCGAATATTTCGTCAAAGTTCATTGTGGTGTTATTAATAATTAAGAATGAATAATGAATAGGTTGTGCGTGGTGGCAGTTTTGATTAAGAATGAATAAGGTGTGCGTGAGATGTTTTTACTTTTGAAGGATGTGCATCCCCGATTGTTAATTCTTAATTCTTGATTTTCCCGCTCTCCAGTTCAGCAATCTTATCAAAAGCTGCCCCAACCTGGATCTTGGCTTCTTCAATAAAGGGTTTACTAAGAACAGCATGATCCTGCCAATATTTAAAATAACCGCCTAACAGGTGCTTGCCGGGATCTTTCATGGTATTCCACATTTCCAAGGTGATCTTATTATTGGGCCGGTGTACCTCGTATTCATAGGCCTTGTCAATTTTCGTCTGCAGTTCGGAAAGTGCTTCCTTATGCAGGGAAAAGCTGTCTGTTCCCAGGTCCATAGCCTTCAGCACATCTACTTTCAGCGCGGTGGTTTGCTGGTAGGCATATTCATTATAACGGGAAATAAGCGGTGAGCAAAAGGAAAAACAACTCAGCAAAACGAGCAATAGAACATAGGATGGTTTAACGGCTTTCATATATAAGCGGACGTTTTATTTGCAAATTGTTGGCAAATATATAATTTTAGCCCCATCACTTCAAACCGCTATCAATGAACAGGCTTTTCTGGATCTTTGTTTGCTGTTGCATATCCGTAGGGACAAAGGCACAGTCAACTGCCTCACGGGTACCCTTACACGATTTGCAGCAACAATTTGTGGACCTGCGCTTTGGCATGTTCATTCACTTTAACATTCCTACGTTCATGGACCAGGACTGGGCAGACCCGGAGGCCTCCCCTGCCCTGTTTGATCCTAAAAAGCTGGATTGTAACCAGTGGGCGGCCGCCGCCAGGTCGGCCAATATGAGCTATGGCTGCTTAACCACCAAGCATCATAGCGGCTTTTGCATCTGGGATACTAAAACCACCGATTATAATGTGATGCACAGCCCTTTGAAAAAGGATGTGGTGCGGGAGTATGTGAATGCTTTCCGTGCAAAGGGCTTAAAAACATTCCTGTATTATTCCATCCTGGATACGCATCATAAGATACGCCCGGGTTTTATTACCCGCCAGCAGGTGGAGATGATAAAGGCGCAGCTTACAGAGCTGCTCACGAATTACGGAGAAATCACCGCTTTGATCATAGACGGCTGGGATGCACCCTGGTCAAGGATCTCATATGATGCAGTACCGTTTGAAGAGATCTACACCCTTATTAAAACCCTGCAGCCCAATTGCCTGGTAATGGACCTGAACTCAGCCAAATACCCGGCAGAAGCGCTGATGTATACCGACATTAAATCTTATGAGCAGGGCGCCGGCCAGCATATTTCCAAGGAAAACAACCGCCTGCCGGCCCTTTCCTGCCTGCCAATTAATCAGAACTGGTTCTGGAAAACCACTTTCCCGAAAGACCCGGTAAAGGATCCGAAGATGCTGGTGAATGATGACATTGTACCCTTTAACAATGCCTGGTGCAACTTTATTTTAAACGTAGCGCCTAACCGGGATGGGCTGATAGATGAGAACGCGCTGCAGGCCCTGCAGGCCATTGGCAAACAGTGGAAAAATGAAGGCCCGGTGGCAAAGCTGCCGGAAGGGGATGCACCCATCATATCCTCTAACATTGCCAAACACCAACCTGCCAATTCCAGCTGGAGCGATGATATGAACATTATGGACTTTGCCAATGACGATGATTTCACCACAGCCTGGACTTCCAACACCACGGTAAAACAGCCCTGGTGGGAAGTGGTGCTGGACCGCGATAAGCCCTTTAATGCCATTACCATTACGGAAGCAGAGCCCTCCATTACTAAATACCATGCAGAATATTTTCAGAATGGCACCTGGAAACCGCTGTTCACCGGCGATAACAAAAGCCGGGTAAAGATCCACCGTTTTGACCGCGTGTGGGGCGGTAAGGTGCGCATTACAATAGACCAGTTTAACAAAGCTCCCCGTATTGCGGAAGTGGGCGTGTATGATGAAAGAAGGTAAATTATGAGCTTTTTAACGGTATCAAATCTCCGTAAACAACAACAGGGTGCGCTGGTAGTAAACGACGTCAGCTTTACATTACAACCTTTTCATAAAATAGCTATTGCCGGGGAAACCGGTTCGGGTAAAAGCACCCTGCTGAAAATGATAGCAGGCCTGGTACCGGTAGATGAAGGCCTGGTGCTGTTTGAAGATCAGCGGGTAAAGGGGCCGCATGAGGTATTGCTGCCCGGGCATCCGCGCATAGCCTATCTTTCCCAGCATTTTGAGCTGCGGAATAACTACAGCGTGGCAGAAGTGCTGGAACGGGTGAACCTGCTGGAACCCGAAGCGGCACAGGAGATCTACGATATTTGCCGCATCACGCATTTGCTGCAGCGCCGTACAGACCAGCTTTCCGGCGGGGAAAAGCAGCGGATTGCCCTGGCGCGCTTACTGGGCACTGCCCCGCAGCTGCTGCTGCTGGATGAGCCCTACTCCAACCTGGACATGATCCATAAGAACCTGTTGAAAACCGTGATCCGGGATATTGGGGAGGAGATGAATATTACCTGTATGCTTATTTCCCATGATCCGCAGGATATCCTTTCCTGGGCCGATGAGGTGATGCTTATGAAAGATGGCGTAATAGTACAGCAGGGCGCCCCGCAACAGGCGTACTACCAGCCGGTGAACACCTATGCGGCGGGTTTGCTGGGTAAATATAACCTGCTGGAAAGCGCTACTGCAAAGGCTTTATTGGCCGGCCCACAGCCCAAAGGCAAGCAGCTTTTTGTACGCCCGGAGGATCTTACCCTCGGCACTCAGAATGATGATAGGACCGTTAAAGGGAAAGTAGATACCGTTACCTTCTACGGCGGTTATTATGAGCTGGAAGTTGCTTTACCTAAAGATAATATTACCCTTAAAACCATGCATACCTCCCTTAAACCGGGTGATACGGTGTATATATCCCTGAAAAATGCAGATATATGGTATATTTGACCTATGTTATGCGGTTGTTAATATAATTTTCAGTATCTTCATCGCCTGGTTATAAAATTCTTCATTTATATCTAATCTTTATCTGTTAAAAATACCCCATCATTCACATCATTTATAAAATTCCACTTGTATGAACCTGCGTGTTTCCAATTTAATGTCACATACTACGGCTGCTGTGCTGCAAAAGATCTTCTCCGCCTATGGCAGGGTTATTTCCTGTAAGGTGGTCTTTAACGATGTCACCGGCCATTCCTGCGGATACGGGTTTGTAGAAATGTTACAGGAAGCGGAAGCCAGCAGGGCTATGGAGGAGCTGGAAGGCATGAATATTAACGGCCGTTATATGGCTGTTTCCGTAGCTATCTAACAGCATTTTTGATGCTGTAATAACCGCAAGATCCGGGTTTCCATAAATAGCAGGCAGGGGTACTTTTACCCAAAAGTACTACCATATGCAACCGATCATTGAACGCCTGCAGGCGAAAGACTGGACCCGGGCAGCCACCCATCTGCATGAACAGGGTTACGCCCTGATACCAGGCGTGCTGAACAAAAAAGAATGCGACACTTTAATTGAGGCTTACGAAGCGGATAACACCTACCGCAAAACAATTACCATGGAGCGTTACCGCTTTGGTAAAGGAGAATATAAATATTTCCGCTATCCCCTGCCCGATCTGATCACCACCATCCGCCAAACCGTATATCCGTACCTGGTACCCATCGCCAATAAATGGATGGAGGTACTGAACATTCCACAAACCTTTCCTGCTGCGCATGCTGCCTTACAGGCGCTTTGTAAGGAGCACGGGCAAACGCAGCCCACCATTCTTATCCTTAAATATGGCGAAGGCGGTTTTAACACCCTGCACCAGGACCTGTATGGAGATGTATATTTTCCTATGCAGGCAGTATTGTTCCTGAATGAAGCAGGGGACGATTATACGGGCGGCGAGTTTGTGCTTACGGAGCAAATACCCAGGGCGCAGTCTAAAGCCAATGTGCTGCAGCCCCGGCGGGGCGATATGCTGCTGTTCACCACCAACTTCAGGCCGGTGAAAGGCAGCAAGGGATATTACCGGGTAAATATGAAGCATGGCGTAAGCCCCCTGCATAACGGGCAGCGCTATACGCTGGGAATTATATTTCATGATGCGCAAACCTGAGGTGTGTGATAGCGCATGTGCAGCTGAGTGATAAAAAGGTCCGGTCATTGATACGCAGCGGCAACATCAGGTTTGGCGGAAATAAAAAGCTGCGTATTTACGGACTGCTTTCCTGTGTTTCCGGCAAACAAATGAAAGCAGCCAACCGGACCTTTTTTGCTACAGAACTGGAGGCTATTGCTGCCGGTTACCGCCCCTGCGGGCATTGTTTGCCGGCATTATACCGTGCCTGGAAAGCGGGAAATACAGGAGTATACACCGGGTAAACTTTTTTGTGGTTACTATGCCATTACATGCAGCAGGGCTGCTTTCTGTTTTTTGTGATGGTAAATGTAGGAAAGGGCAATGAGGCCAAAACCTATCAGGAACACCAGCGAGCCCGGTGCAATACCATCTGTACAAATGCTGGAGTACGTAGCACCTGCCAGGTCATAAGTTAAACCGGCATAAGCCCATTCCTTTAGCCGCGGAAAACCCGGTATAACAATGGCAATAACGCCTAAGATCTTGGCTACGCCTAAAAAGGGCAATAAATAAACGGGATATCCTAAATGCTGGAACATGGCAACGGCTTCAGGTTGTTTCAGTACGTTGGAAATGGAGCCTACTCCCATTAATAAGGCGAGTAAGCCGGTGGAGATCCAGAAGATAATGTTGATCTTTTTCATTTTGCTGTAGGTTTAACGTGTTTAGGTTTACAGGTACAAATATAGATGCAAGCGGTTATTAGCACCGGTTGTGAACACGACATAAAAGGGGGTTAATCCGACATTTTACCGCTAATAATAACAAGATAGTTATGCAATGGTTGCAGCATCTACAAAAAAACCGGTACCCGCCCATTACAGGCAGGCACCGGCTGGTTGGTTAACTGCATCTATATTACTACCTACTGAAGTGTTACGTGAATAATATCCTGTATGGCCGGCAGCGTGGTAAATGCATTGGGGTTGGGTACGGCTGCAATCGGTTTGCTTTCCTGCAGCGGTGTGCCGGCCAGGTTAAACTGTGTAATACCGGCGCCGGGGAATTGATCTACGGCAGTACCATCATCATATAATTGTATGCTGGTGGAGATATCGCCTTTCTGCATAGCATCTACCCCATTACCTGCGGATGCAAAAAACCAGTCGTTAGAGAAACCATACATAGTGGCTATTGCTATGCGGTCGCCACTGCCAACGTTCAGCTCCTGTGATACTTTGCCGCCTGCCTGTCCGTTAATTACGGGCAGCAATACCTTGGTGCTGGATGCAGGTAATACATATACTGCCTTTACTCCTTTCATGCCTTTTAGCGCAGCAGCCAGCGTGTCGGCATTACCTTGCTGGGCTAGTGGCCGTAAGCCTTGCCCACGGTCATTTTCGCCGGTTTTGTAAATGGGATTGTCTATACCGTTATATACCACTACGAGTATGGGTGAAAGCGGCGTAAAAATACCGGTAATGCCTTTTATGTAAGTATACAAGGGTGCATTGTCGCCCATTTCTGCAATGTTGGTTAAACCGTTAGCGGTAGGCTGGCCGCTGGTATACAAGGGCGCGCCATTCAGCAGGTTGCCGCCCACGATGTAGGATACTGCCCAAACACCGGGACTCAGCGGTGTTTCATTGGCGGTGCCGCCGGAGGTATTTTGCAGCGTTAAGGTGAACATGGAATTACCATTATATTTTAGCGTGGCCTTTACCAGCTTAGATGCGTCCAGGTAGGTATTGCCCTGTGCATCCACGCCTTTTACCTCTGTAATATTCTTGGTGTCGGCTGTGCCGGGATGGGTTACGTTGGCGCCGGGCTTTTGATTAATGCGGGTGCCGTTATCCCAGAGCTTTATCTGGGAAGATACGTCGCCTTCAATGGGCATGCCCTTCATATCATATACCGCAATGCCCGGGTTTGCAGGCGCAAAAAACAGGTCGTTAGACCAGCCGTACATGGTGGCAAAAGTGATGGCCTCCCCTTTTGCGGCTGAGAACTGGATGGATACGGACTGGCCGGGAAGTATTACCGGCGGGGTGCCCGTGCCCTGGAAGGTGCCGGATTCCACCAGCGGTTGTGACTTCAAAACATTCTCCACCGTGATGGTTGTTTTCTTATCAGCAGGCGGATTATGATCATCGTCTTTATTGCAGGCTATAAAAGCAATGGGCAGCAGCGCAATGGCCGGCCAGTAATGTAGTTTTTTAAAAGTGTTCATACGGTAGGTAATTAATTATGATGATTGTTGTTTGAAAAGCGCAGGCATACTTTCCCCACCCTGCTTTGCGGGTATGCAAAACAGGCAGTTATAATAGCCGTAAATATTTCAGGATTTAGGGCAGCGCCTGCAGCAGGTCTGCTACAGAAGCCCGTTTCTTATAGTCTTTATCAAACTGCACAAAAGCGATCTTACCGGTATTGTCTATAATATAAGTAGCGGGTACGGGCAGCACATGGTCCTTATTACCATTGTTCTCCTCCAGGTCAACATGCCAGTTCTTATATTGGGTAACAGTGTTCTGGTCCAGCACATAATTTACATCATATGCTTTCATGATCTGGTAACCTTTATCCTGGATAATGGAAAAAGATGCATGTGTTTTTTCGATGGTTTTATCAATGTTACCGGCTGTTTCCGGGGTTACGCCTACTACATAGGCGCCTTTGGCCGTGAGCAGGTGCAGGGAATCCTGCAGCTCCTGGATATGTTTGTTGCAATAGGGGCACCATTGCCCGCGGTAAAAGAATAACACAACGGCTTTGTTTTTTTGTAACAGCTGGTCCAGCGTTACTTTTTTGCCGTTATTGTCGGTGCCGGAAAAGCCGGGCGCTTTAGTTCCGCTTTTAAGCCCGCTTTGCGCAAAGATCTGTACACAGCAAAGGAGGCTGAAACATAGCATGGTTATTTTTTTCATGGTCTGTTAGTTTAGCGTTGACGGCTTACATTTTACCCGCGGGCTTTTTGGTCATTTTTCCATCGGACATTTTATCCATCTTTTTATCGCCAGACATTTTATCCATTTTCTTAGGGCTCATTTTACTGTCCTGCATTTTACTCATTTTGCTGTGAGACATTTTAGCAGTGTCTTTTTGCGGTTGCTGTGCATGTGCCTGTATAGTAAAACAAGCCGCTATTACAGCGGCCAGCAGGCCTTTACTAATGTTTGCATTCAGGATGGGATGTTTCATGATGTTTGTTTTTTTAGTGAACATTTACTGTATAGACGCTGACATGCATCAAACCTTACAACTTTTTAAAAATATTTTTTCAGCAACCCGGGCTGCCGGGACAACGTATTAATATTTCGGGGTGTTTTGTCAGGATTGCAATAGTTGTGCGTCTAATAATATAAAGTGGATCAGTTTGTTAGAACTATGTTAAAGGCGGCAGGAACAAAACATGAACTATCTGCGTTAAAATAACGTAACTCTCTGCATATGAAAGTCATGAAAGAAAAGCACGCTTTGCTGATGCGCTGGACGCACTGGATCAACTTCCCGGTGCTGGCGCTGATGATCTGGAGCGGGCTATTAATTTATTGGGCTAATGATGTGTATACCATTACGCTGGGCGGCCATACACTGATCCGGTTCTTCCCGGATTGGTTTTACCAGCTGCTGCATGTGCCGCACCGGCTTGCGGAAGGCATGGCTTTCCACTTTTTGTTCATGTGGTTCTTTATGCTGAATGGTTTCCTGTATGTGCTGTACACCATTTTCTCCGGCGCCTGGCGGCAGCTGCTGCCTAACCGGCACTCCTTTAAAGAGGCCTGGCTGGTGCTGCTGCACGATCTGCACATCCGCAAAACCGTTCCGCCACAGAACAAGTACAATGCGGCCCAGCGCATTGCCTATACGGCCATTATTATCATGGGCATAGGCTCCGTTGCCACCGGGCTGGCTATTTACAAACCGGTACAGCTGTACTGGCTATGCTGGTTATGCGGCGGCTACCATTTTGCGCGCATCCTGCACTTTGCATTAACCATTGGGTACGTGTTATTTTTTGTGATCCATGTGGTGCAGGTGATGCTGGCGGGATGGAACAATTTCCGTTCCGTAATATCAGGTTTTGAAGTGGAGGAAAGATCATTCGATCATCTTAAAACGGGCGAGCATGCAACAAAGAAATAAGCCGGAGCTAACAGTTCAGCAAAAGATCAACCGGCGGAACTTTATTTCCTTTACCACCTTTTTTGTGGTGGGCGGGGCACTGTTCGGCGGCTGGAAATGGCTGTACAATGCGCCGGAAGAAACGCCCGGTATTACGGCCGGCGCCAGGAAACCCTTACGCCGTGCGCTGAATAAAACAGAGCTGTTCTTTCGCCGCATTTTCAGCAACAACCATCCCGTTAAAACCTATCCCAAACGTATGGCCGCTAAACAGGTGCGGGTGAATGGGGATATTGGTATTGACGATGCAGGTTTTAACCCGAAAAGCTGGCAGCTGGCAGTAATAAAAAGCCCGAAAGAAACGCTGCAGATCAGCCTGGATGAGCTACGGTCCCTTCCAAAATCCGACCTGATATTTGACTTTAAATGCGTGGAAGGCTGGGACCAGATCCAGCATTGGGCGGGCGTAAAGTTCTCAGATTTTATAGCGCATTATGGTTTGCAGAAACAGGCCGGAATGCAGTATGTAGGCATGGCCACCCCTAATGAGGAATATTACGTGGGGCTGGATATGGCCAGCGCGCTGCACCCGCAAACCCTGCTGGCGTATGAAATGAATGAGCAGCCCCTGCGGCCGGAACATGGCGCCCCGCTAAGGCTCATTATTCCCGTGAAGTACGGTATTAAGAACCTGAAACGTATTGGCACCATCAGCTTTAGTAATGAAAGGCCGCCCGATTATTGGGCGGAGCAAGGATATGATTATTACTCAGGGTTATAGCACCCTGCCAACTTTATCTTAAAAACAGTAACATATGAAATTTAAAACGTTCAAATTAGTATGCTCCTTCCTGGTATTGCTGGTAACCGCAGCCTGCGGACAGCAAACACCGGATGTAAAAACTTTCCCGGAGGCCCATCCGGCCGAATACTGGAAAAAAATATTGACGCCTGAAGCCTTTGAGATCATGGTGAACAGGGGTACTGAAAGGCCGTTCAATAATCCTTACTGGAACAATCACCAGAAGGGCGTTTACGTGAGCGCTGCTACCGGCAAACCTTTATTCAGCTCAGACACTAAGTTTGAATCCGGCACCGGCTGGCCCAGTTTTTATAAACCTATTGACCCGGATGCCATTATGGTTATTAAAGATAATTCCTTTGGTATGGAGCGTGAGGAAGTGGTGGAACGCAGTACCGGCCTGCATTTAGGACATGTGTTTGACGATGGCCCCCCGCCTACCGGTAAGCGTTACTGCATGAACTCTTACGCGTTAAAATTTGTGAAAGCAGAAAAAAATAAAAAATAAACGGATGAAGCCGACATGATTAAAATAATTATTAACACAGGAGAATGATTATTTTAATCATCAAAGGCTCCATCCGACCATTGAAAAGACAAAAAATAAACGGATGAAACGATTAATGCAATATATAACAGCGCTGTTGTTTTTATATGGCTGTGCCTATGGCCAGTCGGGAGCGGATGATAACTTTGCGCACCTGCCATCGCCCCGCAAAGGCGAAATGGTGGCAACCTTTGCTGGCGGCTGTTTCTGGAGCTTATCAGAAGGGCTGTCTGAATTAAAAGGCGTGAATAAAGTAGTATCCGGTTATTCCGGCGGCACTACGAAATGGCCTACTTATGAAGAGGTGGGCTCTGATAAAACCGGCCATGCAGAATCGGTACAGGTGTATTATGATCCCACGGTGATTGACTACGCAACGCTGGCAGAAGCTTTCTTTTATGCGCACGACCCTACCACGCTGAACCGGCAGGGGCCGGATGTAGGGAAGGATTACCGTTCGGTAGCTTTTTACCGCAGCCCGGAGGAGCAAAAGACATTAATGGAAGTGGTGGCAAAAGTAAATGCATCACACCATTACGCCAATCCCATTGTAACGCAGGTGGTGCCTTTCAAGGTGTTTTATCCTGCGGAGAACTATCACCAGGGTTATTACCGGTTGCACCCTGAAAGCCCGTATATACAAGCGGTATCTGTACCCAAAGTGCAGAAGCTGCAAAAGGCCATGGGCGATAAGATGAAACCGGCTTTCCAGGTAAAGTCCCAGGGGCATAGCTAAAGATCCATCCACATAAAAAACGTACCATGACTAAATTTGCATTATTGGTAAGGCTGGAAGCCAAACCAGGTAAGGAACAGGAAGTAGCGGCTTTTCTGAAAAGCGCATTGCCTTTAGCCCAGGAAGAAACGGGCACTATTCAATGGTTTGCTTTGCAGATAGGTCCATCCACTTTTGGCGTTTTTGATACGTTTAACGATGACGGCGGGCGGCAGGCGCACCTGTCTGGGCCTATTGCCAAAGCGTTAATGGAAAAAGCACCGGAGCTGCTGGCCAAAGACCCGGTAATTGAGCCTGTGGAGCTGCTGGCCGTAAAATAAGTTATAGGTGTTATATACAAGCGCACTATGCTGTAATGGCATGGTGCGTTTTCGTTTTCTTACAATTCTGCGCGCGGAACGCCGGGTAATTTTGAGGCATAATAAAACATACTTTATGTCAGCAAACATTTTGATCACCGGCGCTACCGGCAACATTGGATCTGAATTAGCAAAACAATTATCCGCACAGGACGTACCCTTCCGGGCCATAGTACGGTCATTGAAAGGTACGGAGGCATTAGCCGCCTTAAAGGGTGCTACACTGATAACCGGCGATCTGAATGACCCGGCCAGCCTGCAGCAAGCTTTACAGGGAGTAGATAAAGCATTCCTGCTTACCAGTTCCTCCGAACAGGCGGAAACCCAGCAGCTTAATTTTGTAAAGGCAGCGCAGGAAGCCGGTGTACAGCATATCGTAAAACTATCGCAGTTTGCAGCGGCCAAAGGTTCACCGGTACGCTTTCTGCGTTACCATGCGGTGGTGGAAGAAGCCATTCAGCAATCCGGCATGGCATATACTTTCCTGCGGCCGAATTTGTTTATGCAGGGATTGTTAGGCTTCCGGGATTCGATTGTACATAAAAGCGCCTTTTTTGCCGCTATTGGCAATGCTAAGATCAGCATGGTGGATATACGGGACATTGCCGCTGTTGCTGCTGCAGCGCTTACCAGCAATAAGCACAACAACAAGATATACGACCTTACCGGCCCTGCAGCTGTTACGCATGCGGAGGTAGCTGCACAGCTTTCCAATGTGCTGGGGCGCACCATTCAGTTCATTGATGTAACACCGGCAGACATGCGGCATGCGCTGGATGGCGCAGGCTTTCCCGCCTGGCAGGCAGATGGCTTAATCGAGGATTATGCGCATTATGCGCGTGGTGAGGCGGCTGTTGTTGCTAAAAGCATTGAGGAAGTAACGGGCAGGCCTGCACGGGATTTTGGGACGTTTGCAAGGGATTATGCGGGGATGTTTAAGTGATCTCTATATGCAGGAGCGTTTGCAAAGGCAGGTATTATTTGAGAGTTGCTTATATTTATGGTATGACACTCCAAAGAGCAATTGAAATAGCCATTGATGCGCATAAGGGGCAAACAGATAAATATGGCGCGCCCTACATTGGCCATGTGATGCGGGTAATGAACCTGGGCAGAACAGAAGAAGAAAAGATCTGCGGCGTGCTGCATGATGTGGTGGAAGATACCAGCTGGACCTTTGAACAGCTGGCCGCAGAAGGTTTTAGCCCGGAGATACTGGAAGCGCTGCGTTGTGTTACCAAGCTGTCGGAAGATGAAGATTACGACCATTTCACGGCCCGCATTTTGCCTAACCGGCTGGCCTGCCTGGTAAAGCTGAACGACCTCACCGATAATATGGACCTGCGGCGTATACCGGAAGTAAAGGAAAAAGATGTTGCCCGGTTCAATAAATACCTGAAGGCATACCGGCAGGTAAGCGCTAGGCTGGGAAAATAAACCACAGAAAACATCCGGAAACTTTGACGGCAGATGCAATGCCGCACCTGCCATCAAAGGTCACTATCGTATCAGGTTATGGGTGTGCAATAAACACCGGCTGCGTTACCAGCTTTACCACCGGCGCCGCATGGCTGGGTGATAAAAGGTTGGAAAGCGTACTGCGGCCATAAGCGCCCATTACAATAATTGCCTTCCTTTGTTTTAACAGGTATTCCAGTAGCCGGGCTTTTACATTACTATCTTCCAGCAGCATTATCTCAATATTATCATAGTGCGCTTTCAGCCATTCTTTAAGCTTGTATTTATCCTCCCCTAACGGTTTACCGGGTTCTGAAACATTCAGCAGCACCGCTTTACGGTGATGCAGCTGTGGGAAAAGATAGGTGAATTGTTTAATGGCAAACATAGCAGCGCGGCTGTTATCGCAGGTAAAGATCAATTCCTCAATACCCTCAAAACCATCAGGCGCTATTATCACCGGGCATTCTGCCTGTTTCATCAGGTCCTTCACAAAACCGGAGGGTATAGCCTCCCGCGTTTCGGAAAATGTAGTGGAGGCATCTGTAATGATCAGGTCAGCATAACGGCTTTCCCTTACTACTTCTATAACCGGCAGGCCCCTGTTACGGTGCGCGTGATGACTAATGCCCCTGATGGCGCAGGTTTCATTAAAGTAACGGATATTTTCTTCACACTGCGTTTTCCTTTTTTCCATTACAGCAGCTTCCTGCGTGCTTACACTAAAGGCGGTTGCCTCAATAACATCCCAGGCGCCGCTTTCGTGGTCAAGGTTTTCAAGGAAAAGGCCTGTGAGCATAGCGCCATTGATGTTGCAGAGGGCGCAGGCAAAATCAAAGCTTTGTTTGTTGAACCGTACCGCGTCGGTTACGTATAATACCTTTTGCATAAAAAATTCTTTTTGGTAAAGGAATGCCTGTGTGTTGCACAGGAAGGATTCTCATGCCGCTAAGTTACCGGTAGCGCAGGCGCTGGAAAATGACGGCGCTCAAGCCGGCTGCTGATTATGATCACTCCTTATGATGATCAGTATAATAGCTGATGGCCGTCATTGCTGCTGCCTGCAGCGCAGCTTAACTTCAATAAAACTAAAAGCGATGTTAGGAACCTTAAGCACACAGGAGATTGACGAAGTGCTGTCACGTAATATCACCGGCCGCATTGGCTGCTGCAATGCTGAAAAGGTGTATATAGTACCCATTAGCTTTGCTTTTAACGGAAATTACCTGCTGGCGCATTCCAGAGAAGGCTTAAAAATAAGCATGATGCGGCAGCACCCGGAGGTATGTTTCCAGGTGGATGAGATTGATGATCATGCGAACTGGCGCAGTGTTGTGCTGTGGGGCAGCTATGAGGAAATAACCGATCCCCGCGAAAGATATTATGCCATGAAGTTTTTAGTGAGCCGCCTCATACACCAGAACGTAAGCGAAACTGCCGGCGTACCGGAAATGAGCGGCGAGCTGCAGCAGGAAACGCCTGCGCCGGTTATAAGACCTGTTGTATACCGCATCAGGATCAAAGAAAAAACCGGGCGGTTTGAGCAGCGCTGAATATTTTTAATAAGCTACCCTGTAATCTTTTTTAGCGGGCTTGCCGGCCCATATTTTTGCAGATGTCCATTGCCCGGGCGCTGCGGTCCAGAAGGTGTTATCCGCAGGCAATCCTAATGGCAAAAAGGCCAGGGTGGCCATATACAGGCTGCCGGTTGAGGTATAGGTATCTGCCAGTTCCGGCTGGTGGCCGTTAAAGCCCAGCACCAGCCAGTTATTGCGGTCAAAGTTCTGGTTACCATCGTACAGCTTGCGGATCACCTGCGTAAGCGCGCTGCGTACCTGCCCTGGCGTTAGATGCTCCGGCAGCTGTTCCAGCAGCACTGTTTGCGCCAGCGCCTGGAAAGCGCCGCTGCGGTAGGTCATCGATCTTCCATAAACAGGAAAGCTGCCATCCGGCGCAATAATGCGTTCCAGGTATTCTGCGTGGCGCACCATCCGTTTCAGGGCCTGATCATACTCTTCTTTTTTTGCCTTTTTGTTATCGGATAGGATCTTTAAAAGATCTACCATCATGGGGTGAATGACGAATGAATTGTAATAGTCCATGCTGAACTTTTCACCGTCCGAATACCAGCCGTCGCCCACATACCATTCACTCATTTTATTTACGGCAAACTGGATGCGTGCAGGATCATAAGATTCGCCAATGCTTAACAGGAAGCCTTCTGTAATGCCGGCAAACAAAAGCCAGTTGCTGTAAGCGGCGGCCCGGTTACGCAGGGTTTTAAAGCTGTTAATGTAATGTTGCTTTGTTTTCTGACTGAGCGGCTCCCATAAAGCTTTGGGCGCGCGTATAAAGGCATGTGCCAGGAAAGCTGCGTCCACAATGGGCTGGCCGGCAGGGATATCGAAATTTATAAAATCCGGCCCGCTGGTATCTGCAGCATTGGCTAAGGCCTGCAATGCTTCGGTGCGCATTTTTTTACGGAGTGCGCCTTCGGCAGTATTATCATCCGGCAGCGCAAGCCAGGGCGCTATACCGGCCAGTGTGCGGCCCAGCGCTTCCAGGTAAGTGACCTGCTTTACCTGGTTGGTATATCCCGGTCCCATTTCCAGGAGCATATTTTTTTGCAGCGTATTATTGGCAAGATTGTGAACAACGGGGTATGCAATGCGCTGTAGGGCTTTTACCCAGGAGGCCCGGTCTTTGGCTCCTGTGGCCAGCTTTACCTGGGCCTGGCTGCTAAATGCGATCATCGGGAATAGAATAACTAACAGGGTTTTACATTTACTCATAACGTACGTTGGGTTAATTGAGCTAAATATACAACATTGCGGATATTGATACGGTAATAGCTATACGTTATTTCCCTGTTTCGGAATGGGGTGCATCCACCGGTTTGGATTCCGGTGAGCCCTTTTGCCGCAGCCAGATGGAAAGGAGCACAATGGCGGCAACAGCCAGAAATTCGCTTTGCCAGTTCTGGAACGACTCAAACCAAAAATGCGCATCGCCCAGGTATTCACCTGCAGCCATGGCGGGCTGGCCTTTTATAAGCTGCTCTTCATTATAATCTTTGAGGCTTCCTAAAAAATGCATCCAGAAAGATAAAAGGAATAATAACGCAAATGCAAGGGATAAGGAGTGCTGATAAATTGCCAGCCATATGCCGCCTTTACGTACAGGCCAGGGTGCATCCGGCCGTGGCTGCGGTTCCCGGTCTACCTCTTCCTCTCCTGCCCCGGGTTCGTCTTTCAGCTTTTTAGATTCCGAAGAACCTCTTTGCCGGAAACTGACGGTCAGCACTACATAAATAGCCATTTGTAAAAATTCACTTTCCCAGTTCTCGAAGGTGGCAGAAATAAAATGCCCGCTAGTGATGTATTGCGCGGCGGATAACGCCGGCTGCTGCTGTTCTTCCAGCTCTTTATTGTGCTCTTTCCAGCCGGCAATAAACTGGCATGACCAGAACAGCAGCATCATAGACAGCAATAGAATGCTTAGGCTGTTCCTGTAGAAGAAAGATGTTTTGGTGTTTCCCATTTAATTCCCACTTCAAATTACAGGCCAGCAGGTACGGTGATAATGTGCAGGTGTGCAGAGATGCAAATGTGTAGATGAAATGCAGCGAAGGTGGTGTTTTGCACTTCTATATTTTCCCCGGAAAAATTATTTTTATTTAGGTATGTAAATATTAATAATATGTTGTATATTAGAGTACAACCCATACCTATGATATATAAGCATGATATCGAGAACCTGCAATTTAACATTGTCCGCATCGGTGAATATGAGCTGTGTGTTTTTGCCCGGCTTTTTGACATCGGTATTGGCATAAGCACCATCCGGAGCAGAATGAGCAAGGCCTATGTAGCCTCTTTCCCGGTGGAGAAGGATGATGAAGCCATCCGCGATCTATACAGCTTACTGGCCGAAGTATTACGCCAGAACCCGGATATTGCGCCGGAAAGCCTGGCCATGCCCAGTACCAGCATTGCGCCGGAAGGGGTAAAAGTATCGCAGTACCTGAAATCCCTGCTGCCGGAATCGTGTGAAACCTTACCGCATATGCAGCTGGCCTCTCTGGACCAGATTGCGGCTATTATTCACGGGCATATTCATCAGAGTAAGGCCGGGGCGGCGATTAATAATTAGTAATGAATAATTAAAGGGAGACCGTGGGGATTACCTTCATGGATAAGGAAGGCGTTTAACGTGCTGTGGAGGATTGGTGCCGGTAGATGGTGGGGGTAGCGCCTTTTAATTTCTTAAAGAAACGGTTCAAATGGCTTTTGTCTGTAAAGCCAAATTCATCTGCTATTTCCGTGATGCGCATATCACTTTGGGAAAGGCGGTTTTCAATAAGCTTTAGCTTATAGCGGGTAATATATTCCTGTAACGTTTCGTTGGTTTCTTTCCTGAAATAGCGCCCCAGGTAGGTTTCAGAGATGCCGAACTTTTTACTGATGGCAGCCCCTTTCAGCTTTTCAGGAAAATAAATATTAGCCTGAACATATTGCAGTATTTCCAGCACTTTCCGGTCGCTTTGCGTATTTACATCCTCCGGGAAAGATAATAACAGGTTCCGCACCACTATTACCAGGATGGTTTGTATGTACTGTGCAATCAGCTCATTACTGTATAAAGCGTTGTGCTGATGCTCATAGATCAATGCCTGCATAATACCCTTCATCGTAGCTTTATCTTCCGTTTTTTTGATCACACATCCCGGTTCCTTATTGGCGTTGTTTAAAATGATCTCCATTTTTTCCAGCTGCTCTCTGGAAGCAGTACCGCCGCGCAGGTAAATATGAGTGAAGCGGATAAAGAATAGCTGGGTGGTTGTTTCAAAAATAAACGCATGGCTATCGTCCGGCGCCAGCAGGAACAGGTTGCCCGCTGCATAAGGCACCGTGTTGTTATTGATATGCTGTTTGCCGGTTCCGGAAACAATGTACACCAGCTCAAAAAAGCTTACCTGGTGCTTACCACGGGGACATACATCTGCAGGCTCTTTCAGCGCCAGCTCATAAGTATTATGTAAGGTATCTTTTGCCATAACAAGATCTTACCCTGTTTAGGTGTAAAAGTACTCCGTTTTTTACCTTAAAGAGCGTCAACTTTGTAGGGTCAAAATCAAATGATATGAACGATCAAACCATGCAGGCCTTAGTGCTGGAAGGCTTTCAGCAAAACCTGCAGCTAAGGGAGGTACCGAAACCCAGGGTACAGAAAGGCCAGGTGCTGGTACAAATTAAAGCAAGCGGCGTAAACCCGCTGGACCTTAAAATTAAGGCGGGGGAAGCGGCCCACGCAAAAGTAAGCACCCCCGCCATCCTGGGACTGGATATGGCCGGTATTGTAGTTGAAACAGGTGAAGGCGTAAATAATTTTAAACCCGGCGATGAAGTGTATGGGCTGGCGGGCGGCGTGGGCGGCCATCCCGGCACCTTAGCCGCTTTTATTGCTGCAGATGCGGAGCTGCTGGCGCATAAACCTAAGAACCTCAGCTTCCGGGAAGCAGCTGCTTTACCCTTAACCATCATCACGGCTTGGGAAGGATTAATAGACCGCGCCAGCGTAAAGGCCGGCAACACCGTGCTGGTACAAGGCGCTGCTGGTGGCGTAGGTAATGTAGTAGTGCAGCTGGCCGGGTACTTTGGTGCAAAAGTATGGGGTACCGTTGCCCCGGAAAATGCTGCCCTGCTGGAAAATATGGGAGCTATACCCATTAACTATACGAAAAGCACAGTAACGGATTATGTACAGGAGTATACCGCCGGTGAAGGATTTGATATTGTTTATGATACGGTTGGCGGCGCTACGCTGGACGCCTCTTTCCAGGCGGCCAAAGTTTATACCGGTCATGTGCTCAGCATATTAGGATGGGGTACGCATAACCTGGCGCCGCTTTCTTTCCGCGGGGCTACCTATTCCGGCGTTTTTACCCTGCGCCCCTTGCTCACCGGTTTACATAAAAAACATCATGGTGATATTTTGCACCAGGCCACTGCTATTATTGAAGCTGGTGGGTTAAAGCCGTATGTGAATGCGGAGGAATACAGTTTTTCATCCGTTCAGCAGGCGTATGAGGCATTGGAGAAAAGAACGGCACGCGGTAAGGTAGTTATAGAATGTAAAATGTAAAATTTTAAATTATAAATGTAAAAGTAAAATGCCGCGAACATAGGTCTGTACCCGTATCACAGCATTTTACTTTTACATTTTAAATTTTACATTTATGATTTTACATTTTTTTAATTTCAAAACGGTAGCTCCCTGACGATATCTTGCAGGTTGCAGGCACGGGCTTACCATCTAAATAAACCTTTCCTGTTAAGCGCACCGTAGCGGTGGAATTAGCAGGTACGGTTACGTTGTAAACAATGTTGCCGCCCTCCTTTTTCCAGTTGGAAACAATATTGCCAAAAGGCCCATAGTGCGATGCTTCAAAATGATCCAGGCCCGGAACAAAGTGGGGTTCCAGGATCACGTTCTTAAAACCGGGCTGCTGCGGATCGGCTTTTATACCGCCAATGCCTTTATACAACCAGGCCCCTATTTCGCCAAACATAATATGGTTCAGGGAAAGGTCTGATTTAGCTTCAATATCCCAGTTCTCATACAGGCTGGTAGCGCCATTCACGATCCACCATCCCCAGGAAGGATAAGTTTCCTGGGAGGCAATGCGGTAAGCTACATCTGCAAAACCGTTATCGCTTAAAGCGCCCAGGATGGCTTTCGCGCCTAAGATGCCGGCATCCAGGTGGTAGTTGTCCTGCTTTACCCTTTCGGCCAGGTTAGCAGCTATTTTACCTTTCAGCTCTGCAGGCGCCAGGTCCCAGTACAGGGGCACGCTTAGCTCCGTCTGGTAGCCTTTATCATACATACCGGTGGCGGTATTTAAGTACTTGGCGTTAAAGGCATTTTTAATTTTTAATGCCAACGCCGTGTAGGTGGCTTCATCTGTTTTATTATGGAATAAAGCGGCTGCTTTGGCCAGTATGCTTACATCTGCATAATAATAAGCGGTGGAGGTAAATTCAACCGGTGATTTGGATTTTACCGGTACCCAGTCGCCCAGGCCCCAGGTAGTAAGCCCGCCGGGATATAGCTCATTAATATGATCCACATACCGTTTGATGTTCTCATAATTATCTTTCAGCGCTTTGCTGTCGTTGTAAAAAATGTACAGGTTCCAGGGTATGATAGCCACGGTGCTGGTCCAGTCGGGACCATTGCCCCACTCATATCCCCAGCCACCTGTGGGAATAATAGAAGGCAGCACGCCATTGGGCTGCTGCTCATCGCGGTGATCGCCCATCCATTTTTCATAGATGGTGATACCATCAAAACTATACAGGCCGGTTTCACTGGCAATATGCGCATCGCCGGTCCAGCCATTCTTTTCACGCTGCGGGCAATCTGTGGGATAGCCGAAGAGGTTAGACAGATAAGAGACGTTGGTGGCTTCCCATATTTTGTTGATGGTATTGCTGGATGAGCTGATATGCCCAACCGGCGCTACATCGCTGTGCATGAAATAACCGGTAAGGTTTTCCTTGCTGAGCGTAAGCGGTTTGCTGGCTGTTAGCTCCACATACTGAAATCCTTTGTAGTTAAAGCGGGGCATAAAGGTTTCCTCCCCCTCCCCTTTTAAAATAAAGATGTCGGTCTGGTAAGGATCTTTATCATCTGTTGGCCGGTAGTGAATATCAATGTTGGACTGGTCTGCACGGCCGGCTTTGTTTAGCTTCTCCGCATGTTTAAGCCGGATCACCGTACCGTTTTCGCCTTTTACCCTAAGCTGGCTTACGCCGGAAATATTTCTTCCCAGGTCAAATACATATACTGTGTCGGACAGCTTGTTCATGCTTTTGGCAGCGATGGTTTCCACATTACGGATGGGCTGCAGGCTTTGCGCAACAATATTTTTTGATGGTGCGGAACGGAGTGTTACCTCCTCCCATTTTTTATCGTCGAAATTAACCGTGTTCCATCCCGGTTGTTCCAAACGCGCATCATAATGTTCTGCCGTGTAAATGCTGTTAAAGATCACAGGGCTTAAAGCTGTTTTCCATTGTTTGCCGGAGGTAATGGTTTCGGTAGTACCATCGGTATAGGTAATTTTCAGGTCCAGGCAAAAGGCCGGCCTTGCGCGCCAGGGCGCCAGGTGAAAGTACCATACGGCGGTGGACTGGTGATTGTACCAGCCATTACCCAGCAGCACGCCAATGGCGTTATTCCCGTTTTGCAGCTGCGCTGTTACATCATAGGTAACATAGAGCGTACGGCGGTCAAAACGTGTGTACATGGGATCCAGGCGGTGATTGCCGGTTTTGCTGCCGTTAATGTACAGCTCATATAAGCCGGCTGCGGCAATATAGGCTCTTGCCGAACGGATTGTTTTTTTAATATTAAAGGTATGCCGGAAATACGGCGCCGGTTTTTCAGCAATGCCTTTGCTGTCACTGATCCAGGCGCCCTGCCAGTTACGCATATCCATCATGCCCGTTTCAAAGCTGCTGATGGCTGATGGGCTCATCTTTTTATCACCCTGCCCCCACAGCTGCACACGCCAGTAATATTTGGTGAAAGGCCGCAGGGCTTTCCCATTATACGTTACCAGGCTGGCGGCTGATGTTACTTTTGCCGTGGTCCAGCTATCGCCTTTACCGGCAGCTACCGCGGCGGAATCCGTACCAATAGTAAGCTGGTAAGCGGTTTGTAAAGCCCCGCGGCTGCTATCTTCCAGCACCCAGGATAATCTTGGATCAGGGTTATCTATTCCCAGCGGCTGGTAAAGGTGCTCACAGCTCAAATGGCTCACTTGTGCGTAACCGTTAGTGAGCAGCATGTTTGCTATTGCTGTAAACAGGAAGATCGTTAACTTTTTATTATTCATGGTGCCTATCTTATTACAAACCATTAAAGTAACATCTATCCTGTACTTTTTATAATTTTTTAATGAGCCATGGTAGCAGTTCTGTCCGGTGGTTTTTGCAATCGAGTGAAAGGGATTGTGATGACCTACGTGGAGATTCGGGAACTTTGTATATGCAGTGATCGGCGATTCTGGCCCGCCGGAGAACCTGGGCGAAGGTTCTGTGGCCCTGAACATGCAGCTGGTGGGAACGGATAAATTTCCTGCTACCCGGAAACAGACCTATGCATTAAGTACGGGGAAAAATATTCTTGTTTGCATTATTCCCAGATCCAAAACATACAAAGTTCAAAAGCCTTATACAAAGGAGAATATCCAGGAAAGGATCAGCGCCTGGTTCGGTGAGCAGGGGTTAACAGCACAAAACCAGGTTGTTGATTTTCTTAAGCAACAGCAGGGCCGGTTTAAATAGCTGCTTTAACCTGCGGTAACCATTATGCGGCAATCGTCCAGCGCAGCATCCAGGTGAGGCTTTGCCATGGCCAGGTATTCTTCACTTTCCGTAATACGGTGAAAGCTGGAAAGGTCAGGGTATTGTGTAACAACAATCTCATCCCACTGCTCATCTTCCGGGGCTATCCAGGCAGCTTGTACCCTGCCAAGGAACAAGAGGGTCACCTGCTCAGCGGCGGTGAGCTCTTTAAATGCACGAACATAGCGGTGGAAATAGATCTCCCGCCCGGAGCAGGGCCCGCTGCCGGCGGCGTTGCCGTAATCCGCATACTCCTTATAACGCAGTAAGCTCACTATATATACCGGGGTACTGGCTGTTTGCATAATGCAAAGAAC